>Ga0310834_101058_pt1 | contig 19771 bp, 14 predicted proteins | sample SM_ome_2_FD_201314 | JGI IMG/M metagenome (GOLD analysis project Ga0310834, IMG submission 201314) | Sorghum-adapted microbial communities enriched on stacked mutant (SM) sorghum from Joint BioEnergy Institute, Emeryville, California... ... | reverse complement strand
ACGGCATTTTGCACGGGTACAATGCGCTTGGCTCCAATCGGCCGCTCAGCTACAGCTTGACCCGAACTCTCTCGACAGGTCGAACGATCATATTCCAGAAAGCGACGATGCACGTCCTCATTCCCGTCCACTTCAACGCGCCGCTGGGCGGCCTCCAGAGCCACGTTGTGGCCCAGATAGGGGCGTTACGGACGAGGGGACATGCATGCACCGTCGTGTGCGCGCCGGGTCCATTTGCCGAGAAGCTACGTGGCGAGGGAGTTCGCGTCGTCGAGGCTGAACTGCATGCACGGCCCGGGGTCGATGCGGTGCTTGGCGCCGGCCCGACCGCGGGCTTCGATGTCGTTCACGCCCACGCGTCCCACGGCTTGGCGTTCGGCGCCAAGGTCGCATCCGCGCTCGACATCCCGCTCCTGGTGACCTGCCATTCCGTCAACGTCCGCTGGTTGAAGCCTTACGCAGATCGTGTCGCCGGCGTGCTCGCGGTGAGCCCTCTTGTCCGGGATGCTGTTCAGCGAGAGACGGAGATTCCGGCACACCGAGTGCTGTGGCTGCCGAACGGCGTGGACCGACGGAACTTTTTCCGCGAGGGGATGGACGATGCCGAGCTGTGGCAAAGCTTCCCCGAGCTGCAATGCCTACCGAACGGCGCCCGGACGCGGACCGTTGCCGTGGTGACGCGCTTCGACGAAGATAAGCGCTTCATCCTCGACGCCCTGCGGGCGGCCTGGCAAAGAGCGTCGGAATCGCTCGCGAACGACCTCAACTGGTGGGTCGTCGGCGACGGTGCGCTGGTGTCGGAAGCAAAGGCCGAAGCCAAGCGGCTCGAGCATGTGCTGGGCGGAAGACGAATCGCGTTCCTCGGCTGGCGGGACTCGGCGGATCTGCGTCGCCTCTACTCCTGGGCCGACATCGTTGTCGGGCCCGGGCGCTGCGCCTTGGAGGCCATGTCCTGCGGGACCCCGGTGCTGGCGATCGGGAGCCGGGGTTACGTCGGTCCGATCGACGGCGAGCGTGCGCTCCTGGGGCTCTATACTAACTTCGGAGGCGGCGACTCGGAGACTCCCTCAACGGTGGGGCTCTATGAGGACATCGACGCGATCATCTACGACGATGAAGAGCGCGATCGGGTCGCTCGGGCCGGGGCGCGGCTGGTGGCCGCATTCTTCGATCAGGAAGCCCTGGATCGCAAGCTGGTCGCGCTCTATGAGAACCTCGTCGCCGAGCGATCGTCTCTCTCGGCGCCCGGCGCGCGGTGGGAGGAGATCCCGAACGCCATTCCCGGCCTTTTTCCGGCTGATGAGGGAGGTAGGCCGCTCCGCCCCTGGCACTGGACCTCAGAGAAGCCCGCGCGGTTTTCCTCTGGGGGCTCTGGTCGCTTGGCCATCCGGTGCGACCTCGAGGACAAGAAAGCGTATCTGCAGCTCGGAAAGCGGTCGCTGCATCGCCCTCCGACGGGCGGCGACGGGGCGCCGGTCCGAGGCGGCTCGCGCTACCGGCTCGTCGTCGAGGTCGGCGCGCTCCCGCGGGGGTTGTCTCTGTCGCTTTGGGTCATCGAGTACGACCTCGAACGTCGCGTCGGACATCATGATTGCGCCCTCAAGGTGGGGGAGAACGCCCTGGCGTTCAGGACGCGGCCCGAAACCCGGAGTCTCAGAATCGGGTTTCGCTTCGCCGGCTCGGGGGCAACCGAGCTCGGCATGCCTCGGCTCTTGGGACTCGCCGCTGACGAAGCGCGGCGTGGACCAGCCGAACCGAAGCGCGACACCACCGTCGGCGCCTACCGGAGCTATCGGGGCGAGAACCTTGTCGTCATCGTTGGACCGCCGCGTTCCGGCACCACGTGGCTTCTGCAGCTGATATCCGGCCATCCGGGCGTCGTCGCCGCCTCTGTCGAAAACCTGAATCTCGTCACCGGTGACCGCGCGACGCTCGAGACCAACGTCTTCAATCCGTCACGCCGGCAGACGGACAATCAGATCCGCTGGCGCTTCTGGAATCTGTCGCGGGCCAACCCCGGGAAGGTGGTCGTCGAGAAGACGCCCATTCATCTGTTCTCATTGGACCGCATCCTCGATGTCTTTCCGAAGGCCGCGATTGTCCTGGTCGAACGAGATCCGCGTGATGTGGTCGCATCCTTGCTGCACGTCGGTCGGACGCCGGGAGCTTGGTGGAAGGGGGCGCCGGACACGGTGGAGAAGGCGACCAGGCTGTGCCGGAAGTACGTCGACGAACTGCTGCGGTGGCGCGGCCTAGGCGCCCTGGAGATCCGCTACGAGGATCTTCACGCCGACACGGCGGGGCGGTTGCGGCGGCTCTTCGATGCTCTCGGCCTGGAATCGTCCGGGGTCGAGGAGCTGGTCAACAGATTTCGGCAGGGGGCCGAGCTTCCCATCCCCGGCGTCTTTCGGCGTGGTTGCCCCGGGGATTGGCGGCGGTCTCTGACTCCGGAGGAGGCCGCCGTCGTTCAACGCGAGATGGATGAGTATCTGGATGCGCTCGGCTACCGATAGGACGGGGGAGAAGCCCGCCTGGCTGCTTGCGCGAGACCGCACCGATGCCCATGCGGGAGACGGGTGGGGCGTTTCGGCGGCCTGGGGGGCATAGGGACGACATGATGCCCTTTCAGCTCGGTCGCGCCCTTCGGCGCCGGCTCTCGAGGAGCCTAGCGATGGCCGCCGGCCGGCCGTTGATCGCGGCCGCGATCGCGTCGTGGCCGGCGCTGCGCGATCGGGCGGCCCAGATCGCCTACCAAGAGGGGGCTGTCGAAACCGCCACCGAGCTGGTCGCCCGGGGCCGCGCGACCGCGCGGTCGCTAGCGCTCCGGGAGCAGATTCGCGACCTCCGGATGGGCGATCTCGGCGAGCCGGTGTGCACGAAGCCGATCGGCCTGATCCGGCGTGCCAAGCCGGCCACTGTCGGCGTCGTGGTCTCGGCCCCTCTTCTCGCCCGGCCGGGCGGCTATCGAAGGCGGACCGAAGGAGTGGTGGGAATTCTAAAGAACCTCGGGGTCCCGTGTCTGATTTTCGCGGCCGAGGCGGCGCCAACCGCGCGCAGCGCCTTGCCCGCCGAGCTCTTCGGCGTCGAGGTGACCCGATTGCGCTCGGACACCGCGGTCTCGCTCTACCCGGAGAAGGCGATCATCTCCGGCCTCGCCGAGCGCCTCGCCGAGGTCGGGCGGCGCCGCGAGATCGGCGCATTCGTCGCTGCTTCGAACTACATGAACGGGCTCTCTGCGGCGATTGCCGCCGAACGCATCGGGGCGGGCGTGATCTATGAAATGCGCGGCCTCTGGCATCTGAGCAGTCTGGTCGAGCGCCCGTGGTTGCGCGGGACCGAGGTGATGGCGTATTGGGATCGGCGGGAAAGGGCGGCAGTTCGTTCGGCCGATGCGGTCGTGTGCCTGTCGCCCCCGCTGGCAGATTGGGCCGTGTCCGCCGGTGCCCGGCCCGAACGTGTGCACGTCGTTCCCAACGGGGCCTCCGCGCCGCCGCCAGCGACGGCCGCGGACAGGATCGCGCTGAGGGAAAGTCTTGGCTTGCAAGCGGACGCGAAGGTTCTCGGTTACATAGGGTCGCTTGTTGCCTACGAGGGGCTGCCGACTCTGTTGGACGCCGCCCGCCGCGTTCTGTCCCGGGATCGGGCGGCGGCCCTCATGGTGGTCGGCGACGGACCGCTTCGATCGGATCTCCAGCGCTCCGTCCGGCGCTGGCCCCGAGATCTGGCGGCGCGCGTGGTTTTTACCGGCGCGGTTTCACCGGATCGGGCGCACCTTTACATCGCGGCGATGGACGTCGGCACCCTACCGCGCTCGTCGCACGAGGTGACGCGCTTGGTTCCCCCGGTGCGCCCGGCGGAGTACTGGGCGGCCGGTGTGCCCCTCGTTCTCTCCGAACTCCCGGCGCTCACCTGGCTTGGTCAGAACGGCAGACACTGGATCGCCGTACCGCCCGACGACGCCGGGGCGCTGGCGGACGCTGTTGCACGCCTATTGGCGGAACCGGAGCGGTGCCAAGCGCTGGCACTGGCTGCTTTGGATCTGTTCCGACGCGAGCTTCATTGGGATGCTCTGTCTCCGCGATATGCGAATGCGCTTGAGTGCGCGGGTGTCCGCGGCGTGGCATAGGTCCCCGCGATCACTCCGCGTTACCGATTAAGGCCGCGGGCCTTCGACTTACAGAGCCTTCATCACCCGGTTGCGGTGACGAAGCAGGAACCCGATGGAAAGCGGCAGCAGAAGGGCGGCGCCGACGAAGACCGAAACGAAGCCCACTATCGGGAGCGGCAGGTGGCCGTCGAAGCAGTACCGGAAGAACGTAACCGTGTGGACCATCGGGTTCAGTAAATAGAACGACTTCAACGGCTCGCCGAGCGCTCCTGATTCGAGGACTCGCTCGATGGGATACAGGATGGGCGTTGCAAACCAGCCGAGCCGAAGGAGGTAGCCGACGATGCGCCGTGTGTCGGCGAAGAATAGATTGAGCATGCTCAGCGGCACCCCGAGGACGTAACCCAGCAAGACGTGCGCGAGGACGGCGACGGGAAGGAAGAGTCCGTGCGTGCCCCACGCGAAGGGCGACAACGCTGCGGCGATCAGGAACGCGATCGCGCCGTATAGGAGGCCGACGAGGGCGGGGGCGGTGACCGCGACAATCGGATGGAAGACTCCTTGCTTCAGAAAGGCCTGCAGCTGCGACAGGGAGCCTGTCACGGTGTTGAGCGTGTAGGCGAACACCTGCCAGGCAAACAGCCCCGAAATCAGATGAAAGTAGAAGTTCGGCCCGCCGCGGCGCCACATGACAACGACCACGAAATAGAAGATCGCGGCGATGATGATCGGCTCGAGAATCCACCATAGGAACCCGAGCCGCTGACCGGCGACCGATTTCGTGACGATGAACGCGCACAAGGGCCAGAGTCGCCGTCGCTCGCGGAGGAGAATCCGCCACCCGGCGACGAACTCGCTCAGAATCATCGTTCCTCCCGCTCGGATGCCGCTTCGTCGTCCGGCTCGTAGGCGGCGTACGCCGAGATCACCTCCTTCGACGGGCCGTAGGCCAGGATCCGGCCGTTTTCCATCCAGATCACCTTGTTGCACATCTTCCTGATCAGGCCCAGCTGGTGGCTGACCAGAACCACGGCCTTTGCCTTCTCGATGTTCCGCCGAATGCGCGAGGCGGCCTTCGCGATGAAAAACCGGTCCCCGGTTACGAACACCTCGTCGAGGAGAAGGACGTCCGTATCCTGCAGCGTGGCCGTCGCAAATGCCAAGCGCGCCCGCATGCCCGAAGAGTAGTAGCGGACGGGCTCGTCGATTACTTCCTCGAGTTCGGTGAAGCGCAGGACGTCGGACATCCTCTCCCGGATCTCATCATTGTCCAATCCGAGGAGCCGGCCCATCACCTTGACGTTGGCGCGGCCGGTCAGGTTCGGGTTCAGGCCCAGCCCAACCGCCAACAGGCGAACGGAGCCGTCCACGTCCACTGTGCCCGAGTCGGGATGGAAGATTCCGGCCATCAGACGAAGCAGGGTCGATTTACCCGCGCCGTTGCGGCCGATGATTCCGACGACGTCTCCGTGCCAAATTTCGAAGGAGCAGCCCTTGATGACCTGTCTTCGCCGAGGGTGGCCCCGGCCCGCTATATTGAGCGCGTTGCGCCAGGAACCGCCGCGGATCGGAAAGGATAGATGGACGCCCTCGAACCGAATGACGGGGGCGGACGCCGGGTTGCCCGCCTTCCCCTGCAGATCGATGGCGCCGTTCTTCGTCGCCGCTTCGACCTCTCGATCCGGCTTGCCATTCGGCGATGCGACCGGGCACGGCGGAGGTCCCGGTGACCAGACGCTGAGCCGGAGCACGGGGGCCGGGGTGGTCCCTTCGCTGGCCAGATCGACGGGGCGCAACCCCAACGGCGCCGTCGAGCCGAGCCGATCCTCTGTCGTGCAGGGGAGCACAAGGAGACCGTCCGGGCGGCATCGACGCGAGAGGTCGCGGAGAAGCTCGCTGTGCTCTGCTTCGTCCGGTTGCGGAAAGCTTGAGGACACGATGACGAGATCGAACGCGTCAGCGTCGGCCGTGGACAAGCCACCCCGGACCGTGGCGAGCGCTGTTGCCGGCGTTTCGGCGGGTCCTAAGGTCGCAGAGTGACCAGCACTTACGACCGCTGCGGCATCGCCGTGGCCAGCGTCCGCCTCGGCGTCTATGCGGGGGATGCGGAACGAAACCCGCTTGGCGATGTGGTCGCGAAACACGTTCACGCCCCGCGTAACCTCGTCCCGCACCAGAGTTCGCCTCAGCCAGGACGGCATCTGCTGGGTGAGGCCGATGCCAAGCCCGACTCCATCGAAGAGGCGGCTCGAGGCGCGGCGTCCGACGGCGAATTGGATTGGCTTGCCACCACCGCCCCCGATTCCGAACCGCTCTCCCTTGGGCCGATTGAGTGCGGCCCCAAGCCAGGAGAGCCCGTCGATGGAAAGGAAATGGTCGTAGACGAGGACCCTCGTCACACGCCCTGACCGCACGCCAAGGCGCCGGAGGAGGACGTCGACGACGTTCCGGTAGGCGGTTTCGTCGGTCGTCTGCGCGCATCCGGGCGGCGGCTGCCAGGGGCCACCGATCGGAATGGCACCGATCTCGCCCCTGTGGAAGAAGGCGCCGTGTTCCCAAGCCCCGTCCTCCTCCGGCCCGGCGGCGCCAAGCCGAGCGGCACGCAGACCCTCCTCGTCGGAACGCGCCGAGTCTGTCGAACTGTTCGGTTCGCCGATGCGGCACTGGAGCAGGTTGTGCGGCCAGACGCGGAATCCGGCATCCTTCAGGACCCCGAGGACCGACGGATCACGACGCCCGGAAATCGAGATGACCCCCTCACCGGTGTCGAAGGAGCCAATGAAACTCCGAATGATCCTGACCTGGTCGGCGGGATCGAAGCGGACCAGGTAATGATCGGCGAGCACGATGTCTGACGCGACCTCGGCCGGCAGCTCAGTCCGCGGATCGCAAACGACGAACCGGATCTTCGAAAGAAGGGCCGGGTTCAAGAACAGGCCGCCGTCGGGGGCATCGACGAACGCGGCTTGCACTGCGGCGCGATCCACGCGCTCGGCCTGGTGGGGCGGAACGTACCCCCGCGCCGCGCGAGCCACCCCGTCGGCGCCGATGCCGGACCCGCAGATCGAGGCGCGCGGCCAAAGCCCCGCCAGAACGAGCTCCGCCGCAAGCGTGTACACTTCGTAGCCGCGCTTGCAGGCGGCCACGTGTATCCGGCAGTGCCCGCGGCGCGCCGCGATCACCGAACAAAGCCGGACCGCTTCCCGCGCGTGCGTCGGGTTGCGGTACATCAGTGACGGGGTGGAGGGTGGGGGCATCACGATCGCTCCGCCGGATTTGCCCGACGCGCCGCCGAGGCCGCGCGGATCGGGCGCTTCTGCGGCTTCCGTCATCCGAACACCGCCGCGGGTCGCCCGCGACGACGGCAATCGAAGATCGTTGTCATTCAATCCGCATCGAAAGCCTGGCCGCGTCTTGGCACCCCGTCCGACAGTCCGAGAGCGCCTCGATCAAGGCTGCGTACCGGACAGCCCAGTCGGCCGACCTCGCGGCTTTCTTTCGGGCGGCCAAGGCGTCGGGCGCGGCCGCCGGCTTCAACGCCTCGTCGATTGCGCGCACGAACCCGGCGAGGGATTCCTCGAGAGACGAAGTTCGGCGGTAGGTGTGACAGGGAATGTCGAGCGTCTCGATCTCTCTGGTTGCGCTGGCAACCACCGGGAGGCCGGCGGCGAGGTACTCGAACATCTTCAGGGGATTGACCCGATGCACCAGATCCGGGTGGCCCGCGGTGTCGAAGGGAATGATGCCGATGTCGGCGTGCTGAAGATACGCGGGGATCGTTGCGTAAGGCCTCGGCCCGAGAAGATGCAGGTTCGACGGCCGTTTCCCTGACCTTTCAAGCGCCTTCGGGACGGGACCTATGATCACGAAATCGTGGCTCAGGAGGCGGCGCGCCGCTTCGCGGACAAGCTCGGCATCGAACCATGGTCCGGTTGCACCGACGTAAACGAGCCGCGGTCGGCCGAGGCCCGCCAAGTCCGGCGGTTCCGCGGCCGGCGTCTGAAAGTGGCGCCAGTCGACACCGTTCGGAATGTGAACGGCAGGGGCGCGCGCTCGCAGGGTCCGGACGTCCGGCTCGAGCAGTCGCGCCGTATAGACGATCAGATCGGCCCGCGCCGCGATGGAACGCGTCGCCTCCATCATCGCCGGGGTGACCGCCACCAAACCCCGGAGGTGGTCAGCGATGCGAAGCACGATCCGCCGCGGCGACACGACGTCGATCATCGGCGCCATCGCGGGGTTGCCTACCAACATCACGTCGGCGCCGAGGAACCCCCTCTCGGCCATGAACCGCTTGAGGTTAGGCCAGCAGAAGCGGTGCCAGTTTCGCAGCGTCCACGCGGCGTTGAGCGGGGGATGCCTGGAATGCACCACGGGGCTGAAGGGGCTGAGAACGGTCAGGCCGTCGGGGCCCTGCCAGCCCTCGGCGGAACACGCACGCAGGCGCCCGTCTCGGCGGTTGGCCGCGATGTGCATCGGAGACCACGGTGCGGTCAGATAGAGGGTGCGCCAGCCATGCCGGGCGAATTGGGCCGCGAGGTGATGAAGCCCCAGGCGGTAAGGGGCATGCCACGGATGCGTCGCCGCGACGATGACCGTGCGCTGTGCTCCGTCAGAAGCGCCGAATTGCGAAGCGGTCATGATGCAGATCTGGAGGGGGCAAACAAACGTTCCCAAGGAGTCCCGGGCGTTGTCCCGGCTCCGCAAGACGCGTGCGGTAAGAGTAAGTTTCATACCGTTCCGGACGGGCGCACGCAAGGGCCTCGGACTTGCCGGCGTGCGGCGGTTGACAGCGCCGATTCATAGCTCTAGCTCTGCCGAGCCGACAGAGAGCGTGGCGACGCGGTGGTCCGATGCGGCCGCGCCGCCTCCAGGGGACGATTACATGGGCGCCGCCACCGCACCACCGACCGTCACGGTCACCATACCGGTGTTTAACCGCCACGATGTGGTGCGGCGGGCCCTCGCCAGCGTGCGGCTTCAGGAGTTCCCAGATTACGAGGTCATCGTTGTCGACGACGGATCCGAGCCGCCGCTCGGAGCGGATAGCGGGCCCGGGTCCGGGATGCGGCTGCTGCGGCACCGACGGAATCGGGGAGCGGCAGCCGCCCGTAACACGGCGGTGGCAGCCGCGCGTGGGCGCTACGTCGCCTTCCTCGATTCGGACGACGAATGGCTCCCGGCCAAGCTGGCGCGGCAGGTGGCAGTCATGGAAGGCGCCGACGCGACCGTCGCCGGTTGCTTCACCGGTTTTTTCTATCGGCGTAATCGCGACTGCCCCGGGTCGGTGCGCCGGCCGCTCAATGCGAGCGACTGGCATCGCCATTTCTTGGCGGGATGTCGCTACGGCCCGGGCAGTACGCTGCTCGTCCGGCGCGCCGTCTTTGCGGAGGTCGGACCGTTCGACGAAGAGCTGCCGCGGCTGGAGGATTGGGACTGGCTGCTGAGGGCGTCGTCCCGGTACCGGTTCGCCGCCCTTGAGGAGCCGCTGGCCGTCGTTCATCGGGGTGGGCGGCCAAAGACCGCCGCGGTGCGCGCCGCCGTCGCGAAGATTCGGGCCCGGCACCTTCCGGGAATCGACGATTCGGCGGGCCGTCGCCTTTTGGATTCCACGCTTGACCTTGAGCTCGCGGCTGCCTCCTGGTGGAACCGTGAGGTGCCGAGCGCCCTGGGACAAGTTCTGCGGGCCAGCGTGAAGCATCCGTCCAACGTGCTAGGGCACATCCGACGAAGGTTCGGAAGCCGTTGACGCTTCGCCGTGAATCAGGCCGACGCGGGGCCCGTATCATTCGCGCCCAATTGGCGGCCAACAGGCATGATGGCCGGATCATCTTCCGCGGGGAGGCGACGGCTGCGCCTCCGAGCCACGCTTCTAGGGAAACGGGACGGTTTCCGGCGCCAGCCTGTCCCTACCATCAGATCGCCCTGCTGCCGGTCACGACCCGCGAGATTCTTGATCTAGCGAACCGGTTCCGTACTGGCATCGCACCACGTACAGTTGGCCCTCTAGGAGAAAGGAGGCTTCGTGAAACTTGTGAATGCCACCGTATGCGTTCTCGTACTGGCGTCTGCTGCGGCGGTGGCGTGGGACCGGACACATCGGACCGAACAGGAGGTGTTTCGCCAAAGCCTCAAAGGTGGTGCGGTGTCCTATGACGACCTGTACTTCCTTGACTGGCCCGACTCGGAGAATCGGGTAAAGACGCTGGCGACCGAGGGGTTTCGCCTGTTCGACGCCGATTCGCAACCGGCATGGCCAGCGAAACCGCCGCTGGACTGGGGCGCGAACCCGTTCAGGGACTCCGACTGGCGCTATCAGCTGAACGCCTGGCGAATCATCGAGCCGCATCTTGCTCTCTACGAGCAGACGCGTGACCCGGCGCTTCTGGAAACCGCGATGATCTACATCGCCGACTGGTATCGCTTCAATGTCTTGGGGACCCAACCCAACAGATACAAATGGTACGACGCCGCCACGGGTATCCGGTCTATGCGCCTGGCCTATCTGTTCCATGTGGTGGAGCGCGACGGGATCGAGTTCTCTTCGGAAGAGTGGCAGATTCTAATCCATCTGGCCAAGTTGCACGCCGAACGGCTCGGCGAGCCGAGGCGCATCGTGCACACCAACCACGCCTTCTGGCAGATTCACGGCTGGATGGCGCTGTGCCGGGTGGCCCCCAAGCCTCCTGGCTGCGAGGCGGGCGAAGCCTACGGGGTCCGGATGATGCGCGCCCGCATTCGGGACCAGTTCGGGAAGGAGGGCGTGCACAAGGAACACTCGCCGGCGTATCACTTTCTGGTCTTCAACCTCCTCCAGGATTTCCTGGCGACCGGGTGGTACGACGGTGACGAGGACATACTGACGGCGCGCAGAAAGATTCTTGAGAATGCTCCTTGGCTGATGGACTTGAATGGCCGGAATCTTGAGGTCGGGGACAGCAGCCCCGTCCCGCGGTACATCGGCGAACTCAGTCTGCCGACTGGCCCCGGCTCATGCGCAAATGCGCGCGAGTTCGCGACCGAGTGCTACGGCCATCGCGTGTTTGGCGAGGCGGGGTTCGCCACAGTGCGAAGTCTGTGGCCCATTCCGGCAGGGCGGGGTTCTCTCCTCTTCCTGACGGCCGCGTTCCATTCCAAGGCGCACCGTCATTCTGACGACCTGAGCCTTGTCTGGTTCGACCGGGGGCAGTGGCTGCTCACCGATACCGGCCGCTATTCCTACGGCGACGGAGAGCGCAGGTTGTACTCGCGGAGCACGCGGGCCCACAACACGGTCGAGGTGGACGGGCTGGATTATTCGCGCGACCCGGCAGACGCCTACGGCTCGGGAATCGTCGGCATCAACCAACGAAAATGGGGTTACGTGATCGAGGGGGCAGTTAGCCACGAGAATCTGGAGGCGGACCATGCCCGGACGCTGCTGTACCACCCCGGCGCTTGGTTGATTGTCGTCGACCGCTTGTCGAGCCCGCGGCCAAGGCGTTGGACAGCGTGGTTTCATCTCGGGCGCTCACTTGCGATCGAGCCCGGAGATGCCGGATTGACGGCGCGGACACCGTCCGGCGACCTCTTCCATCTGTCTCAGGCCGCGACCTTCCAAGGTTGTACGAATCGCTTGGTGGAAGGCCAGATGAAGCCCCGGCTTCAGGGCTGGCGCGCCGTCGAGTTTCGAAAACTGGCTCCAAATCCGGCGTGGGGATTCGAATGCGCGGGAGAGAGCGGCACGATGCTTCACGCTTTCCTTCTCGCCAAGGACGGGAAGGCGGCCGTGCGGCACACGGGCGATGCGTTCGTTGTCCGTTTCGGGAACGAACACGGAGATTGGGCAATCAGGGTACCGACAGATGGCTCCGAGCCGGTGGTGGATGGTGTCGGCGGCGGTTGACCCCGAATCAGTCGGCCGCGGCGCGCCTCAGTGCTTTCGAAGCGCCACGATTACGGTGGACGCGACCAGCTCGATCGGTTCGAAACGGCGAAACTCCGGTCGTAGGCGATTGACCAACCACAAATGGTCCACTTGCGTTCGGATGCCGAAGGCGAGACAGTCCGCCTCAGAGAATAGGTCGATAAAGTTCCGGACGCTCCAACCGTTCTTGCCCGCATAGGGGGCCGGGGTCTCCAGGAATTCCGCCACCACCTCTGTCGGAAAGAGGTGCTGGACGAAGGGGAGGGCGATCCGGCGCTTGAGGTGAGCGCCGTAGGCCGCATTCCAGGGCGGGCCGAACTCAGTGTACAAGACGCCGCCCGGCTTGAGAACGCGGAGGATTTCGGAAAGGGCGGCTCGAGGATCGTCGAAGTGCTCGAAGGCGTTAAAGGACGTGACGAGATCGACGGAATCGCGTTCGATCGGCATGGCCTCGACGGACGCTTTGATGAACTCGCAGCCGGCGGCGAAAAGGCGTTCCGAAATGTCGAGACCGATCCGCCTGCACGGCCGGATTTTCTCCTGCGCGATCAGGTTTTCGCCCCGCCCGCAGCCGATGTCGAGGACGGTTTCGGGCATCTTGACGAAGTTGTTCGCGCGCTCCATCCGACGCATGGCACGGGCCGCCAGGTCGCCCTCTTGGTAGCTCGTCGGTACTGCCCGGGGCATAATCCGATTGACGGAGCGCAGCGATTCGACAGTTCGCTCCCGCAAGGCTTCGATTACGGCGTCCGCGTGGGCTGGCGTCGGAATGCCATCGAGGGTGGCGAAGAACCGGTTGCGTTCGATCGTCGCACGGCGGGGGTCAAACCGATTTGGCAATCCCATAATCACTCCCATCGTTTGCAGCGGGCCAACGGCAGCCGACCCTGCCCGAAAGCCCCGAGTACGATTGGCTCTGGCGATGCCGGACGCCCGCGCTGTGCCCTCATAACTCGTGCTGCGCCCTTTAAAACCAATTCGTTGGTGCGGCCCGGGAGCGCCCACGGTGGAGCGCGGTGCGCGGTTCGAAAACCGGAATCCTCGCTCCTTGCCAGCCCCCGCCTCGTTCGGTGGACCGCGACGGACCGGCGGCATTGCCTCGCCCACCGCCCGGCCCGTCACGTCCCATCGAGCAAATCCTTGTAGACCGCGACGATGGCCGCGCCCACCCGGTCCGCGGAAAGATCCGAAAGAACGATCCGCCGTGATGCCATGCCGTAGCGGCGCCGTAGCTCCGCGTCCCGCGCCAGGGTGACGAGCGCTTCCCCCAGGGCATCCGGGTCGTCCGGCGGGACGAGGATGGCGTTCTCTCCGCGCCGGGCGATCTCGCGGCAACCGGGCACGTTTGTCGCGACGATCGGGCGGCCACAGGCAGCGGCTTCCAGCAGGCTCTTCGGCAGCCCCTCGCGTCGGGAGCTGAGGGCGGCGACGTGGCTTCTAGCCCAGACCGAGCGAACGTCCTCGATGTGGCCGACCCACTCGATCATCGGGTCATCTGCCCATCGGCGCAGTTCAGCTTCCGTTAGGGACCCCGGGTTGTCGTAATCGGGACTTCCGGCGAGAACCAAGCGCAGAGCGATGCCTCGCGCCCGAACCCTGCGTACCGCTTCCACCAGTGTCCGGACTCCCTTGTCTTCGATCATCCGGCCGACATAGGCGACCGTGACGACGCCGTCGGCCGGCTCGGGTAAGGGACGGAAGCGCTCCACCTCAATCCCCGAACCGCGGATCGTCACCGCCTTCTCTGGTGCGATCAAACCGATCCGCTCGAGATAGGCGCGGTCATCGCTGTTCTGCAGGACCACGCGGCTGCGCCTCCGGTTCAGGAGAAGACGTAGCGCCAAGGCAACGGGAAGGCGAAGGAGCCGCGCCTTCAGGCTGGGCGAGGTGAAGAGAAAGCCCAGGCCGGTCAGCGCGTTCACCACGCAAGGTACGCCGGCCGCGGCCGCGGCGAGGCTGCCGAGCACTACCGGTCGCATGGCGACGTGATGGACGATGGCAGGCCGCCGCCGACGGTACAGGCGGGCGATCTCGAGCACATCCCGTAAGGTGCGAATCGGCCCAAGGTCGCCCCGGTTCCAGGACAGGGGATGAAGCGTGAAGCCCTCCTCACGGATGCGTTCACCGTGGGAGCGAACGCGGCAGGCCACCGCCACATCGAACCCCGCGGCCCGGGCCGCCCTCGCCATGGGCAGGCGATGCGACCAGAAATACCAGTCCTCGGTGACGAGGTAGATCAGCGTCGGCCGTTCCCGGTGTGCGGCGGATGGCGAATCAACGTCGGGGGGCATCATGGGTGGCGAGGAGGTCGCGACAATGAGCGATACCAGAGCGCGGTTTCGGCGAGCCCTTCGTCGCGACCGTAGGGAGGTTGCCAGTCAAACGCGGCGCGGAATCGGCGGTCGTCGATCTCTAGCGATTCCGTCAGGCGGTCGAAGGTGGCACGCCGGCCGAATGCGCCCGCCGCAAATCGAAGCGCTGCCACCGGGACCGGCAGGAGCGGGCCCCGCCGGCCGAGCGCGCGGCCAATCGCGACGACCAGGTCGGGCGTTGAGACGCTCTGCCCGTCGTGGAGAGCGAAGGCCCCCTCGACCCGTCTCTTGGCGGAAATCACCCGCTCGATGGCGTCGGCTAGGTTGCCGACGTAGAGCAGGCTCCGGCGATTGCAAACTCCGCCGAGCGGAACAGGCCATCGGCGCCAGCACAGATTCATCAGCGCGAGGAAATTCCCCTTCACACCGGGCCCGTAAACGAGCGGAGGACGGAGCGCCACGGCACTCATGGTGCCGCCGGCCGCAATCTCAGCAAGAGCGGCTTCGGCGTCCCGCTTCGACCGGCCGTACGGTGTCTCCGGGGCGGGGACCGTGTTGTCGTCGATTGGTGCCTTGTCGCTGCGGTCCGCCACCGCCTTGATGCTGCTGAGGTAGACAAAGCGGTGGACTCCGGCGCGCGCCGCGGCCGCGGCCAAGGCGCGGGTACCGTCCACGTTGATGCGGCGGAAGGTCGCACCCGATCCGGTCTCGTCGTTTGGAACGTGGACCCGCGCCGCCAAGTGGACGACAGCGTCGACGCCGTCGAGCGCGCGGTCCCATCGAACTCCCCGGCCGATATCGCCCGTCACGACGACGTCGATGCTACCAGTGGGTTCGACGGGGGCGATCGGCCGGCGCACGGCCAAGCGCACCGTATGGCCGCGTCCGCAAAGCAATGGGACAAGCGCCTTGGCCACGAACCCCGCGGCGCCAGTGACGAGCACGCGCATCAGGCTGGTTGCGGTCGACTAGGCGGCAGAGCGGTTTCGAGCAGGCGATGGCGGATGAGCATTACTGTGCGATGAACATTCCGTTCGGGGGCGCTGGCCCATGAGGGGCTGAATGATCGGAAGTAGTCCCGCGCGACTAAGAATAGGCAAAATCAGTCACCGATCAAGTATGAGTAGCGATCGCGCCGCCGGGTCTGAAGTGATGCCAATCCATGAGCATCATGGCTTCGCTCGAACACATGTCGATTGATTCTTCCGAAATGTCGTCTTATTCGAGGTAATGCGGCTCCGCAATGGCATCCGGCATCGGGTGGTCCATTGACCGAATTACCTAGGGGGCGATCATGGGAAGCGTACTCGTTGCCTTTCTAGCCGGTGTGGCTGGAGCGGCGATTTTTAACTACGTTCTCGCACCGTTCTGGCACTTCTACGGATTGCGTGACGCCATATATGCAGAACTCCTTGTTTGCGCCGGCGCCAAGCCGTGGAACGGCGGCACGGGTATTGACCCCGACCGTTTGCGGCGGTTGGCGGCGGAGCTCATGACGTTCGATCAATCAGCGTCGCGCTTCACCCGAGCAGTGCTGGCGCGCAAAGGATACAGGCCGCTTGCGGAAGCAGAGGCTCTCATGGCGCTGTCGAATTCCCTCGAGACGGACGAGGAATCGGCGATGCGGCATCTGTTGGATTCCAAGCAGGGACTGAGACTCCCGGACACTGGGTTTCCCGAGAGCCTGCGGAATCGGGGTGCACTTCGCGTTGCGCCGTCCAGGGCGTGAGAGCAAAGACCTCTCTGCGTGTATGATGGAATAGCGAGGCAGTCGGCTGCGGCATCTCCCGGCACGTCGCGGATCCCTGCTCCTCATGCATACGCCGCCGGAGCACGCGCCAAAAAGCCCGCCGGATCCGTTGATCGATGACCACGCACCAGCGAATCAGGGAGTTAAGCGTGGTGCTGACAGCCAGATTCCCTCCTGGCGACCTTTTGTGTTGTGGCCGCCATTCGCAGACCCCCCACCAACCGGAGAACGCATGAATATGTCCGGCGGGGTGGCGGGAGGACCATTTGTCCTCCCGGCTGCGGCACCCAGTTACCCCCTAATAGCGCATCTCCGGCGGCGGCTGCAACGCGCACTGGTGCTCACTAGGAATGCGGTTCCAGCAGTCAAGCATCCTCCTGCGAGCCTCATGACATTTACGTAGCTGATCCTGAATCTGTTCGGCTGTCGGCCACTGGCTAGCGTCAATTTGCACTGAGCCCCGCGACAACACCGCGCCCTTAGGCATTTCAATCAATAAACCGTTGAACGCGAAGCGCTCGGGGCGCGAATGCAGGGCACTGGCGACGGTTGCCACCACATCCCTGATCCTGTGCAATTCGCGTCGAACTTCAATGAAGTCGGACCGGGCCGACAAATACTCCTCTATTGGACTAGTCACCGATTTTTCCCCAACCTGCGAAGGTCCGAAACGTAGCACAACGGAGGATTGGAGGCGAAGCCGGTACCCGCTTTCCGATCTCGGATCTTCGCTCGGAGGTGCCGGTCATCGCCGACTAGCCCTCGGTTCGTAATCGCACCGCCAGACAACCCGGCCGTCCGCAGGCGCCGATCGGCATTGCGAAGCCGCCGGACTTGGCGGGTGTGATGGACCCTGGTCGCTCCGATGCCGGCCGGGCGCTGGCGCGCACATGCTTGACCGCAGCGGCGATCCCCACGGCCGGGTCACTGCTACTGGCCGGCGAAATCGGTGCCGACAAGCCAATCTCGCCAGCGATGGTTCCGGACTTCCTTGGCAAGGTCGGACCGGGGGTGCGTGATGGCCCGAAAGCCGAGGCCACGGAGACGCCGGAGGACCTGTGCTCAATCTGACCTCTTGTCTGAGTAGATTGACCGGCACCGCTGCGCGGGTGAGATTCGGTCATGCGCCATTGCCCCATTTGCGAGACAGACTTCGAGAGTTTCGCGTCGGTAAGCCCGCTCAAACCGCGCCTCGCCAATCGCCAAGTGTCCGTCCTGTGGGTCAGTGGAACGGCATAGGTTCTTCTGGTTAATTCAGAAGATTGATGACGGCCTGTTGCCCAGACGTCGCCTGAGCGGCTGGCGCCGACCGGGCCCAGGTGCGCGTGGCCATAGTAGCGCCAGTGGTCAAGCTCGGGCACGAGGTCCTCGACTTGAGCGGAAGTGATTCCTTCAAGAGCCTTGCCCCGGCCGCCCGCGCAGCCGTACACCAAGGCGCGGAGCTCGGGAGACCCGGCCGGGGCGGGCGAGCCGCGGCCCGGCCGGTCATCACTGGTGCAGAACGCCCTTGCCGGTTTCCTCGTCGTAGCGCAGGCAGCCGTTTAGAAAGATCTTGTGCCTTTCGTACCACCTCCGGCGTCGCGGCGGCACCGGCGTGCGGTCGACGGGCTCTCCGCCCTTCAGGATCAGATCGATCCGGCTCTTCTTCTGGAGAACCGTGACGTCCCGAGTCGGATCGCCGTCGACCACGAGGACGTCCGCGTAGCGCCCCGCTTCCAGCTTGCCAACCTTGTCGCCGAAGCGCTTCAGGACGCGGGTCGGCGCCAGGGTCGCGGCGTGGATCGCCTCGATCGGCGTCAGCCCCAGGAGCTCGACGAAGATCTGCAGTTCGCGCGCATGCCAGTCGCCATAGGGCACGGGCGACCAGCCGCTTTCGCTGCCGGCGATCAGCGGCACGCCGGCGCGGTAGGCCCGGCTGAGGTTCGTCGCGGCGGCCTCCACCTCCCTTTGGAACGCGCCGATGCCCGACGCGCCGGCGAGCGCCTGGTTGGCCTCGACCAGGTTGACCAGCAGCGTCAAAGTGGGGGTGATGACGCAGTTGTTCTTGAGACACCATTCGATGCCTTCGTCGTCCATGTAAGAGGCATGAAAGATGATGTCGAACCCGGCCCGCGCCGCGTCCAGCGCCGACAGCCGCGACCGCGCGTGGATCCCGCAGATCTTGTCGAGGCGGTGCGTCTCGTCCGCGATGATCTTCAGCTCTTCGTAGGTGAAGGCCGAGGTGCCCAGGGCATCCGGGGTGATCAGGTTGTCGTTCGAACCCGACACCTTGATCGCGTCGACCTCGTCCTTGACCTGATAGCGCACCGCTTCGACCAGGTCGTCCTTTGTCTTGACCAAGACCGCCGCCTGGCCGACCGGAAACTCCATGTTGTTCGGGAAGGAGTCCTCCAGCCCCTGGTGGTTGGTGATCTGCTTGCCGGAGACGGCGAAGCGCGGCCCCGGGAACATGCCGCTGTCGATCGCGTCGCGCACGGCCTGGGCGACGTTGAAGGTCGTCGCCGCGTCGAACGCGCTCGTCACCCCCGCCTGCAGGATCTTCTTCGCGTTCCACGCCGCCCTGAGCGCGCGGAACTCCGGCGGCGTGTAGAGCGCGTTCTCCTCTTCCGAGCGCGCCTCGCCGAAGGAGATGTGGGTGTGCCCGTCGACGAGGCCGGGCATGACGGTTCGGCCGGGAAGCCGAACGTCCTCGTACCCGTCACCGGAGAACGTTGGGGGGAGGGCCGCCTCCTCCCCGACCCAGGCGATCCGATCGCCCTCGGTGACCACCACGCCCTGCTCGATCGGCGGATTGAGCGTGCCGTCGACGACCTTGCCGTAAAGCCGATACCCCTTCCGTTCCATCCCTAAGCCTCCCTGGTTTCTACGATCCGGCGGCAGCAGAGGTTCGCAGAGAACGCCCGGCGCTCTACGCCACGGCGGCGATGGTCTGCACTTCGAGCATGAACTCCTCCTTCACCAGCCGGTCGACGATCAGCAGCGTGTTCGGCGGGTAATTGCCGTTCGGAAAGAGCTTCGGAAACTCCCGGAGACGGAAATCCATAAACTTCGGAATGTAGTGCGAATGAACGAGGTAGGTCGTGAACTGGACGACGTGACCGAAGTTCGCCTGCGCGGATTCGAGCGCGGCGCCGATGTTCTCGAAGATCTGCCGGGCCTGGGCGTCGAAATCGCCCTTGCCGACGCTTTCGCCCGCCTTGTTGACGGGGAGCATGCCGGCGATGAACAGGAATTCGGACGCCCGGACGCGGGTGACGTGCGAGTACTGCCCGAGCGGGGCGGTGAGTCGGTCCGGATTGTAGATGGTCGCGGTGGTCACGGCGAATGTCACTCCCTTTCGGTTGAACGAGTCCGGAAGTCCGGACGAGGGCCGAGTGGTGCGATCGAGCACCGGCGTGGCCCGGCGCCTAACCTTGATCGATGGCCGGCGGGTCGTCGTCGGACCCCGTTCCCTGGCGCTCGCGGGCGCGCAAAGCGCCGATGAGGCGATTCGCCGTGTGCTCGCAATGCTCTCGGCTCAGGCGCCCGACGCGCTCCGCCTGGCCCTTGGCGAAGGCCTCGACGATCTCGTGATGCTCGGCCTGCGCTTCGCCAAGGTGCCCCGTCATCGCCACCTCGATCCGAACATAGCGCTCGACCATGTCGCGGAAGGTGCCGGCGACGTGGCATAGGTGCTTGCGGCGGCTCGACGCGAA
>Ga0310834_101056_pt1 | contig 19812 bp, 16 predicted proteins | sample SM_ome_2_FD_201314 | JGI IMG/M metagenome (GOLD analysis project Ga0310834, IMG submission 201314) | Sorghum-adapted microbial communities enriched on stacked mutant (SM) sorghum from Joint BioEnergy Institute, Emeryville, California... ... | reverse complement strand
TGAGCAGCCCGATGCCGGGTCCGCGCAGGTCGAGCCGGTCGGCCAGCTCGGCCAGGTGGACGTCCGGGTCGGGGCGCCGGTACGACATGGGCACGGTCGCGTTCAGTGCCCAGTGCCGTACGCCGAGCCCGCCGCCGAGCGGGCCCGAGCTGATCGCCAGCGCCGGGGTCGCGAGCCGCCAGACCAGGATCGGGATGTCCCACCCGTCCTCGTGGCGGGTGGTCAGCACCGGTTCGGAGCGCACCGGCCGACCCTACGGGACCGGCCGGGCCGCCGTCGCCGCGTCCCGGGCGGCCCGGCCGAGCCACCCGCCCGGGCACAGCCCGGGCGGAACCGGACGTCGCCCCAGGTCAGTACGGCCGGCCCGGGCCTGTCGCAGATCAAGATTCCAGGGGTGCTGCTCCGATTACTCTTCACATGCGCCTAGACTTGGCGGCGCGCGGCGGACCACCGACCGGGAACTCGGCCGGGGCGACGGCCCGCGTAGGCGGAGGTGCGCGATGGACGAGGTACTGGCCCGCAGCGGGATCTTCCAGGGTGTGGACCCGGAGGCTGCCGAGGCGCTCGCGAAGGACATGGAGACGGTCGAGTTCCGCAAGGGCGAGGTCGTCTTCAACGAGGGCGAGCCGGGCGACAGCCTCTATATTGTGCTGAGCGGCAAGATCAAGGTTGGCCGGCGTGCCGCTGACGGCCGGCAGAACCTGATCGCCGTGATGGGCCCGTCGGACATGGTGGGCGAGCTGTCCCTCTTCGACCCGGGTCCGCGTACGGCGACCGCGACCGCGGTGACCGACACCCGGTTGGCCCGGCTGCGCAAGCAGGCACTCCGGCCGTGGCTGAACAACCGGCCGGAGATCGCCGAGCAGCTTCTGCGGGTGCTCGCCCGTCGGCTGCGCCGGACCAACGACAGCCTGGCGGACCTGATCTTCACCGACGTGCCGGGCCGGGTGGCGAAGAACCTGCTCCAGATGGCGGGCCGGTTCGGCACCCGGGACGGCGGGGTGCTCCGGGTGACCCACGACCTCACCCAGGAGGAGATCGCCCAGCTCGTCGGCGCCTCCCGGGAGACCGTCAACAAGGCGCTGGCCGACTTCGCCTCGCGCGGCTGGCTGCGGCTGGACGGCAAGAGCATCATCATCCTCGACCCGGAGCGGCTGGCCCGGCGGGCCCGGGTCTGACCCACCGCTCGCCCGCGTCGTTCGTCACACCGCCGACCGAGCCTGTGGGGCCGGTCGGCGGTCGTCTTGGCGGGCGCGGAGCCGCCGGCCTCGCCCCGTCCTCACCCGTCTGGCGGTGTCCTTCCCGGCCGACCCGGCCGTGCCGGGTCGGCCGGATCCGGCACGGCCCTGGATCGACAGCGGATCGTGGCGTGCCACCCCCGCCGGGATCAGTCGCCGTCGAGTTCGACGTCGATGCCGATCTCCTCCAACGCGTCCTCGAGTTCGTCGAGAACCTCCACGATCTCTTCCACCGGGTCGTCGTCCATGCCGCGTTGACCTGCTTCCTCGAAAGGCCGTCGGATTCACATCACGAAGCAGGGCACAAGCTACTAGCCACCCCAAAGCAGATCAATGCCTAATGAGGCAGGATATTCGGTAAATCCTCCGTAACAGGGAAGGCATGATCCCGCCCATACCGCCCGAAGGGTGGGACAAGGGACATGATCTGCCGCACCCGGACCATCAGGGCGTGCTCGGGACGGCCCGGCAGGCCGCGTCCACCCGGTTGACCGGCCGTACCCGCCGACCCAGCCCCTCCAGCAGCGAATCCTCGACGTGGAAGCCCCACACCCACAGCCGGTAGCGGGGAAGTTCGTCCTCGGTCGGGCAGAGCACCTGCGCCTCGATCCGGTCAACCGGGACATACCGTACCCCACCCCGCTCCTGCAGGATCACCACACTCACGTCGTCCGTGGTGATCACATGGCCACGGATGTCCTCGGTCTCGGCCGCACCGCTCGCCGGCCCGGTCGCGTCGACGCCGCTGTCCGAGCCCGTCACGCCACCGTGCCCGGTCCGAACCGTGGTCACGGTCAACGGCAGCACCGGAGTGGTGATCACCGGAAACGCCGCCCAGCCGAGCGTCACGAGCACCGCGAGTTGCGTCGTCGCGGCCACCGGCCGGGCCACGGCCGCCGGGATCGGGCGGGCGACCAGGAGCGCCAACAGCGGCGGTGCGGTGATCACCAGTACGGCGAAGATCTCCCGCTGCGTCCAGGCGGACCACAGCGTCGGAGTCATCAGCACGCCGTACGCCCCGAGCACCACGAGCGTGCCCAGCCAGCGGAGATACCGCCGCTCCTCGAACCGGGCCGGACTGATCTGGAAGGCGGCGGCGACCGCCGGCAGCAGCAGCGGCAGGTAGAGGATCGGCCAGGTGGCGAGCGCCAGACCGAAACTGGCCACCACCACCCAGTCCGGTGTCATCCGCCGCCAGCGGGCGAACAGCGGTGGGCGACGCCCGATCCGGTGGGTCGGCGCCGCGTCGCTGCTGACCGCCAGGGTGGCACCGACGGCGAAGATCGTCACCAGGCCCGCCGAGACCAACCGGGCCGCCGTGGTCACGAGGGCGGCGACGAGGTTGACCGGATTCACGTTCGCGACGAGCAGCAGCGTGGTCTGCAACTCGCCGCCCGCCTCCACACCGAGCCTGAGCACGGAGAACAGTGCCGGTACCCCGACCACCAGCGTCCAGAACGACTGGCTCGCCCGCGACCGGCGCTCCCACTGGTCCGCCGCCCACCGGCCCGGGTCGGCGTGGGCCCCCGGCTCCGCGGACCCCTTCTGCGCCGGTGCCGCGGGCGTCGCACGGACCGGTCGGCCGGCAGCATCCGAGGCGTGCTCGGAGAGCACGTGGGGAGGGGTGGTCCCGCCACCGGCCGCGGTCATGCGGGGGGTGCCCTGTCGTCGAAGTCGACCAGGTTCGGAACCCGCAACGGCGGCGGCTGCTCCCGGTCCGCGCCCAGCCACGGACCCAGGGTCTTGTGGTACGCCGCGAGCCACGGGCTGGTCTGGCCGCTGCGGCCGGCCAGGTAGCTCTTGTACAGGAAGAAGGAGATCAGGTCCCGCAGCGCGGGGTCGGTGATCGACACTCCGATGCCGAGTTGTTCGCTGGTGCCGAACGGCATGTCGACGATCTGGAACTCGGTCGGGTACCGGGAGAGAAACCCGGCGAGGATCGTCTCGTCCGAGCTCACCGCGTCGTACCGGCCTTCCCGGATGCCCCGCACACAGTCCTCCACGGTCTTGACGACCCGTACCTCGATCCGGTGTCGCGCGAGCTCGGCCTCGGACGTCGAACCGCCGCTGGCACAGATCCGGTGCTCGGGGCGGCGCAGGTCCTCGATGGTCCGGATCCGATCCCGCATCCTGACCGGGATCAGCACCTCCTGCGTCGTCACGAAGTACGGCCCGGCGAAGCTCACCAGCTTCTCGCGCTCCTCCGTCATCGAGAAGCTCGACACCACGATGTCGACCCGTCCGCTCTGTAGGGCGGGGATCCGGTCCTCGGTGGCGAGCTGGACGAACTCGATCCGGTCGTCGCCGGCGTACCCGAGCGAGGCCGCGATGTAGCGGGCGATCTCGATGTCGAAGCCCACGAACTCGCCGTCTTCGAACACGCTCATCAACGGCTCGAACTTGGCCACGCCGATTCTGAGCTTGCTCTGGCCGTAGATGTGCGACTCCCGGAGCTTGTCCTGCACCGACGGGAGATCCGACGTCTTCCGGCTGTCACAGCCCGCGCCGACGGCGAGCAACAGCGTGGCGACGACCGCCAGAGTCCTGCAGAACAGCCGAACGTTGTCGCGGCGTGACCGATCGTTCATGCCGGCCTCCGAAGCGGGATCGCAAACGCCCAGCGTAGCGGAAACCGTGCAACACAGTAATCGGCCGACTCGTCCGCGTCGATGCCGCCCGGGCCGCCGGGCCCGCCTTCACCACGTCGTGGTCGACCCGTCCGATTCGGACCGGCAGGGCACCTCGGCGAACGTCACCCGGGGGCGCTGCCCAACCCACGGCGGCATCTCCGCCCCCACCCGGCCGTCCACCCGGTCCCCGACCGGCCGGGCGGGCGTCGGATCGGCGGCGGGGCGGCGCTCCCCGCCGGACAGCGGCCCGAGGCACCCGCGCAGGGTAGCGGCCGCAAGGATCCGCGTGGCGCTCCCGGTGCCGACGGGAGTGGTGGGACCGCCGCGTCCACCGCTGCTCGGGGACGGGATCGGGGCGGCCCGGTTGGCGTACCAGGAGCCGCCGGCGAGCGCGGCCAACAGCACGATGGCCAACCCGAAACCACCGAGGAACCAGTACAGGTGTCGGCGCTGGAGGCGGTACCTCACCGTCGGATGGGAGTCCACAAGGGGCACTCCGGAACGGGGCCGCGGCGGGGTGTAGCTGCTGGAGACGTAGACGCTGGGCCGTCCGCCACCCGAGATCGGCACGCCGGGAACCGGCGCTCGCAGCACGGGAACGTGGGGCACGCCGACCCCGGCGGCCTGCCCGGACACACCCGCCTGCCCGAGCGCACCGTTGGAACCGGACACCTGCGGCCCGGTCACGACCGGGACACCCGGCACACCCGACACCGGCACACCGGAGACCGGCACACCGGAGACCGGCACGCCCGACACCGGCACACCGGAGACCGGCACAGCCGGGGACCCCAGGGGAATCGGCGGTACGCCGGTGTCAGGGGTGTCGAGCGACACCGCCGCCAGCAGGTCACGCAACTGCGCCGCGGTGGGCCGGTCCGCCGGATCGTTGGCCATCCCGTAGCGGAGCAGATCCAACAGGCTTGCCGGCACTCCCGGCAGCGCCGGGATCGGCTCGGCGAACAGCTCCATCAGGGTGAGCAGCCCGGGGTTCCGGTCGGCCTTCCAGCGGGGCGGCTTCCCGTTCATCACCGCGTACAGGGTCGCGCAGAGCGCGTACACGTCCACCGCCGGGGACGGGGGGTCGTGCCGGAACACCTCCGGCGGCGCGTACGCCGGGGTGAGCGCCTCCAGGGTGATCGCCGAATCCCGGACCTCGGCCAGCACGGCCAGCCCGAAATCGGCCAGCGTGGCGTCGTTGAACCGGGAGTAGAGGATGTTGCCCGGTTTGACGTCACGGTGCAGGAGGCCGAGTTGGTGAGCGTCGGCCAGCGCATCGGCAATCTTGACCCCGACGTCGCGCGCCTCGGCGGCGGTGAGCGGCGAGGTCCGCATCCGGTCCGCGAACGACCCGTCGCAGAGCTCCATGATCAGGTAGGGATGCCGATCCTCGGTCACCCCGACGTCGAAGAGGTCGACAACGTGGGGATGAGACGACATCTGGGCGGCGGCCCGTGCCTCGCGGAGAAACCGGCGCTGGTCACGCTCGTTGTCGAGCGTGTGGTTCTCCACCTTGACCGCGACCTCCCGGCCGACGGACTGCTGGGTGGCTCGGAAGACCGTGGCGAAGCCACCCCGGGCGATGACGCTCAGATTTGTCAGACCGGGCACGACGGGCATAGGCAGCGCGCCTCGTGGAGTGTCGGTCACACCATCGAAAATACCGAAGACCTGGGACGTTCGGCCCTCCGCACCCGAGGGCTCCCACCGGCTGACGGTCGGCCCGGTGCCGGTCGGGCCGCGGCCCGACCCGCCGACACGACCGACCACGGGACCCGCGCCCCTGGTCAGGCCAGGGTATGGGCCGTACGAGGGCCGGTGTCCCCGGCGTACGCGGCCACCGGTGCGCGGGAACCTCCGCGAGCCGGCCGGCCCTCAGGCCAGCGCCTGCCCCGGGCGGGCGGAGTGCCGCACCCCGAGCGGTTGCGTACCGCCACGCTGTTCGTCCGGTACGCCGCGGCCACGCTCCCCCTCGCCACGGCGCTGCCGGACAACCGGCACCGCGGTCGACTCTCCCGGCTCCGGCGACGACCCGTCGGCGTCCACCCCCTCGGCCGACGGCCGCGCCCCGGGCCCGGGCTGGGCCTCCGCCTCCGCCGGCGGCACCGTCGCGGCCTGCGTCGGTACACCGTCACCGGCGGCGGCCAGCCGGGACCGCAGCGCCACCGCGCCGGCCCGTTCGCTCGTCTGCTGCGTCGCGTACGCCAACCGAACCGCCTCCTCGGCGGCCGCCCACGCCTCCGCCGACCGTCCGGTGGCGGCCAGCGCCTCGGCGAGCACCTTCGCGGCGACGACCTGGCTGCGGATGTCCTCCCCGGGAGCCTCGACCGCCTGCCGGGCCCAGTCCAGCGCCGCCACCACCTGCCCGTCGGCCAGCAGGGCGGCGGCGTACCGGGCCAGCGTGTGCCGGCGGGAGAAGAGCACCGACGACGGCGCGTCCGCCGCGACGATCGGGTCGAGGAGCCGTACCGCCTCCGACGCGTTTCCCTCGGCCAGCCGGCTCGCCGCGAGCAGCAGTTGCGGGCCGAGCTGCACGAGCACCAGCGGAGTCTGCGACTCCACCGCCGCCAACACCGCCTCGGCGTCCCGGGCGGCCGCGGCGGCGTCCCCCCGCTCCAGCGCCACCAGCCCGCGCAGCGTGCCGGCCAACCCGGTCAGCAGCGGATGGGAGGTGCGCCGGGCGTGCCCGAGGGCGTCGGTCAACAGGTCGGTCGCGTGCTCGGGCTCGCCCAGACCGCGCGCCACCGCGCCCCGGACGACCAGCGCGAAGCCACACCCCCAGTCGTCGCAGACCGCGGCGAAGTCCCGGTACGCCCGCCGTGCCTCCCGGTCGGCCTCGGCCAGCTCGCCCAGTTCGGCGGCGGCGAACGCCTCGACCGCCCGGAGGGTGCCCACCGCCCACGCCTCCCCGAGTCGCTCGCCGAAGGGCAGGAAGACCCGGGCCAGCCGGCGGGCCTCGCCGAGCTGGCCGGCGAGAAGCCGGGCGAAGGCACTGGTGCCCCGCACCCACGCCTCACCCACCGGGTCGTCGATCTGGGCGAAGAGCTGGCTCGCCCGGTCGAGCACGGCGTCCGTGCCGGCGAAGTCGCCCCGGGTGGTGGTCACCCAGGCCAGGTTCTGCAGCGACCAGGCCTGACCGCGCGGATCGTCGGCGGCGAGGTTGACCTGGTACGCCCCGGCGAACCGGCTGCTCGCCCGGCTGAGCCGGCCGGCGACGAAGTCCACCATGCCCAGCCGGCGCATCGCCGAGGCCCGGGGGCCGGGCAGCTCGGCCTCGGTCGCCACCCGCAGCGCCTCCTGCCAGGTGTCCACCGCCCGGGCCTGGTCGCCCTGGGCCTGGTACGCCTGGCCGAGCACCAGCAGCGCTCCGGCCCGTACGGCGGCGTCGTCCCCGGCCTCGGCGCAGATCTTCTCGGTCAGGGCGAGCGCGTCGGCGACCCGTCCCGCCTGGAGCAGTGCCCGGGCGTGGACCAGTCGGGCACCGCCGGGCACCGCGTCACCGGCGAGCCGTTCGGCCCGCTCGGCGTACTCGACGGCGAGCGCCGGCTCACCGGCGGCGAGCGCCCGGCGGGCGGACCGGGTGAGGGCGGCCACCCCGACCGGGGCGATCCGCCGGGCCGCCGCGTCGGCGGGCAGCCTGATCACGTCGGCGAGCGCGGTCGCCCGCTCGACGTGCTCGGCGATGAAGGCGTCCCGGTCCGCCTCCGGCATCCCGACCGGACCGGAGCCGAGCCGACCGTGCTGGCCGGGCCGGCCGTCGACAGCCGACGCGGCCCACTCGGCGAGAGCGGCGTGCCGCTCGGCGAGGTCGGCCTTGCCGATCCCGGCGTACGCCGCCTCCCGCATCAACGGGGTGGCGAAGAGGTAGCCGTCCCGGTTGCGGTGCAGCATGCGCCGTTGCAACAGCTCCTCGACGGCGCGTTCGAGTTCGACCTTGACGACCGCGGTGGGCCGGCCCTCCCGGCCGGCCCGGCGCTCCCGCAGCACCTCCAGTGCCCCGGCCGGCACGGTGTCCCCCACCACCGCCGCGTCCCGCAGCACCGCCCGGGCCTCGGGGGGCAGCGTGTCGATGCGGGCCGCCAGCACCGCGGCGAGGTCCCGGGAGAGCAGCCGGCTGTTGAGCGAGCCGGGCGCCAGCCGCCACAGGGCGCCGGGACCCGGTCGGGCGCGCGACGCGCCGACCTCCGCGCCCGGCCGGCGACTGCCACGGGCGGCGTCCGACGGGTCGGACGTCGGCGAGCCGGCCGCGCCGGACGGTTCCAGCACCGTGGTGAGCGCTCCCCGCTCCATCAGCAGGGTGACCAGCTCGGCGAGGTAGAACGGGTTGCCCTGGGCGGTGGCGAGCAGTCGGTCCACGTCGGCCTGGGGCAGCCGCCCGCCGCCCAGGTACGCGGTGAGCAGCCGGGCCGCGTCGGCACCGCGCAGCGGCGGCAGCGCGTGCACCTCGGCGTCCGCCACCCGGGTCAGCGCCCCGGCCGCCCGGACCAGTTCGGGCCGGCCGAGCAGCAGCACCAGTACCGGCCCGGTGAGCCGGGAGAGGGTCACCCCGAGCGCGTCGACGGTCTCCGGGGTGGCGTCGTGCAGGTCGTCGACGATCACGGTCAGCGGGGTTTCCGCGGCGAGCGCGCTGAGCAGCTCGGCGACCGCGCCCGGGATCGCGTCGGCGGCCGGGGCCGTCTCGCTCGCCGACCACTCGGCCGGTCCGGCCGGCACGGTGCCGGTGGCCGGCGGCAGCTCGGCGTAGCCGAGCAGGGCGAGCAGCAGGTCGACGGCGACCGGCGGCGGGTCGGGCCGGTGCCGGGCGAGCCGCTGGCCCAGCCGGCGCAGCCGCTCCTCGACCACCAGCCGGGTCACCGCGGTGGTCGGGCCGTCGGGCAGGCCCACCGCGGCCCGAACCAGGTCGGCCAGGGGCGCGAGGCGCCGCCGCTCCCCGAAGGCGGCGCACCGGACGGAGAGAACCCGGGTACCGGTGTGGGTCGCGTACCGACCGGCGCCGACCTCGTACCCGGCGGCCAGCCGCGCGACCTCCGCGGCGAACCGGCTCTTGCCGATCCCCGCCTCGGCGGTCATCAGCAGCACCCGGGGCTGGCCCTGGTCGATGACCTCGGCGAGCCGGCCGGCGATCCGGCCGAGCTCGGTCTCCCGGCCGACGAACGGGGCCTCGTCACCGAGGCCGGACCGGGTGCCCGGGGCGTCCAGCAGACCCAGCAGCTCGTACGCCTCGACCGGCTCACGCTTGCCCTTGAGCCGCAGTGGGCGCAACTGCCGCCAGGAGGCGACCCGGCGGGTCGCCGCCGCCGTCCGGGCACCGGCGTAGACGGCACCGACGGCGGCGGCGTCGGCCAGCCGGGCGGCGGTGTTCACGGTGTCGCCGATGACGGTGTACTCGATGGAGGCCTGGACCCCGGCGACGACGTCACCGGTGTTGAGTCCGACCCGCAGCCCGAGCGGGGCACCGCCGCCCCGCTCGTCGTCGAGGACCCGTCGTACCGCGCGCTGCATGGACAGCGCTGCCCGCACCGCCCGTTCGGCGTCGTCCTCGTGGGCGACCGGCGCGCCGAAGACCGCCATGATCCCGTCGCCGGTCAGCTTGTCGACGTGGCCGCCGAAGGTCTTGACCGCGCCGGCGAGCGCGGCGAGGACCCGGTCGGTGACCGTGCTGACCCGCTCGGGGTCGAGATCCTCCGACCAGGAGGTGAAGTCGGACAAGTCGCCAAAAAGGACCGTTACCACCCGCCGTTCCGCCTCCGGAAGGGTGGCGGCGGCGGGGAGCGCGACTCCGCAGTTGTGGCAGAACCGCGCCCCGGGTACGGCGACGGTTCCACACACCGGGCAGGTCACGCTGAGTCCAACCCACCGGCCCCCGGGCCGGATTCCCGGTGCGCGTGCTCGGGGTTGTCTGATTCCCGTTCCAGGTGGACGAGCTGTTCCCGTTCCAGGTAGGCGAGCTGTGCCCGGACCGACCACTCGGCCGCCGGCCAGAGCGCGCGGTCGACGTCGGCGTAGATCCTCGCCACCACCTCCGCGGCGCTGCGCGCCCCGGCCGCCACCGCCTGCCGGACCTGGTCGAGCCGAGCCCGCCGGTGCGCCAGGTAGAACCGCGCCGCCGCGGCGCAGTCGGCCAGCGCCGGACCGTGCCCCGGCAGCGCCGGAATCCGCTCGTACGTCGTCAGCGCGGTCAGGCTGTCGAGGTAGTCCCCGAGATCACCGTCCGGATGCGCGATCACCGTGGTGCCCCGGCCGAGGATGGTGTCCCCGGTGAAGACCGCCTGCTCGCCGCCGGCCTCGACCAGGAAGCAGAGCGAGTCGGCGGTGTGGCCCGGGGTGGCCAGGGACCGCACGGTCAGGCCGGCGATCTCCACCGTCGGCCGGTCGCCGCGGAGGTCCAGGCGTTCGGCACCGGTCAGCGCCAGGAACCGCTCCAGCCCCTCGGCGTGGTCGGGGTGACCGTGGGTGAGCAGCACCCCGACGACCGGGCCACGCGCCGCCACCGCCGTCAGGTGCCGCTCGTCCAGCGGGCCGGGGTCGACGACCACCACCCCGTCCGCGCCCGGAACCCCCAACACCCACGTGTTGGTGCCGTCGAGGGTCATCGGACCCGGGTTGGGTGCCCGGACCAGCGTCGCCCAGCCAGGTAGCTGGTCGGCCAGGGCCGCTGCGGGCGCGGTGACATGCCGGGTCATGGCTGAGATGGTACGACCGGCGCCCGACAGCGGCCCGGCTCAGGCCACCTCGACGATGACCTCGATCTCGACCGGGGCGCCCAGCGGCAGTTCGGCGACCCCGACCGCGCTGCGCGCGTGCCGGCCCGCCTCGCCGAAGACGGCCCCGAAGAGTTCGGAGGCACCGTTCACCACGCCCGGCTGGCCGGTGAAGCCCTCCGCCGAGGCCACGAACCCGGTCACCTTGACGATCTTCACCACGCTCTCCAGCCCCACCAGCGCGTCGATGGCGGCCAGCGCGTTGAGGGCGCACCGGGCGGCGAGATCCTTCGCCTGTTCCGCGGAGATCCCCGCACCCACCTTGCCGGTGGCCAGCAGCTTGCCGTCGGCCATCGGCAGCTGGCCGGAGACGTACACCAGGCGGCCGGACTGCACCGCCGGCACGTACGCGGCCAGCGGCGGCACGATCTCGGGAAGGGTCAGCCCCAGCTCGGCGAGCTTGCCGTGCGGTCCGGTGGTCACGACTTCGCCCGCTTGAGGTACGCGACGAGCTGCTCCGGGTTCGGCCCGGGAACCACGGCCACCAACTCCCAGCCGTCCTCGCCCCAGTTGTCGAGGATCTGCTTCGTCGCGTGCACCAGCAGCGGCACCGTGGCGTACTCCCACTTCTGCATCGTTGGAGGTCCCCCTCAATCTCGGGCTTCGTCGGCGTCAGCCTACGGGCGGGCCGAGGGGGCGGCGGAGCCTCCCGTCCCACCCCGGGGTCTCGCCCGGCCGGCCCGGTCTCCCGGCGGGCTCGCGGCAACACGCTACTCCCGCCACGTCGGCCCCGCCATGCTCTTCCGCCGCTCCTCGCTCGTCGGCCACACTCATCGCACCACGTCCGTCCGCGCGGCCACCGGGGCCACCGGGATTCACCACCGCGGTCGGTCTGTCGGAAATGGGGGACATCGATGACGCAACCACCCAGGGGCGACGAGGCGGCGACCGGCGGCACCGAGCCCGGTACCGGCCAGCAGCCGGGGGTTCCCGCGCCGCGCCGCGCGCCGGCGGGCGACCAGACCTCCCCGGTGGGTTCCGCGGGCGCTTCGGCCGGTGCCGAGACCGGCTCGACGGACCCGGCGGCCGGGACGGCGGACGCCCCGGTCGGGCCGGCGGACGCCACGGTCCCGGGTGACCCGACGCCGGCCCCGGCTCCCGTGCCGGCGCCGGACGGCCTCCACCCCGGCCACGCCGTACCGGGTCAGCCCTCCCCCGGCCACCCGCCTGTCGGCCAGCCACCGCCCCACCAGCCCGGTCCGGTTCACGCGACTCCCTCCGGGTACCCGTCCGCCGGCACCGCGCCGGCACCGCCCCGGAGGCGGCGTGCCGTGCTCATCGCGTCGGTCGCCCTCGCCGTGACGCTGGTGCTGTGTCTGGTTGGTGGTGTCTCCGCCTTCCTCGTGGTGCACAACCTCGACACCGGCGAGGGCGCCACCGATCCGGTGGCCGCGGTCGACGGCTTCCTGAAGGCCGTCTACACCGAGCAGAACCCGGAGAAGGCGGCCGGTCTGGTGTGCGCGGAGGCCCGGGACCACGACCGGATCGAGCGCAAGATCCAGGAGGTGGTGGACTACGCGAGGAGGTACGCCGACCCGCGCTACCGGTGGACGGAGCCACAGCTCGACGAGCAGGACTCCGAGCGGGCCATCGTCTCCACCACGCTGACCGTGCTCACCGCGGACGAGCGGACGGCGGACCAGCGACTCCGGTTCATCGTGGTCGAGAAGACCGGTTGGTGGGTCTGCGACGTCTTCTGACCAACCCCGCTGGCTACCCTCATAAGGTGCGAGCGAGCGAGGAGCCGGCCGCCTCGGCCACCGCGGAACGGGTCGGCGACGCCTGGCCCGCCCGGCTGCACGTGATCACCGGCAAGGGTGGGACCGGCAAGACCAGCGTGGCCGCCGCGCTGGCGCTCGCGCTGGCCCGCGGCGGCCGACGGACCCTCCTGGTCGAGGTGGAGGGTCGGCAGGGCATCGCCCAGCTCTTCGGCACCGACCCGCTGCCGTACGAGGAGCGGACGATCGCCACGGTCCGCGGCGGCGGCGAGGTCCGCGCGCTGGCGGTGGACCCCGAGGAGGCGCTCCTCGAGTACCTGGACATGTTCTACAAGCTCGGCGCCGCGGGCCGGGCGCTGCGCAAGGTCGGCGCGATCGACTTCGCCACCACCATCGCTCCCGGCCTGCGCGACGTCCTGCTCACCGGCAAGGTCAAGGAGGCCACCACCCGGACGGTCGACCAGCGCCGGGTGTACGACGCGGTGGTGCTGGACGCCCCGCCGACCGGCCGGATCGGGCGGTTCCTCAACGTCACCGCCGAGACCGCCCGGCTGGCCAAGGTGGGCCCGATCAAGACCCAGAGCGAGGGGGTGGCGGCGCTGCTCCGCTCGCCGATGACCGCCGTGCACGTGGTGACGCTGCTGGAGGAGATGCCGGTCCAGGAGACGATCGACGCGATCGCCGAACTCGGCAAGCTCGGCATCCCGGTCGGCCGTCTGATCCTGAACGCGACCCGTCCGCCGCTGCTCGCCGGCAAGGTCACCCAGGCCGAGCTGCGCCGGGGCCTGGCCGCCGCCGGGCTGCCCACCGATCGGGCGACCGTCGCCGGGCTGCACGCCGAGGCCCGTGCCCAGGCCGTCCGCCGCGACCTCGAGGAGTCCCTCAGGGCCGACCTGGTCGAGCTGGGCCTTCCGCTGGTACGACTACCGCTGCTTCCCGAGGGGGTGGATCGGGCCGGGCTGGAGGTCATCGCCGACAGTCTGCTGGCCGTCTCCTCCTGACGGCGGGTCGACCGGTCCGGGCGGCGGACCGCCGGACGCCTGGTCACGTCCCCGGGCAGCGCCCGAACGGGTGGGACGGAGCCGACTGACTCACACCCACGGCGCCAGCAGGCCGTCGGGACCGCCCGGTCCCGATACGCTCGTTTCGTGCGTTCCGATCACCCGGCGCCGCAGCTGGACATCGACCGGATCCTCGCCGATCGCGGCGTACGGATCGTGGTCTGCTGTGGCGCGGGCGGGGTCGGCAAGACCACCACGGCGGCCGCGCTCGCGCTGCGGGCGGCGGAGCGGCACGGTCGGCGTACGGTCGTGCTGACCATCGACCCGGCCCGGCGGTTGGCCCAGTCGCTCGGCCTGACCGAGCTGGACAACACACCCCGCCAGGTCAAGGGGATCGACACCGAGGCCAGCGGTGGCGAGCTGCACGCCATGATGCTGGACATGAAGCGGACCTTCGACGACGTGGTGCTCGCGCACACCGATCCGGAGAGGGCCGCGGAGATCTTCGCCAACCCGTTCTACCAGGCGATGAGCTCGACCTTCGCCGGTACCCAGGAGTACATGGCGATGGAGAAGCTGGGCCAGCTCCACGCCCGCGACGAGTGGGACCTGATCGTGGTCGACACCCCGCCGTCCCGCTCCGCGTTGGACTTCCTCGACGCGCCGGCCCGGCTGTCCCGGTTTCTCGACGGCCGGATGCTCCGGCTGCTCCTCGCCCCGGCCCGTTCCGGGGGCCGGAGCATGTTCAGCCTGGTCACCGCCTCGTTCGGGATGTTCTCCCGGGTGGTGCAGAAGGTGCTCGGCGCCCAGCTGCTCACTGATCTGTCCGGCTTCGTGGCGGCGCTGGACTCGATGTTCGGCGGCTTCCGGCAGCGGGCGGAGCAGACGTACCGGGTCCTCCAGGCCCGGGAGACGGCGTTCCTGCTGGTCGCGGTGCCGGAGCCGGACGCCATCCGGGAGGCGGCCTACTTCGCCGGCCGGCTGAGCGAGGAGCGGATGCCGCTGGCCGGGCTGGTGCTCAACCGGGTGCACCGGACCGTCGTGGACGTCCCGACCGCGGAGGAGAGCCTGGCCGCCGCGGCGCGGCTCGCCGAGCTGGGCGGGCACGAGGCGACGGTGGAGACGCTGCGGGCGCACGCGGCGCTGGCGCAGCAGGCGGCCCGGGAGCGCCGGGTGGCGCGGGTCTTCACCGACGCGTTCCCGCAGGTGCCGACGGCGGCGGTCGCGGCACAGCCCGCCGACGTGCACGACGTCGACGGGCTCCGCACCATCGGTGCCGCGATCAGCCGAGGCTGAACGACCCGGTCAGCCGGCGTTGACCAGGACCTTGTCCTTGTTCTTCATCGCCTCGTTCTTCATCGCCGCCTCGAACATCTTCCGCCAGCTGGGCACGTTGGGGTGTCGGCGCAGCAGTGCCCGACGTTCCCGCTCGGTCATGCCGCCCCACACTCCGAACTCGATGCGGTTGTCGAGCGCGTCGGCCAGGCACTCGTACCGGACCGGGCAGCCACGGCAGATCCGCTTCGCCACGTTCTGCTCGGCGCCCTGCACGAACAGTGCATCCGGGTCCCCGTTCTGGCACGCCGCCAACGTGGGCCAGTCTGTGATCATGCCCATCTGTTCTTGTCCCCCCTTGCAGTCCCGCTACCGACCAGAGCCGGTCAGCCGGCGATAACCCCCCGGCCACCCGTGGCGCCTCCCCCTGGGACACCACGGACGACGTGCGATTCTCTCGCCCGACCATCATGCTCTGTAGTCATACGATTACGCAACGTTGTCAGCCAAATCCATCAACCCGGACGGTCCGTGATGCTCTGTCCGGCAATCCGGCGCTGACTACCCGGCGACGATCCGAGAAAACGCTGCGGAGACTCGCCGGATGGGGGAGACTCGGCAGCAGAAGCCCGCAACCGCACACCAGGGGTCGTGCGTTTAGCACAACGAGGCCGGCGCCCGTGAGGAAATGGGGAAAGTACGCCGGAGGCGACCTCGGGGCAGATTCACGTACCCTGTCGAGGTGACCTGGATGCGGAAGCGTGACCACACCGTCTTCACCAACGCCGCGTCGCTGCTGATCTGCGGGCTGCTCGCCGGCGTCGTGGTCGCCGCCGCCGCCTTCCCCGCGGTGGCGATGTCCGGCCTCGCCGTCAAGGCCGGCGCCGAGACGTTCGACAAGCTCCCCACCGAGCTGACCGTCAAGAAGGCGCCACAGATCAGCTACCTCTACGCGTCGGACGGCAAGACGCCGCTGGCCACCATGTACGACGAGAACCGCCGCGACGTGCCGCTGAAGGACGTCGCCCCCATCATGCAGAAGGCGTTGATCGCCGCCGAGGACAAACGCTTCTACAAGCACAACGGCGTCGACATGAACGGGGTCGTCCGCGCGTTCGTCGCCAACAACCAGGCCGGCGTCACCACCCAGGGCGCTTCGACGTTGACGATGCAGTACGTCCGGCTCAGCATCGCCTACTCCGCCACCCACCCCCAGGACGTGGTGGCGGCGACCGAGGACACCAGCGCACGGAAGCTGCGCGAGATGCGCTACGCGCTGCAGCTCGAGACGGAGCTCACCAAGGAACAGATCCTGGAGGGCTACCTCAACATCGCCCCGTTCGGCAACGGGGCCTACGGCATCTTCGCCGCCAGCCAGGTCTACTTCGGAAAGCACCCGAAGGACCTGAAGCTGGAGGAGGCGGCCATGCTGGCCGGCATGGTCAAGGCGCCCTCCGACAACGACCCGACCACCAAGTCCGGCTACCCGGCCGCCCTGAACCGGCGCAACTGGGTGCTCGACCAGATGGTCGAGACCGGGGCGATCACCGCCGAGGAGGCCGCCGCGGCCAAGGCGACCAAGCTGGTGGTCAAGGACAAGCGCACCCCCAACGGCTGCGTCGCCGCCAACAAGAACGACTGGGGCTTCTTCTGCGACTACTTCTACCGCTGGTGGATGCAGCAGGAGACCTTCGGCGCCACCCAGTACGACCGGGAGCGGCGGCTGAAGAGCGGCGGCTACAGCATCGTCACCACCCTCGACGTCAAGACGCAGGACGCCGCCAAGAAGGCCGTCGAGCGCAACGTCAAGACGGGCAAGAAGGAAGCCATGATGGTGGCGGCGGTCGAGCCCGGCACCGGGCGGGTACGCGCCCTGGCGGTGAACCGGAACTTCAGGCTCGACGACCCGGAGAACCCCAAGAACAAGCTCTCGAGCAACCCTGCCAAGCGGGCGAAGGGGATCCGGGGCACCTACCCGAACACCACCAACCCACTGCTCACCGGCGGTGGTGACATCACCGGCTACCAGGCCGGTTCGACGTTCAAGATCTTCACCGTGGTCGCCGCTCTGGAGGCGGGTTACCCGCTCTCGTACACGATCGACGCCAAGCCGGTCTACCGGTCGAACTACATCGTCCAGTACAACTCCCCCGCCGCCTGCCCGGGCACCAACAAGTACTGCCCGAAGAACGCCAGCGCGAGCATGGCCGGCCGGCACAACATGTGGACCGCCTTCGGCAGCTCGGTGAACACCTACTTCGTGGCGCTGCAGGAGCGGGTCGGCGCCGACAAGGTGGTCGACGTGGCCAAGCGGCTGGGGATCACCTTCCGGGCCAGCAACGACGCCCGGTTCGCCAACGACCGTCAGGCCGCCCGGCAGTGGGGCGCGTTCACCCTGGGTGTCTCCCAGACCACCCCGCTGGAGCTGGCCAACGCGTACGCCACCCTCGCCGCCGACGGCAAGTACTGCGAGCCGATCCCGGTGCAGCAGATCCGCGACCAGGAGGGGAACAAGCTCGACATCGCCAACCCGCGCTGCGAGCAGGTGGTCAAGCCCGAGGTGGCCCGGGCCGCCGTCGACGCCGCCCGCTGCCCGGTCGGGGACCGCTCCGCCACCAGCCGGTGCGCCGGCGCCACCGCGCGCAACGTCCGCGGCATCGTCGGCAAGCCGGTGGCGGGCAAGAGTGGTACCACCGACGGCGACCGGACCGCCTCACTGGTGGCGATGACCAAGCAGCTTGCGGTCGCCGGAATCCTCGCCGACCCGGACTGGGCCGAGACCACCCAGAGGATGGGCCACAACGAGCCCGGCGGCGTCAACCACGCGGTCTACCAGACCCTGCGGGACGCGATGAAGGACAAGGAGGCGATCGAGTTCACCCCGCCCAGCGGCAAGCTCGTCACCGGTGACCAGCGGTCGATCCCGGACGTCACCTGCCAGTCCATCGACACCGCCCGGGCGCGGCTGCGCGGCGCCGGCTTCGAGGTCGACGTCTCCCCCACCCGGGTCGACTCCCGCTGCCCGGCCGGCACCGCCGCCGGGACCAGCCCGGACGGCCGCACCATCAAGGGCGGCCCGGTGACGATCCTGGTCAGCAACGGGCAGGGCACGTCCGGCGGTAACGGTCCCGGCGGACCCGGCGGCCCTGGTGGGCCCGGCGGCCCTGGTGGGCCCGGCGGTCCGGGTGGGCCCGGCGGAACCCGACCACCGGAACGCTGAGCCCCGACACCGACCGAGACACGACGTGAGGCGGGCACCCCGAAAGGGGTGCCCGCCCGTCTGTTTCCCGGCGAGGATCGCCAGGGCCGTCCGGGGTGCGGTCCGTACCACCCGGTGGCCGCGCGGGCGGGGCCCGTCGTCAGCCGGCGGCGAGCTGACGGCGTACCTCGGCGGCCACCCGGCTCCCCTCGGCCCGCCCGGCGACCGCGGCCTGGACCGCCTTCATCGCCGGGCCCATCTGCCGCTGGCCGGTGAACCCGCCGGCGGCCAGCACCTCCGCCACCAGCTCGGCCAGCTCCGTGTCGGAGAGCTGCTTCGGCAGGTAGCGCTCCAGCACCTCGCCCTCGGCCCGCTCCCGCTCCGCCTGCTCGGTGCGGCCGGCCTCGGCGAAGGCGGCAGCGGCCTCCCGGCGCTTCTTCGCCTCCCTGGTGAGCACCGCCAGCACCTCGTCGTCGGTGAGTTCCCGCTTCTCCTTGCCGGCGACCTCGGCATTACCGATCGCCGCCAACGCCATCCGCAGCGTGGCGGTCGTCAGTTCGTCACGAGCCTTCAACGCGCTCCGCATGTCGGCGGTCAGGAGGTCCTTCAAGGTGCTCATGAACGGCCAAACTACCCTGAGCACCATGCGAAAGCGCACCGTATTCCGGCTCGCCGCCGGGGCCGTCGTGGCGGGCGGCGCCACCCTGGCGTACGCCTCGCTCATCGAGCGCAACATGTTCACCCTGCGCCGGTACGACGTACCCGTGCTCGCCACCGACGCCGAACCGCTGCGCATCCTGCACCTGTCAGACCTGCACATGACGCCACGTCAGCGCCGCAAGCAGGACTGGGTGGCGGCGCTGGCCGGCACCGACCCGGACCTGGTGGTGGTGACCGGGGACAACATGGCCCACCCCGAGGCGGTACCCGCGGTGCTGCGTGCCCTGCAGCCGCTGCTCGACCTGCCGGGCGCCTTCGTCTTCGGCTCGAACGACTACCGGGGGCCGGTCTGGAAGAACCCGTTCGGCTATCTCCTGCCCGAACGCGAGTACGTCCAGGGCGTCGAGCTGCCCGTCGAGGACCTCCGCGAGGCTCTGGTCGGCGCCGGGTGGACGGACCTCAACAACGCCCGTACGTCGATCAAGGCCGGCGGGCGGACGGTCGAGCTGGTCGGTGTCGACGATCCGCACGTCGACCGGGACGACTACGCCGCGGTCGCGGGGCCGGCGGACACCGCGGCCGACGTGGCGATCGGGGTGACCCACTCACCGGAGCCCCGGGTACTGGACGCGATGGCGGCCGACGGCTTCACCCTGCTGCTCGCCGGGCACACCCACGGCGGCCAGGTCCGGGTGCCGTTCGTCGGCGCCCTGACCACCAACTGCGGCCTTCCCCTGTCCATGGCCCGCGGCCTGCACCGGTGGCCCGGGTCCGACGCCTGGCTCCACGTCAGCGCCGGGCTCGGTACCCACCCGACCGCGCCGGTCCGGTTCGCCTGCCGTCCGGAGGCGTCGCTGCTGACCCTGATCCCCCGCTGAGTCGCCGCGGTGGCCCGACGCCGCCGGGTGGGATACCGAATTTGCCCGGCGGGGCGGGTGGGCTACTATGTCTCAGCACGCTTCGGGGTGTGGCGCAGTTTGGTAGCGCGCTTCGTTCGGGACGAAGAGGTCGTCGGTTCAAATCCGGCCACCCCGACAGAGGTAAGCACCGGTTCCAGGGCCCTCACGCGAGGGCCCTGGTTCTGTTTCAGCGCCCCGATCCCGACCCGGGCGGGGTCGTGACCACGTCCACCGACCGGCGGCTCGGCGACAGGTGGCCCGCCACGCCGCGAAGCTCCGGCCGGGCCGACAGACTGCGGAACAACGTCGCGAGGACGCCACCGCCGTACTCCGCGTCTTCGAGGAGCGCCCGTGACCCAGCCCCGCCACTCGGTCAGTGTCGCCGCCGTCGTCACCGACGAAACCGGCCGGATCCTGGTCATCAGACGCCG
>Ga0310834_101052_pt1 | contig 19915 bp, 18 predicted proteins | sample SM_ome_2_FD_201314 | JGI IMG/M metagenome (GOLD analysis project Ga0310834, IMG submission 201314) | Sorghum-adapted microbial communities enriched on stacked mutant (SM) sorghum from Joint BioEnergy Institute, Emeryville, California... ... | reverse complement strand
TTTTTGCGAAATTTAAGCAAAACCACTTGAAAATCAGAATCGAAGTCATTAATATAGTAATTGTTGTTAGCACTTGGTCTGGGCGAGTGCTAACAATTGATTTCTACACATAACATTCCATATGAAAACATAGTAACAAGGAGGTTATTCTCACATGATCAGACCACTCGGCGATCGCGTAGTCATCGAACCAATCGCGAAAGAAGAAACGACTGCAAGCGGCATCGTACTGCCTGAGACTGCCAAGGAGAAGCCGCAAGAAGGCAAGGTAGTAGCGGTAGGCAGCGGCCATCTGAAAGACGGAGAACGCATCCCGCTCGAGCTGAAAGAGGGAGACCGCGTGATTTTCTCCAAGTATGCAGGTACTGAAGTGAAGATTGAGGGCAAGGAATACCTGATCATGCGCGAAGGCGACGTTCTGGCGATTCTCTCCTGATCGTGCGCCTGACCGACTTGTTTGAAGTCCGTATCGCATAGAGAGCGTTCAATCGTTCCAAATCTGAGAATCATCATTTGCAGGAGGTAAGAGAACCATGGCAAAGCAAATCAAGTTCAGCGAAGATGCGCGCCGTGCGATGCTGCGCGGTGTGGACGCACTGGCAGACGCTGTTAAGGTTACTCTCGGCCCGAAGGGTCGCAATGTTGTGCTCGAGAAGAAGTTCGGCAGCCCGCTCATCACCAATGACGGTGTCACGATCGCCAAGGAGATCGAGCTGGAAGATCCGTTCGAGAACATGGGCGCCCAACTGGTCAAGGAAGTGGCTACGAAGACCAACGACGTAGCCGGTGACGGTACGACGACGGCTACGGTGCTGGCGCAAGCCATGATCCGTGAAGGTCTGAAGAACGTAACTGCCGGCGCTAACCCGATGGTGATCCGCAAGGGTATCGAGAAGGCTGTCAAGGCAGCTGTAGAAGGCATCTCCAGGATCGCGAAGCCGATCGAAGGCAAGCAATCGATCGCGCAAGTTGCAGCCATCTCCGCTGCTGACGAGGAAGTTGGCCAACTGATCGCAGAAGCGATGGAGAAGGTTGGCAACGACGGCGTGATCACGGTCGAAGAGTCCAAGGGCATCGAGACCGAGCTGGAAGTTGTCGAAGGTATGCAATTCGACCGCGGCTATACTTCCGCATACATGGTCACTGACACGGACAAGATGGAAGCTGTTCTGGAAGATCCGTACATCCTGATCACCGACAAGAAGATCAGCAACATCCAGGAGATCCTGCCGGTTCTTGAGAAGATCGTGCAAACCGGCAAGCCGCTCCTGATCATCGCTGAAGATGTTGAAGGCGAAGCGCAAGCTACGCTGGTGCTCAACAAGCTGCGCGGCACCTTCACCTGCGTGGCTGTCAAGGCTCCTGGCTTCGGCGACCGCCGCAAGGCTATGCTGGGCGACATCGCTGCTCTGACGGGCGGCCAGGTGATCACGGAAGAACTCGGTCTGGAGCTGAAATCGACCACGATCGATCAGCTCGGACGCGCGCGTCAAGTTCGCGTTACGAAGGAAAATACGATCATCGTCGACGGCGCAGGCAGCAAGGAAGACATCCAGGCTCGCGTCAACCAGATCAAGGCTCAGATCGAAGAAACAACCTCCGAATTCGACAAGGAGAAGCTGCAAGAGCGTCTGGCGAAGCTGTCCGGCGGCGTAGCGGTCATCAAGGTTGGCGCTGCTACGGAGACCGAGCTGAAGGAACGCAAGCTGCGCATCGAAGACGCGCTGAACTCGACTCGCGCAGCTGTCGAGGAAGGTATCGTATCCGGCGGCGGTACAGCTCTGATCAACGTATACAAGGACGTTGCTGCAGTTGAAGTATCTGACGACGATGAAAGAACCGGCGTCAACATCGTGCTGAAGGCTCTCGAAGCTCCGGTTCGCACGATCGCAAGCAACGCTGGTGAAGAAGGCTCCGTTATCGTGGAGCGCCTGAAGAAGGAACCGCTCGGAGTCGGCTACAACGCTGCCACCGGCGAATGGGTGAACATGTTCGAAGCCGGCATCGTTGACCCGGCCAAGGTTACCCGTTCCGCGCTGCAGAACGCGGCATCCGTTGCAGCCATGTTCCTGACGACGGAAGCGGTCATCGCCGACAAGCCGGAGGAAACCAAGTCCGGCGGACCGAACATGGGCGGCGGCATGGACATGATGTAATCTCGTGATCGAACCTGATCGATCATGAGTTCAAAGGACACCTGGAAGTGAGGACCTCACTTCCGGGTGTCTTTTTGTCATTTTCGCCATTGGCATTTGTATGTTCAAGATCAAATTGGAAACAATAACTGTTATCATGAATAACATATATTGAATAATATTATCGTCGATGTTAAAATTAACAACAAAGATGAAGGAGAATGGATATGTCTGTAATCAAATTTAATGTGAATCAGTTTGCGGTTGATCTGAAAAAGTTCCGAGCAAATCGAACTCAACAGGAAATGGCAGATGAACTTGGAGTCCATCGCTCGACCTTATCACAACTGGAAAATGAAAAGGTAATTCCAACACTTGAAACCCTGCGAGTTTTTTGTGAAAAAACGGGTTATCCTCCAGACAGGTATTTTCAGCGTGAAGAACTGGATCCTGTCTTATTGATGATGGGAAAAATGCAGGGTTCCGACAAAGACAACCTGATGGAGGTACTGGACAGAATCAGCATTCGTCTGAAATATCTTGCGATTAACAAAAGGTGTGCCAAATGATTGACGTTGCAGGTTCGAATTTTGAAGCGTTTCTGGCTGCTTACTCTCAGATACGGTATGATTTTGAAATGGATGCATTTGATCGAACGGAGATCAGGGAGATCAAGAAACTGGCGCGTGAAAAAAGAGCTGCTTACGGATTAGAAGCCCCTTTGGGCAGGAATATATTTCGCTATATTGCATCGAAGGAACAGCATGTTTTTTTCGAAAGCCAGCATTTCGATAATCCCTGTCTCGATGCCTTTTTATTTATTCCACCACATCATAACGAAAATGTATTCATTGTGTTGAATAGTCAACAACCTTTGGTCAACCAGATTTTTGCCGCTGCACATGAATATTACCACTATCTGATTCACAGGGATCACCATGTGTGTTCCTTGGCTGACCTGAAGGATAAAGAAGAACAAAAAGCAAGTCGATTCGCAGCTGAATTTTTATTGCCTGATGAGGCACTGAGGAAGAGCATCGAAAGATGGTTGGAGATTATTCATAAAAATGCTTTTAAGGAAGCTGACAAGACGGATGTTGTAATCCTGTGTTACGGGCTGACCATTCATTATGAATTGCCATTGAAAGCTGTTATCTACCGTTTGGCAGAAGAACATTATATCGATGATGTTTCAACCTATATGGATGACTACGAATTTATCAAAAAGACATTTCATCAAGCCATTGTCCGTGATCAAAAACAAGCCAAGGAACTCATCAGCAACGAGAATCCATATATCGATGAGACCATGTATGATCTATTGATTAATGCATACCGTCATGGGTACGTTTCTTTTTCTGAGCTGGAGAAGGACATTCAAATGCTGAAACTGAATAGCGAAATATTAACTCCGTTTAGAGAAGAAATAATGAGCGAAGAGGACGATGAAGAGTTGCCTGACCACCTCAAAGAATCGTTGTTAAGAAAAATATTGGATTCACAAGTGGAATGATGCAGCTTCATCAAGCGTTGCATCGTCCTGTTCTCTTTGATGCCAGCGTACTCATGGTCGGAGTTGACAGGCAATCAGTAGATCATAACTCGGCCAGTAAGAACATTCCATATTTTTCAGCCAGAGATGGTGCAGCTATGAGAGCCATCGCAGAGGTTGAATCTCTTAAAGAGATAGAACTGCTGGGGTTTGAACAGCTTTTGCTGTTGGGATGGCTTAATAATCCAAACAGCCAGGAATACAAGAAAAGCTACCATTCGCTATACAAATCAGAATGCAGTATTGCAATCAAGGCCGGACTCATTCCTGAAACGTTTAAATAAATATATCATCATGGTGAGTCAAGAAGAAAGCCAATAATGCAATGGCACAGTTGTCCTGCAGAACCAGACAATGAGCTGATTCACAGGACAGTTTTTATTTTTGTGTCGGTATTATACCTGGATTGATTCAATGGAGCAGCTGGCATTTTTCTTAGCAATGTATTCCAAAATGGCGTCTGTCGGTCGATATAAGGATTAGAAGTATAATCAGCAGATCAGGGGTGAACGAATATGACCATCATATCATCAGCTGGCCAATCGGTCTGGTCCCGATATGTCAGGCAGGAGCCGGCTTCACGCCAAGGGAGCGCGGCCCAGGGCGAGAAGACAGAGCGCAAGGCCGATGCCAGACAGACGTGGATGGAGGAGGCCCGTCGCGTCGCCATGGGGCTGCAAGCCTTCCGCACTGGCAAGGAAGGAAGCGGCCTCCAGGTCAGGTCCCTGATCGACAAGTTCAAGACAGGCAAGAAGCTGACGCCGGCCGAGATGGCCTATCTGCGCAAGCACGCGCCGGACGAGTACGAGACGATCGAACGGATCTCACGTGAACGTGAGGTCGTGGAATGGGGGATGCGGGCTGCGGTTACCAAGCAGGATGTGGACCACGTCGTCCTGCTGTCGTCGCGGCACGCGCTGAAGAAGTCGGCTTCCGAGGCGGACGTCGTACGGGCGGCGCAATTCAGAGATGCGCATTATCAATATATGCAAACCGAGGAATATCGGGAGAAGCCCAATCATCCGTGGGAGGATCGCAAGAGATCGTCCCGGACTCGCTATATCCCGGAGAATAACAACATCCGCTACAACACCATGGCGATCTTCGCCTATGAGAAGGCGAAGCAGATCGGAAGACGCCCTTTGATCTGATGCACCGCTCCTGTTGCGGACAACTTATTCGATGGCCGATTAATGAAATCTGGTCCCGGGCCAGGATCCGGAGCAATCGGTTGGAGCCTGTCGCTGGCTGAATGATCATTCGTGGGAGATCCACTTCAGAAGCGCCGGATGGATGGGTAGACGATGCAGTGGTTGAACATCGTCATCGGTGTGGCGACGTTGATCGCCTTGATCGAGATCTTCAGTTCCTTCTCCAGCCAGGACGGATTTCAAGCCGCATAACGTATTGGCGTTTCTGGTTTTCTTCATCATGCTCTTTAACGGCGGGATCGTTGTCATCCGCTATACCGATGAAGCGGGAACAGAGGGCTGAATACGTGGTGTGAGGTGATCGCATGCCAAGGATCCGGGTGCCAGTGCGGATGAATGTCCGGAGATCGTGGCGAGGGAGTGCGACCGTTTCTTCAGAGCAACGGAGGATGCCAATGGGGAAACAGATCGTTGAGAGTGGATCCGCACTTACCCTGCGTACAAACAAACCCTCAGGAACCGGTCAGTGATGACACGGGTTCTGAGGGTTTTGTTGTTGCGATGTTTATGGCATCTCGGATTCCGTCCGTGCCAGCTGCGACTCTTGCTCCTCGAAACGCTCCACCAGCCTCTCGACCGGCTCCTGATGCTCCGCGTCATTCAGGCTGGACAGGGCGTTCTTCGTCCGCTCTTCCGCCTGATGAGCCTGCTTGATCAATGTCTCGCTCGGATGGGTCTCCGCATCGGCCACGGCGTTGGAGAGCCGATCGACGGCATTCTGCGCCTGGGCCAGAGGCGTATTCTCTTGCATGCTGCTTTCTGCTCTTGAAGGCATATTGGTCTATCCTCCTGAAGAATGGTTTTCATGCGGTATTATGCCTTCCCCGATGGGAATCTATGCAGAATCTCCTGCGACGAATGACCAGAACACATTGCTGTCAAGGAATCGTCGAAATATTTCAGATGCATGGATGAAAAATGCGATATACTTAAATATGCAGAATATCCATCCATCGATAGTAAAGGAGTCTATCAACTTGCAATCGATCCGAACCTTTCTTCATCCGATTAACCTGGTGCGGTGGACCGGCATCATCGACGGGACATCGCTGCTCGTGCTGCTGTGCATCGCCATGCCGCTCAAATATTGGGCGGGCATGCCATATGCGGTTACGCTGGTCGGGACGGTACACGGCTACATCGTGATGGTCTATATCGCAGCCATCGTCTATGCCCAGATCCGCGTCCAATGGCGCTTCGGCTGGACGCTTCTCTCGCTCATGGCCGCCTTCGTGCCGATCGGCAACTTCATCCTCGAACGGATGCTGAAGCGCAGACAGGATCAGGGGCTGTTCGTCGTGAAGCCGGTCCCGCTCGTCTGGCTGATGTATGCCATCATCCTGTTCACATTCCTGGATCTCTTCACGCAGCTTCCCGTCATGAGCACCTTCGCGACTTCGCTTGGCGCAAGTGCGATGATCGCGGGCTTCATCGTCGGCATGTATTCCCTGACGAATACCTTCGGCAATGTGCTGGCCGGCGTGTTCACGGATCGCCTCGGCGCCAACGTCGTGCTGAAGGCGGGCCTGCTCCTGACGAGCGTCTCCCTGCTGCTGTACAACTTCGTCGACAGCGTCCCGATGCTGCTCATCGTCCGCTTCCTGCACGGCTTTCTGGGAGGGCTGATCGTGCCGGCGGCCTTCACCTACATGGCCAACCAGACGAAGACGGAGAAGCAGGGCAGCCAGAGCGCGATCACCGGTTCGTTCGTCGGCATCGCGGCGATCATCGGACCTGCTTACAGCGGCATCATGGCCAGCCGGACTTCCGTGCCGTTCGTGTTCACCACGGTCGCTGCGCTCGGCGCGGTGCTGCTTGTCCTGTCCATCATCTTCCTCCGCTCGAACCGGCGTGCTCAGACAGGCTCCAGGCGCGCGGTCCGCAAGCTGGAGCTGAACAGCGGGATGATCCGCGCGTTCCTGGGGGCGTTCTTCCTGATGTTCTCGCAAGGCGCGATCGCCTATCTGCTGCCTCAGCACGTGGAGAGCCTGGGCTATGGCACGCGGCTCAGCGGCATGCTGATGAGTGTCTTCGGCGTGGTCGCGGTCCTGATCTTCGCCCTGCCGACGAACAGGATATTCGACCGCCTGCAGCCGATCCGGAGCTTCTCCATCGGACTCGGTCTCATGGGCGTCAGCCAGCTGCTGCTCAGCCAGTCTGACAGCGCGGCCGTCCTGTACGCCGTGATGTCGCTGTACGGCGTCGGCTTCGCCTTCCTGTTTCCGGCGATCAACACCATGCTGGCGCATGCGACGACGAAGGAGAACCGCGGTCAAGCCTACGGCATCTTCTACGCGCTGTTCTCCGCCGGCACCGTGGCAGGCTCGTCCGGCCTCGGCCTCCTGCCGGTTACCTTCGAGCATCAGTTCATCGTCACCGGCTGCGCGCTGATCACCTGCGTCGCTGGCGTGCTGATCACCGCAAGGCATCGGACGGAGCACAGCGAATCGATGAACACCTGATGCGTCGTCTCCATGGTCGGTCTCCAGGTGCGGAACCAACGTCAATACCGCAGTAAATATCGAAATATAGAGAAATTTGCAGACTTGAAATTTGATGTTCGTTGCCAATATAATGTTATGGCTCCGCTAAAAATTTTTGATGGATTTAACATTGCGATAACATTCAGGGAGTATCCTTATGTTTGTCTGAACGAAGATTGATGAATTCTGTCCAGTAAAGGAGACGACCATGTTCAAGAAAAAGGATGTATTCTTCACGACTTTTGAAGAAATGGCCGATGCGCTGGTGGAAGCGGCGGATTTCTTCAAGCAAGGGATCGCAAACCTCGGGGATGTCTCGACATTCGCCAGGCAGATGAAGGAAGTGGAGAGCCGCTGCGACCAATATACGCATATGATCCTCAAGGAACTGAACAAGACGTTCATCACGCCGATCGAGCGGGAGGACATCCTGGAGCTGGTGAAGTCGCTTGACGACGTGGTGGACGGCATCGAGGCATGCGCATCGCGCTTCGAGATGTATCATATCCACAAAGCGGACGAGCATATGATCGCCTTCGCGGATGTGCTCGTGCGAAGCGTGCACCAGATCAAGCAGGCGATTCATCTGCTCACCCAGCGCAAGCTTCTCGCCATGCGTGAGCACTGCATCGCGGTGAATGAGCTGGAGAACGAAGCCGACGACCGTCTGCGGCTGGCGATCAACACGCTGTTCACAGACGTGAAGGATCCGATCGAACTGATCAAGCGCAAGGAGCTCTACGAGCGACTCGAACAAACGACCGACTCCTGCGAGGACGTGGCGAATACGCTGGAGTCTATCATCATGCGCAACAGCTGAGCTTCTATTCTGATTAGCAGAGGTAGAATGAATGGATATATATATACTGTGGATCGTCGTCATACTTGCGCTGTCCTTTGACTTCATCAATGGCTTCCATGATACGGCCAACGCGATCGCCACCTCCGTCTCCACCCGCGCAATGAAACCAAGGGTCGCCATCATGATGGCCGCCTTGATGAACTTCTTCGGCGCCATCACCTTCACCGGAGTCGCGAAAACGATCGGCAGCGGGGTGGCGGATCCGTCCGTGCTGGACAATGGTGTGGAGATCGTCATCGCCGCCCTCATCTCGGCCATCGCCTGGAACCTGATCACCTGGTGGTTCGGTATCCCGTCCTCCTCATCGCATGCGCTCATCGGCTCCCTGACCGGCGCGGTGATCGGAGGCGCCGGCATGGGAAATGTCAACGGCAACGGGCTGCTCGATATCCTGAAGGCGTTGATCCTGTCTCCGATCCTGGCATTTGGCGTCGGCTTCTGCATCATGTGGCTGCTGAAGCTGATCTTCGGGCGGATGAGCCCGCACAGCGTGAACAAGGGCTTCCGCACCGGCCAGATCATCACCGCGATGTTCCAGGCCTTCTCCCATGGCACGAACGACGCGCAGAAGGCGATGGGCATCATCGTCTTCGCCCTGGTGGCCGCAGGCATCCAGGATACGATGGATGTGCCGCTCTGGGTCAAGCTCTCCGCGGCAACGGCGATGGCGCTGGGCACCAGCGTGGGCGGCTGGAAGATCATCAAGACGATGGGCACGAAGATCTTCAAGATCGAGCCGATCAACGGATTCGCGGCGGATATGAGCTCCGCGGCGATCATCATCTCGGCGACGCTCATCCATCTGCCGGTCAGCACGACGCACGTCATCACCTCGTCGATCCTCGGTGTCGGCAGCGCCAAGCGCTTCTCCGGAGTCAACTGGTCGGTGGCGGGCAGGATCGTCGTAGCGTGGGTGATCACGATTCCGATCACGATCCTGTTCTCGATGGGAACTTACTGGTTGATAGATGTTATTTTTTATTGAATTGATTGGAAATCTTTAATGAAAACAGGACTGTTGAACCAACGCTTTGGCGAAGCCGATCATGGCTTGCAGACCAAAGCGTTTCTTTTATTTCAAGGCTTGGACACCCATCATACATATAAATCTATAATCGACATAATATGTAAAACTAGTATTATTGACTTATTCGGAAATGGTTGACAATGAGCGAAAAGGTGATAAACTGACTAGTAGTAAAGGTGAATGACAATGTTCGACATACATACTCATATTCTTCATGGAATCGATGACGGAGCTTCAGATCTTGAGCAGATGCTCCTGATGGCGAGAGATGCCGCAAGTCAGCACATTACGGGCGTGATCGCCACTCCGCATCATGCGGATGGACATCATTGGAATCCGGGTGAACGCATCAGACGTCTGACAGATGAGGCGAACGCCGCACTTCGGGCTGCCAACATCCCGCTGACGATCTATCCTGGGCAAGAGGTTCGAATCTATAATCGATTGCTGGAGGATCTGGAAGAGAAGATTGTCCTGACGTTGAACGACAGCAGATACCTGTTGCTGGAGTTGCCCCATTCCCATATCCCTCGAGAAACTGCCGACATGATCTATGAGCTGCAACTCATGGGTATCGTTCCGATCATTGCCCATCCTGAACGCAACCTGGAGATCGCGCGCGATCCGCGGCGGCTGTTGGAGCTTGTCCAAACGGGTGCATTGGCTCAGGTTACCTCGCATTCTATCATCGGCCATTCCGGCAAGAAAGTCAAACAGATCGCGATGGATCTTTGCAAACATCGTCTCATTCATCTCATGGCTTCTGACGCTCATAATCGGAGTCTGCGCAATTTTAATCTGGATACCGCATGCGAAGCGATTGTGGACACACTTGGACAAGACTTCCGGGACTATTACACCGCCAATGCGAGTTCGGTTATGAATGATCAGCCGATCGAGGTATGGCCCGCAGATGCCCGGATGAGGAAGAAGTTTTTTTTCTTTGGAAGATAACCGATTGAACATCACCTCGCGATTATCGCCTGGTTCTATGCCATAGGCCAGTGTCGATAGAATCTTCAAGTTTATCAGGAGAGAAAGGATGAGTTTATGTTGAGAAAATTATCAGCGTTGTTATTGGCGGTCATGATGGTGTGCGCGACGTTCGCGAGCACAGCCCTGGCTGCGCAGGCGACCCCACTGCCACCCAGCGCGCAGCCGGTGATCGACAAGATCGAGGCGATCCTCGCCAAGCTGGATACTGACGAGAAGCAAGTGATCAATGATGCTCTCCACGCCCTTAAGGCATTGCAGCCTGAGAAGAAGAAGGAGATCACCAAGTGGGCCTGGAGCGCGATCGACAGCAAGTTCGAGGCGCCGTATGATCGGGAAGATTTCCCGGCGGTCACCGAAACCGATGTCAGTGAACTGTTCATCGACATCCTGTCGGTTCTGTATGGTGACGCAGAAGCGGCACTCACAGATGCATATAACAATCGTTTCGAGACGATCAAGCAGCTGGTCAAGCTCGGCGGCAAGACGGGTCTGGAAGAGGTCACGTTCGATGATCTCGCCGATCTGGTGAGCGACCTGGAGGATAAGCTGAAGGACCAGCTGGCAAACTTGTCTTGGAGCAACCAGCTGCGTAACGGGTTCAATCAGACGTTTAACACCCTCGTAAGCAATGCTTACAACACGGTGATCAACGCAACGGACAACCCGCTGGGTGAGGCTTTCAAGTCCCTTGGCATCGACGGGACTATCCTGATCAAGATGAAGGACGAGCTGGAATCCTCTATCGACCCGGATCATGAAGCTGCTTTCATCATATCGGTCGGTTACCTGCGCACGGACGTCGCGCTGGCTTCCGACAGCGGCGGCAGCTCGCTCAACGCGCAGCTGATCGTGCTTGGCAACCAGTTCCCGAACAGCATGCTGAACTGGACGAAGGTCGATCAGGTCAGCGGCACGGACATCAGCGTGAGCAGCGACGGACAGATCACGCTGAACGGCACGGGAACAGGCGTTGCGAAGGTCAAGGCTTCCCTCAAGGTCTTCGACCTGAAGCTGTTCGAGGGCAACGTCACGCTCAGCGCCGGAACCAGCGGCGGAGGAACCGGCGGCAACCAGCAGCCACCGTCTGAAGAAACCGAGCCTGCGGCACCTGATATCCTGGATCGAATCGAAGAGATCGTAGTCGAGGTTGGCGAGATCGCGGTGGATGACGATCCGGCGGAAGTCGCGGAGAAAGTCAAGTCCGCTGTGGAAACGATCACAAGCGGTGTACAAGAGGCGGTCACCATCGCACAGACGGCCATCACGCAAGCTGCTACGGTGAAGGCTTCCGTTGTTTCCGAGAACGGAGTGGCCAAAGCGGTGATCGATGAAACGACCTTGACCGAGCAGATCGCAGCCATCCAGCAGCTGGCCGAAGAGATGGCGAAGAAGCTGGAAGCCCTGCAGGCAACCGCGAACGAGAAGCTGGCGGAAATCTCCGAGCTGGCTGGCGCGGCAGGAGTTGAAGAAGTGGCAGAGATCGAAGAGATCGAAATGCCAAGCCTGAAGATCGAGCTGGTCATCGACCTCGGCGATGTGGAGGAAGAACAGGCTGAAGCGGTGATCAGCGAGACGATCATCACCGCCGTGAAAGCTGCGGGCATCACCCATGTGGCGATCACCGTGAAAGGCGCGAAGCTGTCCGTGCCGGCAGCCGATCTGACGAGCGAGACGAACATCAGGATCAATCATTACCCGGGTTCCGTAGCGAAGAAGGATGTGTCGATCGCTTCCGCATCGGTACAGGCTGCGGCGAGCGATAACAGCTATATCCGTGCCAGAATGGCTTCCGAAGCCTATGAGATGAAGGTAGTGGTAGGCGACCAGGAGGTTACGAGCTTCGCGGAGCCTGTCTACATCGGCATCCCTGTAAGCAATGCCAACGCATATGACAAGGAACTGCTCACCATCGTATCTGTCGATGGCGACAACCAATACACCTACTTTACCGGCGTATACAACGAAGAAACCGGCTATGCGGAAGCATGGGTTTACTCCTTGACAGGTCAACCGTATGCGGTTGTGGAGACGGTGGTGACCTTCAACGATCTGGCTCCTGTTCAGGGCTGGGCAGGCAGAGAGATCGCAGTCGTGGCGAGCAAGGGCATCATCAACGGCAAGCAGGCTGGCATCTTCGATCCGACCGCATCGGTCACGCGGGCTGAGTTTGCGAAGATGATCGTGCTGGCATACAACCTGTACGATCCGAATGCCGAAGAGAACTTTACGGACGTGAGTGACAGCGACTGGTTCAAGCCTTATGTGGCTTCCGCGGTCAAGCATGGGCTGATCAATGGCAAGGGCAATGGCAGATTCGATCCGCTGGCTCCGATCACCCGGGCTGAGATGGCGACCATCGCCGCGCGCGCATTGCAGTATCTGGACGGAGTCAAGAGCGTATCGAACGTGGATGCTGCGCTCAGCAAATTCGCGGATGCCGGAGATATCGCTGCGTCGCTGCGAGCAGGAACCGCGCTTGCCGCACGTTACGGTATCGTCATCGGGTCCGACGGGAAGTTCAACCCGAATGGCGAATCCACTCGTGCCGCCGCCGCAGTGGTCATCTATCGCCTGATCAACGTCAACTGAGCAACCTGAAGTCGCTGAATCCCTCTCTCGGTTCTAGGGGGGATTCAGCTTTCATCAGAAGCAGGGATCAGCTTATCTCTGACAACTATGGAGGATAGCATGGAACTAGATCTGAAGGATTATCTGCACATCCTGCGAAGGAGATGGTTGCTCATCACAGCCATCGTCGTCACGGTAACGTTGGCTGCAGGACTTGTGAGCATGTATGTGATGAAACCGGTCTATGAAGCATCGACCAAAGTCATCGTGAATGGATCGAATGAGCGGACAGGTACGCAGCAGCTGGATCTGAACAGCATCAACCTCGACCTGCGGCTGATCGAGACCTACAAGGAGATCATCAAGACCGGAGCGATCATGGAGCTGGTCGCCGAGGAGCATCCGGAGTTCGGTCTGACAGCGGAGCAATTGATCAACATGATCAACATTCGCACCGTGAACAATTCGCAGGTGATGACGCTCAGCATCCGACATTCCAGCCATGAGACGGCCGTCGAGATCGTCAATGCTGTATCCGAGACCTTCCAGCGCGTGATCCCTTCGATCATGACGGTGGATAACGTCTCGATCCTTGACCAGGCGAAGCATCGCGATAATCCAAAGCCGGTAAGTCCGAATGTGGCGCTGAATACCGCCATTGCCTTCGTCGTGGCGTTGATGGTTGCGGTTGGCCTGGCATTCCTGCTCGAATATCTGGACGACACGATCAAGACGGAACAAGATGTGAAGCAGGTGCTGGGATTGCCGGTATTGGCAGAGATCGTCAGAATACCAGATCCGGAGATCGCCGAGATAGGGGGCGCCGCTGAGCAAGCGCGAGAATTGCCCGAGGGCAAAGCAAAGGGGGCGATTAATAATGTCAAGATGGCAGAGAAGGCTGCTAATCACCGATACTAACCCCCGATCTCCGATCTCGGAGACCTACCGTTCTCTGCGCAGCAACATCGAGTTCTCCTCGATCGATCGCGAGATTCGGACGCTGATGCTGACATCCGCAGGGCCCGCCGAAGGGAAGTCGACCACGACCGCGAATCTGGCTGTGACCTACGCGCAAGCAGGCAAACGCGTGCTCGTCATCGACGCGGACCTGAGGAAACCGACGCTGCATCATACCTTCGGCCTCACGAATCGCTGGGGATTGACGTCGGTGATGGTCGGACAGGCCCCTCTCGAGCAAGCGATCCAGGATACCAATGTGGAGAATCTGTGGTGCCTGACCTCCGGTCCTCTGCCGCCGAATCCGTCGGAGATGCTGGCGTCCAACAAGATGACCGCCCTGATCGAGAACCTGAAAAAAGAATTTGATATCATCCTGTTCGATACCCCGCCCGTCATCGCCGTGACCGACGCGCAGATCGTGGCGTCGAAGTGCGATGGGGTTGTGTTGGTCATCGATTACGGCAACGTGAAGAAGGAGATCGCGCTCAAGGCGAAGCAGCTTCTGGAGATGGCCCATGCGAACCTGCTGGGCGTGGTCATCAACAACAAGAAGCATACGAAGCACAAGGAATATTACTACTATTACTATTATTCCTGATTTCTGAAGTCGAGACATTTGGAGAAAAGACGGGTGATCTGAGATATGACGTGGCTTCGAATGAAACGTTTCCTGCCTGTGCTGCTGGATATAATCATCCTGATGGCATCGGTTTATGTAGCTTATCTGCTCAGGTTTGAATTTCGAATCGATGCCCAGGATTGGCCTGTCATTGTCTCGACTTCCGTCATCTATTGCTTGCTGATGATGCCCTGGCTGGTGGTCAACCGCATCTATCGGCGGATCTGGTCCTATGCCAGCGTGGGCGATATGTTCTCCATCACCCGCGGCATCGCGCAGGGTACGTTTATGGTCTGGATCGCAGCGTTGATCTGCTATATGCTGGCGGAGCGGTTCATTGTACCTCGCAGTATCTTGTTGATGACACCGGCCTTCTCCTTCCTGGGCATCGCCGGAGCGAGATTCATCTGGCGATTGATGCGTGACGGATATGTGAAGCGCAAGGACGAGAGGCGGCGGGTGCTCATCGTCGGCGCCGGGGAAGCGGGGTTCATCGTCGCGCGGGAGCTGAAGCGCGACCGTTCGCAATATTACCCGGTCGCCTTCATCGACGACAACCTGAACAAGAAGAATCTGAATCTGGCGGGCATCCCTGTCGTCGGGGACCGCTATGATATCCCGGAGGTCGTGGACAAGCTCGACATCCAGGAGATCATCCTTGCCCTGCCGTCGGCGGACAGAAGCGAGATTACGAAGATCATCAATATCTGCAAGACGACCAACCGGGTGATCAAGATCATCCCGAGCGTCAACGACCTGGTGAATGGCAGGTTCACGATCAGCCGTCTGCGCAATGTCGAACTGGAGGATCTGCTGGGAAGGGATCCGGTGAGCATCGATCTGTCTTCCATTGCTGATTATCTGAAGGGCAGAGTCGTGATGGTGACCGGTGCGGGAGGCTCGATCGGCTCGGAGCTGTGCCGCCAGATCATGAATTTCCAGCCGGACACACTGATATTGGTCGGTCGCGGCGAGAACAGCATCTATGAGATCGAGACCGAGCTCCGCAGCAAGTTCCGGGATCTGAATATCCATCTGCATGCGGTCATCGCGGATATCCAGGACGCCAGACGCCTCCGGCATCTGTTCGAGACGTATCGCCCGCATGTTGTCTTCCATGCCGCTGCCCACAAGCATGTGCCGCTCATGGAGCTTCAACCCATCGAAGCGGTGAAGAACAACATACTGGGCACCTGGAATCTCGTCGAACTGGCTCATCAATATGAAGTCGAACGCTTCGTCATGATCTCGACGGACAAGGCGGTCAACCCGACCAATGTCATGGGCGCGAGCAAGCGCGCGGCTGAGATGATCGTGCAGAGCAAGAACTCGGTCAGCAGGACCGCGTTCGCGACGGTTCGATTCGGCAACGTGTTGGGCAGCCGGGGAAGCGTCATCCCGCTGTTCCGCAAGCAGATCGAGGCGGGCGGCCCGGTCACGGTGACGCATCCGGAGATGACGCGGTACTTCATGACGATCCCCGAGGCGGTGCAGCTCGTCGTCCAGGCTGGCGCGCTGTCCGAAGGCGGCGAGATCTTCGTCCTTGACATGGGCGAACCGGTGAAGATCGTCGATCTGGCGAGGGATCTGATCCGTCTGTCCGGCTTCACGGAGAAGGAGATCCCGATCCAGTTCAGCGGCGCGAGACCGGGCGAGAAGCTGTTCGAAGAGCTGCTGACGAAGGAGGAAGGTACCCGTTCTACTGTACATGACCGCATCTTCATCGCACGCAGCGAACACTTAAGCCAAGCGGAAGCAAGTGCGATGATCGAAGCGTTCCGTGCGATCGTGGACAGGCAGGACACAGTTACACCGCTGGAGGTTAAGCATCTCTTGAAGCAGTGGGTGCCATCTTATGTGATCCAAGAGACCCCACCTTCGCTGCCTACCTACACGCTTAAGGATTCTCCTGCATCTGAACTCGAATATACGAAGTTGGAAGTGGCCACTACATATAAATAACATCCAGAAACCGCTTCCCGACCATGAACTGGACTAGTGCAACTTACTACCGTATGTGGCAAGTAGCACTTTCTGTATATGATGCAAACTACCCGAAATGCGACATCTCGAAAGGCAGGTACATACGTGAAGAACAGAATCTACCTATCATCTCCTCATATGAGTGAAGAGGGTTACGAGATGCAATATATCCAAGAAGCGTTCGAGACGAACTGGATCGCACCTCTTGGCGCTAACGTGGATGGCTTCGAGCGTGAGCTCGCAGCCATGGTTGGCGCGAAGGCGGCCGCGGCGCTCTCCTCCGGCACGGCGGCGATCCATATGGCGCTGAAAGCGGCGGGTGTCGGGGAAGGAGATATCGTGTTCTGTTCGACGTTGACTTTCGCGGCGACTGCTTTTCCGATCATCTATCAGAAAGCGATTCCGGTATTTATCGACAGTGACGCGGAAACTTGGAACATGTCGCCTCATGCCCTGGAAGAAGCGTTCAGAAAATATCCGAATGCCAAGGCGGTTATCGTCGTCCATCTGTATGGATTGTCGGCCGATATGGACCCGATCATGGAGATCTGCCGCAGGCATCACGCGGTTGTCATCGAAGACGCGGCGGAGTCTCTGGGCACCTGTTATAAAGGGAAACATACAGGGACGATTGGAGACTACGGAATCTATTCCTTTAATGGAAACAAAATCATCACCACATCAGGCGGAGGGATGCTCGTATCGGACAACGAGGAAAGAATCGCGAAGGTCAGGTTTTGGGCGACCCAGTCAAGAGATCCGGCGCGTCACTATGAACACAGCGAACTGGGATATAACTATCGGATGAGCAATATCGTAGCGGGTATCGGCAGAGGTCAACTGAAAGTGCTGGAGGAGCGGGTTCAGAGGAAGACATACATCTATGAATATTACCGCGAGCATCTCAGCAAGTTGGATGGAGTCGGCTTCATGCCGCAGCACAACTGGCAAAGGCCGAATTATTGGTTAAGCACCATTACGTTGAATGGACCTGTTAGACCGCTCGACGTGATACTGGCATTGGAGCAGGAGAACATCGAATCACGACCGATTTGGAAGCCGATGCATATGCAGCCGTTCTTCGAAAACTATGACTATATCGGAATCGGTGTAGCAGAGTATCTGTTCGAACACGGTGTATGTCTGCCTTCTGATACGAAAATGACGGATGAAGATCTGGAGCGCGTTGTGAGTATCATTAAGGGGTTGTGGTCGAAGTAATGAAGTCCGGGGGCGGCATCTACAAGAGGTTTATCAAAAGACCGATGGATATCTTGCTTTCACTTATTGCGCTTATCCTGTTAAGTCCAGTCATGTTGATCGTGGCTGTATTAGTTCGAACCAAACTGGGAAGTCCGGTTATCTTCAAACAAGAAAGACCGGGGCTCAATGAGAAGATCTTCACGATGTACAAGTTTCGAACGATGACAGATGAGCGAGATGAGCATGGCGAATTGTTGCCCGATAGCGTCCGACTGACGAAATTCGGGAAATTCCTTCGATCAACTTCACTGGATGAGCTTCCTGAACTGTGGAACATCCTGAAGGGCGATATGTCTATCGTAGGTCCGAGACCACTTCTGGTCCAATACTTGCCTCTATACAATGATCATCAACGCCGACGTCATGAAGTTCGACCAGGACTGACCGGTCTGGCACAAGTCAGTGGCCGAAACGCAATCAGCTGGGAAGAGAAGTTTGATCTGGATGTTAAGTATGTTGATAACATCCGATTTATCGATGATTGGAAAATAATCATGAAGACCGTTTTGAAAATATTCATCAGAGAAGGAATTACCTCCAAAACCTCCGATACAATGGAGTTCTTCCTGGGAAGCAAAGGCGAGGGTAAAATATGAAAGATGGTCTGAATATCTTCATACCGAGTGCAGGCAGACGAGTGGAGCTCGTTCAATGTTTTCAAAAAGCTGCACGGAGATTGGGCTTCACCAGCAATGTCGTGGCTGGTGATTGTTCGAAAACAGCACCGGCTTTGTATTTCGCAGATCGGGCTTATGAACTGCCGCGCATCAACGATCCGGGCTACATCGATGCAATAATCGACATTTGCAATAAAGAAGATATTTCCCTTGTCATTCCAACCATTGACACCGAGTTGTTATTGCTTGCAGAAAATAAACAGTATATCGAAGCCCGATCAAATGCCAAGGTTCTGATTTCTGATGTTGAAATCATCAGGATCTGCAGAGATAAGCTGAATACGCAGAGGTTTATGGAATCCAACGGGTTTGGAGTTCCCAGATTGTATACTGAGGAAGAACTTCAAGAAGGCAACGTGAAGTATCCCGTTTTCATCAAACCAAGATCAGGCAGCTCCAGCATAAATGCTTTCAGGGCGGATACCGAGATTGAATTGAATACCTATCGTTCGCTGATTGCTGATCCGATTATTCAGGAATTTGTAGAAGGCGAAGAATACACTGTAGATGTATTTCTGGATTTTAACAGTACGGTCATCACGATCGTCCCGAGACTAAGAATAGCCACGAGAAGTGGGGAAATCTCGAAAGGGAGAATCGTTAAAGACAGGCAAATCATTCAGGATATTATGAGACTCATGAATGTGCTGAAGCCCATTGGGCACATTACAGTGCAATTAATGAAAACGTCAAATGGGATCAAATACATAGAGATCAATCCGAGATTTGGCGGCGGTGCCCCGATGAGCATACAAAGTGGAGCTGATTCATGTGAAAATCTCTATCGGCTATTAATGGGCGAAAAGCTTGAATACAACGAAAATTACCGAGACAAGCTAACCTTCCTGAGATTTGACAGCAGCATTTGTCTTGACGAGAATATGGAGATAGTATAATGATAAGGGCTGTTATCTTTGATCTGGATGATACGTTAATCTCTGAAAGAGATTATATTGAGAGCGGTTATAGGCATGTCTCAAAGGTGTTGAAGAAGTGGGTCAATAATTCAGAAAAAGAGATTTTCGAACGTCTATTGATTCTATTCTCTTTTGACAGCAGGAATGTCTTTAATAGATTACTGGATGAGCTTCATTATCCTTATACAAGTGAGTTCATTTACTTCTTAGTCAATGAATATAGAAACCATCTTCCTACCATTCAATTTTATAATGACGTGATACCATGCTTGGAAAGACTCAAATACTTAAATATAAAAATTGGAATCATTACTGATGGATTTGAAAATACTCAAAAAAGAAAAATGGAAAGTTTAAATGCGGATCATTTATTTGATGTTGTGATCTATACAGACGAACTAGGGAGCGATTTCTGGAAGCCTCATCCTCTTGCATTCGAGATGATGAAAGAACGTCTAGAAGTTGATTATCATGAAATGATATACATCGGAGATAATCCGAGTAAGGATTTTTATATAAAGAAGTTTCATCCGGTTAATACAATAAGAATTATTAGAGATGGCATATATAATAACAGAAACTATTTAGAAGGAATTAGTGCAGACTACGAGATTAGAAGTTTATTGGAATTGCCAGCAATTATATCCGCAATGAATAGAATT
>Ga0310834_101051_pt1 | contig 19936 bp, 17 predicted proteins | sample SM_ome_2_FD_201314 | JGI IMG/M metagenome (GOLD analysis project Ga0310834, IMG submission 201314) | Sorghum-adapted microbial communities enriched on stacked mutant (SM) sorghum from Joint BioEnergy Institute, Emeryville, California... ... | reverse complement strand
AGCAAGTGACGTACCGTCAGGTGCTCACGAACGGTTCCATGGACGAAGAGGAGATCGTGTCCGAACAAGTTCTGGAGCAGCCGGTCGCGACGATCATCCTGAAAGGAACAAAGGTCATCCCCGGCGAAGGGACGGGCAAGTTCATCTGGCCGGTCGCCGGGCACCGGATCACCAGCTATCTGGGCGAACGCTGGGGCCGCACGCACAAAGGCATCGACATGATCGGCAAGAGCACGATCATGGCGGCGGACAACGGCGTGGTCGAGTTCGCGGGGTACAACTCCGGCGGCTTGGGCAACGCGGTCATCATCGATCACAAGAACGGATTCAAGACCGTGTACGGCCACATGAAGAAGCTGAACGTCAAGAAAGGCCAGGTCGTCGCCAAGGGCGACCCGATCGGGGTCATGGGCAGCACGGGTCACTCCACCGGCACGCATCTGCATTTTGAAGTGTATCTGAACGGCAAGCTCAAGAATCCGATCAGCTATTTATAGCTTTCATATCTATCCAGATTTCAAGGGGCTCTCCTCCGCACGGGGGAAAGCCCCTTGGCGCGTAGTCAAGCTTGGTCGGGTTTCGTTGAGCTTGGCCGAAGTTGGCCGAACTTAGCCGGGCTTTGACCGGGCATGGCTGGACATAGCCGGACTTGTCCGGACTCTCAGCGGGCTCCCGCCGGGCTCCGGCCGGCAGAAGTTGCCGCGATTCTCCCGCTCCGCCCGATATGGTAAGATAGACGCAGAAGAGATGAGCTTCCGGAAGGGAGGCGTAATGGGATGCCGGGTAAAATTCTGGTCGTGGACGACGAACGGCCGATTGCGGATATTCTGAAATTCAACCTGGAGAAGGAAGGCTACGAGGTCATCTGCGCCTTCGACGGGAACGAGGCGGTGCGGCTGGCTTTCGAGGCCGACCCCGATCTGATCTTGCTGGACTTGATGCTGCCCGGCAAAGACGGGATGGACGTCTGCCGCGAAGTGCGGTCGAAGCGGTCCACGCCGATCATCATGCTGACGGCCAAAGATACGGAGATCGACAAGGTGCTGGGCCTCGAACTCGGAGCGGACGACTACGTCACCAAGCCGTTCGGCACGCGGGAGCTTCTGGCGCGGGTGAAAGCCCAACTGCGCCGCCAGCGCCATCTGGGCGCGGCGCGGGAGAGCGGGGAAGGCGCGGGAGCGCCGGATGCGGAGCCGCAAGGGCTCCGCATGTTCAATCTGTTCATCGACACGGACATGTACGTCGTGTACAAGAACGGACAGCCGCTCGACCTGACGCACCGCGAGTTCGAGCTGCTCCTGTATCTGGCCCGGAACAACGGCAAGGTCATGACCCGCGAGCATCTGCTGCAGGCGGTGTGGGGCTTTGAATATTTCGGCGACGTGCGGACGGTGGACGTCACGGTCCGGCGGCTCCGGGAGAAGATTGAAGACGACCCGAGCCGGCCGGAGATCATCCTGACCCGCCGCGGCCTGGGCTATCTGATGCGCAATCCCCGTTCGCTGGGCGGGCTGTCGGGATGAAGATCGTACGGGCGTTCCGCAGCATCCAGGTCAAGCTCATTCTGATGGTGCTGATGCTGATCCTGATCGCCGTCCAGGTGATCGGGGTTTATTTCATCAGCACGATGAAAAGCTCCCTGATCTCGTCCTTCACCGTCAACCTCAACACGACGGCGAACTTGCTCGCAAGTCTGTCCGCGGATACGCTCGCCCCGTTCGACAAGAGCGGAGCCCTTCAGCAAGAGGCCCAGGATAAGCTGAGCGAACTGGCCGACAACCTGTCGAGCATCAGCGGAGCGGAGATCCAGGTGCTCGACGCGGGAGGACGGGTGCTGACGACGTCCCAGTCTTCGAATACGTCGATCATCGGAAGGAAGAATACTTCGCTGCTGGTCAGCCGCGCCCTGCAGCGGATTCCCGACAACGAAGAAGAGATTATCGACGTCGACAACGAACGCAAGAAAGTGATCGCCAAGCCGGTCATCAGCGACAACAAAGTGGTCGGCGTCGTCTACATTACCGCGTCGATGAAGGAATTGTACCAGACGATGGAGCGGATCAACCGGATCTTCGTCTCGGCGATTCTGATCGCGCTGGTGCTGACGGCGTTCCTCGGCGTCATCCTTGCGGGGACGATCACGGCGCCGATCAAGGCGCTTACGAGACAGGCCGCCCTCGTGGCGGAAGGGCGCTTCGATCAGCGGGTGCCGGTCAAGGGCACCGACGAGATCAGCCAGCTCAGCGCGGCGTTCAACGACATGACCGACCGGCTCAGCGAAGCGCTGGCCTTGAACGAGGAGGAGAAGGAGAAGCTCTCTTCCGTGCTCACCAACATGAATGACGGCGTCCTCGCGACGGACGAGCTCGGCTGCATCATCATCACGAACCGCAGGGCGCTTGAACTGCTGGGATCGCCGAATTGGGAAGGCCGCACGCTGTCGGAGGCGCTCGGCGTGGACAAGGAGCCGATCGCCCGAACGCTGGAGGGCAAGGAGTCATGGCTGCTGCTCCGCCGGGAGGCGGCGGAAGAAGACGAAGAAGTGATCGTCCGCGTCACCTTGACGCCGATCCGCAGCCGGGACCGGGTCGCCGGCGCGATCGCGGTGCTGCACGACGTGACGGAAGCGGAGAAGCTGGAGCAGTCCCGGCGCGAATTCGTCGCGAACGTGTCGCACGAGCTGCGCACGCCGCTGACGACGATCAAGAGCTACGCCGAAGCCCTGGACGACGGGGCCATGGAGGAACCGGAGCTGGCGAACCGGTTCGTCGGGGTGATTCGCAGCGAGACGGAGCGGATGATCCGGCTGGTCAGCGACCTGCTGCACTTGTCGCGCTTCGATTCGCGCCGCAACCAGCTTCGCCGCGAGAAGATCGACATGGGCGAGATGCTGGAGGAAGTCGTCGACCGGTTCTCGTTCCAACTGCGGCAGAAGGCGATTACGGCGACGGTCCGCGTGTCGCCCGGACTGCCCCCCGTCTGGCTCGATCGGGACGGCATCGACCAGGTGCTGGACAATCTGGTGTCCAACGCGATCAAGTACACGCTGGACGGCGGGGCCATCGATCTGTACGCGGAGCGGGACGCCTCCGGCTATCTGGTCATTACGGTCAAGGATACGGGCATCGGAATCCCGAGGAAAGATCTGGACCGCATCTTCGACCGGTTCTACCGCGTGGACAAAGCCCGTTCCCGTAACATGGGCGGCACGGGCCTCGGGCTGTCGATCGCCCGGGAGATCGTGCGGGCGCACGGCGGCATCATCACGCTCGAGTCCGAGGTCGGAGTCGGCACGGCTGTCAAGGTCGTGCTGCCGGCCGCCAGGGAAGGAAGTGAGCCGGCATGATGGAGAACGTCAAGTCGGTCGTGCTCGGGCTGCTCGTCGCGCTCAGCCTCGTGCAGAGCTATTTCCTCGCCTACAGCATGCCGAGTCTGGAAGCGAGAGTGAAGTCCGGGCAGGACTACGTGCCGACCGAACCGCTCGGACCGGCGCTCGAAGTGAAGGACTTGCTGTTCCCGGAGCTGATCGTACTCCACCTCGGGGAAGACCGCCACACGGTGTTCTTTCCTGACAACGCCCCCTATTACGACCTGATTCTGAAGAAGCTGCAAGGCCGGGATTTCAAGGGCATCCAGCAGAGCGCGGCGGACACGGTTGACTGGAACCGGGTCCGGCGGGAGTACCAGGGGCTGGAGCTGCGGTTCAGCCGTCCGATTCCGTTCCAGCAGCTGCAGACCGTATTCAAGATCGACGCCGATTTTCTGTTCTCGCGCGACGCGATCGACCGGATCTGGATCTACGTCCGCAAGGACAGCGAGGAAGTCCGGACGTTCTTCTTCAGTTCGGACGGGAGAGTGTATGAAGCGCAGCGGGCGGATCTGACGGTCGGCGACGTGCAGACCAACGTGGGCTTCGGGGAGTACTGGACGCCTTACCAGACGGCCAACGGCCAACTGTACGTGCCGGAGAAGACTTACGACAGGGCGACGGAGCTTCGGGTTCCGATCTCCCGGTACACGACCGAGCAGATGCAGCGCAATCTGTTCTTCGATCCCGGCATCACCCGGGTGATTCAGGAGCAGGGCGCCGGCAACCGGATCTATACCGACGGCAAACGGCTGCTGAAAATCAGCGAGAACGGAGGCTGGATCTCGTACTCCGACCCGGCGGCGCCGACGGAAGGGCAGACGGATCTGAGCGACAATCTGAGCGCGGCCGTCCAATTCGTCAACCAGCACGGAGGGTGGAACGGACCGTACCGGCTGACGCAGTCGGAAGCGCCGCCCGGCGAAGCGGACAGCGTGATCCGCTTCCAGCAATATTACCGGCAAGTCCCGATCGTTCCCGGCCCCCGCCTGACGTTCGGCTATATGGAGCTGAGGCTGCAGCAGGGCAACGTGACGTCTTACGACCGCTCCCTGCTCATCCTCGCCGACGCTCCGGACAGCCGAAGCGGGCGCTCGCTGCCCGGCGGTGACGCGCTGCGTTCCCTGATCGACCGCGCCGACTACGGCTACGCGATCGTGTCGCTGTTCCCGGCGTACCGGCCGGAGCTCGCGAAGGACGCCGTCACGCTGCGCCCGGTCTGGGCCGCAAGACTGGCGGACGGCTCCGTGCGCGTTGTAGCCGAATCTTCGCCAGCCGATGCGGGACCGTGACGCGCCTAGCGATCCGGACGGACGGATGGCGAGAGATGGCGATGAACGTCTCCCAACGACAGGAGGGACAGCGATGGACTGGGGAAGAGCCAAAAGCGTGCTCATTCTGGCGTTCCTGCTGCTGAACGCGCTGCTCGGCTATCAGTTGTGGACGGAATGGCGCGCGCAAGTGAATACCGCGTCCGACTGGACGTCCCTGCCCGCCGAGACCCGCCGCGTCATGCAGGAGAAGAACATCAGCATCGCCGGCAAAATCCCCGCGGAGACGCCATCCATGCGGGATTTGTCCTTCAAGCTGCGGACGGTGCCCTCCAAAGATCCCGCGGACAGGATCAAGCTGGCGGTCCCGCAAGAGGCGCGCATCGTGTTCAGCTCCAAGGAGCTGGAAGACGCGCTGGGCAAGGCGATCCCCGAGCTCGGCCGCTATGCGTACGACGATCCGGGCAGCCAAGAAGGCGTATTCGTGCTGAACCGGATGGTGGACGGGTATCCGATGTTCGACATTCACCTGGAGCTGTACAACAGCGAGCAGAAAATTTATGCCTACCGCCAGGACATCGTTCAGGTGATCGCCTCGGACGTGGCCAAGGAGCAGCAGGTGCTTCCGGCTTCCACCGCGGCCGCCCACTTGATCGAGAACTATTTGCCCGCGGGATCGGTCATCAAGGATATTCGGCTGGGGTATCACGGGCAAATATTCCCGGACGCGGAGACGCAAGTATCGGCGCCTTCGTGGAGGGTTTTGCTGGAAAATGGCGAAATGTACTATGTAAATGCGATTAGCGCGGAGGTGACGACCGGGCAGGGGGATGCGCTCCTGGCTCCGCTGTCGAAATAACGCGTCGGAACGACCAAGCATATGGGAGAGGGAAAGGAACCGCCATATGAGCCTTCGGTTTACGGTGCTGGCCAGCGGCTCGACGGGCAACGCCACCGTCGTATCCACGGATGCGGCGAAGGTGCTCGTCGATGTGGGGCTGAGCGGCAAGAAAATAGAACAATTGTTGCAGCAGCGAGGCTTGACGGGGCAGGAGCTGGACGCGGTGTTCATTACGCACGAGCATTCCGACCATATCAAGGGGCTGGGAGCGTTCGCGAGGAAGTTCGAGCTTCCGATCTACGCCAACGAGAAGACGTGGGCGGCGATGGGCAAGCAAGTCGGCGAGCTGCCGATGGAGCAGCGCAGGGTGATGGAGTCGGGCGGCACGCTGGAAATCGCGGACCTGCGGATCGAATCGTATGCGATCTCGCACGACGCCGCCGAACCGGTCGGCTACTGCTTCCAGGCCGGAGGCGCCAAGCTGAGCCTGGCGACCGATATGGGTTACATGAGCGACAAGGTGGTCGACAAGCTGAAAGATTCCGACGTTCTTGTGCTGGAGTCGAATCACGACGTCGAGATGCTGCGGATGGGCCGTTATCCCTGGAACGTCAAGCGGCGCATTCTCGGGGACACCGGCCACCTGTCGAACGAAGCCGCGGGAGAAGCGCTCTGCCGCCTGCTGTCCGGGGCGACCCGCCGAGTCTATCTGGCGCACCTGAGCCAGCACCACAATCTCATGGATTTGGCCAAACTGACGGTGAATAACGTATTAGAAGACAACGGATTCTTCTACCATCCGAACGAATTCGCTCTCTGCGAGACGTATCCGGACCGGCCGACGGAATGGGATCTGGTGAAGAGCTAGAGACCGTGCCGAAGTCGGTCAGAGGAGCAGCTGGCGGCTCAGCTCCGCTTCCATGTGCAGCGATTTGGCCCGGATCTCCTCGGGGGTGAGAACGCCCTTGTCGACCAACAATTCGATCAGCGTGCTGATCGCGAGCAACTGGCGGTACTGGTCGTCCTTCAAATCTCCGATTCTCGCCGCGATGTCCAGATAGTGCCAATCATACGAAGCGTTGCGCATGCCCGTCGCTTCCTTTCTTTACATGGTCGCCGGAACCGCTCTCCGGCTTGCTTCGGTCCGGCGTATCTATTAGTATTTTAGTCACAACCTTCGAAAACATTCCGGAAATCCGCGAGAGTATGAGGTTTGGGAGAGGGACGGTGAAATCAGCGATGAGCTTGTTCGACGACGATTTCTATTCGACCAAGGTCAAGAGGAGCCCAGGCGCCGGCGACTGGCCCAGAAGAAGCGGCTTTGCGGGCGGCGGTGCGCTGGGCCTGACCCTTCGCGTCGCCGTCGTCTCTTCGCTCGTCAGCGCCTTGGCGGTCGGCAGCCTGTTCGTCCTTCTCGGCGGCGGCCGGGGCGGAGCGCCTGCCGCCCGGCCCGCGCTCGCAAGCGGTCCCTCACTCGTGGAGACTTCCGAGACCCTCATATCGGCTTCGGCCAAGATCCGTCCGACCGTGGTCAGCATCATCAACATCCCGAAGCAAGCCGGGAACTTGCCGGGATTCGGCGGCCGGAACAAAGCGAAGAACGGCGGGGACGGCGAAGACGAAGACAAGATTCCGGAGAACGCCAGTCTCGGCTCCGGGGTCATCTTCGAGAAGAAGGGCGGCAAGGCGTTCATTATCACCAACGCGCACGTCGTGGCCGAGGCGGCGAGGGTGCAGGCGGTTCTGATGGACGGGACGAAGAAGGAAGCGGAGATCGTCGGACGGGACACCGTCAGCGACCTGGCGGTACTCAAGGTGGACGCGGACGGCATTCGCGCGGTCGCGGACATCGGGGACTCCGACAAGCTGCGCGTGGGCGAGATCGTCATCGCCGTGGGCAACCCGCTCGGCTTCGCCGACACGGTGTCGAACGGCATCGTCTCTTCCCTGCACCGGATCGTTCCGGTCTCCTTGAGCCAGGACGGCAACTATGACTGGGAGCAGGAAGTGATCCAGACGACGGCGGCCATCAACCAGGGCAACAGCGGCGGCGTGCTGGCCGATCTGAACGGACGGGTCGTCGGCATCAACAGCATGAAGATCGCCGACATGGGCGTCGAAGGAATCGGGTTCGCGCTGCCGATCGATTCGGTCATGCCGGTCGTGAAGCAGCTCATGGAGAAGGGCAAAGTGCTTCGGCCGTACATGGGCGTCTATTCGATCGATCTGGCCCTGTACCTGGACAACGCCGCCTTCTCCGATCCCGATGACGACGATTCGGACGGAGCGGGCGAAGGCGCGTCCGGCCCCGTCGTGCCGAAGGGCGTCACCGACGGAGCGCTGGTGCTGCAATCGGTCGGTCCCGCCGAAGAAGCGGGGCTGCGGGTGAACGACATCATCACCGCGCTCGACGGCAAGCCGATCAAGGGCACGCTCGATCTGCGCAAATATTTGTATAACCAGAAGAAGATCGGGGACACCATACGAATCACCTATTATCGGGACGGCAAGAAGGCGGAGCTGTCGCTCACGCTGGCGGAGAAGGACGAGGAATCGTAATCAGCCGCCGCCGGAAAGGACGAATCAGCTGGAATGTACTGCGTATGCCGGGAACACGTGGAGCTGGCCATCGACCGATTCGTGGACGAATACGAGGACGCTCCGGATTTGATCGATCTGCGGACGGCGACGTTCACGGATTGGACGCCGCCCGACCGCTGCGAGTGGTGCGAGGGCAAGGCCGAAATTTTGGTCGTCTGACCCGCGGCTCGCCACAAATTGTTCAAAATTTTCATTTTCCCGATTGACAGTTCCAGATGACCGATGGTAAAGTGACACATATACTTGATGAACGGAAAGGGGGTTGCGTCCATATGCGGCAACATACAATGACGGTGATGCTTGCCTTACCCCGCGGCTTCGGCCGCGCGATCGGACGTAACCCTCGCGTTGCGGCGGCGGAATAAGAACGAACATTCGTTCCATTCCGGCGTTCAGGCGTGTGGTTACGGATTCGTAGCCATGCGCCTTTTCTGTTCTTCGGGAACATGGGCGGCCCAGGCGCCGCGCAACCGGGAAGGCGTATCGCTGATGCAGGCGGTAGGCCTTCTTTTTTTCCGATCGGAAGTTCCCGGTTGCAAGTGAAGAGAGGTGGATCTTCGAATGTTTGTCGTTCTGAAGAAATTGGGTTGGTTTTTCCGGTTGCATTGGAAGAGGTATACGGTGGCCATCGTGCTGCTCGGCATCGTCGGCATCGTCGACATCCTTCCTCCCAAGCTGATCGAATATACGATTGACGGCATCCGGCAAGGCACGCTCAGCGGGGCGGAATGGCTGCGCGTGGTGCTGTATTGGTTCCTGATCACGGCGGCGAGTTACGGGCTGACGCTGATCTGGCTGTATCAGCTCATCGGGGGATCGTTCGTGCTCGAGCGAATGCTGCGTTCCCAGCTCATGCGGCAGTTTCTGAAAATGACGCCGACGTTCTATGAGCGCAACCGGACGGGAGACTTGATGGCGAGGGCGACGAACGACCTGAGCGCGATCTCGATCACGGCCGGCTTCGGCATCTTGACGCTCTGCGACTCGACGATGTTCATGGTGACGCTGCTCATCGTGATGGCCGGGACGATCAGCTGGAAGCTGACGCTCGCCGCCATGATTCCGCTGCCGGTGATCGCGCTTGTCCTTAAATATTTCGGCGACATCATTCATAACCGTTTTATGAAAGCCCAGGATTCTTTCGGAGAATTGAACGACCAGGTGCTCGAATCCGTGTCCGGCGTGCGCGTCGTGCGGGCGTTCGTGCAGGAGAAGGCCGACAAGGAACGGTTCCGCGCCAAGACGGAGGAAGTGCTGCAGCGGAACGTGCGGGTGGCGCAGATCGATTCGCTGTTCGAGCCGGCGGTCAAAATTCTGGTCGGTCTCGCTTACCTGATCGGGCTCGTGTACGGGGCGGTGCTCGTGTACCGCAGCGAAATCACGCTCGGGGAATTGGTCTCCTTCAACCTGTATCTCGGGATGATGATCTGGCCGATGTTCGCGATCGGCGAGCTGATCAACATTATGCAGCGGGGCAACGCTTCGCTCGACCGCGTTCGCGAGACGCTCGGCGTGAAGCCGGACGTCGCGGATCCGGAGAAGGCCGAGAAGGTGGAAGTGCCGGACGAGATCGTGTTCGACCGGGTGACGTTCCGCTATCCGTCTTCGTCGATCGACAATCTCGTCGACGTCTCGTTCCGGCTGCGGCGCGGGCAGACGCTCGGCATCGTGGGGCGGACCGGCAGCGGGAAGACGACGATTCTGCGGCAGCTGCTGCGGGAATATCCGCTCGGGCGCGGCCGCATCACGATCGGCGGCAAGCCGCTCGGTGAGCTCTCGCTGGAACAGGTCCGCGGGTGGATCGGCTACGTGCCGCAGCAGCCCGTGCTGTTCAGCAAGACGATTCGGGAGAACATCCGGTTCGGCAGCGGCGACAAAGCGTTCACGGAGGAGAGGCTGAACCGGGCTCTCGAGCTGGCTTCGTTCCGCAAGGACGTCGAGTTCCTGCCCGACGGGCTGGAGACGCTGGTCGGCGAGAAAGGCGTGGCGCTGTCCGGCGGCCAGAAGCAGCGGGTCAGCATCGCCCGGGCGGTCATCGCCGATCCGGAGATTCTGATTCTGGACGATGCGCTGTCGGCGGTGGACGCCAAGACGGAAGCGGAGATTCTCGAAGGCGTCCGCCGGGAGCGGGCCGGCAAGACGACGATCATCACGACGCACCGGCTGTCGGCGGTCCAGCATGCCGACTGGATTCTCGTCCTGGACGAAGGCCGGGTCGCGGAAGCGGGCACCCACGAGCAATTGCTGGAGCGCGGCGGCTGGTATCGGGAGCAGTACGAACGCCAGCAGCTGGCGGAGGTTCTGGAAGCCGAATGAGCCAAGCTGTCGCTTCGTGGTTGGAATTGAACGAACAGAATGGGGAATGTAGGTGTGAGAGACGATGAATACAACGGGAAGACGGTTGTTTCGATATGCTCTGTTATACAAGAAGCCGATCGTGGCGGCGCTGCTGCTGCTGGCGCTGGCGGTGAGCGCGGAAATGGTAGGGCCGATCTACGCCAAGCGGTTGATCGACGATCATATCATGGGCATTCAGAAGACGTGGTACGAGACGCAGAGCCGGGACCGGTACAGCGTGGCGTATGGCGGCGCGAGGTATAAGCGGGAAGACCGTTTGAAGGACGGGGAGAACCGGGGAGCGCCGGCGCGGGTGCTGCAGGTTGGCAGGAACTATTATTTCGTCCGCGATCCGGTGGAGACAGATGGCCGCATGGAAGTTCGGGACGGGATGCTGACGGTGTCGCCGGAGCAGGGACCTGCGGCGAAGTATCCGGCAGTACGGCTGACGAACGGGGAGGTGTACGCGTTCTACCGGCCGGAGTTCCGGGGGATGATGTCGCTCGCCGTGACGTATTTCGGATTCCTGCTTGCGGGAGCGGCGCTCACCTTCGGCCAGCGGTACATTCTGCAAGTGTCCGCGAACCGGATCATCTACCGGATGCGCAACGACGTGTTCGCGCACATCCAGCGGCTGCCGGTCCGTTACTTCGACAATTTGCCGGCGGGCAAAGTCGTCTCGCGGGTGACGAACGACACCGAGGCGATTCGCGAGCTGTACGTGAACGTGCTGGCCAACTTTTTCTCGGGCGTCATCTTCATCGCGGCGATTCTGGGCGCGCTGTTCGTGCTCGACTGGCGGCTTGCGCTGATCTCGCTGCCGGTGATCCCGCTGCTGTACTCCTGGATCGTCATCTACCGCAAGTTCGCGGCCAGGTACAACCACGAGATCCGTTCGCGGCTGAGCGATATTAACGCCATCATCAACGAATCCATCCAGGGCATGACGATCATCCAGGCATTCCGCCGCGAGAAGCAGACGGAGAAGGAATTCGAGGATCTGAACCAGGATTACCTGAATTACCGCAACAAGCTGCTGCGTCTCAACTCGATCATGTCGCACAACCTGGTCAACGTGTTCCGGAACGTTTTTTTCCTGATCGCCTTGTGGATGTTTGCGAAAGACTGGTTCGGCGCGTCGGTGACGGTCGGGCTGTTGTACGCGTTCATCGACTACATCGGGCGCATGATGCAGCCGGTGGTCGGCATCGTGAACCAACTGGCCAACCTGGAGACGGCGCGCGTGTCCGCGGAGCGGGTGTTCCAGCTGCTGGACGAGGAAGGCGTCGAAGTGTCCGAAGCGGCGATGCCCCGCTACCGGGGCGACGTGCGGTTCGAGCACGTCACCTTCGCCTACAAGGAGGGCGAGGACGTGCTGAAGGACATCTCGTTCCATGCGCGGCAAGGCGAGACGGTGGCGCTGGTCGGGCATACCGGCTCGGGCAAAAGCTCGATTCTGAACCTGCTCTTCCGGTTCTATGACGTGGAGCGGGGCCAAATTCTCGTGGACGGGATGGACATTCGCGGCATCCCGAAGCAGGAGCTTCGCCAGCATATGGGCATCGTGCTGCAGGATCCGTTCCTGTTCACGGGCACGATCGCGTCGAACGTCAGCCTCGGGGACCCGTCGATCTCCCGGGAGCGGGTGGTGCAAGCGCTGAAGGACGTCGGCGCGTACGACATGTTCATGCAGCTTCCGAACGGCATCGACGAGCCGGTGGTCGAGAAGGGCAGCACGCTGTCCGCCGGCCAACGGCAGCTCATCTCGTTCGCGCGGGCGCTCGCGTTCGACCCGGCGATCCTCATTCTGGACGAGGCGACGGCGAGCATCGACACGGAGACGGAGGCGATCATCCAGCAAGCGCTGGACGTGCTGAAGCGGGGGCGCACGACGTTCGTGATCGCGCACCGGCTGTCGACGATCCGCTCGGCGGATCAGATTCTGGTGCTGGATCGCGGCCGGATCGTGGAACGCGGCAATCACGAGGAGCTCATGCAGCTCGGCGGCAAGTACTATGCGATGTACCGCTTGCAGCTCGGCGGTTCGGAGGTCGTGGCTTGACCGGACACGGGGGGGACCGGCATTGACGTTGCAGCAGCTGAAATACGTCATCGAAGTGGCGGGGAGGGGATCGATGAACGAGGCGGCCAAGCGCCTGTTCATCTCCCAGCCCAGCCTCTCGAACGCGATCAAGGAGCTGGAGGCGGAGCTGAACATCACGATCTTCGAGCGGTCCAACAAAGGGATCGCGCCGACGAAGGAAGGCTCGGAATTTCTCAGCTACGCCCGCCAGGTGGTGGAACAGGCCGAACTGCTGGAAAGCCGCTTTCTGAACGCCAAGCCGGCTCCGCAGCATTTTGCGGTGTCGACCCAGCACTATGCATTCGCGGTGAACGCCTTCGTCCAGCTGGTGCGCGAGCACGGGCAGGACGAATACGAGTTCACGCTCCGCGAGACGAAGACGCATGAGATCATCGAGGATGTCAAGAGCTTGCGGAGCGAGATCGGCATTCTCTACCGCAACGAGTTCAACGAGAAAGTAATCAACAAGCTGCTCAAGGCGGCCAACCTGGAGTTTCACCCGTTGTTCACGGCCAGGCCGCATGTGTTCATCAGCATCCGCAACCCGCTCGCCCGGCTGCCCGTGGTGACGCTCGAACAGTTGCAGGAGTACCCGTACCTGTATTTCGAGCAGGGGGAGAACAATTCGTTCTATTTCTCCGAGGAGATTCTCAGCACGGTGTCCCACCCGAAGAGCATCCGGGTGAGCGACCGGGCCACGCTGTTCAATCTGCTGATCGGGCTGAACGGATATACGATCTCGACGGGGGTGCTGAGCGCCGACCTGAACGGCAACCAGATCATTCCCGTGCCGCTGGAGAGCCGGGAGTCGATCCACGTCGGCTGGATCTCCCATCGCCACGTGACGCTCTCCAAGCTGGGGGCCGCGTACGTGGAGGCGCTTCGGCAGACGGTCGGGCGGCAGCGGGCGCAGGACGAGTTCGTCGGCTAGCGGGAGGCTGCGGCGGACCGCGATGGATGCGAGAGTCGGGACATGGCGGGGCGGGAAAAAACGCGGCAGGTCATGTAGGGGCGCGTCGGGGCGGGTAACGGTGGCTCATGGCGTTTACGAGGATTGTTGCGGATCTCGGAGAGTCAGATGAATCAAGGTGGGCAGCGGCGAATCTCGTGGTACGTGCGCTCGTGGTTATAGCCGCAGGCTATATCCAGATATAGAAATTTACAGTTACCCTATAACGAGCCGCTCATGCTATCCTTCCTATCATCATCCGGATGGAGGGATTGAGGGGAATGGCGAGAAGCAGTGTGCTGGGATATCCGCGCATCGGCGCGAACCGGGAATGGAAAAAGGCGCTGGAGGCGCACTGGGCGGGCAGGATGGAGGAGACGGAGCTGCACGAAGCGCTGCGGCGAATCCGGCTGGACCATCTGCGGAAGCTGCGGGACGCAGGCGTGGACCTGATTCCGGTAGGCGATTTCAGCTACTATGACCAGATGCTGGACACGGCGACCATGCTGGGTGTGATTCCGAAGCGATTCGGATACACGGGCGATGGTCCCGTGCCGCTGCCGGTCTATTACGGGATGGCGCGGGGAACGAAGGACGCCGTCGCCTGCGAGATGACGAAATGGTTCAACACGAACTACCACTATATCGTGCCGGAGCTGGGCGGCGGAATCGAACCGAGGCTGACCGGGAACAAGCCGCTGGCGGCTTATCGAGAAGCGAAGGTGGAGCTGGGGATCGAGGGCAAGCCGGTCTTGATCGGTCCTCTGACGTTCCTCCGGTTGTCCAAAGGCTGCGCCCGATCGGAGACGGACGCCTGGCTGGATCGGCTGTTGCCGCTGTACGTCCGGATTTTGCAGGAACTGGAGCGGGAAGGCGCCCAGTGGGCGCAGATCGACGAGCCGATTCTCGTCACGGACATCGATGATGATGACGTGCGGTGCCTGCGGCGAATCTACGAGACGTTCGCCTCGGCGGTTCCCGGGCTGAACTTGATGCTGCAGACGTATTTCGAGTCGGTGGAGCGTTACCGGGACGTCGTCTCGCTTCCGGTCAGCGGGATCGGACTGGACTTCGCGCAAGGCCGGGAAGGGAACCTGGCGCTGATTCGCGAGTTCGGATTCCCCGGGGGCAAGACGCTCGGAGCGGGCGTGATCGACGGGCGGGGCGTCTGGCGGGCGCCGCTTCGCGATCGTCTTCGGCTGCTGCGGGAATTGTCCGGTCTCGCGGACGGGGATCGCCTGATCGTGCAGCCGTCGTGCAGCCTGCAGCATGTGCCGGTGACGGCGGCATCGGAGACGCGGCTGCCGGAGCCGCTGCGGAACGCGCTCGCGTTCGCGGATGAGAAGCTGGACGAGATCGTGCTGCTGACCCGCGCGCTGACGCTGGGCGAGGCGGCCGCGGCGGCGGAACTGGAAGCGAACGATCGGGCGCTTCGCGCGCTGGATCGGCTGGAAGGACGGCGGCGTTCCGATGTCCGGAAGGCGGCAGGCGCCGTCCGGATGGAGCAAGGAAGCCGGGCGCCTTATTTCACGCGGCGCGCGGTGCAGCGGGAGAAGTGGAAGCTGCCTTTGCTGCCGACGACCACGATCGGAAGCTTCCCCCAGACCGAAGAAGTGCGCAGAGCCCGTCGGTTGTGGCGGCAAGGCGAATGGGACGACGAACGGTATGCCGGGTTCATTCGCGGACAGATCGACGAGTGGATCCGGCTTCAGGAAGAGATCGGCCTGGATGTGCTCGTGCACGGCGAATTCGAGCGGACGGACATGGTGGAATTTTTCGGGGAGAAGCTGGAGGGCTTCGCCTTCACGTCAAACGGATGGGTGCAGTCGTACGGATCGCGATGCGTCAAGCCGCCCATCATCTACGGTGACGCGGCGTTCCGGGAGCCGATGACGGTCGCGGAGACCGCCTACGCGCAGTCGCGGACGAACCGTCCCGTGAAAGGCATGCTGACCGGGCCGGTCACGATCTTGAACTGGTCGTTCGTCCGGGACGATCTGTCCCGCGAAGAGATCGCCTTCCAGCTGGCCTATGCGCTCCGGCAGGAAGTCGAGGCGCTCGAGGCGGCCGGCATCGGCATGATCCAGGTGGATGAGCCGGCGGTCAGGGAAGGGCTGCCGCTGAAGGAGCGGCAGCGCGCCGCGTATCTGGACTGGGCGGTCCGGGCGTTCCGGATCGCGACGGGCGCGGTTCGGGACGAGACGCAGATTCATACGCACATGTGCTACTGCGAGTTCCGGGATATGCTGCCGGCGATCGCGGCGATGGACGCGGACGTGATCTCGATCGAGGCTTCCCGCAGCCACGGCGAACTGATCGGCAGCTTCGAGTCGTTCGCCTACCGGCAGGGCATCGGGCTGGGCGTTTACGATATCCACAGCCCGCGGGTCCCGCGAACCGAGGAGATGTCCGACATGATCGACCGCGCCTTGCAGGTGCTGAACCCGGAGCAGTTCTGGATCAATCCGGACTGCGGGCTGAAAACCCGCGGGAAGGAGGAGACGGTTGCCGCGCTGCGCCGTATGGTGGAGGCTGCCGAGCGTGCTCGGGTGAAGTACTCCGGGAATGCGCGGCGGTAAGACGTGGAGAGGCGGCGGCTTAATTTGGCGATATTCCTTTACAGGAATATTCGAGAAGGTGTATGCTAAAATCATACCGCGATTCCCGGTCATTCGCATCCGGGAAGGAAGATCCCTTACTGCTGCTGAGACCAGCGGGATATGGCGGCAGGACGATCCTCCCGAAGCGCGGGAGGCCCGTTCCCGTATCCCGGGCGACATCCATTGCGGGGAGTTGTGATGCAGGTATGAACGCGTTGACCTTCAGCGCGCTGGCCGAGCCGAACCGTCTCGATATTATCGAACTGCTGCGCAGCGGGCCGCTGCCCGTCGGAGAGATCGCGGATCGGCTCGAGCTGCGCCAACCGCAGGCTTCCAAGCATCTGCGGGTGCTCAGCGACGCCGGTCTGGTCGAGGTGCAGCCGGTAGCGAACAAGCGCATCTATCAGCTTCGGCCTGAGCCGTTCCGGGAGATGAACGATTGGCTGGACACGTTCCGCCGGGTCTGGGAGGAGAGGATCGACCGCCTGGAAGATTATTTGCAGGAGTTGCAGCGGCAAGACGGGAACCCCGGCGGCGGGAAGTAATACGGGAACGGCAGTCCGGACGGAGCAATCGCCGGGCTGCCGTTTATTCTTTCTAAGGGGCGCTTGCATATCGAGCCTTTACCAAGGTGCGTCCATGAATCTGCCCAGAAATCCCGGCGCCCGAATCTCCACAGTCCCATCGGGTGCGGCGTATCGATCTTCCACTTGCGTATAGAAGAACGTGCTGCGGACATGCCGCGATGTCCAATCCAACGTCTCTTGATCCCGTTTGCAGATCAAGTCGATACCATCGTTCGTGCACGATATTCCGAGTTGCTTGGACAGCCAGCGGACATAGTCGTCTTCGTCCAGGCGCGCCGCGATGCAGAGGATTGCGAACGCGGCGGCCCGGCACAAGCTCCACCTGATTCCGCGCTTCATCGGTTCGCATTCCCTCGCCCCGCCAGCTTCTCCTGAATTCGCTCCTCATACTCGGCGAAAGCCGCCAAGCCGTGCCAGCCGCGCTCGGCCATCAGCGATTGATAGCGCAGCTTCCGCACCGAGAGTTCGCTGCGGAGCCTTACGCGCTCGGTCTCGTCCCGGCAAGCGGCGATCAAGTCCTCAAGCGTGAGCATGTCTTGGCGCAACTGCATCTCCTCCGGCAGCACGCCGGCGTTCTTCAGCATTTTGAAGCCGAGGCGAAGCTCTTCGGGCACGCCCGCCATGTCGTCCTCGGGGGGAAGAGGCTGGCCCTTGCCGGGCAGGCGGTCGAATTCGCCGCGGCGAATCGATTCCTGGATCTTCTCTTCGGCGATCGAGGCGATGAACCACATGTCCCATCCGCTCCTTCGGCCGGGCGCTCGGCGGATGGTTCTCCGGACCGGCGCGGCCTTCTGTTGCCCGCATTATATCACCGGAACGGATCAATGGGGAAGCGGCAGGACCAGGAACTTATCCGCGCGGACGGGGCCGGAGGCATGATTCGTCTCGGGAGGCACGGGGGGATGGGGAGACGCGGGGAGTTTGGAAGCGCGGGCGCGGGGAGCGAGGATCGCAGGAGTGCGGGACGGCCGGACCGGAGGTTGACGCTTGCCTGCGTATGGTATGATAGAAAAATGACGCGAATTGAACGGTGTACATACGGGTGAGGTGCGGAAATGGCAAGTTTTGCGGAACTGGGGATCGGAGAGGCGCGGGCGAACCTGCTTAGGCGAATGGGCATCGTCCGTCCGACGCCGGTGCAGGAGAAGGCGATCCCGCCGATTCTGGCCGGGCGCGACGTGATCGGGCAGGCGCAGACGGGCACGGGGAAGACGCTGGCGTTCGTGCTGCCGATACTGGAGCGGCTGAACCCGGCGGCTTCGCATGTGCAAGGCTTGATCGTCAGCCCGACGCGGGAGCTGGCGATCCAGATCACGGGAGAAGTGAAGAAGCTGACCGCCGGCACCGATTATCGGGTGCTGGCCGTCTACGGCGGGCAGGATGTCGAGGCGCAGTTGCACAAGCTGCAGCGGACCATGCAGATCGTCGTCTGCACGCCGGGTCGGCTGCTCGACCATCTGGGGCGGGGCTCGATCGACTTGTCGCGGGTCAAGATGCTGGTGCTCGACGAGGCGGATCAGATGCTCCATATGGGATTTCTGAACGAGGTGGAGGAAATTTTGCAGGCGGTGCCTTACCGCAGACAGACGCTGCTGTTCTCCGCGACGATGCCGGCGAACGTACGGGCGCTCGCCGCGCGGTTCCTGAAAAATCCGGAAGAAGTGACGGTCAAGGGGCCGCAGGTGACGGTGAAGGATATCCGCCAATGGGCGGTGGAGACGACCGACCGCGGGAAGCTGGCCGCGCTGCGCAAGCTGATCGAAGAGCAGCGGCCTTACCTGGCGATGATCTTCTGCCGGACGAAGCGGCGGGCCGGCGCGCTGAACGAAGCGCTGCAAGGGATGGGCTATGCTTCCGACGAGCTGCACGGGGATCTGTCGCAAGCGAAGCGGGAGCAGGTCATGGCGAAGTTCCGCCAGGCCAAGCTGCAGCTGCTGGTGGCGACGGACGTCGCGGCGCGCGGCCTGGACGTGGAGGGCGTGACCCACGTCTTCAATTACGATATTCCCCAGGACGTGGAGAGTTACATCCACCGGATTGGCCGGACGGGGCGCGCCGGCGCGTCGGGTCTGGCGATCACGTTCGTCGCGCCGCGGGACCGCCCGGAGCTGGCCGCGATCGAGAACGGGATCGGCATGGCGCTCGAACGGGTGCGGGTAGACGGCGGCGCCGGCGCGTCGGAAGCGGGAGATCGCAAGCGCTCCGGAGGGGCACCGACGCAGGGGAGCCGCGCCGGCGCGTCCCGCCGCGGGGCGGCGCCGGGTGTACGGCCGCCTCGCGGCCGGGGTGAACGCGGGCCGGGCGGAGGATTCCGCGGAGCCGGCGGGAGTTCGCGGGAGCGTGGCCGCGATGCGGGCGGACGCGGCAACGGCGCGCGGGGCAAGGCATCGCCCATCCGCTCCCAGCGCAAGAAGCGCCGCTGACGTCCCGGGTATGCTCGCCGTCACGTTTTCCCGCCCGTTTTTCCAACCGATTCGCCATGAACAGGTTGTCCCGAGAGGTCGCGAAAGGCCGGCGGGACAACCTGTTTTTTTGCCATCCCGCGTGATTCAGGATCGCGCTCCGTGCGCGGGAAAGAGACCCGATGCGGCGATCGGCCCCAGTCCGGCCAGGCGGGTGATGATCGTCGCCATCTCCCTTGCGGACTTCGTCTTGCCGGTGTCGTACCAGTGCTGGATGACGCCGAGGTTGGCGGAGGTCATGTAGGCCAGAACGTAGTCGAGGGGGACGCCGATCTCGGATACCCGTGAAGCGTTGACCAGGTCGACCACTTTGCCGAAAATATCGTCCTTCATCATCTGCCGAACCCGGGACGCGAACGAGGGGTCGCCCTTGGGGCCGAGCATCGCTTTGCAGAAGTCCGAATGGAGATCCCAGTACTCGAAAATCGGCAGGAGGCCGGGGTACGGTTCGTTGCGCTTCGCATGTTCGATCACGTCGAGGAACTCCACTTCCCTCGCCAGGATGGCCAGCCCCTTCAACACTTCGGTCTGCAACTGTTCGAGCAGGTCGTAGACATCCCGGTAATGCAAATAGAACGTCCCCCGGTTGATCCCCGCCCGGGTTGTCAGATCGCTGACCGTAATGCTTTCCAGCCCTTTCTCCTCGATCAGCTCAAGCAGCGCCTGGCGGAGCAGCTTCTTCGTGCGTTGGGTGCGGCGGTCTGCGGTTTTGTCCGTCATCGTGCCGATCCTCCCTTTACAAATTTTTTTCAATGATTCCTCGACATTCCGATTCAAAGTGTCGATTACTCAACAGTCTGTGGAAAATTGATCATTGATCGTTTTTCTATCCTCATTA
>Ga0310834_101049_pt1 | contig 19947 bp, 17 predicted proteins | sample SM_ome_2_FD_201314 | JGI IMG/M metagenome (GOLD analysis project Ga0310834, IMG submission 201314) | Sorghum-adapted microbial communities enriched on stacked mutant (SM) sorghum from Joint BioEnergy Institute, Emeryville, California... ... | reverse complement strand
GAGAACGGCCTTCTGGCGCCGTCCGGGACTTTCCACACCGGAGGGCGGACGCCCCGCAACTTCACGGTGGTGGACGGTTCCCCGTATCTGTTGGCGGCGAACCAGGATTCCGACAATCTGGCCGTCTTTCGCCTGTCGGATGACGGGTCATTGGAAATGACGGGGACGAAAGCCGTCGTTGCCAAGCCGTCATGCATTGTGGTCAAACCGGTGTGAGCGGGCGGTTCTCACGTCGTATGCTTCTTCCGGTATTCGTTCGGTGACCGGCCGACCATCTTCTTGAACACCTTGCTGAAATATTTCTCGTCCTGATACCCGATGATTTCCGCGATCTGCGCGATGCGCAGATTCGGGTTGTGCAGCAACTGCTTCGCCTTCTCGATGCGGATGCGCGCGATGTAGTCGGAGATGTTCTCGCCGAATTCCTGCTTGAACCTGCGCGAGATATATTCCCGGCTCAGGTAGAACCGGTCCGAAATGTGCCGCAGCGTCATATCCTCGTGGTAATGCCGCTCGATGTAATCCGCGATGTCGCGGATGATGTTGCGCTCCCGCTGCGCCAGCTTGGCCAGGATGACGGAGAGGCGGATCAGATCCCGCGCCACCTCGTCCCGCAGCAGCCGGAGCGACAGCCTGCCGCCGTCCGCATGGTGCGGTGAGCAGGGTGGAAGGCAGAAAAACCGGCGGATTATGGTTTCATTCGACAATTGTATCCCGGGTCTCTGAACAATCGCTGAACAGAAGTCGTTCAAAGGTACCGGATACATGAAACTTTTGGAATGGTTTTTATCGAAAAATGTAGATTACGCTTTCGGGAAGGGACCGGTGGAAAGAATCGGACGCTTGTGATAGGATGGGAGAAAAACGGATTTGACCGGGGGATGGTTCGATGACGCAAGACGTGAGAATCAGGCGCGCAACGCCGGATGACGCGGGGGATGTGCTGGAGGTCTGGCTGGACGCCGCCAGATGGCTGCAGGTCCGGGGCATCGACCAGTGGCATCCGGCGCGATTTTCCCCGGAAGATGCCGCCGCGTGCATTCGGGATACGGAGGTCTGGCTCGCCGAGACGGAAGACGGGGTTGCGGGGACGTATCTCCTGGTGTGGTCGGACCCTTTTATATGGAAGGAACGTGACCATGCCGAGGCCGGGTATATTCACAGACTCGCGGTAAAACGGGCGTTCGGAGGCCGGGGTCTCGGCCTGCGGCTGCTGCAGGACGCCGAGAACCGGATCGCCGCGTACGGCAAGCGGCTGATCCGGCTCGACTGCATGGCGGCAAACGAGCGGCTCAACCGCTACTACCTCGATGCCGGATATGCCTGTGTCGGGAGAGTGGACGGCGACGGCTGGAGCGCCAACCTGTACGAGAAGCGGGCCGCTGCCGTCCGTTCTTCCCGCGGATGATGACCCGATGCCCGCGGCCGCCGGGACCGCCGGCGCCATCGCCGGACGGGACTGGCATCATGCGTTCCCGCGTCCCCCCGGTCCCGGCTCCCCATCGCGCGCGTGCTTCTTGCGGTATTCGTTCGGCGACAGGCCGACCATCTTCTTGAACACCTTGCTGAAATATTTCTCGTCCTGGTACCCGATGATCTCCGCGATCTGCGCGATGCGCAGATTCGGGTTGCGGAGCAACTGCTTCGCCTTCTCGATGCGGATGCGCGCGATGTAGTCGGAGATGTTCTCGCCGAACTCCTGCTTGAACCTGCGCGAGATATATTCCCGGCTCAGGTAGAACCGGTCCGAAATATGCTGCAGCGTCATCTCCTCGTGGTAATGGCGCTCGATGTAGTCCGCGATTTCGCGAATGATGTTGCGCTCCCGCTGCGCCAGCTTGGCCAGGATGACGGAGAGGCGGATCAGATCCCGCGCCACCTCGTCCCGCAGCAGCCGGAGCGACAGCCTGCCGCCGTCGTCGAGCGGGTGGATCGGGCTGTCCGCGTCCTGCGGCACGAGCGGCGCCGCCGTCGCTTCATCCGGCAGAAACTCGCCGATGCAGCGGGATTTGAACACGGTGTACTCGTGGTTCCACAGCTCCATCTGCTCGGCCGTGACGGAGCCGAGCGGCTCGATCGCGGCGATCCACCGGTCGGTGACCGACACGATCTGATCCTCCTGCGCGCTGAGCAACGCGGAGCGGAAATCGGACTCGAACCGGCTGAACGGCAACGGCACGAAGCGCGGCGCGGCGCCGGCGTGATAATGCAGCATGCGCCCGGGCGTCTGCAGCAGGTTCCGCTGCCGCAGGGCGGCCAGCGCCTCGCGGTACGAGTCCCTCAGCCCGCCGGGAAAAGGCTGCATCGTGCCGATCCCGGCGTCCAGGCTGCCGCCCAGCGCGAACCGGATGCCCTCGTTGATGCCGCGGATGCGGTCCGCCAGCGACTCCGGCGAATGCCAGCAGACGATGACCAGCTCGTGCGGGCTGTTCCAATGGCGAAACGCGTAGCCCGACCGGTCCCGCTGCAGCACCTCGTTCGCGATGTTCGTCAGCGAGAAGAACAGGAGATCGAGATGCGAGCCGAACTTGTCGCGGACGAAGCGCGGCAGCGTGTCGATGCTCATGACCGCGATCCGGCCCGTCTCCGGCTTCGCCGCGACGCGGAATTCCCGCTCGAACTGCTCCGCGAACGATTCGTACGTCCCCGCTTCCTCGATCAGGCCGGAGAACAGTTTGTCCCAGTAGGCCGGCTTGATCCGGTTGATCTCGATGGAGCGGATCTGGTTCTGGCGGCGGGTTTCGTTTTCCTTGTGCCAGCTCTGCACCGCCTTCGCCAGCGCTTCGTTCAGCTCTCCCTCGTCGATCGGCTTCAGGATGTAGTCCATGCCGCCGTATTTCACCGTGTGGCGGACGAAGTCGAAATCGTCGTGGCCGCTGATGACGATCGTCTTCGCCTCGGGCCGATGCCGGTGAATCCACTCCAGCAGCTCGACCCCGTTCATCACGGGCATGCGCATGTCGGTGAAAATGATCTCCGGCCGCTCGGCCTCGATGATGCGGATCGCCGACTCCCCTTCCGGCGCCTCGAACACCTCGCCGATCCCGTACCGTCCCCACTCCACCAGCAGTCGGATGGCGTCCCGGACATGCTTCTCGTCATCCACGATCAGTGCTTTCATCGGACATGCCCTCCTTGTCGCCGAGCGGAATCGAGAGGATGACCTCGAGGCCGCGCGGCGCGCGGTTTTCCAGCCTCATCCGCACTTCGTCGCTGTAGAACAGCCGGAGCCGGGACAAAATGTTGATGAGCCCGATGCCGCCGTCCGCGCCCACCGGTTCGAACGCGCTCGCCGTCCGGTTCAGGATGGCCTGAAGCTTCTCCAGCTCGCTCGCCTCCATGCCGACGCCGTTGTCCGCGACCCGGATTTCGAGCACGGAAGGCTCCGCCATCCGGCAGACGACCGCGATCTCCCCCGGTTCGAGCGCCGGCTGGATGCCGTGCTTGAACACATTTTCCACGATCGGCTGCAGAATCATCCGGGGCACCTGGACGGCGCCCGCCTGCTCATCCGCTTCGACCCGGTACGCCAGGTTCTCGTCGAACCGCTGCCGCTGCAAGGCCAGATACGACCGCACGTAGTCGAGCTCCGCGGACAGCGGCACGCTCGTGTTGTCGGCGCGCATGTGGTAGCGCATCATTTTCCCGAGGGAGGAAATGAGCGTGTACACTTTGCGGTCCCCGTGCTGCAGCGCCAGCGTGCCGATCGACTGCAGGGCGTTGTTCATGAAGTGCGGATTGATCTGCGCCTGCAGCGCCTTGAGCTGATTCGACTTGCTGGCCAGCTCCAGCCGGTATTCGCGCATAATGAGTTGATTGATCCTTTGCATTAATTGGTAGAAACGCTTGGACAGAATGCCGATCTCGTCGTTCCTGTCGATCGCGAGTCCCGCGTCCAGATTGCCGCTCTCCAGCTTGTTGATGTAGCGCAGCAGCTGCTTGATCGGACTGGTGAACCGGTAGGAAATATATACGGCGGCGGCCGCGGCGATGATCAGGAACGCCGACACGGCCAGGCTGTTGATCAGCGTCAGCCGCCGCGGGTCCCGGTACAGTGTCTCGTAGGGGATCCGCTTGACGAGCACCCAGTCCATCCACGGCGACGACAGCTTCTCGTAGATGTGGATGCCTTCGAACCGCCCGTCCTCATAGTGAAAATGGCCCCGGTCCGCCGTCCGCTCCAAAATGCTCCGCACCCATTCGTACCCGCCGTCCCCCGCCGCTCCTTCGTCGGAGGCGAAGATCAGACGGCCCTGCCGGTCGAGAATGTACAGTTCCTCGCTGCCCGGGGTGTACAGCATGCCGCTGATCTCGCCAATCATGTCGGTCCTGATGTCGATCGAGATGATGCCGCGCACTTCGCCGGTCGGCGCGTCCAGAATCTTGCGATGGAACGAGAACACTTCCCGCTCGAAATGGAACGAAAATTTCGGCTTCCCGATCCCGTACTCATGGCTGGCGTGCACGGCTTCGATCTGCGCGTCCCGCTCTCCGTCCATCGCCGGGATGTACGTCTGTCCCGGGCTGTTGCGCAACAATCTGTTCGCGTACCGGTAGGAGAGGTCCTCGACGGCGGAGTAGAGGTAGATCTGCTCGATTTCCTTGACGGAATTCGCCATGATCTGCAGGTTCCTGTAAATCTCCCGCTCTTCCAGCCAGGTCCGGGTGCCGTTCTGGATCAGCTGGTAGAGGCTGTTTTTGTCGGACAGGTTGCTGTAGGCGAGCAGGGAGGCCTCGTTGATCCGTTCCAGGTAGTTCAGCAGATTGACGCCTCCCTGGTGCATCAGGTTCGCGTTTTCCCGGATATAGTAAGTCTTCACGGATTCCTTCGTGTAGTTGTAGGTGATCAGGATGGAGATCGAGATCGGCAGAACGATGGAGGCCAGGAGAAACACGATCAGCTTGTTGCGGAGACTGCTCCGGTGCATCGATTTCATCCCGCTCCCTCTCGTTCCTTCATGAAATCGTATTCAGTATAGCAACTCGTCCTACGCCTTGCCACTTGCAATATATGACGGAGCCGCGGGCCGACATCAAAATATTGCACCTCATTCATCATGATAATCCGTGTTCATCGGCGGGATGCGTTTTTTATACTGGCTGTACACCATGCCGGATGAAGGAGGCGAATCGAAATTGCAGCAAAGAGGAAAGCGGCTCTCCGGTGCCGTCCAGCAGGCGGTGTTCGTCGGTCCGGCGCTGTTGTTCTTCAGCCTGATCGTGCTCGTGCCGTTTCTCATGAGCTTCTACTACAGCCTGACGGACTGGAACGGCGTCACGACCCGTGTCGTGTGGGCGGGCCTCGGCAACTTCAAGCGCATCCTGCTTGAAGACAGCGAATTCCGGAACGCGTTCTGGTTCACCACCCGCTACACGATTGCGTCGGTCTTGCTCGCCAACGCGGTCGGGTTCACGCTGGCGCTCCTGCTGACCCAGCCGCTCAAGACGCGGAACGTGCTTCGCACCATCTTCTTTCTGCCGAACGTCATTGCCGGGCTGCTGCTCGGGTTTATCTGGTCGTTCATTTTCGTGAAAGGGTTTGCGGCCGTCGGGGAATGGACCGGAATCGGGTTTTTCAATCTGCCCTGGCTGGGCACGGCGAGCACCGCGTTCTGGGGCATGGTCATCGTGAGCGTCTGGCAGATGGCCGGCTATCTGATGGTCATCTACATCGCGGCCATGATGAACATGCCGCGGGAGCTGGTCGAGGCGGCGAGAATCGACGGGGCGGGCCGCTTGGAAATGCTGAAGAGCATCATCGTGCCGCTCGTCATGCCCGCGTTCACCGTCTGCCTGTTCCTGACGCTGTCCTGGTCGTTCAAGGTGTTCGACCTGAACCTGTCCCTGACGAAGGGCGGACCGTTCGGCTCGACGGAATCCGTCGCCCTGAATATTTACAAGGAAGCTTTCCAGAATAACCGTTACGGTCTGGGCACGGCCAAGTCGCTGATCTTCTTCCTTGTCGTGGCGACGGTGACGACGGTGCAGGTCATCTATACGAAACGGAAGGAGGTTGAGGTATGATGGAGCAGACGCAAAGATACAACGCGCGCCTGCTTGCCATGGAAATCGCGGCGGTGCTGCTGGCGCTGCTGTTCCTCGTTCCGTTCTATTTCGTCGTCGTCAACTCGCTCAAGAGTTTCGGCGACCTGATGCGCAACGCGGCGGGCTGGCCCGAAGCCTTCAGTTGGGTCAACTACGCGAAAGTATGGGAGATCATGCGGTTTCCCCGGGCGTTCATGAACTCGCTGCTCATCACCGTGTTGGGCAACGCCGGGCTGATCGTCATCAGCGCGATGGCCGCGTACCGGATTCTGCGGCGTCCGACCGTGTTCAACCGGGTGCTGTTCGTCCTGTTCATCGCCGCCATGGTCATCCCGTTCCAGTCGATCATGATTCCGCTCGTGAAAGTCGCCTCCGAGGTCGGCCTGATGGACAGCCGGTTCGGACTTATTGTTTGCTATTTCGGTTTCGGCGTATCCCTGAACCTGTTCCTGTACCACGGCTTCATGAAGTCGATTCCGCTCGAGATCGAAGAAGCGGCGGTCGTGGACGGGTGCACGCCGTATGGCGTGTTCTGGAAGATCGTGTTCCCGCTGCTCAAGCCGATGACGATCACGATTCTGCTCCTGAACAGCCTGTGGATCTGGAACGACTTCCTGCTGCCGCTGCTCGTCCTGCACAGCGCGGACATCCGGACGATTCCGCTGCAGACCTACTCGTTCTTCGGCCAATACACGAAGCAGTGGGACCTCGCCCTCGCGGGGCTCGTGCTGGGCGTGGCGCCGATGGTCGCGTTCTTCCTCATGATGCAGAAGCATATCATCGCCGGCATTTCCGCCGGAGCGGTCAAGGGTTGATCGTTTCTCGGGCCAGGACAACAAGTTACACTTTTTTGATCAACATAGTCGGTTAAGCGGCGGAAGGCATTGTCCTTACAATGGGATTGCAAACAATCACTTCACATCATCAGGGAGGTCTTGGGTACATGAGGAAAAGAAGTGTCGCGATGCTGGTGTTCGTGCTGATTCTCTCCCTGCTAGTGTCCGCGTGCGGTGGCGGCAGCGGCAACAGCGGCGGAAGCGGCTCGAACACGGGCGGCAACTCCGGCTCGTCGGGCGAATCGAACAGCGGCGGCTCGGGCGAGAAAGTGACGATCAAGATGTTCCAATTCAAGGTTGAAATTGCCGAGCAGCTCGCGGCGCTCATCGAAGAGTACGAGAAGCTCCATCCGAACATCAACATCGAGCTGGAGACGGTCGGCGGCGGCGCGGACTACGGCGCCGCGCTGAAGGCGAAGTTCAACTCCGGCGACAAACCGGACATCTTCAACAACGGCGGCTTCAGCGAACTCGATCTGTGGATCGAGCATCTGGAAGATCTGACGGATGAGCCGTGGGTCGCGAATCTGGTGGACGCGGCCAAGCCGCCGATGACGAAGGACGGCCGGCTGTACGGCATGCCGGTCAACCTGGAAGGCTACGGCTACATCTACAACAAGGACCTGTTCGCCAAGGCGGGCATTACCGAAACGCCGAAGACGCTGGATGAGCTCCGCGCCGCGGCGCAGAAGCTGAAAGACGCGGGCATCACGCCGTTCATCAACGGCTACGCGGAATGGTGGGTGCTCGGGAACCATTTCATCAATATCCCGTTCGCCCAACAGCCGGATTCCGAAGCGTTCATCAAGGGGCTGTACGACGGCACGGCGAAAATTCCGGGCAACGACGTGTTCAACCAATGGGTCGATCTGTTCGATCTGACGCTGGAATACGGCCAGCCGAACCCGCTGCAGACGGACTACAACACGGAGGTTTCCGAATTCGCGATCGGCAAGGCGGCCATGACGCAGCAAGGCAACTGGACGCAGGTGGCGATCTCCGAGACGAACCCGGAGATCAACATCGGTTTCCTGCCGATGCCGATCAACAACGACGCCGGCGCGATGGATAAACTGCCGGTCGGCGTGCCGAGCAACTGGGTCATCCACAAGAACTCGCCGGTGAAGGAAGAAGCGAAGGCGTTCCTGAACTGGATCGTGACGTCCGATATCGGCCAGCGCTACATCACGGAAGAATTCAAATTCATTCCGGCGTTCACGAACATTCCGGCGGACGAGTCGGTGCTCGGGCAGCTCGCGGCGGACATCATCAAGTACAGCCAGGAAGGCAAGACGCTCACCTGGAACTGGTTCAAGTTCCCGGGCGGCGAAGCGTCCAGCAACAAGTTCGCGGACGTCATGCAAGCCTACATCGGCGGACAAATCAACAAGGACCAAATGTTCGAGCGCCTGCAGCAGGCATGGGAAGAAATGAGCAAATAACCGCGGTGTGAAGCAGCCGCCGATCTCCGGTCACGCAAGGGCCGGGGGTCGGCGGTTCTTTCGTTGAAGCAATTCGAATGTTTTCCAAATGATCTTGATTCTTGAAAGGGGGGATATGGTATAATTGGTAGCAAGTTTTTTCATGAATCGACATGATGCGCAAGCTTGCGGACGGTGGACAAGCATGAGTTTGTACAATAAAAATACGTTTGGACGAAAGTATATCCGCACGGTCGCCGGTTCACCTTTCCCTTACCTTGCTTTCCTGGCCTGCATGGTGGCCTTGTTCTTGTACCTTGCGCTCTCGACGAAGGTGGACCGGATCAGGACTTACCCGGTGAAATGGGTCGACGTGAACGGAGCGCCTGTCCTGGCTGTGGAATCGACAGCGATACCGGCCGGGAAGGCCTTTTTATATTCCAACAAGAACGAACATGTGTACCCTGTTCACATTCGGAAAACCGAATCTTCCCATAACGGCGTCTTGCTTTACCTGGACGGGCAACCGGCGGAAGAGATTCCCGGGGCCATGGATGCGGAGAATCTGTACCTTGACGTTCCGCAAGGCAAGACAACCTTGCTCTATTTCATCCTGGTGAAAGGGGGGAAAGGCGGTGGATGAGCGGCTGACCTATTGGGGCGGGGTCAAATTTCTTCGCAAGTACTTCATGAAGCACAAGCGGAATTTTCTGCTTTTCTATGTCGGATGGTTTGTCGACAGCGTCCTGACGGTGATTACCCCGATCATCTTTGCCATCATGATCGATCAGATCGTGTACTACAACAACCTGGACGTTTTCTTGCGGGTGAGTCTGGTTTTCGCCCTGATGTCGTTGTTCTCTTGCATCCATTACTTTCTGATTTACACGTTCCATCATTACCTGATGAGCATGTATATCTTCGATATCCGGATGGATCTGTTCAACAAAATCCAGAGTTTGAATGCGGTCGGCATGTCCCAGGCGAGAACGGGCGACCTGATCAGCACGATCCTGTACGACACCGAGGAATGCATGCATTTTATCATCCGCAACATCCTCCACTCCTTCAATGCCGTGCTCAAGGGCGTTTTTTATATCGTCTATATTTTCATCATCAGCAGCATCGCCGGCTTTGCGATCGCCCTGTTCTTGCCGCTGGTGGCTTACATGACGTTCAAGTTCGGCAACCGCATCCGGTCCTACTCGGACAATCAGCGGGAGATCTACGGCGGCTATGCTTCGTGGCTGTTCGAAATTTTGCGCGGGCTGGCCGAGATCCGTCTTTTGACCGCGGAGAAAATGGTGCGCCGAAAATTTGTCGGGTTCCAGCGCGACCTGTTCAGACTCGACATCAAAACCAGGTTCGCCAATCTGACCTCGAACCAGGTCATCGAAGGGGTCAACCTGCTGCTGCAGCTTGCGATATTCGGCATTTGCGCTTACCTGGCCTTCATCGGCGAAATGACGATCGGGAGCGTCATCGTGCTGGTGACCTTTACGTTCGCCCTGAAAGATCAATGCATCGCCTATCTCGTGCAAAACATCATGGCCGCCCAGTACAGGCTGACGCGCATTGCGCGGATCAAGCGGTTCATGGCCATGGAAGACGAGCGTTCGTGGAAGGGGACGAATGAGCTTGCCGTCACCCGGGGGGACATTCGTTTCGAGAACGTCCATTTCGCGTACGATTCCAGGAAGCCCGTATTGCGGGGGCTGAGCCACGCCATACCCGGCGGGCGCCATGTCGCCATCGTCGGGAGGAGCGGGTGCGGGAAAACCACCGTTGCTTCGCTGCTTATCGGCATGTATGAATGGCAGGCGGGCTCGATTGCCATTGACGGCCAGAACCTGGCATCCTGCGACCTGAAATCGATCCGCCGCAATATCGGGATCGTGCAGCAGGATGTGCTGATCTTCGATGCGACCATCCGCGAAAATCTTCTTCTGGGCAACCCGAAGGCAAGCGAGGAAGAAATATGGGACGCCTGCCGCAAAGCGGGAATTTCGGCATTCATCGAGGCGCTTCCCGATCGGCTTGACACGAGAATCGGCAAAGGCGGAATCGGGCTGTCGGGAGGACAGAAGCAGCGGATCGCGATTGCCAGAATTTATTTGAAGAATCCCGCCATCATCGTGTTCGACGAAGCGACCAGCGCGTTGGACCCGGAGACGGAAGAGCGGATTCACGACGCTTGGAAAGAGCTGCTGCAAGGACGAACGGCGATTGTCATCGCGCACCGGCTGTCGTCCGTGATGCTGTGCGACCACTGCATTCTGATCGAAGACGGGGTCGTCCGGGAGGAAGGCCATCCGGAACGGCTCTTGAAGACCAGCGAACCGTTCAGAAAACTTTTTGCCATACATGAGGTGGCGGCAGGTCATGTTCACTAGGCAGTTGTATCGCGTCCAGGTTCTCAGAAAACTGAGCCCGTTTGTCCGGGGCGCGCAGACGAAAATTCTGTTCCTTGCGTTTCTTGGCCTGATCAGCATCGGGATTTCATTCGCCACCCCCGTCTTTTACAAATGGTTTGTGGATGATGTGATCATCGCCAGAAACTTTGACAGGTTTGTCGTGGTGGCCGCCGGGTATCTTGCGCTGTATCTCCTCTCGACCGCAATCGCATACATCAGGATCTATTTGGGCAATGTCGTGCAGAACAGGCTGCTTTTCAGAATCAAGCACCGAATCATGCGGAATTATTTGTCGCTCCCGTATCGCGAGTACGGGAAGCGGAATGCCGGCGATTTGAAGATGCGCATCGACGAAGATTGCTCAACATTGTCCAATTTCGTGGAAACGCAAAACGTGGAGTACATCAAGTCGCTGGTGACTTCCACCATTGCGGTCGCCCTGATGATGTGGATCGAATGGAAGCTGGCCTTGTTCGCCGTATTGGTCATACCCTTGACGTTCTACCTCGACCACCGAATCAGTTTCCATGAGAAGAAGCTGCAGGAGAAGAACCGGATCAACAGCGAGAACTGGTACAACCGGCTTCAGGCGTCGATTCAGGGGTGGAAAGAAGTCAGGGCGCTCAACTTGCAGAAGCGGGAGAAGCGGGTTTTTGTCCACTATGCCCACAATTTTGCGGAATTCTTCGGCAGATGGATTTACTACTGGGTTGTCCGCGTGCTGATCGTTCCCAAGATCAAGGATGAATTTCTGATGAAGTTCGCCCTGTATTTCTTCGGCGGACTGCTGGTAATGCGCAAAGACATGACAATCGGCGATCTGCTGGTGTTCTCCGTCTATTACGAATTGCTGAGCAACGGCATCCGGGCGGTGTCCTCGGCGAATGCCGAACTGCAAAGCAACATGCCGCTGTACAACCGGGTGCTCAACGAACTGCATCCGGCTGACGATTCCGGACCGCGGCGGCATGTTTCCGTTCCGGAAGCGGGAGACCTCGAGTTGAAGAATGTGAGCTATTCGTATGATGGCGGGCACTCGTTTGTCATCCGGAACTTCAGTTTGAAGATCGAGCGGGGAGAGCGGGTGGCGATCGTCGGGCCGAGCGGTTCGGGCAAGACGACCCTGCTGAAGCTGATCGCGGGCATGCTGGAACCGGACTCCGGCGCCGTCCTGTACTCGGGTGTGGACATTCGCGAGCTGCATCCGAAAGCCTTCTATGCCAGGTTCGGATTCGTCATGCAGGAGAACTTGCTCCTCAACATGTCCATTCGCGACAATCTGCTGCTGGCCCATGAGCGGGCCGATGACGGCATGCTGGATGAAGCCTGCAAGAAAGCTTGCATCCATGATTTTATCCAGTCCTTGCCGGAAAAATACGATACGCTGATCGGCGAGAAGGGCGTCAAGTTGTCCGGCGGTCAACGGCAGCGGCTGGTCCTTGCGCGGTTGTTCCTGCGCGACGCGGATGTGCTGGTCTTCGATGAGGCGACCAGCGCGCTGGACCAGTATTCGGAAAGCGTGATTCACGATGCGATCCAGTCCCTTGGCAGGGACAAGACCATTCTGGTTGTGGCGCATCGGGAATCGTCGATTGCGCTGTGCGACCGGGTGGTACGGATCGGATGAGGATCGGCAGCGCAAGACCCGCGCCTTGCGGGCGCGGGTCTTCGTGTGCTTATGGCGTCTGTTTCAGGCAGCGGCGGGATTCGGCCGCCAGCCCCGCGGAAGTCGCCAGGTAGATGACGACCATCACGAAAGGCAGCACCGAAAACGCCAGTTGATCGAAAATGTAGCCCAGGAAGAACGAGGCGGCCGCCATCGCGAGCGTGAGGAACAGATACATTCTGCTCCTGTAGATCCAAACATAAGGAAGGAAATGCGAGCCCGCCAGCAGACCGATGGCCATGGGAATCAGTTCGTAATGCTCAATATAGATTACGATCCACAGGGGCAGGAAGAAAGCCTGGATGCCGCCGACGATACCGCTCAGCGCGCCCAACGGATTTTTGGACAGCATGTTGGTCTTGAGCCATTGACTCAGCAGAATCCCGAGCGGAAAAATCCCCCCGACCCCGAGCAGATAGCACAGGGCCAGCGTCTTGCCTTCGATGACAAGACCCAGAATCCCCGTCACCAGCCAGTACAGCGCGCCCGCGATGAAGATCGGATAGCCGTTTCGGGCATCACGAATCAGATCGTCTTTGAGTTCGTCCAGCGTCATCTTCTGATAATTCATGGGTGTCTCTCCTTTATGTCCCGGTGCCATCAAAAAAAAGGCGGGTACTGCGCAGCCACGCATACCCGCCAACCGTTATCCGACGGAATCAGCGGCCATAGCCGGATCGAATAGTTTGCGAAAATCCCGATATCGCTTTCATTCCTTATAATATATACTATATCATGCCGGGATGTACATATAAAATTCAATCGTAAGCAAGGTGCGCTTGGTTTGGCCATGGTGGGCTGAGAACAGGTTTGCTGGCGGAGCTAAAGCCGGCGCGGTGATCCAACGGAACATGTCGACTTGTGGATCAGGCCCTCGGATGAGGGCTTTTTTGATGCGTGTGAAAGCGGTCCCATCATCCTGACTCAATTATTGCACAATGTTTCAAAATGTCGCCTGGCCGACAGTTTGCGGATCAGGGAGGTCATATAATGGATTTGCCGGACGCGAAAAACCGCACAACTTGTCGAGGGGGTGATCCAGTGAAAGTCGATCGCTGTGATTTTTTGCAGCAAGAGCAAGCATCCGACTCGATTGGCGATGTTTTCAGAAAATACGGTACCCTGGTTTTGATGAAGAAGAATTCCTTCATTTACATGAGGGGAGATCCGGCTTACAGCTCGTTTTATATTGAAAGCGGATTCTTGAAGGTGTGCGGGTTTACTGACCTGGGACAGGAGATGACGTTTTATATCCGGAAAAAGGGGGAGTTCTTCGGAGTTGCCGAGATCATTCTGAATGAAAGGCGCCAAAGCAGCGCGCAATGTCTCAGCGATTGCCAAATCTGGGTGGTCAACTCGGTTGTCATACGGGAAAAATTGCTGACGGATATCACCATCAGTTCGATTATATTGAACACCATTACGAGACGTCTCATTCATCAGCAGAAAATGGTTGAGTACCTGATCACGAAGTCGGCTTCCTGGCGGTTGGCTTGGGTGCTTGCCCAGTTGTGCGTTCCGGCGGGTGACGGAACCTACAAGATCGATATGAAACTGACACAGGAAGAACTTTCGAAAATTATCGGCTGCAGCCGTCAGACGGTTTCCGCAATGCTCAATCATTGGCGCAACAACCGCATTATTGAATATAACCGACACAAAATCGTGATCCGTAGCGTCGACAAACTTCTGGATGAGCCGGACTGATCTTGAGGAAAGGGACTTGCTGTGGCACGAATTATCATCGATACAGACATTGGAACCAACCCGGATGATGCCGTTGCGCTTTCTCTGGCTGTACGGTCTCCAGAACTGCAAGTGGAAGGCGTCACCACGACCTATGGAAAGGTTGATGTGAGAGCAAGGATTGCGCGTCGGATCCTGGAACTCAGTGGCGCTCCGGATGTTCAGGTGTATCCGGGAATCGAAGAGAGCCTCCTTCGCAACCGGGCTGTCCATTGGAGCGGAATGGAAGGAGAAGGTCTTGATCTTCCCGAACAAGCGGAATCGACGGAACATGCGGTTGATTTTATCAGGAGAACCGTGATGGATCATCCGGGAGAAATCACGCTGGTCACCATAGGCCCGCTTACGAATGTGGCCGTTGCGATCATTCGGGAACCGCGATTGGCGGAAAATCTGAAAGAAGTCGTCATGATGGGCGGAGTTACCCGGCTCGGGCGAAACGGGAGGCAGCTTGAACCCGTCGAGTACAACTTCAAGTGTGATCCCGAGGCGGCGTCGGTCGTTCTCCGCAGCGGAGTGCCGATCGTCATGGTCGGTTACGATGTGACCAGGCAATTCAGCGTTTCGCGCAAAGCAATCATGGAGATGGCGAGTTCCGGCAATGAGTTGTCTTCGACGCTGGTTCGAATGTTTCAAAACTATATGGATCGCATGCAGCGGGACTACTTTTACCTGAGCGATCCGCTTACCATTGGCTGCATGATTGACCGGTCATTGTTTCGAACGCAGGCGATGAACGTGTCCGTCCTTTACGGTCACGAATACCCGGGTTTGACCGTGGCGGAGTTTTCGGATAACGGCCGGGTGCAGGTCTGCCTTGAAGTGGAAAGAGAGCGATTTCTGAATCTGTTGAAAACCAGAGTGTTCAACTAAATTTATGCAGGTTGGAAAAGAGGAGGAAATCAGACATGACACGGAAGAAAAAATGCAAACTTTTCGTCTTGAGCTTGATTTCGTTGGCCGTTATACTGGCCGGATGCGGCAGCTCGGACAAATCGTCCAATCCCGCATCCAACACCTCAAATTCGGCGCAAACCGGTTCAGGCGGGCAGAAATCCGGTGACTCCGAGAAGGTCACCGACATTACGGCGGTCATCTATTCCAACTATGAAGAAGCAATGAAGAAGGTTGTCGAAGAATTCGAGAAACAGCATCCGAATATCATGGTGAATCTGATCTCCAGCCCGTTCGGCCAAATGATGGAGACGATTGAAATCAAAATGAGCACGTCTTCTGATGATGTGGATCTTCTGTTCGTGGACTCCCCGCTGACCATGAACTATTCGATCAAAGGTTATCTGGAACCGCTTGATGATCTGCTGGGAGTCGATCCGAAGCAAGTGTGGATTCAAAGTTCCATTGATGCGGGAACCTACAAAGGCCAATTGGTGGCCGCGCCGCTCAACAGCTCAAGCCAGGTGCTGTATTTGAACAAGGATCTTTTCGAAGCCAACGGAGTACCCTTGCCGGCCGAAAATGAACGCATGACATGGGAGCAGCTGGTTGAGATCGGTCAGAAACTTACGGCGGACACCAACGGTGACGGGCAAACGGATATTTTCGGATTTTCCTTCGACCAGGTCGACCGGGCTTATCAGTTGCTTCCCCTGGTGAATTCTCTGGGCGGCCAAATGATGAGCGATGACGGGCTGAAAACGGAAGGATACACGAACTCTCCCGAAGCGATACAGGCGTACCAGTTCTACAGCGATTTGTTCAACAACTACAGGATCAGTCCGAAAATCAAGAAGGAAGAAACGATCGAATACTTCACTTCGGGCAAGGTCGCCATGTTCCTCGCCGCCAACCACAGCTTGCCGAGAATCAAAAGCTCGGGGATCAATTTCGCGGTAACGCTGCACCCGTACTTTGAAGGCGGCCAGGTTGTGACGCCTACGGGCGCGTGGGGAATGGGCATTTCGAAGTTCTCCAAGAAGAAAGAAGCGGCGGCCGAGTTTCTCAAGTTCCTGTCCGCGGACAAGCAAGGCGCGGAAATCTTCTTCCAGATCGCCGGAACGTTGCCTGCCCATCTGGATCTGTTGAATGAGATCGAAACGGATCCCGCTTATGACGAGTTTCCGAACAACATCCTGCGGATTGCGGCGAAAGAATCGGCCGAGACGGCCGTGCTTCGCCCCAAGAGCCCGGGATATCTGGAATGGGAAACGATTCTCAACACCACGTTCGAAGACATCAAGTTCGGTACGGATGTCAAGAAAGCGCTGGACAAAGCCGCGTCCGAGGTTGACAGACTGCTGAAAAAGTATGAGGGAACGGCGGAATAACGGCTTTCTTTGAACCTCCACGGGAAGAAACTGCAATCGCGGCCGCGAACGAGGCATAAGCGGCCGACACTCCGGTTCGCGATTGCAGCCGAATCCCGGGGTGGTCTTTCGATGATGCGCAAAAAAGGTGAGCAAATGAAGATTAAAAATCAACTGGTTCCATACCTGTTCCTGATTCCGGCTTTGGCCGGATTACTTTTGTTCAAAATTTACCCGATCATGAACGGGCTCATCCAAAGTCTGTTTACGACCCACTTTCTGACCCAATCCAAAAAGTTCGTCGGCCTGGGCAATTATCTGGATCTGGCGAAAGACCCCGTGTTCTGGAACTCATTGCTCGTCACGCTCAAATTCAATCTGGTGATCAATCCGCTGCAAATCGCGCTGGCCTTCGGGCTGGCCATTCTGCTCAACCACAAGATCAGAGGAATTGCCCTGTTCAGAGCGGTGCAGTTTGTTCCCGTGGCGGTATCCGTACCGTCGGCCTGCGTGCTATGGAACATCATGATGAGTCCCGAGCAGGGCGTTCTCAACTCCATTCTGATCGCACTCGGCCTGGAACCGCAGCCCTTTCTGGCCAGCAGCTCCCAAGCGCTGTGGTCCATCATCCTGATCGCATCCTGGAAAGGTGTCGGATATTGGACGCTGTTTCTGCTCGCCGGCCTGCAGGAAATCCCCCGCTCAATCTATGAAGCGGCTTCTATCGATGGTGCAACGGGATGGCAACAGTTCCGGAAAGTAACCGTTCCCATGATCATGAGACCGCTCACTTTTGTGGTGGTCTCGGTGACGATCGCGAATCTGTTGCTGTTCTCCCCCATGTATATTTTGACGGGCGGCGGTCCGGAGCGCAGCACCAACGTTTTGATGCTGGAAAGCTACAACAGCGCTTTTATGTACTCCGATATGGGCAGATCGTCGGCGATCGTCGTGGTCTTGTTGATCATTACCTTGCTGATCGTGACCATGCAATTCCGGATGCTTCGCGCCAAGCACTAGAGAGGAAGGATCCCGTTGACACGAAAATGGACGACATCTGCGTACAGCTATGCGCTTCAAATCATACTGGCCCTTATAGTCCTGCTGCCGATCGCTTTCGCCCTGATCTCATCGTTCAGGCCGTTGGATGATATTTTCAAATACCTTTCACCCGTGACCTGGAAAACGTTCTGGCCAGGAAATGTCACGATTGAGGCTTATGAAAACCTGTTTGCGCTCAGAGGGTTTGGAAGAACATTTTTCAACACCTTTTTCGTATCCGCGGCCTGCGTCATTTTCGGCTTGCTGGTCGGCTCCATGGCCGCTTTCGCATTTTCGGCATTCGAGTTTGCCGGCAAGAAACCGGCTTTCGCCATCGTGATTCTGACCTTCATGCTTCCGTTTGAGATCATCGCCATACCGCTTTATTCTTTCGTGAACAGACTGGGATGGATCGATTCCTATTCCGGGCTCATTATTCCGAATATCGCGAACGGTCTCGTCATCTTTTTGTTCTATCAATTCTTCCAGGACATGCCCAAGGCGCTTTTTGAATCCGCACGGATTGACGGTGCATCCTGGTTCCGTGTCTATTCTCAAATTACGATGCCGCTCAGCAAGCCGGTAACCGTGAGTGCGGCGCTGCTCATCTTTATCCAGCAGTGGGAATCTTTCCTCTGGCCGCTGATTGCCGTGCGCTCCAAAGAATACAAACTGATTCAGGTGGCGCTCAGTGATTTCGTCACCGACATCATGACGTATTGGAACGAAATGTTCGCGGCGGTGGTGCTGTCCATTGTCGTTCCCGTAATCCTGCTATTGCCGCTGCAACGGTACTACGTTGAGGGGATCGCCAATACCGGTTCCAAGGAATAGGCATAATTTGCGCGGGAAAGAATGTGATGCTCGTTGGATATGACCATCTTGCTCAAGTTGCTTCTGTCGGGTGTGTTCGGCTTGTTGATCGGCATCGAACGGGAGTTGAAACATAAACCCATCGGCTTGAAGACCTGCGTCATCATATCCGTAAGCAGTTGTCTGCTTACCGATGTGTCCGTCACCGCCGCCAAAGAATTTGCCATGATGTCCGCCAATGTTCGCACGGATCCGATGCGTCTGGCGGCGCAAGTTGTCAGCGGCATCGGATTTCTGGGGGCCGGCGCCATCCTTCGCAGGAACAACGATGTGATTACGGGGCTGACAACCGCCGCCATGATTTGGGCGGCTTCGGGGGTTGGCATCGCCGTTGGCGCCGGATTTTACCGCGAAGCTTCCCTGGGAGCCGTCATCATCTTGTTTGCCGTCAAACTCCTTCCCAATGTGCTGAGAATCATCGGCTTGAAAAAGTTGATGTCCACGGAACTGGGGGTCAGTGTGCTCATGGAACACACCGCACATCTGGATTCCGTCAAACAGATCATTAGGGAAAACGGATGCGGTGTAAGACTGTCTGCCGTCAAAGACCGTGATGACGGGCTGTTGCAAGCCTATTTCAAAATCGATGTTTATAAAAAAACCGACATCCCCCAAATCTATCTTTTGTTGAAAGAGATAAAGGGCATCAAGCGAGTCGAGATCGCAAGCTGAGCATAAGGGTCACGGCAAGTCGTCGCTGTGATCCGTGTTTTTTTGCGCCCGGACCGGCGTCTCTCGACGCATGCTGCCGGAGACGTGGCGGCCATGCGAATATATACGACATTCCGCAAGAAATCCCGAACGTTCGTAATTTATTCATTTTGAATGTTCGCCTTTTCGGTTGACATCCGTCGTCGTCGTTGCTACACTGTTAGTGGCTGAATTTTTTAATCGAATAGATCTATTGCTCGTATAAGTCCGGGGATATGGCCCGGACGTTTCTACCCGAGAACCGTAAATTCGCGGACTACGAGCCAGCGGTAACGTTGAAGCGGGTTGCCCCGGACGGGGCAGCCTTGTGCTGTCTTGTCCGGAAACTGCTGCGCGCGGCGGCGATCCGGCAGGCTTGTCGGCAGAATGCCGGCAAGACGTTGGGCAAGATGCCGGCAAGCTGTCGGCGTTGCGCCGGCGCAACACCGGCAGCTTGCCGGTGCGGCCCGCTTCCCGTTGCATCCGCAGGCCCGGTGTCCGTCGACGAAGAAGCTCCTGTCCGGAGCCGCGACGGATTTTTTCATGCCGGCAGCGTCGGCGGGGGAAGCTGAGAACGTGAAGACTTAAGGAAAGAAGGTTCCTCATGGCACTGGTAGGCGTCATCATGGGCAGCAAGTCGGACTGGGAGACGATGAAGCATGCATGCGACATGCTCGAAGAGCTGGGCGTTCCGTACGAGAAGCGGGTCGTCTCGGCGCACCGCACGCCGGATCTGATGTTCGAATACGCCGAGACGGCGGCGGCGCGCGGCCTGAAGGTCATCATCGCCGGCGCGGGAGGCGCCGCGCATCTGCCCGGCATGGTCGCCGCGAAGACGACCTTGCCGGTTATCGGCGTGCCCGTCAAGTCGTCGAACTTGAACGGGCTCGATTCGCTTCTGTCGATCGTGCAGATGCCGGCCGGCGTGCCGGTGGCGACGGTCGCGATCGG
>Ga0310834_101039_pt1 | contig 20113 bp, 14 predicted proteins | sample SM_ome_2_FD_201314 | JGI IMG/M metagenome (GOLD analysis project Ga0310834, IMG submission 201314) | Sorghum-adapted microbial communities enriched on stacked mutant (SM) sorghum from Joint BioEnergy Institute, Emeryville, California... ... | reverse complement strand
ATGCTGGTGACCGGGTCGAGGAGCGCGATCGTGGTGAGGGGCGCGGCGATCCGGCCGCTCTGGAACGCGTTCTGGTTGAGGACCAGCCCGGCCGCCCCGACCACGACCAGGGCGTAGACGTGCCAGTCGGTGAGCAGGGTGGTCAGGCCGTGGCCGAGCTGGACGGTGACCGTCTTCAGCAGGGACGCGGCGAAGCCGTAGAGCAGGCCGGTGCCGACGCCGAGCAGGACGCCCCGGGTGGCGCCACCGATGCGCCAGGCCAGGACCAGGCAGAGCGCGAAGACCGCGGCGATGCCGGCGACCACCGGCAACCAGGCCCCGGTGGGTGCCGTGTCCAGTCCGGCCCGGGGCGCGGCGGCCACGAGGAACGCGGTCAGGCCGACCGCGCCGAGGACGACCGCCAGGAGGTCGCGCGCGTACGGGCGGCGCCGGGCGAGCGCCGCCGACAGCGGGATCGCCAGGAAGACCCCGGCCAGCATCAGCGGCTCGACCAGGGCGAGCGCGCCGATGCGCAGTGCGAGGGCCTGCAGCACCGTGCCGCCGAGGTCGGGCAGCCAGCCGAACAGCCACCGGGGACGGCGGAGCAGCCGCAGGAACAGCCGGGGATCCAGGGTCCGGGTGGTCTTCTCCTGTTTGGTGGTGGTCTGTTCGACCGCCGACCCGACGGCGAACAGCACGGCCGCGGCCAGGCCGAGCAGGATCGCGGCGACGTTCATCCGGTACGCCCCACGGCGTGTCCCGGGCCGCGCCGCACCGGCGTGTCACGGGGCGGAGCGGAGGGAGGTCCGGTCCCGTCGACGGGGAGCAGGGCGACCGGGTCGGGGTCGGGAACGAACCGGGGTGGCTCGGTGACGTGCCCTCGCACCGCTGCCCTCACCTCCGGCCGGAGTCCCGCCTCGCCCGCCGCCGCATCGGGCCGGCGGCGACGCCGCGCCGTCGCGGCCCGTCCCGCACATGGTCCCGCCGGACACCCCGACGAGCACGGTGAACAGGAACGCAATCACCGGTTCGGTGGCATCGGGCTGTCCGGAGGCGAGGAATTCCCGCGGTGGTGCCTCCGGGGGCGCACCGGTCGGACCGGTCACCGCCGATCCACGTGTATCGACGACGGAAACGTGATCAGATAGGCTCCGTGCGATATCCGAAACAGTTCCGGAAGATTCTGCGGCGAGCGTGAGCCGCCGTCCCGACCGGCCTGGTATTCGCTGCACCGTATCGGCGTGCGGGAGGTGAACGTGCCGATGGTCGCGGGCCCCACGATCGGCGTACTCACCATGTCCATCGGATGCGACTATTTCGGCGGCATCCTGGGGGGAATCGCACGCACCACCGCGGCGGCAGGCGGCCGGATGATCGTCATCCAGACCCTGGGCGCGGGAACCTTCGACTTTGATCCTCCCGAGCCGCCGGACTTCCGGCACCCCGTCGCGTGGGACCACGTTTCCGCATTCGTGGTGATCCTCAACGCCGCCTCCCGGTCGTACCTGGAGGCGATCCGGCGCGCGGGCAAACCGGTGGTGATGATCAGCGATGACATGCCCGGCTTCGACTGCCCGGTGATCCTGCCCGACAACCGCGCCGGGGTCCGTCAGGCCGTCCGGCACCTCGTCGCGCACGGTCACCGTGACATCGCCTTCGCCGGATTTCTCGAACTGCGCGATTTTCGCGAGCGGTACGCGGCCTATCGGGACGCGCTCGTCGAGTGTGGTATCACGCCCCGGCCCGAACTCCTCTTCGACACCGGTGACAACCGGGAGAGCGGCGGAGAACGGGCCGCGCGGGCGATGATCGCCGCCGGGCTGCCCTCCACGGCGGTGATCGCGGGCAACGATCTCAACGCGATCGGACTGCTGCGATCGTTCGCGGCGGCCGGCGTCGACGTACCACGACAGCAGGCCGTCGTCGGGTTCGACGACATGGACGGCGTCGTCCACCTCACACCGAGCCTGTCCACCGTCCGGCAGAGCTTCACCGGGCTCGGCCGTCTCGCGGCGACGCTGGCGTTGCGGGCCGTGGCCGGTGACGAGGTCGAGACGCGGACCTACTACGTGCCCACGTCGTTCCAGCCCCGGGAGTCCTGCGGCTGTCCCGACCCGCTGACCCCGGCCTCGGCGCGCCGCCCGGCACCGTCCGCCGCGGAGTCCGAGCCGGGACCGACGACCGGACCGGGGTCGGTGGGGGAGACCAGCGCGGTGTCCGACCCGGTGGCGGAGACCGGGGCGGACGGTTCCCCGCCGTCACGGACCATCACCGCCGAGGACCTCATCACCCGGTTCACCACGCCCACGGCGTCGGAGATCATCGACCCGCTCCGCCGGGCCGTCCTCACCCGGGCCGGAGAGCAGGTCGTCCAGGCCATCCAGGGGGCGGCCGACGGCACGGGCGGGCCACCGCAGCTCGAACTCCGCCAGGCGCTGACCGCGCTGCACGAGGCGCACCGGCGGCGCCCCGAGGAGGTCGTCCACCTGACGCCGTACATCCGCGAGTTCGGCGCGCAGGTGGCGCGGCGCCTCGCGGAACACGACCCGGCCGCGGCCGAGCGCGCCCGGGCCGGCACCGAGCACGTTCTTGAGGTGCTGGCGCAGAGCCGGTTCCGGGCCCGGCGGGCCGAGGAGGTCGACTTCCTGGCGACCCTCAAGATGCTCTACACCGTCAGCAAGAACCTGCTGCGCAGCCACGAGACGGACCCCCAGGGGCTGGCCTGGATCCAGGACACCACCGCGCGCGCCGGCTGCCTCGGCCTGTGGTCGTACGACCAGGGCGGGGACGCGGGCGCCGACCGGGCGCTGGACGTGGTGACGATGTTCGAGCGCGACCGGGGCCCGGGGCCGACCCCGGCCGGCCCGGTGCCGGTCCGGGCCTTCCCGCCGGCCGAGCTCATCGCGTGTGCGGACCTGGACGCCGACCAGATGGTGTACGTGGCACCGCTGAACCTGGGCACGAGCGACTGGGGGATGCTCGCCCTCGTCGGCTCCATCGAGGCGGAGCTGGAGACCGGCCGCGAGATGATGAACCAGTGGGCGGCGCTGCTGGCGATCGCCCTCGACCACGCGGCGGTGTTGAAGTCCCTGCGCGCCCAGGAGGAGCTGCTGCGCCGGGCCGCCCTCTACGACCCGCTCACCGGGCTGGCCAACCGGACCCTCTTCATCGAGCGGCTGGAGCAGGCGATCAGTGCCCACATGCGACAACCCGACCGGCACTACGCCGTGCTGCTGCTCGACCTCGACGGCTTCAAGTGGGTCAACGACAGCCTGGGCCACCTGGCCGGCGACCGGCTGCTGGTCCAGGTCGCCGAGCGGATCCGCACGAGCGCCGCCGAGGCCGACGTCGCGGCCCGGTTCGGCGGGGACGAGTTCGCCGTGCTCCTGCGCGACCTGCCCGACGGCGCGGACCCGGTGGAGGTCGCGGAGCGGATCCGCGCCGCGCTGGACGTGCCGTTCCGGCTCGACGAGGAGGAGTTCGTCGTCTCGGCCAGCATCGGGATCTCGCGCGGCAACGCCGGCTACCAGAACGCCGAGGACGTGATCCGGGACGCCGACACGGCCATGTACTCGGCGAAGTGGCAGCGCAAGGGCTCGCACGCCGTCTTCGACGTCGGGATGCACGAGCGGGTCGTCGGGCGGCTGCGGACCGAGGCGGAGCTGCGCCGGGCCCTGGAGACCGGGGCGTTCGAGCTGTACTACCAGCCGGTGGTCCGGCTCGACGACGGTCTGCCGAGCGCCTTCGAGGCGCTGCTGCGCTGGCGGCACCCCGTACGCGGACTGGTGGCGCCGGACGAGTTCCTGCCGGTGGCGGAGGAGAGCGGGCTGATGCCACGCATCGGCCGGTGGGTCCTGACCGAGGCGTGCCGGCAGCTCGACGCCTGGCGACGCGCCGGCCTGGCCCCGGACGGGCTGCGGGTGAGCGTCAACATCTCCAACCGGCAGTTCTGGCACACCCGGCTGCTGGAGGACGTCGAGGAGAGCCTGCAGGCGGCCGGCCTGGATCCCTCGCGGCTGATCATCGAGATCACCGAGGGGGTCATCGTCCACGACCTGCCGGCGGCCCGGACCAGGCTGGCGGCCCTGCACGACATGGGCGTACGGCTGCACATCGACGACTTCGGCACCGGCTACTCGTCGTTGCAGGCCCTGCACCACCTCACCATCGACGCGTTCAAGATCGATCGATCGTTCGTGGCGCCGATGGAGAGCGACGGCCGCAGCCGGGAGCTGGTCCGCTCGATCGTGTCGATGGGGATCAACCTCGGCCTGGAGCTGGTGGCGGAGGGGATCGAGACGCCGGCGCAGCGGGACGCGCTCGGACACTACGGGTGCCACTTCGGACAGGGCTTCCTCTTCGCGGCCCCGGTCGCCGCCGAGGCGGCCGGGGCGATCCTGCGCGGCGGTACGCCGCTCGGCCTGCCCCGGCTGACGGTGGGCGTCACCCGGTGACGGGCCGCCCGTCGGGGCGGGCACCGGACCCGTCCCGACGCCGGTCGGCGACGTCGGAGGCGGCCGTCGATAGCGGCCGTCTCCGGCCGACGTCGAAACCGTCCGTCTCCGGCCGACGTCGGAGGCGGCCATCTCCGCGGCCGGTCGTATCGCCGCCCGTCCCCGGCCGACGGCACGCCGTCGCCTCCGGCCCGACGGTGTGCCGCCCCCGCGTCCCGGTCAGCGGCCGGCGAGGCGGCGGATGGCGGTGGCCAGGGCGGGACCGTCGAGATCGGCACCGGTGACGAGTGCCTGGATCAGCACGCCGTCCAGCAGCGCGACGATGCCGCGGGCGGCCACGTCGCCGACGTGTGGCTCCAGCAGTTCGCGCAGGCCGCGTACCCAGGTCTCGGCGAGCGGGCGGAGCCGGGCGTCCCGCGCCGCGGCGAGGTAGAGCTCGTACTCGATCCGGGCGCGGTTGCGGTCGGCCAGGTAGGACTCGACGAGCCGGACCAGCGCGGCGACCGGGTCGTCGGCGGCGGCCACCTGCGCGGCCCAGTCGCGCAGGTCGGCCTGGAGGGCCTCGCTGGCCCGGCGCAGCCCGGCGGCGATCAGGTCGTCGAGGGTGGGGAAGTAGTAGGTGGTGGCGCCGAGGGGCAGGCCGGCGCGGGCGGCGACGGCACGGTGGGTGGTCCGGCCGATACCCACCTCGGCGACGACGTCGAGCACCGCGGCGGCGAGCGCGTCCCGGCGGGCCTGTGGGTCCCGGGGGCGCGGGCTACGCCGGCCGCCTCCGGCGCCGTTCCCCGCGCGGCCGGTGCCGCCGTCGTCCCGGCGGTGGCGGCCGGTCAATGGGTCGCCCCGCCCAGGTTGAGGGTGATGACCCCGGCCACGATCAGGCTGATCCCGACCACCTTGACCAGGGTGATCGGCTCGTGCAGGAAGGCGGCGCCGATGGCGACGATCGCGGCGGTGCCGAGGCCGGACCAGATGGCGTACGCGACGCCGACCGGCACCCCCTTGACCGCCTGGGAGAGGGCGGCGAAGGAGACCCCGTAGCCGGCGAGGCAGGCGACGGTCGGCCAGAGCCGGGAGAACCCGTCCGTGCTCTTGATCATGCTGGTGGCGAAGACCTCGGCCCCGATGGCCAAGGCCAGGTACAGGTAGGCCACGTGCCACACCTCCGTCTTGTACAAACGTACAAGATGGACTGTATCCCGTGGACGGTCGGCCACACGAGGGCGGGACGGACGGAGGTCACCGCCCCGGTCACCCCGTGACCTCGGCCGGCAGGAACGGGCTCGGGGCGCCACTCCAGGAGATGTGCAGCGCCTCCCGGGCCCGGGTGCAGGCGACGAAGAGCACGCAGCGCTCCCGGAGCAGGTCGGTGGCGTGCTGGATCGGGTCGACCTCGGCCGGGGTCACCTCCTTGCCGAACGGTACGGCGCTGGCGGTCACCCCGAGCACGGCGACGCACCGGAACTCCAGCCCCTTCATCGCGTGCATGGTGGCCAGCCGTACCCCGTCGACGTCGGCCGTCGGCTGGTCCTTGACCCGCACCGCCGGGATCCCGGCGTCGGCGAGCGCGTCGGCCACCTTCCCCAGCAGCAGGTTGAACCGGGTGCAGACGGCGATCTCGGCCGGGCGTACCCCCTGGTCGAGCCACTGGCGGACCCGGGCGACCAGGGCCGCCACCTCGGCCTGCTCGTTCGGGTACCCGCCGACGTCCGGCCGCCGGCCCCGCAGCAACGACCGGTAGCCGACCAGGCTGTCGAGCGTCCCGTCGCCGCCGAGGTCGTCGATCCGGGAACCGTCGAGGAGCCGGGTGGACCAGGAGAGGATCTCCTCCGTACTCCGGTAGTTGATCCGCAGCCGGAAGCTGCGCCCGGCGGTGGGGATGCCGAGGGCGGACAGCGACACCCGCGAGTCGTAGATCCGCTGGTGCGGGTCGCCGGTGACGAAGAGGTCGTCCGGGCCGCGGGGCACGGCGGCGCGCAGCACCCGCCACTGCGCCGGGTGCAGGTCCTGGGCCTCGTCGACCACCACGTGGTCGAAACCGTGCCTGGCCAGGTCGGCGTCGGCGAGCAGCCGCGCCGCGTCGGCACACAGTTGCAGGTGGGTGGTGGCCCCGGCGGCGCGCAGCTCGGCCCGGAACGCCTCGACCGCGGCCCAGACGCGCTCCCGCTGCCGGCCGACGAGGGTGGTGCCGCGACCCCGCCGGACCACCTTCTGGTACGCGGCCAGGTCCTCGATCTGGTGGGCGAGCACCACGTGCCGGAACTCCTGGGCCAGGAACTGCTCGGTCCAGGGCAGGTCGAGGCGGCGCCGCACCCGGCGCCAGAGCTGCCGTTCGTCGGCGTCGCCGAGCAGCCTCGGCACCCGCCCGGCCAGCTCGCGGACGGTCCGCACCGCGAAGGCGTTGACCGTGGTCACCTCGACCCGGTCGAGTCGTGTGGGATCGTCGTCGAGCAGCAGCGCCAGGTTCTCCCGCAGGGAGTGGGCGAGCGCCGTGGTGTAGGTGGTGAGCAGCACCCGGCAGTCGGGGGAGCGGGAGAGCAGGTGCCTGACCCGGTGCAGCGCCGCCACCGTCTTGCCGGTGCCGGGTCCGCCGGTCACCTGCACCGGCCCGTTGTACGTCGTCCGGTAGGCGACCCGGCGCTGCGACGGGTGCAGGAAGATCCGCCAGGCGGCGAACGGCTTCTCCAACATCTCGGCGAGTTCGTCGGCGCTGCTGACCAGGGCGATCCGGCTGGTGGTCCGGGCGATCGCGAGGGCCAGGCTGTCGTCGCCCGGGTCGCTGTCGTCGGCGTCGGCCGGGCGGCGTACGGCGACGATGTCCCGGTAGACCTCGTCCGGGGTGAAGCCCGCGGCGAGGTGCTCCAGCACCTCGTACTGGTCCTCGGGCAGCAGCGCGCCGAACGCCTCCAACTGCGGCCGGTCGATGATCGTCCGGACCGCGCGGAGCACCTGGTCGTCGATGCCGAGCTGGCGCAGCACGGTGTCGGAGTACCGGGCGAAGAGCAGGCTCGGCGCGGTCGCGGCGGCCTCCTCCAACGTCGGGGTGAGCTGTTCGAGCGCGACGACGTCGCGGACCTCCAGCGCCCGGGTCGCGGTGTTGACCGTGTACAGCCGTTTCGCCGCCCACTCGTACGCCGCGTCGTGCGGGACGACGTTGAGCAGCAGGAACGTCTCGCTGCCGTCGTCGGGGGCGAGCACCACGCCACGCCAGAAGTCGTTGATCCGGATGGTCCGCATCCGCGGGTCCCGGGCGTTCTGGACCGCCTCCAGGTGCAGGCCCTTGTCGGCGTACAGCTCGGCGATGCTGAGCCGCTGGAACTTGTCCATCGCCTTGCGCACGCCGGCCCGGACCGGCTTTTCGAGCTGCTCCCAGCTTGCGAAGAAGGTGTTGGCGAGCGCGAGTTGCGGCACGGCGGACCTCCGATGTGGTGGGTCGAGGTGGCGGGGTGCGACGGCTGCTCAGTCGATCAGTCCGCGCAGGGTATTTGCCAACGTGGCGAGTTTGTCATCCGCGCGGCGGCGCCGGTGTTTCACCCATTCCTTGCCCTCTGCCGCGATTCCTTCGAGCACGTGCAGGGTGTGGCCGAGCCCGGCGGCGTCCATCGACAGTTCGGCGATCTTGGTGGGGTCCTCGTCCTCCTGACGGGTTTCCTGGTTGGACTCACTGACCCGGATCGAGATCGGGTCTCCGTTGACCAGCGTCAGTTCGAAGGTCTGCTGTTGGGTGGCGATTCCGTCGATCCGGACGGAGGCGACCGCGTCGAAGCGGTAGTTGAGGCGTTGGGTGGTACGGCTCACGGCGTGCTCGAAGTCGAGGTCGATGTTGACCTGCCGGACCCCGTCGTCGGTGAGCAGGAAGAGCAGCAGGCGGTAGTGGCTGTACCGCCACGGACCGTGCGGGTAGCGCGCCTTCTTGCACGACGGCGCCGGTGCCTCGATGAAGGCGTGTGCGATCACCTGACTCGGGCGCAGCCGGCACTGTCGCATCGCCTCGTCGACCAGCACCTTGCGGTCACCTTCCAACCAGGCGGCCATCTCGATGTCCGAGGGTTTGTCGGACAGCTTGTGCACCCACCGGTGGTACGCGTCCCAGCGGGCCCGGTCTTGTTCGGCCCGCTCGACGCGATCGTCGGCGACCCTGCGGTACTCGGCGACGATCCGGAACGACGAGCGGATCGCCGGCACCGCCGACGCCGCCGCGAGCAGAGACCACGTCACGCCGGGCAGGGGCGCGGCCGACACCGCGGCGGAGACGGCCCAGAGACCCGCCGCGGTGAGGGTCGCCAGCCCGCCGACGTGGAGGCCCATGGTCCGAGGCGGTACGCGCAGCTGTATCCGATACGCCGTCAACGTGTCGTGTTCCCACCGTTTGCGGACATCGCCGACGAGGTATCGCACGAGCCAGGCGACTCGTTCGGCGCCGATCCGCTGTTCGCGATACAGCTCGACGATCTCGTTACGGAGACGCCACCGGATGCCCGCCGTCTGGGCCAGCCAGTACTCGCGGTCGGTCCCGCGCGGGACGTACCGGCGGAAGTAGTAGTTGAAGAGCCGGTCGATCCTGTCGGCGAAGCCGTCCTTCGGCGGATCCACCGACCGCTGACGGGGTGGGAGCAGTTCCGCGTCCTTCGCCCGCAGCCGTGCCCGTCGGTAATACCGGTCGGCTCCGCCGACCAGGAAGGCGGACAGATTACGTTTATGATGACCTGGACAACCTGCTTTACTACAGCAAATCCACCACTTATCGGGGCTTGGTTGGCCGACGCGAGGGGCGAGAATGTCGCATATTGGGTTGCGACTGCGGTACGCAGCGGATGCTAACGAATTCGAAACCGGCGTAGCGGAAGCTGTTCGCGGAGGTGCCGCTGGTGACGAAGCATTGGCACGGGCGCTGCTGGCGGTTGGCGGTGATCGGCGTGTCACAATCGTCGCGGCGTTGGGTGAGGCTGAAGGGCCGTTTGGGGTCCCGGTTCTCAGATCGCTCGCACAAGAGAAACGCGAGGACGTCGACGTGCGGTGCGCCGGCCTGGTCGCCCTGAGTAAGAGGATCGGGGTCGAAGCGTCAGATGTGTTGGTCGACTGCTTGACTGACGAAAATGAGTCGGTCCGGCGCTACGCACTCAAATGTCTCGCTTGTGTGGGTGATGATCGTGGCTGGGCTCAGGTGTATGAGCTGCTTCGGGTCGCGTTGAGCGGGGCACCTCCGAGATTCCCCGACAGTCTAAGCTTCAAAACGCTTTCGCTTCAGTCGGAGAATCTTGCGGCGATCGGCTACTTGGCCCGTCATTTGACCACGCCGAATCGTCGAAGCGCGCTCGTAGATGTGGTTGTTGGTGGCTGGAATAAACTGTACTCCGCCGAGCAGCAATGGTTAGAGGAGTATTGTCGGTCTCTTACGCCAACGGGGCGACATGAACAAACGGAACTAGATGTCGGTTGGATAACATCGTGGCTGTGCCACCCGCTGATGTCAGCGCTTTATCAACATCACTGAGAGCGCGTCTTGGGGTGTGTGTCGCGCAGGGGTGCGGTCGGTGGGGGTTGCTGGTTCGGTGAGCGGGTGTGGACGGTGCCCGCCGCTATCCGTCCGGCCTGGCTGATGCCCTGTGGGAGATCGTCGAGCGGGTGCTGCCGTTGCCGCGGTGTATGGGCAGGCCGGAGAAACATTCCCGCTGTGTGGTCATCGACGCGATTCTGTACGTGCTGCGTACCAGGTGTTCGTGGCGGTATCTGCTGGGGGACTTCCCGTCCTGGCAGACGGTGTGCGGGCACTTTGGGCGACTCGACGAGCGGGGTGTGGTCGACCGGATGGTCGCCGAGTTGTGTGGGCGGGTCGGTCTGGCCCGCGGCCGCGTGTCGGAGCCCACCGCGGGGGTCATCGACTCGCAGGGTGTGCGGGCCGCCGACATCGTGCCCGCCGGCAGCTGCGGCTACGACGCGGGGAAGGAGATCAACGGACGGAGGCGGTTCGTCGTCACCGACTCCCTGGGGCTTGTGGTCGTGGTCTGGGTGGTTGCTGCCTGCTGGTAGAACCGTGACGGTGCGAGGGGTGCCCTGCTGGCCACGTATGGTTGCATGGTCGGATCGGGTCACGGTTTCGTCGGGTGCGGCCGCGCAGGCGGGCGCGGCGGACACCTGTGTGGGCTGGTTTCCCGCCTGGACCGTAAGAACGGGTGGACGTTTGCCGAGCATGCCGGGGACGTGTCACCGGACGGGATGCAGCGCCTGGTGCGGCGGGCGGACTTGGGGGCGTCGACGCGATCGGAGACGACGTACGGGACTATGTGGTCGAGCATCTCGGCGACCCCCACGGTGTGCTGGTCGTCGACGACACCGGCCTTTGTGAAGAGGGGCATCCGCTCGGCCGGCGGTGGCCCGACAGTACCCGGGCGCCGTCGGCCGGATCGAGAACTGCCGGGTGGGGGTCTTCCTGGCCTACCGGTCCGCCAAAAGGACACGCCGTAACCGACCGCCAGGTGCATCTGCCGGCGTCGTGGACCGACGACCGAAAGCGGTGCCCGGCGGCTGGCGTCCCCGATGCGGTGGCCTTCGCGACCGCGGTGGAGATCGCCCGCGGTCATGGTCGCCCGCGCCTTCGCGGCGGGGGTGCCGGTCGGCTGGGTGACGACGGGACGAGGCATACGGCCAGTCGACGACGCTACGGGCGTGGCTCGAGGAGCAGGACGCGTGCCGTACGTGGAGGCGACCCGTCGCAACGACGACCTGGCCACCACCGCCACGATGGGACAGGCCCGCGCCGACGAGCTCATCGCCGCGCTACCCGCCCAAGCGTGGTGCCGCCTGTCCACGCGGTGCGGGTGCACACAGGTCCCGCGAGTACTCGTTGGACCAGGACGGCGGTTCCGGTCACCCGCCCGCTGCACAACCCGGGCCCGGGGCACTGGCTGCCAACCCCAGCTGCGGTATCTCCACCGGGGAGATCGCCTACCACATCCTGGCACGGGATCCGGCCGCACCCACGGTCGACCTCACCCGCGTGGCCGGCACCCGCTGGGCAATCGAGGAATGCCTCCAACAGGCGAAGAACCAGGCCGGCCTTGACCAGTACCAGGCCAGCAACTGGCGGGCCCGGATGCGCCCAACACCGACACCCGGCGCGCGGCCCGGCCCGCCCGCTCGTGGTCGGTGGCGAGCTGCCGTATTCGCGCGGCCCGTTGTCGGAGCTGGCCGGTCAGCCGGTTCAACTCGTCCGGATCCCCGTACATCCGAACCCTCCAAGGTCCATCGGGGGTGGCGTGACGGGCGCGTACGGCGCTGTCCACCCGGACATCCCCTTGCTCTCTGTTCGCCTTTGCTCAACACAGCGTGGCGTGTCGGGGCAAGGTGGTCGGCCGACGATGGGTGGAGGCGGACGGGGTCGTCCCGGGAGTACGAAGGTTCTTGTCAGCGATCCACACCTAGATGACACTAATCTTCATTACATGCACCTATATCTATCCCTTGGTCCCCGACGCGGCCCTGACCCGGGAGATGACATGAGACGACCAGCCGTTGCCGTCCTCCTCTCCGCACTGCTCGCCATCCCCGGCGTCGGCGTGCTCCCCACCCCCGTGGGTGCGGTCGTCACCGCACCCGACGTGGGCGTGTTCGCCACGACCTCACTCGCACCCGGTCTGACGCTCACCGACGCCACCATCAGCGGACCGAACCGGGTCACCGTCCTCACCGCCAACCTCGCCGAGCCGACCCTCCAGCCGACGTACCTCAACCCGGGCACGGTGAGCGCGACCGCCACGCTCACCACCATGGCCAACCGGGTCGGGGCGGTGGCCGCCGTCAACGGTGACTTCTTCGACATGGGCGCGACCGGAGCGCCCCGCGGGATCGGCATCTCCGACGGCACGCTGATCCACGGCCCGGCGTCCGGGTGGAACAACGTGGCGGCGCTCTTCGCCAACGGGGCGGCGAGCCGGGGCGCGGTGACCCAGATCTTCCTCGACGCGACCGTCACCCTGCCCAACGGGACCCGGCTGACCGCCACCAACCTCAACTCGCCGGACATCGCGGCGAACGGCATCGGCGTCTACAACCCGCTGTGGGGCGACCAGCCGCGCAGCCAGGTGCTCGACGGCGCCACCCGCGCCCGGGAAATCGAGATCACCAACGGCCGGGTGACCAGGGTGAGCACCACCCCCGGCGGCAAGGTGGCCAACGGGACCGTCGTCGTGCTCGGCGTCGGCACCGGCGCCGACGCCCTCGCCGGCATCGCGGTCGGCGACGCGGTCACGGTGAACTACGCCCCGCGTGGCGGCGGCGGCACGCCCCGGGTCGCCATCGGCGGCAACCTGGTGCTGCTCCAGGACGGCGTACCCACCACGGTGTCGCATCCGAAGAACCCGCGTACCGCGGTCGGCTTTTCCGCCGACGGGCTGACCATGTGGCTGGTCGTGGTGGACGGGCGCTCCACGACGAGCGTCGGCATGACGTACGTCGAACTGGCCAACTACATGAGGTCGCTCGGCGCCGACGACGCGATCAACCTCGACGGCGGCGGGTCGAGCACCCTGGTGGCCCGGATGCCCGGCGCCACCTCCGTCTCCGTGCGCAACACCCCGTCGGACGGCTCGCAGCGGGCCGTGCCGAACGGGCTCGGCTTCGTCTCCACCGCGCAGCCGTGGAGCACGACGATCGACAACACCACCCCCGGCCGGTTCACCGCCAGCGGCAACTGGGGCACCTCCAGCTACTCCGGCCAGCGGTACGGCACCGACTACCGGTTCGCCAACCCGGTGCTGGCCAGCGACCCCGCCTGGTACCGGGTGAACATCCCGGAGACCGGCAACTACCGGGTGGAGGTCTGGTATCCGGCCGACCCCGGCTACAACGACTCGACGCCGTTCATCGTGGCCACCACCAGCGGCAACCAGACGGTACGCGTGAACCAGCGCACCAACGGCGGCCGGTGGGTCTCGCTCGGGGTCTTCCACCTCGCCGCCGGCGACGGCGACAGGGTCGGGGTCAGCCGGTGGACCAGCGGCACCGGGTACGTCATCGCCGACGCGATCCGCGTCACCCGGGTCTGACCCGGGTCCGGTGTCCGCCGGCGGCGCCGACGCCGCCACGCGCCCCGGGGCGGAGTGACCGATCACGGCTGGTGCCGGAGGGCCGGCGTGCCGACTCCCCGGCACCAGCCTGCCGTCAGCGGTCGGGATCGTCGGTCTGGGCCCGCTCGTGGAACCAGCCGAGGTGTTCGACCAGCGTCCTGCGCGCCCCGGGGTCGACGAGCACGGTGAGCGGAAAGCCGGGTCGGAGCGCGAGCTTCGCGGCTGCGATCTCCACTCCCGGCACCGTGTTCAGCCGCCGCCGGAACTCCTCGCGCAGCGCGATGTCGTCGAACGGCGTACGGGTGCCGAGGTACTGGAACACGACCTCGACCCTGCCGCTCGGATAGATCGTCAGCGGCCAGATGGCGCCGAGCCGGTGATCCTCAGCGCGGGCCAGGAGGAGGCAGGAGGTCTCGCTGCCGGTGCCGTAGCCGAGGGTGCCGCCCAGCTCGGTCCAGGCCGCGAGGACGGCCCTCGTGGCCTCGGCAACCTCCGGGCTCTGCAGCTCCGCCAGTTGCTCGGCGAACCGGGCGTTGCGGTCGGCGCGCGGCCGGGGCAGCTCCTCCGGTGTCATCCCGATGAGCTGCGCCAGCTCCTCGGTGACGATCCGCTGCGCCGGGTTGGCTCGCCCCGACCGGTCGAACTCGACGCCCTCCGCCCTGAGCACGTCGCGCGGATCGTCGGTGCGCTCCGGGTCCGGCCAGCGGAATCCGGGCGAGATGGTGCCCCCTGCCTGGAGTACCCGGTGCGCGTTCGGGGCGGGGTGGCCGGCCAGCCGGAACCCGACCTGTATCGGCGCGGTGCCGATGAGGGCGGCGACGTCGCCGTACGTCGTCCAGGAGCCGGCGGGAAGCTCGGCGAGGGCCCGGCTCATGACGTCCCAGGGGACCTCCGAGCGGGTGTCGGCCCCGGCGGTGGGACCGGGCCAGGTGGCGATGACGCGCTCGGCGAGGGCGTCCGCCCGAGCCTGGATCTCCGGGCGTCCCCAGCGGTCCCGACTGACGATGTCCCGGTTGAGCAGGAGCCCGCTCTTTGCCAGCCGCGCCCGCTTCACGGCGAACGAGCTGTTGCTCAGCTCGGGGTTGTAGCCGGTGAGGGTGAGGTTGCCGAGCGTGTGGACCAGCGACTCGTACGCCTCGGTGAAGGTCTCGTCGGCTCCGAGGTCCTCGCTCAGCATCTGCTGCCACGCCGGGGTGGGTGTCTGCGGCATGACGTGTTCGACGGTCAACGTGTCCGGCCTGACCGGCTCCTTGCTGCCGTACGACTCCTCCAGCCACTGCAACACCAGTTTGCGCTGGTGGGGGCGGCCGTTGAGGTAGAACGGCATCGACCGCACCGCGGAGCGGACGGCGGCGTCGGTGGCGTAGTACTTGCGCCCGGTCGACAGGTACACCCGGACCGCCTCGTCGACCGGCAGTTCCCTGCTCATCTCGGTGACGATCGACAGGAGGATCCGGTTGATGTTGGCGGTGGACCGGCCGATGATCAGCCGCCGGACGAAGAAGCTCTCGACGTACAGCATCGCCGAGGCGATCTGTGCGGAGGTGGCGGTCTGCTGCTCCCGGCGGTCGAGCAGGTGTAGCAGGAGCGGGTAGACGGTGGTGGCGCCCCAGGCGCCGAGCCGGGCGAGCCGGTGCCGGACCTCCGGGTCGTCCTCCTCCTCGGGGTGCAGGATGGTCCAGAGCAGGTTGCCGAGACGCCCGAAGCGGCGTACCTCGGCCTCGATCTCCTCCTCCGTGCGCAGGCGGTTCAGGCGCGCCTGCTGCGCCGAGTAGATGTCGGTCTGCTTGACCCGGGGGTTGCCCTGCACCAGGTCGAGCCAGAAGAGCAGCTCCAGCTCCTCGCTGCTGAGCCGCTGCTGCAGCGGCAGCCACAACGACTCGTAGACGGCCTCGCCCCGGGTCGGCAGCCGCATGAAGAGGTAGTTGCGCAGCAGGTCGGCCTGCTTGAGCCGCAACCCGGTGTTGTTGAGTGATTCGAAGATCCGGTAGACGTTGTCGCCGGCCTGGGTGGTGACCGAGACCACCGCCAGCCCGGAGATGACGGCGTCCTCGATCCGCTCGATGTCCAGCGGGTCGTCCGGGTCGTCGTGCGCGGCGAGTTGGTCGCCGAAGAACCGGTACGCCGCACCGACCGGGTCGCTCCCACCGGCCTGCGGGGTCGAGTCCAGGCAGGCGAGGTACGCCGCCCGGTCGGCCTGGGTGGGTAGGAGCTTCGGCCGATGCGTACCCGTCTTCCACTTGTTGATCAGAAACTGTTCGGTGATCCGTTCGCGGTGCTCGGGGCCCTCGTGCCGGGCCCGGTGGTCGCGGATGGCGCAGAGCAGGATGGACAGGGTGGTCAACCGCTGTTGGCCGTCCACCACCAGAAACTCCGAGACCCCGGCGGGGCCGTTCGCCGGGCTCGGCGCCAGCACGACCGAACCGATGAAGTGGGTGCGCTCCCGTCCTCGGCCCGGTCCTCCGCCAGCTTGACGACATCGTCCCAGAGCCGTTTGAGCTGTTCCGGCCCCCACGAATAGGGCCGCTGGTACAAAGGCACCTGGTACTGCTTCGTTCCCTCCAACAGCTCTCGTAATGTCGTCTCGCGTGCCGCGACCATGCCTTCTCCCGTCTCTGCGCGAAGCACCGAACGGGGCAAGGTGATATCAATTCACTGTGTCCTGCGGCAACCCGCGCCGGACCGGGAACCTCGCCGAATGGCAGAGGGCGTGGTACGCCGAGCCGGTCCGGTCGAGGTTTCCCCCGACCGCACCGTGGTCGGACGACGCGTCAGGAGTTCCACGTGGCGACCGTGACGTGGCGCCATCGCGGATCAATATGGGTGAGCGCACCGTGTAGATGGAGCGTTGGAATGGTGGCGGGCTGATGGTCCGGTCAGTGACAGTGGTGCGGCTTTGGCGGGGGTGGGGGGTGGTGACGATCGGTGTCAGGGCGAGCAGGAGCGCCGCTGTCGCGGTCGACACCCGTCGCCGTGTTGATGCTGGGCTTGACATCGGGGGACCCCTAACGAGCGTCGTGGTCGGCGCGCGAGCCGACATCCCGCATATTGACATACGTCGAATAATGATCTGAACTCTCGGAAGGAGGAATTGTGCCGATGTCGGTTCCTGCGGTTACGTGAAATCTGCTCCATCAACCGCTATCGAACGATCGGGACACCGGCGTACAAAGGCCGGGTCTGGCCACCAGGGGCCATGATCCGGGGTACGGGGGGCATCGGCCGGGAAGAGTGATCGGTCCGGCTGGTGACCCGATCGCGACCCGTCCCCGGTCACGCCCGCGACCCGCGCCGCCCACCTGCGGTTGGGCCTGGTCGTTCTGGTGGCCCGGCGGGCTTCACCGCACGGACGCGTCGGTGGTCTGCTCCGGAAACTCCTCGATGCCGAGCACCCGCAGCAACTCCAGACGCTCGCGGGTTTCGGCGTCCGCCGGGGTGAACACCAACAGTTGCTGACCCTGGTCGGGCGTGACCAGGGTTTCGCAGTTCACCAGCAGGCGGCCCACCCGGGGGTGGAGGATGGTCTTGCGCTCGACGCGTCGGACACCCACCTCGTGTTCGGCCCAGAGTCGACGGAAGTCGGCGCTCACCGCCTGCAGCCGCTTCACGAGTCTGGTGACCGTGGGGTCGCCGGAGCGGCGGCCGGCGACCGCGCGCAGCTCGGCCACGAACTGGCGGGAGTGGTGCTCCTGCTCCTCGGGCGGGTGGACGGCGCGGGCGGCGGGCTCGGTGAACCACCGGTACACGAGGTAGCGCCGGTCGCCGGTGAACCTGGTGTGGTCGCCGGCCAACAGGACGGCCGCCCGGTTCTGGGCGAGGACCTCCCCGAGGTCGGACAGCACCATCGCCGGGGTGTCACCGAGCAGGTCGAGCATGCGGATCAGACCGGCGCGGGCCAGCCGGGCCACCCCCTCGGCGGGCGGTGGTCGGTGGCCGGCCAGGTGGAACAGGTAGTCACGCTCGTCGTCGGTGAGGCGCAACGCCCGGGCCAGCGCGCCGAGCATCTGGATCGAGGGCTGGCTGCTGCGGCCCTGCTCAAGGCGTACGACGTAGTCGACCGACATGTTGGCGAGCATGGCCACCTCCTCCCGGCGCAGGCCGGCGGTGCGGCGGCGGGGCCCGTCGGCCAGACCCACCTCGGCCGGGCGGATCGCCATCCGCCGGCGGCGCAGGAAGTCGGCGAGCTGCTCACGCTGCACGCGCCCATGCTCCCTCACGGTCGGCGACCCGAGCCAGGGAGCGGTTCTCCCACGATGGCCGCTCCTCTCCCGCCGGGCCCGGCGCCGGCACAGGGTGGGGGCGGACGTCGACGACGGAGGAGAACGCGATGCAGACGAGGACCCTGGGCCGGGGCGGGCCGACGGTTTCCGCGCTGGGCCTGGGCGCGATGGGCATGTCGGGGGAGGTCTACGGGCCGGCCGACCGGGCGGAGAGCATCGCCACGGTGCACGCCGCCCTGGAGGCCGGGATCACGCTGATCGACACCGGCGACTTCTACGCCATGGGGCACAACGAGCTGCTGCTCGCCGAGGCGCTGCGCGGCCGGAGGCGGGACAGCTACCTGCTCAGCGTCAAGTTCGGCCAGTTGCGGGGGCCGCGCGGGGAGTTCGGCGGGCAGGACAGCCGTCCGGAGGCGGTGCGGAACTTCCTGGCGTACTCGCTGACCCGGCTCGGCACCGACTACATCGACATCTACCGCCCGGCGCGGCTGGACCCGACGGTGCCGATCGAGGAGACCGTGGGCGCGATCAAGGAGATGGTCGACGCCGGGTACGTCCGGTACGTCGGCCTCTCGGAGGTCGACGCCGAGACGGTCCGCCGGGCGCACGCCGTACACCCGATCGCCGACGTGCAGATCGAGTACTCGCTGTTGTCCCGCGCGGTGGAGGCGGAGGTTCTGCCCACGCTGCGGGAGCTGGGCATCGGCCTGACCGCGTACGCGGTTCTCGGCCGTGGCCTCCTCTCCGGGCGATGGACCGCCGGCCACGTGGCCGGGCCAACCGATTCCCGCGGCTTCAGCCCTCGGTTCGCCAGGGGGAACGTGGAGCACAACCTTGCCCTGGTGGAGGCGTTGCGTCGGGTCGCCGAGGCGAAGGGCTGCACCGTCGCCCAGCTGGCCATCGCCTGGGTGGCCGCGCAGGGCAGCGACATCGTGCCGCTGGTCGGTTGCCGCACCCGTACGCAGTTGGCCGAGGCGGTTCCCGCCCTGGAGCTGAGCCTCAGCACGGACGACCTCGCCGAGATCGAGAAGGCGGTGCCGCCGGGTTCGGCGCGTGGCGACCGGTACCCGGCCGCGTTCATGGCCAGCCTCGGCGTGGGGAACTGAAGCCGGCACCCGGTGCCGGGCCGGGCGGCCCCGGTGTCGGTACGCCCGACGGTGGAGTACCCACCCGAGGCCCGACGCCGGGGCCGCCCGCGGAGCGGTGGACGTTCCTGGCCTGCCGCCGCGCCCGAGGACGGCGACGGGCGCGGCGGCAGGCCAGGTCAGCGCGCCACCCCGGCGGCGGCCGTTGCCGACCGACGGTGGTTCACCATGGGTTGTGGTTGGTGGTGTGGGTTGCCGGCCGTTGTGTCTGGCTCTGGTGGCAGTGGGCGTGTCGGGTCTGCCACTGGCGTAGGCCCTGGCGGATGCGTTCGGCCTCGGTGTGGGCGATGTACCCGTCCTGTAGCACGCGGTCGAGTTCGTCGGCGACCTGGTCCAGGAAGGCGTACACCTCCTGCGGGTCCAGGCCGCGGCGGCGGCGGGTGAAGACCTTGGTGCGGATCTGGTAGGGAAGGATCCGCTGCCCGACGCGGTAGATCATGTGTCGTCTCCGATCAGTGTGGTGATCTCGGCATCGCTGTGGCCCCGGGCGTGCAGCACCCGCACGCCCCAGGTGTGTAGCCGGCAGGGGTGGGTGCTGCCGTCGTGTGCGCAGACCAGCCGGCCGTCCGCCGCCGTGCGTGGTGCGTGGCGGCGTAGCGCGCGGAGGGCGAACTGTTCGTCCTCGGCGGTGGCGTACGGCGGCAGCGGCAGCTCGTGAAGTTCCTGGTCCACAAGGGGTTCCTTCCAGACGGAAGGGGGCGGGTGCCGGGCCGGGCGGGGCCTGGGCACCCGCCCCGGCCTGGAGGCCCCCCACCACCGCAGAAGGGGTGGGTCGGTGGGGAGGGCTCCGGGAGGGGTTCAGTGGTTGGGTGCGCCCATCAGCTGGTCGGTGTACGACCCGAGAGAAGCCGCGGCCTCGGCCAGACTGTCACCCAGCAGGCCGAGGTGCTCGATCGCCCGCGCCCAGTCCCGGCCCACCTGCTCGACATCCCGCTCCAGCCCGTCGCCGTCGCCGTCGTGGCCGTGTAGCTGTTGTACGGCGGTGCGCAACCGGCCCGGAAGCAGCGCGATCTGCTCGGCGGCCGTGGTGAACTGGTTGCGGGAGACGGTCAGCGAGCCGACAACCCGGCCGATGCTGGCCGTGTCAGCCCCACCGATACGGTCCCGCAACCGGGACAGCCCGCCACCGACCAGCCGCTCCACACTGGCGGCCAGGTCAAGCGCCTCCTGGCTGCAACGGCGGGCCCGGCGCAACTGCGGATGCATCCCACCGTCACCGGTCCGCTCCAACAACACCGACGCCGCCGCCAACA
>Ga0310834_101035_pt1 | contig 20149 bp, 18 predicted proteins | sample SM_ome_2_FD_201314 | JGI IMG/M metagenome (GOLD analysis project Ga0310834, IMG submission 201314) | Sorghum-adapted microbial communities enriched on stacked mutant (SM) sorghum from Joint BioEnergy Institute, Emeryville, California... ... | reverse complement strand
GCCCGGTCAACGTCGACATGGCCACCTACAAGTCCGAGTTCCTGGCCCACCACTACCAGGGCCGGCTACGACCGGCGTCGCACTACTCGATGGGCTGGCTTCCGCTCTGGGCCGCGCTCGCCGCCGCCGCCCCCGGGGCGGTCAACGCGCTGGCCCAGGCGCCGGGAATCAACCGGCTGGCCAAGAAACTCGGCGGCATCGACGAGCGCCGGGACATTCCGCCGTTCGCCGACGAGACGTTCCAGGCCTGGTTCAAGCGCCGCGCGCCGGGCGGCGACGGTCGTCACGGCGAGGTGCTCCTCTGGCCGGACACGTTCACCAACCACTTCCATCCGGCCATCGCCCAGGCGGCGGTCGAGGTCCTCGAGGCGGCCGGCTGGCGCGTGACGGTGCCGGCCGGGCCGGTGTGCTGCGGCCTGACCTGGATCTCCACCGGGCAGCTCGGCGTGGCCCGCTCGGTCCTCCGCCGCACCATCACCATCCTGCGCCCCTACCTGGAGGCCGGCGTGCCCATCGTCGGACTCGAGCCGAGCTGCACCGCCGTGCTGCGCAGCGACGCCCGCGAGCTGTTTCCCGACGACCCCGACGGGCTGCGCCTGCGGGACCAGACCTGCACGCTGGCCGAGCTGCTCAACGACCGGACGCCCGACTGGCAACCGCCGTCCCAATCCGGACGGGCCATCGTCCAGACCCACTGCCACCAGCACGCGATCCTGGGAACCGACGCGGACGCCGCGGTCCTGGCCCGCATCGGCGTCGACGCGCGATTCCTCGACTCCGGCTGCTGCGGCCTGGCCGGCAACTTCGGGTTCGAGCAGGGCCATTACGACGTCTCCGTGGCGTGCGCGGAACGGGTCCTGCTGCCCGCGGTGCGGGACGCTCCCGAGGAGACGGTGGTGCTCGCCGACGGTTTCAGCTGCCGTACCCAGATCGACCAGGGGAACGCCCACGGGCGCCGGGCCATGCACCTGGCCGAGCTGCTCCACGCGGGACTCCAGCACGCTCCGCCGCTGCCGCGGCCCGAGCGCCGATGGGCCCGACGCCCCGAGCCCCCGTCCCGGCCTGCGCGTCTCGCCGCACTCGCGGCCGTCGCCGGTGGGCTGGCCGGGGTCGGCGGTCTGGTGGCCTACGCCATCGCCCGCGGACCGACGGGCCGGAGATAGCGACATGCACCTCACGGCGCGGGCCTACACCATCCCCACCGACGCGCCCGAGGGGGACGGCACCATCGCCTGGTCGAGCACCACCATGGTCCTGGCCCAGGCCAGCGCCGACGGCGTCACCGGGATCGGCTGGACCTACGGCCCGGCCGCCGTCGCGTCCGTCGTCACCGACCTGCTCGCCCCCGCCGTCGAGAAGATCGACCCCGATGACATACCGGCGGCCTGGCTCGCCATGCAGCAGCGACTGCGCAACGCCGGCCGGCCCGGCATCGCCGGCCTCGCGCTCTCCGCGGCCGACAACGCCATCTGGGACCTCAAGGCCCGTCGCCACGCCATGCCGCTGGCCCGGCTGCTCGGCGCCGTCCGTCACCGGGTGCCGGTCTACGGCAGCGGCGGATTCACCACCTACGACGAGCGGCACCAGCATCGCCAACTGGTTGGCTGGACGGAGCAGGGCATTCCCCGGGTCAAGATCAAGATCGCCGAGTCCTGGGGGAGCGACGAGGCTCGGGACCTGGCCCGCATGGCCGCGGCCCGTCGGTCCATCGGGGACCGGGTCGAACTGTACGTCGACGCCAACGGCGGCTACCAGCGCAAGCAGGCGATCCGGGTGATGCGCGCCGCTGCGGACCTCGACGTGCGCTGGTTCGAGGAGCCGGTCAGCTCCGACGACCTCGACGGGCTCGGCCTCGTGCGCGACCAGGTGACCGCGGACGTCGCAGCGGGGGAGTACGGCTACGACCTGGCCTACTTCCAGCGCATGGCCGGCTACGTCGACTGCCTGCAGGTCGACGTGACGCGGTGCGGCGGGATCAGCGAGTTCCTCCGCGCCGCCGCGACCGCCGCCGCCACCGGCCTCGACGTCTCCGCGCACGGCGCACCCCACGAGGTCCTCGCCGTGGCCGCCGCCGTGCCGAACCTGCGGCACATCGAATGGTTTCACGACCACGTACGAATCGAAACGATGTTCTTCGACGGCACGGTCTCGGCGGCCGGAGGCTCGGCGGTGGTCAACCTCGTCGACTCGGGGAATGGGCTGGCCTTCCGGGCGGCCGTGGCGGAGCCGTATCGGACCAGATAGAGGCAAGGGTCGATGTATGGCAAGGGAGGGTGGATGAGCCGGCACCAGCACCCGCGCGTGGCGGTCGTCACCGGCGCGAGCGGCGGCGTCGGCCGGGCGACCGTCCGGAGGTTCGCGCGGAACGGCATGAGGATCGCCCTGCTCGCGCGCGGCCTGACCGGGCTGCAGGCGGCCGCCGACGAGGTCCGGGCGGCCGGAGGCGTCGCGCTCCCGATCCAGACGGACGTCGCCGACTACCGCCAGGTGGAGGCGGCCGCCGCCCAGGCCGCCGCGGAGCTCGGCCCGATCGATGTGTGGGTCAACAACGCCTTCACCACCGTGTTCGCCCCGTTCACGGAGATCACGCCGGAGGAGTACCGCCGGGCCACCGAGGTGACGTACCTGGGCTACGTCCACGGCACGATGGCGGCGCTCCGGCATATGCTGCCCCGAGACAGCGGGACGATCGTCCAGGTGGGGTCGGCTCTGGCGTACCGGTCGATTCCCCTGCAGTCGGTCTACTGTGGAGCCAAGCACGCCATCGTCGGGTTCACCGAGTCCGTCCGGTGCGAACTGCTCCACCGGAAGACCCGCGTCCGCGTGACGATGGTGCACCTGCCCGGCCTCAATACGCCGCAGTTCGACTGGGTCCTGTCCCGGCTGCGTCGGCACCCCCGCCCCGTTCCGCCCGTGTACCAGCCTGAGCTGGCGGCCCGAGCCATCGAGCGGGCGGCTCGCCAGCCGAGGCGCCGAGAGTACTGGGTGGGCGGCGTGACGGTGGCGACGATCATCGGCAGCCGGACCATTCCGGCGCTGCTGGACCGCTACCTGGCTCGCACCGGCTTCTCAGCGCAGCAGACGGGCGAGCCGAGCAGCCCGGTTCGCCCGGCCAACCTGTGGCAGCCGGCCGACAGCCCGAGCGGCTGGGACTTCGGCGCCCACGGGTCGTTCGACGACGAGTCCCACCGCTTCAGTGTTCAGGAGTGGCTCTCCGAGCACCGGGCAGCCCTGGCCGCCGGCACCCTTCTCGTGGGCGCGGCCACGGCGGCCGCCGGAGCCGTCCGGCGCCACCGATAGCGATGCCGCTTTCGCAGGCGAAGGGTGGCGGGGCCCCGCCTGGCCTGGTGGTCGCGGCCCTCGGGGTGGTCTTCGGCGACATCGGCACGAGCCCCATCTACACGTTCCGGACGGTGTTCGACCCGCGGGCCCCACGCCCGGTTCCGGTGACGCCCGAGAATGTCTTCGGGGTTGTCTCGCTGGTGTTCTGGTCGGTGATCGTCATTGTGACGGTCACCTATGTCCTGCTCGCCATGCGAGCCGACCACGACGGCGAGGGTGGCCTGCTCGCGCTGCTCACCCAGGTGCGGCGGTGGGGTGCGCGGGCCCGGGGCGGGGTCGTGGCCGGGCTGACCGCGTTGGGCGTCTTCGGCGGGGCGCTGTTCTTCGGCGACAGTATGATCACGCCGGCCATCTCGGTGCTGGCCGCCGTCGAGGGCGTGGAGGTCGTCCAGCCCGCCCTCGCGCAGCTCGTCGTGCCGGTGACGATAGTGATCATTGTCGCGCTGTTCGCGCTGCAGCATCGGGGCACCGGCACCGTCGGGCGCCTGTTCGGTCCGGTGATGGTCGTCTGGTTCGTGGCCATCGGCGCCATCGGCGTGCGGAGTATCGCCGAGGAGCCGAGCGTTCTTCGGGCTTTGCTGCCGAGCTACGCCCTCGGCTTCCTGGTGAACAACGCCCACGTCGCCTTCTTCGCGCTCGCCGCCGTCGTCCTCGCGGTCACGGGGGCGGAGGCGCTGTACGCGGACATGGGTCACTTCGGACGACGGGCGATCACCCGGGCCTGGCTGTATCTCGTCTTCCCGGCCTGCATCGCGAGCTACCTGGGCCAGGGTGCGCTGGTCCTTCGTGAGCCGAGCCCCGTGGGCAGCCCGTTCTTCCTGCTCGCGCCCGACTGGGCCCGGGTCCCGCTCGTCGGGCTGGCCACGGCCGCCACCGTGATCGCCTCCCAGGCCGTCATCAGCGGCACGTACTCGGTGGCCGCGCAGGCCGCCCAGCTCGGCTACCTTCCCCGACTTCACCTGACCCACACCTCGGAGTCACGGATCGGCCAGATCTACATACCCGCGGTCAACTGGCTGCTGATGGTGTCGGTGCTCGTCCTGGTCCTCGCGTTCCGAAGTTCGACCGGGCTCGCGTACGCCTTCGGTATGGCCGTCACCGGGACGATCACCATCACCACGCTGCTGTTCTTCGCCGTCGCGCGGCTGCGGTGGCGTACGTCGTGGTGGCTCCTCGGAGTCGGCGCGGCTCCGCTCCTCGTCGTCGACCTGCTCTTCTTCTCGGCCAACCTGACCAAGCTGCGCCATGGCGCGTGGATCCCGCTGGCGGTGGCGGTCGTCACGTATGCCGTGATGATGACCTGGCAGCGCGGCCAGGTGATCGTCACGGCCGAGCGTCGTCGGCAGGAAGGGTCCCTGAGGGACTTCATCGCCCGGCTGCGCCGCGAGCCAGTCGGAATCGTCGATGGCACGGCCATCTACCTCAACCAGGGCAAGGAGACCACGCCGTTGGCGCTGCGGACCAACGTCGGCCATCAGCACGTCCGGCACCGGCGTCTGGTGATCGTCACGGTCGAGACCGAGCCGGTGCCCCGCGTTCCGACCGACCAGGTCGTCGCGGTCGACGATCTCGGCCCGGTCGACGACGGGATCGTCCACGTCACCGTTCGGACCGGCTACAAGGAGGAGCCGGACCTGCCCGCGATCCTCGGCCGGCTCGACCCGGCGATCACCGGCGGTCCCGTCGCCCTGGACCGGGCGTCGTACTTCCTGTCCCATGTGGAGCTGGAACTGGGCGAAGCCGCGACCATGGCTCGCTGGCGGAAGCGGCTGTTCATCGTGACCTCACGGGCAACGGCCGATCCCACCGGCCACTTTCACCTGCCCCACGACCGCACGGCGATCGTCGGGTCACGGATCGCCGTGTAGGCCGTGCTGAGAAGAGGAACCAGCATGAGGTGCACCGGCATCACGGGTGGCTGAACCGATGGGTACGGCGCAGCTGGCCGTGTGGTCCCCCGCCCGACCGGTGGGACGTCGCATCGCCCGCCGGCTCCACGATCCCTGTGAAAGGATTCGGTCATGGCCGTAGTCAAGATCAACGCCATCCACGTTCCCGAGGGCGCCGGGCCCGAGCTGGAGAAGCGGTTCGCCGCGCGGAAGCGCGCCGTGGACAACCAGCCGGGGTTCCTGGGGTTCCAGCTGCTCCGCCCGGTCGCCGGTGAGACCCGCTACTTCGTGGTCACCACGTGGGAGAGCCAGGAGGCCTTCGAGGCGTGGCGGGACGGGCCCGCCAAGGAGGCGCACGGCGGTGGCCAACCGCCGGTGGCCACGCGCGCGGACCTGCTCGAGTTCGAGGTGGTCGACCTCGACTAGCGCCCCGCCGCTTGCCCTGACCCAGCCCCGACCCGTGCCCCGGCTGACCATCGCGGGCTGCCGAAGCGGGACTCGGCTGTGACATCAACCATCGGTTGTCCACGTCACACGGCAGCGCGGTCACATTGGCGAGACCACCGCCGTCTCCTGTTTGAAGCACCCGCGATCGATCCGCGGCGCAGGCAACGTCACGAACAGGGGCCGGCATGAACGTGCGCACCACCACAGAAGCCTCCGGCATCGAACACCGGGTGGACCCGGCGACGGAGCGTCGACGGCGTGACCGGGCCGCGCCGCCAGGTCGGACCACTCCGGCATCGGACGAGCGCCGGCGACCGGCCACACCGTTGCGCGGTGTTCTCAACCGGGTCCTTCCCGAGCACTGGTCCTTCCTGCTGGGCGAGATCGCGCTCTACTCGCTCGTCACGTTGGTGGTCACCGGAGTGTTCCTGGCCGTGTTCTTCGAGCCGTCGATGGACGAGATCGTGTACGACGGGTCGTACACGCCGCTGCGGGGGACGCCCATGTCGGAGGCGTACGCCTCCACATTGGACATTTCCTTCGACGTCCGCGGTGGTCTTCTCATACGCCAGATGCACCACTGGGCGTCGATGCTGTTCATAGCATCGATTATTGCGTATTTGTTGCGAGTCTTCTTCACCGGTGCCTTCCGCAAGCCGCGCAAGCTCAAGTGGATCGTCGGCCTGCTCGTGTTCTGGGTCGGCCTGTTCACCAGCTACACCGGCTACATGAAGCTGGACGACGGCCTATCCGCGAGCGGCCTGCGCGTCCTGTGGAGCATCACCCTGTCGGTGCCGGTCGTCGGCACCTGGCTGACGTCGACGCTGTTCGGCGGCGAGTTCCCGGGCGAGGTGATCATCGGCCGCTTCTACATCCTCCACGTGCTGCTGCTCCCTGCGCTTCTGTTGGCTCTGGTTGCCGTCCTGATAGGACTGAGGCTCCGGCATAAGCCGGCCCAGTGGCCGGGGGCGGGGCGTACGAACGCCAACGTCGTCGGCGACCGCCTGTTCCCGCGGTATGCGGTGAAGCAGGTTGGCCTGTTCGTGCTCGTGTTCGGCGTGATCGCGCTGCTCGGCGGCCTGGTCCAGGTGAATCCGGTCTGGCTCTTCGGGCCCTCCCATGGGGCGGTTGCGGCGTCCGCATCGCAGCCGGCCTGGTACCTCATGTTCCTTGACGGCGCCGTCCGGCTGATGCCGCCCTGGGAGGTCACGCTCCCGATCGGCAACGGATACGCCATCGCCCCGACCTTCTGGCCCGCGGTGGTGTTGCCGACCATCCTCGTCGGGCTGCCGATGGTGTACCCGTTACTGGAGGCGCGTATGCGCCGGGACGACCGGGAGCATCATCTGCTCGAACGGCCGCGCGACGTCCCGATGCGTACCGCGCTGGGCGCCATGGCCATCACCTTCTATCTCGTGCTGACGGTCTTCGGCGCCAGCGATGTCATCGCCTTCACCTTCGATGTGAGCACGAACGCGATGACCTGGGCCGGTCGCGTCGCGCTGCTGCTCCTGCCGCCCGTGGCGTACTGGATCACCTACCGCATCTGCCTGGGTCTGCAGCAGCACGACCGGGAGGTGCTGGCCCACGGCGTGGAGACGGGCATCATCCGGCGCCTGCCGCACGGCGGGTACCTGGAGGTCCGCCAGCCGCTCGCGCCCCCCGGCCCCGATGGCCGCACCAAGCTGCCGTACACGGGACAGCCTGTGCCGAAGAAGGTGAACCACCTGGTCACGCTCCGACCCGCGATCAAGGGTTTCCTCACGCCGACCGATCCGCCGGGCCCGCCTTCCGGCCACTGGCGGACAGGAGAGTGACCCGGCGGCCGCTCCGGCACCGCGCGCAGGTGGCGAGCCCACCCGAAACGCGGCCGGCGGGCCGGGATCGACAGGTCTCCCCGCGCCGTACCGCCCGCGTGTGCCGAGCCGAGCCGTTCCCGTGACCGCCGGCCGTAGTACTGGAGAGCTACGCCCGAATGCATCCTGCGGTGGGACGCGGACCAGGCGCGCCGATCCGTACCGTCGGGAAGCCAGAGAGGATCTTGGCTGAGGACGGTGGACGTGTCATCCCGGACCCCTGCGCGCCGGATTGGCCGCCTGGCGCAGCGGCCCACCGCGCGTCCGGCGCCGTCGGCCGCCGGCCGGATCGCCGACCCCAAGGAGGGGCGCGGTGCGTGAGCTGGTGCGGCGCATCGAGGCGGCCACGCCCGCGGGCCGGGACCGGGCCGTGGACGCGCTGCGGGCCTTCGCCATCGCCGGTGTCGTACTCGGGCACTGGCTGGTCACGGCCATGGTGGTCGACGACGGCGCGATGACCGACGTGAGCCCGCTGGAGTACCTGCCGCTGTGGACCCCGGTGTCCTGGGTGCTGCAGACCCTCGCGGTCTTCTTCCTGGTCGGTGGCCTGGTCGCGGCCAAGGGATACGAACGGGCCCGGGCCGAGGGGGTCCGCTACGGCACGTGGGTCGCGGCCCGGCTGGTCCGGCTCTCCCGGCCGGTGGTCGCGGTCCTCGGGGTGTGGGCGCTCGTCACCGTGGGCCTGCTGCTGTCCCATGTGGATTCACTGACCGTGACCACCATGTTGCGGCTGGTGGTCTCGCCCCTGTGGTTCCTGGCCGTGTTCGCGGGGCTCACCGCCCTGACCCCGCTCGTCGCCCGGCTCCATCCGGGATGGCCGCTGGCCGTCGTCGTGCTCGTCGACGTGCTGCGCCTCGGCTTCGGGGTGGACGCAATCGGCTGGGTCAACGTCCTCGCCGGCTGGCTGGTCCCGTACACCCTCGGCGCGGCGTGGGCGCGCGGCCGGCTGCGGGACCGGACGACCCTGCGGGTGCTGCTGGGCGGCGGCGTCGTCGCCACGGCGGCGCTGGTCATCGGGGCCGGGTACCCGGCGTCGATGGTCGGCGTACCGGGCTCGGGCTTCTCCAACCTGAACCCGCCCAGCCTGGCCGCGGTCACGTTCGGGCTCGCCCAGTGCGGGGCGGCCGGCCTGCTCATGGAGCCGCTGCGCCGCGCTATGGCCCGCCCGGTGGCGTGGGCCGTGGTCGCGATGGTGAACCTGTTCGCGATGACGATCTTCCTCTGGCACCAGACCGCCATGCTCGGCGTCACCTCGCTGGGCCTGCTCGCCGGCGAGCCGCTGCTCGGGCTGCACACGGTGCCGGACAGCGCGCGCTGGGTGGCCGCCCGGGTGGCCTGGCTGCCCGTCTTCGCGGTGGCCCTGCTGCTGTGCTGGGCGGTGTTCCACGCCATCGAGCGGCCGGGCCCGCGGGGTGCCGCCGCGCCGCGCCGCTCGCTCGGTGTCCCCGCTCAGCTCGACCGCCACCGGTTCGCGTCCGCACCGGACGCCCGGCCGGGCGTCACCGAGGCCCCGGGCGTCACCGAGACCCCGGTCGCCGTCAACCAGGGCTGACGCCCAACCGAGGCTGACGCCTGACCGAGGGCGACGCGACCGAGGCCTGAATTGCGCGGGGGCCGCCGACCGCGGCTACATTGCTCGCGATGAGCACAGGTGGCGGCCGGCGCACGCTACGGCGACTGAGGACCGACGCTGTGCAGCGACTGAGGACCGGCGTACGCGCGGTATCCCAGGCCCTGCGGTCCGACCTGCGGCGGGTGGCCGCCGACCCGCTGCCGCCCCTGGCGTCGCCGCGGTGGCTGGGCCCGCTGCCGCACGTCCTCGTCGTGCTCTACGCGGCGCTGTCCTTCGTGGCGTTCCGCGGGGACAGCCGGCCGGTGGTCGTGCTCAGCGCGGTGCAGGCGGCCGCGGTCGTGGCGGCCATGCTCTCGCCGGTGCTGGCCTGGTGGGTGGTCACCTCCGCCATGGTGGTCGGCGCGCTGGCCATCGGCGCCCCTTACCCGTGGAGCGGGGCCACGGTCGCCGCCCTGGCCGGGGTGCTGTTCCTGCTCGCGCTGCGGGCCCGCCCGGCGGTCGTGGTCGCGGCGCTGACGGTCAGCATGGCGGCCGGCCTCACCACCGCGCTGGCCGACATCCACAACCACAGCCCGGGCGCGCCGTGGACCGTGGCCGTGTTCTACACGCACTTCGGCCAGGTCGTCACGATCTGTGGCATCGCCGCGTTGCTCGGGGGTGTACGGCGCGTCCGGCGGCTGGCCCACACCCGGCTCGCCGCCCAGGAGCAGATCTCGGCCGAGGAACGGGCCCGGCGGACCCTGCTCGAGGAGCGCGCCCGGATCGCCCGGGAGCTGCACGACGTCGTGGCCCACCACCTGTCGGTCATCTCCATCCAGGCCCAGGTCGCCCCCCACCTGGTCGAGGACCCACCCGAGGAGCTGCGGCAGACCCTCGCCGGCATCCGGGGCAACGCCCTGGCCGCGCTCGTGGAGCTGCGTCGCGTGCTGGGCGTGCTGCGGGTGGAGAGCCCGCCGTCGGACGGCCACGTGCCGCAGCCCACCCTGCAGCAGCTCGACGAGCTGGTCGGCAACGTCCGCGACGCCGGGCTCGCCGTCACCACGCGGACCATCGGCGAGCCGCGTCCGCTGCCGCCCGGGGTGGAGCTGTCGGCGTACCGGATCGTGCAGGAGGCGCTGAGCAACGCCATCCGGCACGCGCCCGGTGCCGCCGTCGAGGTCGAGCTCACCTACCATCCGACCAGCCTGGTCATCCAGGTCCGCAACACCGCGCCCACGCGCCCAGCGCCGCCGTCCAGTGGCACAGGTCACGGCCTGCTGGGCATGCGGGAACGGGTCGCCATGCTCGGCGGCAAGCTGACCACCGGGCCCACGCCGGAGGGCGGGTATCAGGTGGTGGCCCGCCTGCCGGCGCCCGCGTACACGCCACCCGTCGAGGAGACGGCATGACGACGATCCGGGTCCTGGTCGCCGATGACCAGATGCTCGTGCGCCAGGGCTTCTCCGTGCTGCTCAACGCCGAGCCGGACATCACGGTGGTCGGCCAGGCCGTGGACGGCCGCGACGCGGTGGCCAAGGTCGCCGAGCTCCAGCCCGACGTGGTGTTGATGGATATTCGCATGCCTGTGGTCGACGGCATCGAGGCGACCCGCCGCATCACCGCCCCGGCCGACTCCACGGTCAAGGTCCTGATCCTGACCACATTCGACCTGGACGAGTACGTCTACGAGGCGCTGCGCGCCGGGGCCTCCGGCTTCCTGCTCAAGGACGCGTCGGCCGCCGAGCTCGCCCACGCGGTCCGGGTCGTCGCGGCCGGTGACGCGCTGCTCGCCCCGAACGTCACCAAGCGGCTCATCGCCGAGTTCGCCCGGCTGGCCAGCGGCCCGCGCGCCCCGCTCAAGGAGCGCATCGGCGAGCTGACCGAGCGCGAGACCGAGGTGCTCGCGCTCATCGCGCAGGGACTGTCCAATGCGGAGATCGCCGAGCACCTCGTGGTGGCCGAGCAGACGGTGAAGACGCACGTGAGCCGGATCCTCGCCAAGCTCGACCTGCGCGACCGCACCCAGGCGGCGGTGTTCGCGTACGAAACCGGCCTCGTCCGCCCCGGCGGCGCCTGATCGGGCCCGGGCGATCACCGATGACCAGCGTTTCCAGCGTCGTCCGCCGACCGGACCAGGCCACGGCGGCGCGGCGGGCTGGTCGTTGGCCGGAGCTGGGCGCGGTCGCCGCGGGCGGCGTCGTCGGGTCGCTGGCCCGCTTCGGCCTGCACGAGGCGGTCCCGTCCGTGGCCGGTCAGTTCCCGTGGGCGACGTTCGCGGTCAACGTGAGCGGGTGCCTGCTCATCGGGGTGCTCATGGTGCTGCTCACCGAGGTGTGGGCCGGCCGGCGCCTGCTGCGCCCCTTCCTCGGCGTCGGGGTGCTCGGCGGATTCACCACCTTCTCCGCCTACGCGGTCGAGATCGAGCAGGCGGTCTCCGCCGGCGCTGCCCGCACCGCCTTGCTCTACCTCGGTGGCACGCTGGTCGCCGCCATGCTGGCGGTGGGGGCCGGGGCCGGGCTGACCGGCGCGGCGGTCCGGACCGTACGCCGGCGTACGGCCGCCCGGCGTACGGCCGCTCCGAAACAAATCGCGCACCGCCCCGACCGCCGGCGAGGCCCGCGATGATGGCCGCGCTGCTGGTGGCGCTCGGGGCGGCGGTGGGGGCGCCGCTGCGCTACCTCACCGACCAGGCGATCCGGGCCCGTCACGACTCGGTGTTTCCGTGGGGCACGGTGACCGTCAACGTGACCGGCTCGCTGCTGCTCGGCTTCCTGGTCGGGCTCCCGGCCAACGATGCGTTCCTGCTGCTGGCCGGAACGGGCTTCTGCGGCGCCCTCACCACCTACTCCACCTTCAGCTACGAGACGCTGCGGCTCGTACAGACCCGCGCGTGGCCCGTCGCGGTCGCCTCCGTTCTCGCCAACCTCGGGGCGGGGATCGGCGCCGCCTTCGCGGGCGTGGCCCTCACCCAGGCGATCGTCGGCTGACGGCCGCGAGGCGTCGCCGGAGTCGTCAGGGTCGCCGTTCCGGCGAGTCGGCCAGCAGCGCGGTCACCTCGGCGGCCACCTCGGGGGGCAGCGGCCCGAAGCGCAACGCCCCGATGTTCTCCTCGGCCTGGGCCGGGGTCCGGATGCCGGGCAGCGGGATGATGGCCGGGTCCACCGCCCACAGGTAGCTCAGGGCTCCCTGGACCAGCGACCGGCCGCCGGTGGTCAGCAGCTCGCGCACCCGCTCCAGCCGGCTCAGCCAGGAGGCCATGGCGTTGTCGTCGAAGTAGCTCCACCACGGGGTGTCCAGTCGCACGTCGCCCGGGGCCGGCCGGTTGTCCAGGGTGTACCGGCCGCTCAGCAGCCCCATGGCGAGCGGCGAGCGGGCCAGCACCGACAGGTTGTGCGCCCGGGCCGTGGCGAGCACGCTCTGCGACCAGCCGAACACGTTGACCTGGGTCTGGACCGACACGGCGTGCGGCGACCGCGCGAACACATTGATGATCTCGGGTGTGTCCTGGCTGGTGCCGAACCAGCGGATCTTCCCCTCGCGGACCAGGTCCTCCAGCACCGCCACGACGTCCTCGGCCCCGCGGGCGCCGTCCGCCCCGCCGTGCAGCTGGTACAGGCCGATGGCCTCGACCCCGAGCCGCCGCAGGCTGGCCTCGCACTCGGTTCGGATCGCGGCGGGGGAGACGTCGGTGCCGCCACCGCTGCGCGTGGCCTCGTCGAAGACGAGCCCGAACTTGGTCGCGACCACGATCTGGTCACGGACGTCGCCGGGGAGCTGGGCCAGCGCCTGCCCGACGACCCGCTCACTGTGCCCGGCGCCGTAGCTCGCGGCGGTGTCGATCAGCCGGGCCCCGTGGTCGATGGCGGTGTGCAGCGCCCGGAAGCTGACCTGGTCATCGACCTGCCCCCAGCCGGCGTCGCGGCCGTCGAAGGTGTACGGGCCACCCAGCGCCCAGGTGCCGACGCCGATGGCCGACACCTCGGGCCCCTTCCCGCCCAGGCGTCGGAGGCTGCTGGTCACGGTCGTCTGGTCGGTGCTCATCGCTCCTCTTTCTTGGTCACGGAGAGGGCTTTCCGAGGGTCGGTCGTGGCGTTCCGGGGACGACGGTGGCCTTCCCGGTCGACGGGGCGAGGTCGTCGGGTTCGGGGAGGGCATCGGAGGGGTTGGGCCAGTCCGGTGGCGGTGGTGGGGGCTCGGCGCCCTTCTCGACGGCCGTGTAGGCCGCGATCTTCCACTCGATCACCTCGAGGTCCCGGCCCAGCTGGTCGAGCTGGCCCAGCACCCGCTCGCGGTGCCGGCGCAGCAGGGCGATCCGGCCGGCCACGTCGCGGTTCGTGCGCACCAGGTCGACGAAGTCCCGCACATCGTCGATGGGCATGCCGGTGCGGCGCAGCCGGACCACCAGGTCGAGCAGCCCGAGGGCCTGCTCGTCGAAGACCCGGTGGCCGCCGGCGGTCCGGGGCAGGTCACCCAGGAGTCCCAACCGGTCGTAGAACCGCAATGTGTCGACAGGGATGCCCGTCCGGCGGGCGACTTCGCCGATCGACTGCCCGCCGCGCGCCCCGTCAGTTGCCGGTGAACCCATGGCGCCCACTCTGCAACCTGGAGCGCACTCCAGGTCAAGCCGGATATCACGGCGGCCGCGTCGCGACGAGCGCTCGTTCGACGGCGGCGGACCGGCCGCCCGCCGCGTCGGGGGAGGTCGGCCAGACACGGGTGTCGATCTGGCGGTCGGGCCGCGGGCGCGGTCGCCGAGAATGGTGAGCCATGGGCCGTCCGTGAGCGGGGTCGACGGACGTGGCCGTGGTCGTCGGGTCGACAGTAGGGACGCGGCATGGTCAGGTTGGACCGCTTGGTCAACGTGCTCGGCGGCTACGGCGTGCGGCTCACCGGCGGCCGGGTGCCGCGCTCGACCGAGCTGCGCCACGTGGTGCTGCCCGAGACGCTCGGCGGGCGGCCGGTCGCCGGTGACGTGCTGCTGGCGATCGGGGCCACCTCGGTGGCCGAGGCGGTGCGCTGGGCGGAGGCGGCGCGGGCCGTGGTGGTCATGGTCAAAGTGGACGAAGCCGCCGGCCCCGGGGATGAGGCGGCCGACGCCACCGCGCCGCTGACCGGGGACATCGCCGTGATGACCGTCGATCCAGCCGTCTCCTGGAGCGAGCTGGCCGGGGTCGTGTTCGGGCTCGTGCTGGAGGGGCGGGAGACCGAGTCGGGGCGGGGCCCGACCGACCTGTTCTCGCTCGCCGACAGCGTGGCCGAGGCCATCGGCGGCGCGGTGACCATCGAGGACCCCCAGTCCCGGGTGCTGGCCTACTCGGGCCTGCAGCAGCACGCCGACCGGGCCCGCGTGGAGACGATCCTGGGTCGGCAGGCGCCCGAGCGGTTGCGCCGCCTGTTCCACGACAGCGGCGTCTTCGCCCACCTCGCGACCTCGGACGAGCCGCTGTTCATCCCGCCCGACGCCGAGCAGGGGCTGACCGGCCGGATGGTGGCGGCCGTCCGGGCCGGGCGGGAGTTCCTCGGCTCGGTGTGGGTGACCGCCGCCGAGCCCCTGGACGAGCCCGGGCGGCAGGCCCTGCTCGACGCGGCGCGCACGGTGGCGCTGCACCTGCTGCGTTCCCGGGTCAGCGCCGACCTGGAGCGGCAGATCGAGTCGGACCTGGTCACGCGGCTGCTGGCGGGAACCGCCGACGCGGCCACCATCATGAGCCGGCTCGGGCTGCCGCCCGGTCCCATCCGGGTGATCGCGGTGCGGCCGCGGGGCGAGCGGCAGGCGGCGCTGCTGCTGACCTTCGAGCGGGCCACCACGGGGTTCGGCTGGTCGCGGCCCGGTCGCAGCGCCCTGGACGGCACCACCGTCTACACGCTGCTCCCCGGCGAGGCGGCGGCCGCGGCGCGCCGGTGGACGGAGGCGTTGGCCGCGGCGTTGCCCCCGTCGATGGCGTTGGCCGCCGGGATCAGCGCCGCCGCGTCCATGACCGAGCTGCCGGCCGCCCGTCAGGAGGCCGACGAGTGCCTCGCCCTGCACGAGCGGCGGCCGGCCGACGCCCCGCCCCCGGTCTACGACGAGTCGTGGCACGACATCCTGCTGCAGCGGCTCCGCACCGCGGCGCGGACGGGACGGGCGCCGGCCCGGGGTCCGATCGCCGAGCTGCGGCGCCACGACCTCGAGCACGGCACGCAGTACGTCACGACGCTGCGGGCGTGGCTGGAGGCCCAGGGCGACCCGGCCGTGGCCGCCGCGCAGCTCGGTGTGCACGAGAACACGGTGCGTAACCGGCTGCGCCGGATGGCGACGATGACGAACCTCGACCTGCAGGACCCCGGCCGGCGGCTGGCCATGATGATCGAACTGGCCGCCGACGACCCGTCCCCGGGGAACGGGCAGTCCCAGTAGTACAACCTCAGCCCGTACGGTTGTCGAACCACCACACCCCGGGACCCGCTTTCGTGGACGATGCTGGCATCCGTAAGTCGCAACGGCGCGATGAGGGAGGTGCCGCGGTATGGGCGGGGAGCGGATCGGTAGCCCGCGAACAGCGGTGGTGGTCGGGGCGGGCATCGTCGGGTTGTCGACGGCGTGGTTCCTCCAGGAGCACGGGGTCGGCGTCACCGTGGTCGACCGCACCGGGGTCGCCGCCGGGGCGTCCTGGGGCAACGCCGGCTGGATCTCACCCGGCCTCACGATTCCCCTCAACGAGCCGGGCGTGCTGCGCTACGGGCTGCGCTCGCTGCTGAACCCGGCGGCGCCGCTGCACATTCCGGTGACGGCGGACCCGTCGCTGTGGTCGTTCCTGCTCCGGTTCGCCGCGAACTGCCGGTGGTCGTCCTGGACCCGGGCGGTGCACGCCAACCGGCCCCTCAGCGAGGAATGCATCGAGGCGTTTGACGTTCTCACGGCGGGCGGCGTGGCGGCTGAGACGATCGAGGCGCCGATCACCGCCGCCTTCGTCAGCCGCAGCCAGGCGGAGGGCCTGCTGTCCGAGCTGCGGCGGCTCGCCGACGCCGGTCAACCCGTCGATCACACGGTGCTCACCGGCGACGAGCTGCGCGAGCACATTCCGCTGGCCGGGCCCGCGCTCACCGTGGGCGTACGGATCAACAACCAGCGGTACGTCGACCCCGGCCGCTTCGTCCATGCGCTCGGTCGGGCGGTGGCGGCGCGCGGGGCCGAGATCCAGGCGCGGACGGTCACCGCGGTCCGCGCCCACGGCTCCGGGGTGCTGGTCGAGACCCAGGACGGCCCGCCCCTCACGGCGGACGTCGCGGTGCTGGCCGCCGGCGCGTGGGTGTCCCGCCTGGCCGCCCCGCACGGGGTCCGCATGCCGGTGAAGGCCGGCCGCGGGTACTCGTTCACGGTGCCGGTGCAGCGGCCGGTGCCGGGACCGATCTACCTGCCCGACGTACGGGTCGCCTGCACGCCCTACCAGGGCGCCCTGCGGGTCGCCGGCACCATGGAGTTCCGGGGCCCGGACGCGCCGCTCGTGCCGGCCCGGATCGAGGCCATCATCGCCTCGGCCCGTCCGCTGCTCGACGGCGTGGCGTGGGACGACCGTACCGACGTCTGGGTGGGGCCGCGCCCGGTCACCACGGACGGCCGTCCGATCATCGGGGCCACGCGCACGCCCGGCGTGTACGTCGCCGGTGGCCACGGGATGTGGGGGCTCACCCAGGGCCCGATCACCGGACGGCTGCTGGCCGAGCAGATCACCACCGGCAAGCAACCCGCCGCGCTGCACGACGTCTCGCCGCTGCGGTGATCGGCGGCCCTTCCCGTTCGATGTCTCAGCCGATCGATTTTCGCTGATCGATTACTCGCGCTCGCCCGCCTTCGCTTGAGCGGGGTGCGGCGGGACGACCGTGGGCCGCCGGTCGCCGCGCGCGATCTCGCGGTTCGGCCACCGTTGCCCGTCGCATCCCGCCGTCTGCTGTCTGTTGGCGCGGGTTGAACCGCGCGGGTGTCTGTTGGCGCGGACTGAACCGCGCGGGTGTCTGCTGGCGCGGGCTGAACCGCGCGGGCGACCCGACCGTGTCCGCATGTCGTCACGTCAGCCGGCCCCCCCGGGCTTGACCAACTTTGCGATTCAAAGTACTTTGACTTTGCGCTGCAAAGTTGTTTGTCGTGATGGAGGTGCGGTGGTGCACGAGGACCCGGACGAGCGGGCCCCGGCGAGCCCGGAGGAGACGTTGCGCCTCATCGAGGCGGAGCGAGCCGCGGCGCAGCGCAACATCCAGCCCGACCCCCGGCTGACCTACGTGCCCTGGGGGGTGGCCTGGCTCGTGGGCTTCGGCCTGCTGTTCCTGCGCCTCGGCCCGGACGGCCGGGTCTTCGTGGCGATGCCGGCGTGGCTCCCGCTCGCCGTGCTGTACGTGCTGCTGATCGCGGCGTTCGTGGTCTCGGGCGTGACCGGGGCGAGGGCCGGCCGCCACGTGCGGGGCGTCTCGTCGGTGCAGGGCCTCCGGTACGGCGTGAGCTGGGCGGCCGGGTTCGCCGGCGTCGTGGTCATCGCGACCCGCTACAGCGACCGGTTGCCGGATCAGGAGGTGGTCCTGCTCTGGTCCGGGCTGTCGGTCGCGGTGGTCGGCGTGCTCTACATCGCGGGCGCGGCGATCTGGCAGTCGCGGGACATGTTCGTGCTCGGTATGTGGATCACGGTGGTCAACATCGGCGGCTTCCTGGCCGGGCCCGGGTGGCACTCGCTGGCCATCAGCCTCGCCGGGGGCGGCGGGATGCTCGTGGCCGGGTTCGTCGAGTGGCTGCGGTGGCGCCGGGGTGAGTGCTGATGAGCGACGAGCCCAATCGGGTGGGCGCGCCCCCGGACCAGGAACTGGACCCGGTGATCCATGCCCAGGCCCGGCTGCGGGTGATGGTGGCGCTGTCGGTGCTGCGGGAGGGGGATCGGATCGCCTTCCCTCGCCTGCAGGAGATGCTCGGCATGACCGCCGGCAATCTCTCCATTCACCTGCGGAAACTTGAAGAAGCTGGATATGTCGAGGTGGTCAAGACCCACCAGGGCCGGACCCCCACCACCTTGATCGGCCTGACCCGCCGGGGCCGCCTCGCCTTCGAGGAGTACACGGCGACGGTGAAGGCCCTGCTCTCATTGACGGAGGAGAAATGATTCTCGCGCAGATGCGCAACGTGACCCGCCGGTACGGCGACACGGTGGCGCTCGACGGCGTCGACCTGTCGATCCGGGCGGGCGAGGTGGTCGGCGTGCTCGGCCCGAACGGAGCCGGCAAGTCGACCCTGCTCAAGCTGCTGGTCGGCCTGCGCCGGCCGACCTCGGGCACGGTGGAGCTCTTCGGCGGCTCCCCGCTCGACCCGGCCAACCGGCGCCAGATCGGCGTGACCCCCCAGGAGACCGGCCTGGTCCCCACCCTGCGCGTGGCCGAGTGCATCGACTACGTGGCCCGGCACTACCCCGACCCGTTGCCGCGGGACGAGGTGCTGGCCCGCTTCGGCCTGGAGAACCTGGCCCGCCGCCAGACCGGCAGCCTCTCCGGCGGCCAGCAGCGCCGCCTCGCGGTCGCGCTCGCCTTCGTGGGGCGGCCCCGGCTGGTCTTCCTGGACGAGCCCACCACCGGTCTGGACGTCGAGATCCGGCACGTGCTGTGGGACGCCATCCGGGCCTTCCACGCCGAGGGCGGGACGGTCCTGCTGACCAGCCACTACCTCGACGAGGTCGAGGCGCTGGCCCAACGGGTCGTGGTCATCGACAACGGCCGCGTCCTGGCCGACGACACGGTCGACGCGGTCCGCGGCCTGGTCGGCGTGCACCGGGTCAGCATGGCGGCCATGCCGTTGCCTCCGCTGCCCGGCGTGGTGGCCATGTCCGAATCGGACGGTCGGGTGCACCTGCTGACGCCCGATGCCGACGAGCTCGTCCGGGCCCTCGTCCGGTCCGAGGCCCCCTTCCGCGACCTGGCCGTCCGACCGACCACATTGGAGGAAGCGTTCCTCCACCTCACCTCCCGCCGGCCCACCGCCGACCAACCGTTGACAGGAGCGAACGCATGAGCGCGCTGACCCTGACCCACGCCCGGTTCCTGCTGCTGGAGACCATCCGGGTGCCGGTGGCCCTGATCGGGACGCTGTTCTTCCCGGCCGCCGCGATGCTGTTCTTCGTCGTGCCGTTCGCCGGCGACGACCCGACCGCCGCCACCTTCGCGACCGCGTCGATGGTGACCTTCGCGGTCATGACGAGCAATTTGTTCGGGCACGGGGTCGGGGTGGCCTCCGACCGGGCCCTGCCGTGGGACGCCTACACCCGCACCCTGCCGGCCGGCCCCGGCCCGCGCTTCGCCGGGCGGATCATCGTCGGCCTGGTGATGACCGCGGCCTCGCTGCTGCCCGTGGTGGTGATCGCCGTGCTGCTGACCGAAGCGACCACCACCCCGCTCGGCCTGGTGCTGGGCGCCGGGGCCGCGCTCGTCGCGGCGATCCCGTTCACGCTCATGGGCCTGGCCGTCGGGTACGGGCTGCCGATGAAGGCGGCGCTCGCGGTGGCGCAGGTGCTCTTCTTCCCGCTGGCGTTCTTCGGCGGCCTCATGTCGTCGCCGACCAACCCGCCGGGCATCGTGCAGGCGGTGGCGCCCTACCTGCCGACCCGGGGCGCCGTGGAGCTCATGTGGGCCGCGGTGTCCGACTACTCGCCGGACCCGCTGCCGCTGGTCATGCTCGGTGTCTGGACCGTTGCCCTGGCCGGGCTGGCCCTGCTGGCGTACCACCGGGACGAGAGCCGGCGGTTCCGCTGACCGACCCCGACCGGCCAGGGCGAGCCGCCCTGGCCGGTCCGGCGTGACCGGCGTTGGTGGGCCGAGCAGCTTCTGGCTGGGACAGCAAGCAGCTTCTCCTCGTCCGGCCGGGCTCCGTCGACCGTCCACTGTGGTCAAAGATGCCCCGGTCGGCGGACGTCAACTCGCCGGACCGCCCAACTAGGGCGTGTCTGCTGGATCATGTGACTGGGTCGCGGAGCCAGATTCTGATTGAGGCGATGTCGACGGTTCCGGCGTACATGTATTCGCGTTTGTCGTAACGGCTGGCGATGGCGCGGAAGGCT
>Ga0310834_101034_pt1 | contig 20172 bp, 19 predicted proteins | sample SM_ome_2_FD_201314 | JGI IMG/M metagenome (GOLD analysis project Ga0310834, IMG submission 201314) | Sorghum-adapted microbial communities enriched on stacked mutant (SM) sorghum from Joint BioEnergy Institute, Emeryville, California... ... | reverse complement strand
GGCGGTTCTGCTCGCGCACGCGCCGACCGTGTTCAGGGATGCGGACGGCAACCGGCTGTCGAGCATGGCCGAGTTGCTGAAGGTCATCGAGACGGAGAACATTCCAATCAACTTCACGGACCAGGCGTACATCTACCTTCTGGTGGCCGCCGCGTCCTCTCTGACGCTGTCCCGCAAGATCACCAGCATGGTCCAGACGATCTTCGGATTCTCGGACGGCCCGGGCATGGGGCGCACCTTGCAGGGGCTGCTGCAGACCGGCGCGGGACTGGCTGGCGCCGCCGCCTTCGCGTTCGGACCGGCCGCAATGCGGGTCGGGGGCCGGGTGGGCATGGGCACGGCCGGCGGAGTTGCAAGGCTCGGTGGAATGGCCGGCAGCGCGGCTTACAACAGCTTCATGAACACCAGCGCCGGCCAGCGCATAGGCTCGATCGCCAGCCAGGCGGTGAATCCGCTGAAGAACCTCTTCGGCGGCCGCGGTCTGGAGTAGGCTCGGCGTCGTCCCGGCCTCCTCGGCCTGGGTTGCAGACGATCGATAAGAGACGGGAGCCACAGTGGTCCCGTCTCTTTTCTTATTGGCTCAAGGGAAGCCGCGTAAGGCAGCAGTGCCACCAATATATTATTTAACACAAAAATTTGCCCCGTGACAGAAGACCGTACGTGGAACGTGCCTTGTATTTGTCAGACCTCCAGCCGGATCTATTCTCAGTCACGACATTATTTCACTTCATTCGGCGCGATTGCGCCCGTTGGTTCGTCGTTTGGGGCGCGTTTCATGGCGCAGATTCAGAGCAAGTCTTCTGCAGGCGAAAATCTCCTGCCGCGCGAGGTCGAAAGGGAGCTGGCGATTCGATGGCGGGATCACCGCGATTATGAGGCGCGCGACAAGATCATCAAGGCGTATCAGATGCTCGCCCATGCCTGGGCTCAGCGCTCCGCCAGGGGCGGCCTTTCGGCGGAGGATCTGGCGCAGGAGGCGAACATCGGCCTGCTCTCCGCTCTCGACCGGTTCGATCCGGATCTTGGATACGGATTCGGCACTTTCGCACGCTACCATGTGATCAGCCGGATCCAAATCTACACCCTTGAGAATGTGGCTCCGCTGCGGATCTTCAACACCGGCGCGACAAAGGCCCTTCTCAGTCGCTACAACCGTACAAGGCGCGAGATCGAGGAAGAAACCGGCGAGCCTCTCAACGAAGAGGGTCGGGAAGAAATCTGCCGGCGTCTCGGCATCGAGCGCTGGCAGCTCGATCGCTTCGAGATGGCGACCGCATCCACCACCTCGGTCGACGCCGGGGCCGGCAACCCAGACGAAGACGTGACGCGCCCGCATCAACTCGCTGACACGCGCCCGGACCCCGAGAACGAGGCGATGGAATCGGTTTCCCGCGGCGAAGTTGCCGATCTCGTCAATGACATTCTCGAGGGAATGGACAAGCGCGATGCCGAAGTCATCCGGGCCCGCCACCTGAGCGATCCGCCCGCCACACTGGATCGACTGTCCAGGGCCTATGGGATCTCGCGCGAGAGGGTTCGTCAGATCGAGCTGCGCGCCCTCCGAAAGCTGGCCGAGGGATTGAGGGATCGTGGCATCAACAGCGTGTCGGACATTCTTCACGTCAACTGACTGTCGAGCGACCTGACGAGTACCCATGTCATTCGCCCCCCCCAAGCGAGGGTTGGGGTGCTGACGGGATTCCAGACTTTGCCTCTCGGGATTCTCGCAAAGGTCGGCCGCGGGACCTGTGGCTGACTTCGATGAACCCATATTCTGTCGGCGCGGCCAAGCCGCGATTCATCTTTCGTGCACATGAGACAGCAGGAAAACGCGATCGGCATGGCCTCGCTCAATCCCGAGCAAGAACAAGCGGCGGCTCATCGTGATGGCCCTATGCTGGTTCTGGCAGGCCCCGGCACCGGCAAGACGGCCACTCTGGTGGCGCGCTACGCGCGCCTCGTCCGCGAAGACGTAGAACCGGGGGCGATCCTGTCGATCACATTCACGCGAATGGCCGCAGAACAGCTGAAGACGCGGATTGGGCGGATCACGGGGCAGTCCCCGAAAGAGATCGCCGCCGGCACCTTTCACGCGTTCTGTCGCACGCTCCTAAGGCGCTTCCCGTCGAGATTCGGAGAACTCTCGAGGCGGCGCCTCGTCGACGAGTCTGAGCAGCTTGCCATCCTGCGCAATCTTGGCAACGCATGGATGGACGGCGAGGAGCACCTCCTCGGTGAGATATCCAGGCTCAAGGACGGCCTGATTACTCCCGATCGCCAGGCCGAGCTCGCGGAGATGGCGCCGCGCGCCAAGAAGGACGCGGCCTTCCGCTTGGCCGAAGCCTATGCCGCCTACGAGCGACATCTTCGCGAGGCGAATCTCGTCGATTTCGGCGACCTGATCATGGCCGTCGTGGAGGCGATGAAGGATCCCAACTTCGCGAGGGCGCTCTCCGGCCGGTTCCGCTATCTCATGGTCGATGAGTATCAGGATATCAATCTCGCACAGCATGAGCTGATCAACGGGCTGTTGAGCGCACACCGGAACCTGTGGGCCGTTGGAGACGACGACCAGGCCCTGTACGGCTGGAGAGGCTCCGATGTCCGCTTCATCCTCGATTTCCAGAGGAACTATCCGGGCACGAAGCTCGTCAGGCTGGTGCGCAACTATCGCTCAACGTCCGTCATCATCAAGGCGGCCAACGGCCTCATCGCCAACAACCGCGAGCGCCTTGGAAAGGAGCTGATCAGTCAGTCCGGGGCCGGTAACGGCGCACCCATAGACATCCGCTCCTTCGCGACGCCGGCTCACGAGGCCGGATGGATCGCAAGGACCGCGCGCAACCTTATCGAGGCCGGCATGCCGCCACCCCAGATCGCGGTCCTGGGCCGTGTCGGACATCACCTGACGGAGATCGAAAGGGCTTTCGAGCGCGAGATGATCCCCGTCGACCTTGCCGGCGTTTCCCGCTTTTGGGCCCTACCGGAGATCAAGATCGGCTTGCGGGCCATCGCCCGCATGACCGGTGAGATGATGTCCGAATATGGGGACCGCATTCCCGTTTGGCTCGAGGACAAGATTGGATCCGAGGTGCGTGGTCTTCCCTTCCACCGCGCCGCGGCTCGGGTCTGCGACGTGCTTCTCAGGAATCCGCCCGGGCGAGCGACCCCGGAGCGCAAGGACGAATGGCGCTGCGCGCTGGAGCAGCTGAAGGACGAGGTGACAGCCTGCCGCACCGCCGATGAGCTGCGCCGGCGGATCCGCGACAGTTTTGCCGAGAAGGAGAGCGAAGCCGGGGCCGTGCGCATCAGCAGCATCCACGCCGCCAAAGGTCTCGAATGGCGCGTGGTGTTCCTTGCCGGATGCGAAGCCGATCTTCTTCCGCACAAGAAATCCGAGGATCTCGAGGAAGAGCGCCGGCTGGCTTTTGTCGCGGTAACGCGAGCCAAGGAATCGCTGTTCGTGTCCTACTGCGCCGAGCGCCGCGGTCAAGACGCCGGCCCGTCCGACTTCATCGAGGAGATGCTTTCGGGTCTGGAGCCCGGCGTCGATTACGAGGCCGATACGGCGGAGAGGGATCGCGTAGAGATGCCTTCGCGGCCGGTCATCAGGCCGCGGCCTGGACGCGCCATGTTTCGTCTCTGGAAGGGCGGCACGCCGGGGGAAGGGTCGATGAAACCCGAATCAGGCGGGGCTTCCAACCAGCTCCCGCACTGAGATCAGCGAAGAGAATCCGCGGTCGATGGCGGCTCGACGGGCCTGTCTGTGCATGCGTTCCATGCGTGGGGTGCCTTCCTCGCCGACGATGTCGAATCGCACGGCCTTCTCGGCGACAAGATGCCTGATGCGGGCGAGAAGAAAGGCCGGGACCTGGCCGGGCGCGGATTGGGCATCGGATGCGATCAGGTCGGGCAGGCGCCGATCGGCCAGGTAGACGGTGATTCCGGAGTCCGGTCCGGCCTTTTTGAGGACGAACAGCAGGGCCGCGGCGAGGGGCGCCATCGCGTCCTTCTCTAAGCCGGAAAATCGTAGGTTCCAGCTGGTTTCGATGTCCGGAGTCGAGCCGTTATAGGCGAGGATGGACGCAACGGCGCCCGCGCCGGCGCCCTCGACCATGCTGGCGGCCACGAAAATCTCAAGAAAGGAATTCGAGAGCGCCGGCCTGCGACGGTCCTTATTCGACGAGTCCTGTCCTTCGCTCATTTTTAGGCCAACCATAAAGTGAACCTATCTACGGCGTAATAGATAGAAAATTTAAAATCGCCCGAAAGCACAAATGCGCCGTCTTGAAATAAAAACCGTCGTGCCATTGGCCTATAGACGCGCCTGGCTGTACGCGTCGGCAAACGCCCCCGCCCTAGCTGCGCAGGGAGCGATAACGGTGTTTCTTTCCGCCGTGCTCGCACATCTCATTCCGTCGACATCGTTCGGACGAACGAACTCCTTCGATCTGTTCTACGGTCTTCTCTCGCTACTGGCGGGATCCTCTGTCTTCTACGCCGCCCTCCTTCCGCGGGGCGAGGCGGCGTTGCCGGCGATCCCCGGCGCAAACCTGATCGGCTCCGAGGCTTTCCGGTTCGCGTTTCGGACAACGCCGTATCTGCTTCTACTCCTGGCACAGTCCATCGCGATCGGCCTCGCGATCGGGTTTGTTCTTCTCGCGGCGGGGTCTGCTCTCGACGGCACTCTTCGGTCGGACGGACCTGCGGCCGATATGGACAGTGCACAGCTGATCCTGGTGGCGGCGATCGCCGCGGTCGTCGTTCTGGCGGGCACCTTGCCGGTCGTCGCGGTCCGCCTCGTCGTGATCCTGCCGGCTGCGGCCCGGGGCGCACGGCTGACGCTTCGCGAGTCCTGGTCGATGATGCGCGGCAAGACCTGGGATCTGATGATCTGCCTTCTCTGGGCTCTGACCCCGTGCGCGCTGCTCGAGTCTGGCATTCACTGGGGACTCGGTGTCTTGGGAGGATCTGCGCCTTCGCTTGTGCTGCGCCTGCCGGCGGCGCTGGGGGATTTCGCGGTTCTCGCCCTTTCCAGCATGGTGTTCGCCTTCGTCCTCGATACCGCCTACCGCACCGCGAATGAGGACCGGAGCTCGTTCCCTGAAGCGGAACGGGCGACGTCCCATCGGCGTCGGACCAGTCTTAGTCCGGACCCAATTGGAGGCCGATAATCCGCAGGCCAATCTTAGAGACAGACGAGGAGAGCAAAGATGATCATCACAACAACGCCGTCGATCGACGGGCATTCGATCGACCACTATCTCGGCGTCGTCACGAGCGAGGTCGTGATCGGCATGAACGTCGTACGCGACTGGTTTGGGGCCCTGAGAGACTTCTTCGGCGGGCGAACGGCATCTTGGGAGCGGGTTCTGGCTAATGCCCGGACCCAGGCGTTGCAGCAGCTTGCCCAGACCGGGCTCAAGGCCGGCGCAAATGCCATCGTTGGGGTGGCGCTGGACTATGAATCGGTCGGTCGAAACGGATCGATGGTTATGGTCACGGCACGCGGGACGGCCGTTCAGATCAGCCGCTCGCGGTAGACTCCTGGTTATACGAACTCACGCGAACGACCCGATAATTCGACGGAACATTGCGAAAATACTCACGGAATGACTATCGTTTTCCCTGTGTTTTTGAAACGCAGGATATAAATCAGCTGCGAACTGCGTAACGCCAAACGATCCGCGCGCCGGCGCATGCTCTCGCAACCCCAACCCAGATGCCCTTCCCAACGACGACCGGAGCCAGATCCGATATGCCGCACAAAGCACCCGTCGGTCGCATTCGTCCCGCGGAGGAGATCTCGTGTCGCATCGACATGGCTGGCCGGTCCGAATCGCCCGAGGGCCGGCCCGTCGGAGGAGAAGCGGCCTTGGCGCCGGCGATGCTGGCCCGCCATACCGGCTCGGGCCTTGTCGAGGACGAGATCGTTGACGTTCTGATGGAATCCTTTGACGAGCGGTGCGCGTCGATCCTGTCGATGCTATTGGGGCTCGACGGCGGCGAACGAAAGACGCTTGGCGAGGTCGCGCAGGCCCTCGGCCTGACCCAAGAGCGCGTCCGTCAGATTCGGGATGCCGGGTTCGCGCATCTGCGCGAACGGCTTCGGGACATGCCGAGCCTTCGTAGCGTCATGGCGACGATCGGCGCCGTGGTTCCGGCGCCAGCGACTGCCGTTGAAGGCCGATTGCGAGAGGCTCGACTGACCGGCGGAGCTTTGGGCGCCTATGGTCTGGCCGATCTGGCTCGTCGACTGCCGATCAGGGCCGCCGATGCGGAGACGATTGAGAGCGGCATGGTGGCAGGAGTCCTGTATCTGGGCTCGCGGCAGGAGATCGCGGTCGCGAGGCGAATCTGGGCGGAAGCCAGGCGAGACGTTTCCCGGTTCGGATACGCCAATCTGAACGCCTTGGTCGCCCGAGCGGCGGATGCGCATGGGGTCAGGTTCGGGAAAAGCGCGGTCCTGGCGATACTGGAGGCGAGCGGTGCCTACGAGCCGCTGGACGACAGCGGCGATTTCACGTTGCGGCCGGCGGCGCGGACGCGAGTCGCGCCGCGACTGAGAAAGATCCTATCGGTTGCCAGCGACGTGCGTCTGGACCGGGTCGAGGCGGCGCTCCGAAAGGATCCGGCGTTGACCGCGCAACCGCCGTCGGAGGCAGTCTTGCGCGCACTGTGCGACGATCTGGATTTTTGCTGCGTCAGCGGTGACCGGATCGTCGCCACGCGAGAACTTTCCAGGGAGAAGAGCTTGAGCCGGATCGAGCGATCCATCGTCGAGATCTTCGAGGGCGACGATTGGGTCATGTCGATCGACGAGCTGGTGCGGGAAGCCGCTCGTAACGGCATCAACCGTCACACCGTTCGACTCTATCTGGCGTGGTCGCCGGTCATCGAGCGGATAGGGCGGGGGATTTATGGCCTGATCGGTGGACCGGCCCGTTCCGACAAGAGGCGCCGTCTGTTGCATGAGAATCGCCGCACGCGGACGTTGCTGGGTTGGGGTCGCACGTTCGATGGCCGCATCTGGACCATTCACCGGGTAACGGAGCCGACGTTGAGAAACGGCGTCGTGAGCCTTCCGGTCGCGTCGAGGATATCACGGGGGAGCTACGGCCTCGTTGGCGGGGACGACGTGGAGTTGGGGTCGGTCTCGATCGGGTCAAGCTCGGTTTCCGGGCTCCGGAAGCTCTTCACTCGGGCGGGCGTCGGCCCCGGCGCCAGCATGGCCCTGATCATCGATTCGCGTAGTCGGATCGTGAGAGCGGATTTTCAAGGCATTGGCGCCGACAGCGCCGTCATGTGAGCGGGTCTGTCGGCGGTCCTGAGCTTTACGCCGATCGGACTGCCCGCGGACGCTTCGCCTCATCACCGGAAAACTGCCGAAGATCGTCCGCGAAGAGAGGCGCGAGCTCCGAGATCAGGTTGACCGAGACGCTTTTGGCGATGGGATTGGCAGCGCCCTTGCCGGATCTCACGAATCTCGGCAGGTAGGCGTTGCCGAAGCCGAGCTTGGCGGCTTCCTTCAGGCGCTGCTCCGTCTGGCCGACCGGCCGGACTTCGCCGCCGAGCCCGATTTCGCCGAAGACGACCGTGTCGGACGGGATCGGCGTACCGGAGATCGAGGACATGAGCGCGGTGGCGACCGCGAGATCGGCCGCCGGCTCCGTGATGCGGAAGCCGCCGACCACGTTGAGATAGACATCGTGCATGCCGAAGCTTATGCCCAAGCGCGCCTCGAGCACCGCCAGGATCATGGCGAGCCGGCCGCTGTCCCATCCGACCACCGTGCGCCGCGGCGAGCCGTAACTGGTAGGACTGACCAGCGCCTGGATCTCGACCAGAATCGGCCTGGTGCCTTCGATACCGGGGAAGACAACGGATCCGGCGATGTCCTCCTGCCTGTCCGACAGGAAGATCTGCGAGGGGTTGGCGACTTCGGCGAGTCCGCGGTCGCTCATCTCGAAGACGCCGATCTCGTCCGTTGCGCCGAAGCGGTTCTTGGTCGAGCGGAGAATCCGGTACTGGTGGCTGCGCTCGCCCTCGAAATAGAGGACGCAGTCGACCGCGTGCTCGACCAGCTTTGGACCGGCGATTGCGCCTTCCTTGGTGACGTGGCCGACGAGGAACACGGCAACGTCGTTCTGCTTCGCCGCCTGAATGATCTCGGCGACGGATGCTCGGATCTGCGCAACCGTGCCGGCGGCCCCCTCGAGCTCGGGCACGCACATCGTCTGAATCGAATCGATGACCATCACGCTCGGCGCATTCGGGCAAGCAAGGTCATTCGCGACCATGCGCGCGTTGTTGACCGAGGCTAGCTTTACTCGGCTGTTATCGAGCCCGAGTCGCTTCGCGCGCATCTGGATTTGTCGGATGGATTCCTCCCCGGAAACGTAGGCGCAGGTCACCCCGTTGCGCGCAAGGGAAGCGCTGGCCTGAAGAAGAATGGTGCTCTTTCCGATCCCCGGATCGCCGCCGATGAGCACGGCGGATCCCTGTACGATGCCGCCGCCGAGCACTCGATCGAATTCGTGCATCCCGGTCTTCACGCGCGGCTCGTCCGGCGAGGTGCCCGACAGGTCCGTATATGTCATCTGCGGAATCCGGGATTTCGAACCACGGCTTCCGGTGGTGACGATCTCCTCGGTGATCGTGTTCCACTCGCCACAGCTCGTGCATTGCCCGGCCCATCTCGACGAGACGGCGCCGCAGTTTTGGCAGACATATTGGGACTTCATCTTCGACATGTGCGTCCTCCGAACATCCTGAAGGATGTGGGTCCAATGCGCGCTCAGCGGGACGTTAAAAGATCTTGATGACGAAGAAACCGCCGACGACGAAGGCGACCAGCCCCAGAGTAACCAGGCCGAGCCTCCGCTCGATGAAGTCGCGCATCGGCGCGCCGTAGCGATCGAGAAGAAGGGCGAGCATGTAGAAGCGCATGCCGCGGGCGACGATCGAGGCGATCACGAACGTCTGGAGGTCGAGCGTGGCCACGCCCGCCGCAATCGTGACGAGCTTGTAGGGGACGGGCGTCAGCCCTTTTAGCGCGACGATCCAGGCGCCATAGGCGAGGAAGGTCGCCTGGAAGGCGCTGAACTCCTCGGTCAGGCCGTAGAACTCGATAATGGCGTTCCCAACGATCTCAAACAGGTAGTAGCCGATGGCATAGCCGAGGATCCCGCCAGCGACCGAGGCCAGAGTGCAGATCGTGGCGAGAATCCAGACTCGCCGGCGATCGGCAAGGGCCATCGGAAGGAGCAGAACGTCAGGGGGGATGGGAAAGAAGGAGCTCTCGGCAAAGGCGACCGCGGCAAGCCAAGTCGATGCATGTCGACGGTTTGCGAGCGCGATGGTTCTGTCGTAGGCCCATCTCAGCATCAGTGCAGGCCGTCTGATGCGACCGGCCCGGCGTCGTTCTTGACGGCACCCTCTTCGAGACTCTCCGAGCGATCTGTATCGGTCGCGGCAACGGATGCCCGCATCGCCCAGTCGGCCCAAATGTCTTCTCGATCGGCGGTTTCCTGGTGGGCTGTTCCTGAATCTTGTGACGCTGGTCCTCCGACCTCCGGCGGCAGCTCGAACAGCTCCCTGTCAACCGGATCTCCGGTTTCCGCCTCGTTACTGCTCGCATTGGCGTCGGCGGGATCGACATTGGACCTGGGGTCGGGTTCCGGTTCTGGTCGTCCAAAGCCGACGGTAAGAGTCAGCCGGCGCCCGCCGCCGATCTGCTTCAGGATGACGGTCTTTCCAACGATCTCGACTCCGTAAACCGACCCGTCCAGAGGAATGACGCCGCCGCTGACCACGGCGTAAGTGCGGCCGTCGGCGCCCAGCAGAGCGCGACTGCCGACGATGCCGACCAGGTTTAGCGTCCGACTCGAGAAGCTCGTCGAGAAGACGTCGTGCTGAACCTGTCCCGCGGCTAGGGCAGGCAGGATCAACAGCAGCCCGGCAAGAATCGATACAAGAAAACGCTCAGTGGCCACGTAACGGTGCCCTCTAGCTCTGGCGCGTGCAGAGTTATGGATTTGTGTTCGGGGCTCGAATAAGCAACAGGCGCTGAATATATGGGCAAATCTACCGGGCGACCTAAATTAGCCGATTATTATGTTTCTTGTTAATCCGGAGATCATTTTCTGAATGAACGAGGACACAATTGAATTGCAGGGCGTTGTAACGGAGTCTCTTCCGAACGCCATGTTCCGCGTAAAAATCGAGACGGGCCAGGAGATTATCTGCTATCTGTCAGGCCGAATGCGGAAGAACAAGATCAGCGTCCTCGTCGAAGACCGCGTTACGCTCGAAGTGAGCGCTTACGATCCGACCAAGGGCAGGATCACGTACAGGAATAAGTAAGCGAGAAAGGCTTCTAGCGGAGGCATTCGCTTACCATTCCGGAGCGGTCTGGCCGATTCAGGATCGGCGTTCATGGCAATCTCCGGAACCCCTGTGCCGACGAACATGAAGCGCTTTGGGAGATGTTCTCTGTCGGAGTCAACTCAAGCGAGTGCCGTGGCCGAAGTCTCGCGGCGCGACGCCCGGGCGGCGTTTGAGATTGTCTGACCCGTGGCACGGGTCTTAGCGCAAACTAGGTTTGAGCGACCGGACCATTTACGTGCTTTCCGTTCCCCACCTCGAGAAGAAGCACGTCCCGAGCCAACTTGCCGATGTATCGCGTGAGGTAATAGCTTGTCGTCGTCCCGATGATAACGCCAAAGCCGTAAGGAATGGCCTTTTCGACCGACTTCCTGGTGAAAGCGACCCCCACTGCCCGGAAGAGGTGCTTGACTGTCTGAAGCGTGGCTCCCTTGAGGTGTTCTCGCACAACTTTCACGGCTGCTTTGGAAACCACCTCGGCCACCTTCTCCGATGCAAAGCTTTCGAGCAGCCCTCCGAGAGCAATGATTAAGGTCATGTGCCTGGCATCTTCATTAGCCAATTGGTCATTGATGGCGATGGCGATGCACAGCGTCATATCGACCTGAAGCTTTGTGCATATGAAGGTATCGGCGGCCACGCCGCCATACGCAGCGAGCGCCGTACCAAGTCCGGGAACAACCCCGACCAGGGAGGTGGCTCCGCCCGACGCTCCCGCGAGCATGGAATACCGCTTAATGATCTTGGCGATGACGATTTCCTTGATGTCATCATCGGTCGCTGTCGGGTGTTTTGCACGTGCCTGCGCTTCATACTGGCGCACAAGTTCTCTGGCATCATCAGGCGAGATAGTAATCGCCTGAACTATGTCCATGAGTGCGGTGCCGTAATCCTTTTCTTCGGCCGCCATGCCAGCTCTTGTTCCGGGGTGCGAGATCGGGAAATGTGCTCGGCCGCCAACGGCCTTCCAACAGGCATCAGTGCCATGAGACCCACTAAAATTCGATTTATGGGTCCGAGGTTTGATGGCATGCGAATTATGAGCTCGTCGGCTCTGGACAGGCCGAGCGCCAAGTAGGCGTGCTGTCGATGCGCGAAGAGGTGGTTTGAGAAACATCGGCACGGGTGCCGTCTTTGGCGTCGCGCTCCCTGGGTAGAGGATCTTGATTCGCTCCCGTGCCGGTAGAGCGTTAAGCGAATATCATGTTCTCTATCCCTGGAACCTCCGCCCGGGCGGGCAGGGCCGAAAGTGGCAACTTCCGGGCCCGTCCGGCCGCCGGTTTCTGCCGCGGCGTCCAACCGTCAGCTGATCGCTGTCCTGCTTAAGCCGGTCTGACTGTGACCATATTGCCGTCGACGCCGGTGATGACGACCGTCTCGCCGGAGGCGATATCGCAATCGGCGCCTGCCTGCCAGATGACGTCGTCGATCTGGACGGTGCCGCGCCCGCCGGTTATGGCGGAGATCACCTTGGCCTGGCGGTTTATTATTGCGCTGGCGCGGTCGTTGAGACTGCTTGCGCTGGGTTTCTCCCTCGGTCTCCTGCGGTACCAGGCGACAAGCGCCGCCAGGGTCGCGACCGAGTAGACGCTCGTGGCGGCGATCCAGTCGAGATCAATCGCCCAGACGGAGACCGAGGTGATTGCCGCGGCTCCCGCGAGGAACAGGAAGACTCCGATCGGAGCGACGAGTTCGACCAGCATCAGAACCACGCCCAGAATGGCGAAGAACAGCGCGATCGAGAAGTCCATGGCGTTGCTCTCGATGCCTATCGTCATCGACCGGCGGATGGGGTTGCGACCTTGGCGATCTCGGCGATGCCGGCGATCGATCCGATGACGCCGGTAACCTCCAGAGGCATCAGGATGGTCTTCTGGTTCTGGCTCTCGGCGAGGCGACCGAGGGCTTCGACGTACTTCACGCCGAGGAAGTAGTTGATCGCCTGCATGTTGCCATTTGCGATGGCCTCGGACACCACCGCCGTCGCCTTTGCTTCGGCTTCGGCGGCCCGCTCGCGGGCCTCGGCGTCCAAAATGGCGGCCTGCTTTCGCGCCTCGGCTTCGAGAATGACGGCCTGCTTGTCACCTTCGGCCTTCTTAATTGCCGCCTCCCTCAGGCCCTCGGCTTCCAGGATGGCGGCGCGCTTTTCGCGTTCAGCCTTCATCTGCCGCGCCATGGCCTCGACGAGGTTCCGCGGTGGGTCGATGTCCTTGATCTCGATTCGGGTGATCTTGACGCCCCAGGGCGAGGTCGCGGCGTCGACCACGCCGAGCAGCTTCGCGTTGATCTCGTCGCGCTTGGAGAGCATATCGTCGAGATCCATCGATCCGAGAACCGTGCGGATGTTTGTCATGGTGAGATTGAGGATCGCACTCTGGAGATCGTTGACCTCGTAGGATGCCTTGGCGGCGTCCATGACCTGATAGAAGGCGACGCCGTCAACGCTGACCATGGCGTTGTCCTTGGTGATGACCTCCTGTGTCGGCACGTCGAGCACGGTCTCCATCATGTTCATTCGCGACCCGATCCGGTCGATGACCGGGATGATGATGTTAAGACCAGGCCGGAGCGTGCGCGTATAGCGGCCGAAGCGCTCAACCGTCCACTGATAGCCCTGTGGGACCGGGCGGACCGCCATCAGTGCGAACAAGACGGCGAAGGCGAGAACGGTAGCGGCGAGGATGGTCACGGTCATCTATATCTCCGCAAAAATTCTTCTTTGCGAGGAATATTGGTTTGTTTGTGGGCCGCGGTTCGCGCAGATGTGTAAAAGTCCGATCGAGTCCGCGCCCCGTTTCTTTATTCTGATCGCTTTGCCTTGGGATCCGGTAAACTTCAAGCGGAATGTCTTGCGTCCCGTTTATGTGATTCTAGCGTAATTCTTAACAGGCGATTGATCGCCTGTCCCGTTCGCCTGTAACGTAACCGGTCGTGAAGAGCATGGGTGGGCTTGTGGGCGCGCCGGGGCTTTCGGCATCGGTCCATCACGGCGGTCCGCCGCGGGCTCATCAGGAACCGGCGGAGAGGGGACATGGCGGAGTTCGAGGCTTCCGGGCGTGAGCTGTGGGTCGGCGGCGGCGAGAGGTATGGGAGCCTGAAGGACGCGGTCGCCGCGGCGCGGGACGGCGACACGATCCGCCTGAAGGAGGGCTCCTACGTGAACGACTTCGCGACGATCACGAAGTCCGTTCGGATCGTCGGGGAAGGCAAGGGGGCGCATCTTAAGAACACCAAGCCGCACATCGACAACGGCAAGGCGATCCTCATCGTCCGGGCGGACGTGGTGATCGACAACCTCGAGTTCTCCGGCGCCAAGGTGGCGGACCGCAACGGCGCCGGCATACGCTTCGAGGCCGGGTCGCTTACGGTCCGGAACAGCTACTTCCACCACAATGAAAACGGCATCCTGACCGCCCATCCGCCGGATGGCCGCGTCATCATCGTCAACAGCGAGTTTGCCTACAACGGCGCCAACGACGGCTACACGCACGGGATCTACATCGGCAGGATCGCCGAGCTCGTCGTGAAGGACAGCTACTTCCACGACACCGACGAGGGGCACCACATCAAGAGCCGTGCCCGGGACAATACGATCGTCGACAACCGGCTGATCGACGGGAGGGGCGACGCGAGCTACAACATCGACCTGCCCGACGGGAACGACGCCGTGATCCGCGGCAACGTGATCGAGCAGAGCGCCATCAGCGCCAACCGGGCGATGATCCACTACGGCGGCGAGGCGTCGAGCTACACCGGTCAGCTGCTGATCGAGGGCAACGAGTTCATCAACCACCGCAATTACAACGTGGCGGTCTTCAACCAGACTCCGATCGTCGTCCGGATCGAGTGCAACGTCTTCCACAACGTCGATGTCCTGTCGGTGGGTCCGGCGCAGAATCGCAACAACATCGTCTATGACGACCTGAGCAACGTTGGCCTCGTCGACCTCAAGCCGGGTTCGGAATCGAGCTTGCCATCCGTTGACGGAGAGTCGCTTCTTCGAATCATCGTTCCCGAGCCCGGCGACGCATCGACGGCCAATGCGTCGTTCGAGATCTGCGTCTCGAGCGATTGTCGGTTTCGAGGTGACGTGCAGATGGTGGCCCGGCACGGCACCGGGACGCTTGGCGCCTGCGAGATCCAGCCCTGTGACGCGGTGCCGTGGATCGACGATGCCGGGTTCTGACTGCGGATCCGACGCTGGATCTCGAATCACGCGGGGTAGGATATCTCCGTTGTTCTATCCCACTGGAAGGTCAGGTCGGAGTTACCGGGCCGATCGGCGGCGGGAGCCGCGCGGCCTTAACGTAACGGGTCTGTTCATGTCGACCGGTGGCGGCCGATACCGAAGACTCTTGCCGCCAGACAGGACCCTCCGATGAAAGCCGCCCGAAGGGCGGAACGCCTTGTTCTATGGATTCTCTGTGTTCTAGAATCCCTTCTCTTGTTCTGGACCCCATCAAGACTTTGATTTCAATAGAGAAATCGCAACCGATCGTGACAAATGTTCGGGGGTGTCGTGACATTTGTTCGGGGCATCGTGACAAATGTTCGGGGGCATCGTGACAAATGTTCGGGGGTATCGTGACATTTGTTCGGGTCTAAGCGCGAAACGGCGTCGTATGAAGGGATGTTTCCTGCGAGTTTGGCCGAAGTTTGGACCAAACTTCAGGACCAAGTATTTGAAAACACAGAAAACAGAGTATGAAGTTTCATTGAATGATCATTGATTGAGCAATGATGATTCAACGACGCGTCGAGGCCACTCCGGACCGGACGGAGTCGAGCGGTGACCCGATTGGGTGTCGATCCCGCCAGAACGGACCGGTCAGGTTTTGATTGAGGCTCTCGCGGACATAAATCAGGGATCCACCCCCTTGGAGGGTGGCGCTTGTCCCGAGGAGATTTCATGTCCGCTTACGATCTGTTTTCGTTCGCCGAGAAGCAAGCTCGGCGGGCTCCGGATGCTCTGGCGCCGATTCCAGCTGCTCCGATCAAGGTCCCGATCGCTGTCAAGACGGATGGAGCGTCCACGCGGGGCACGAAGGCGGCCGCCGGCGATACGGAGTCCGGCGCGCCCCAGGCCCGCCCGGGCGTCACCGGGGACCCCCTCGACCTTTCGACCGATCCGACAGTTCCCAAGCCTCTCTCCGCGATCGAGGTGATCGAGCCGGATTCAGGCTTGCGCCTCGAAGACAGGAAGCTCTTCAACCTGCTCCTGGCCCTGAGCTGGGATCGCTTGACCGAGAGGCGGTCGGAGAAGCCCTTCTCGGCGCCGGCGGCGGATCTGCGCCGGTCGATGGGTCAGGCCACGCGGAACGACAACCGGCGCCTGCGGGAATCCTTGAAGCGGCTCATGCGTACCCTCGTGACGTTTCCTCGGCTTATGGAGGACGGCAGGACCAACGAAGCGATTGCGCCGCTGCTTGCCTTCGGGTCAATTCCGAAGGGCGCCGGCTTGGTCGAGTGGGACTTCCATGAGCTGATCCGTCCGCATCTCGCGGCGCCCTGCATTTGGGCCCGGCTCCATCTCGAGATCTGCGCCGCGTTCCGAAGCAAGTACGGGCTCATTCTCTACGAGGTCTTGAGCCTGCGCGCCGGGCGGCAGTGGCCGATCTGGACCGTGCCCGTCGATGAGCTGCGCCGGTACATGGGCGTCGCCGACAGGCTCGAGGGTTGGGGGTCGCTGGAGCGTCGGGTGATCGCGCCGGCGGTCGCGGAAGTCAACCGCCTCGCGCGGTTCCGGGCGGAGTATTCTGTTGAGAGGGCTCGCTCGTCTCGTCGCGTCGAGACTGTTCGGTTTCGCGTTCTTCGGTCGGAGAAAGAAGCGACCTGATCGGCTGGGTTCCGCCGGAGCCAGGGCCGGCCCCGGCGTCCGCGCCGACCGCCCTGGCGCCGAACTTCACCTTCCCGCGCCAGAGTTTCTGATAGTAGGCCAGGGTCAACCGGCGAATTCGCGCCGAGTATCCTTCGTCGGCGCCGACGGCCGTGGTGTTCAGGGGCTTGATCCGAATGAACTCGGCGAAGCTCGCGGCTTCCTGGCGCGAAGATCTGCGCGCCGTGAAATGCACCTCGATCGGTAGAAAGGCGAGGTCGCCGTTCCTGCGCATTTCCTCGACGATTCGCAAGGCCTCATCCGAAGAGATCGCGTCAACAATTGCGCAGGGCTGAGCCGTCTTTGTCCGCGTCGTTCCGCAGATCGTGAAAAAGGACATGCGCTCCTCTCGGGACTTGGATGCTGGCTCCGGGGCCGCGGGTTTGCCGGCCGGTCAGGCGGCGAGGAACCCGGCCTTGCGGAAGGGCTCGAGATCCGCGCCCGGTGGGGCGACCCAGACCTTCGCCTCGGGGTTCCATCTGGCGCCGAGCTTTTTCGCTTCTTCGCGGTCGTTGAACGGAACGGAGAGCCTGGTGCCCTTCTCGAGCATGGCCCGCCGCTGATCGTCGTTCATGCGCGAACCCGCGCTATGGCCCTTCGCCACTCCGGACTTGCCGTTTCCTTTGTCACGGCCGCCGCTCGGCTTGGCCTGGCCGCCGCGGGCGCTCTGGTCCGCCGCGATGCGGACGAGATCCTGCCGGGCCCGCAGGGTGTTGAGGTCCTTGGTGACCTTGCCGGCAATGGCCGAGATGAAGCGGGCATGCTCGATCTTGCCCTCGACGATCGATTCGAGCGCGTCCTCCCAGGCGGCCGTCTGTGCCGGGTCGGCATAGTCGGGGATCGCCTTTTCGATCGCATCGATCAGGGTCATGCCGGTCTCCGTCGGGACGAGCTTGCGCTTCTGCACGGTGATGAATCCGCGCTGCTTCAAGGTCTCGATGATGTTGCCCCGGGTCGCCGAGGTGCCGATGCCGGAGGTCTGCTTGAGCCGCTTCTTGGCTTCGGGATCGTCGACATAGGCCGCGACGTTCTTCATTGCCTGCAGCAGGGTTTTTTCGGTGAAGCGCTGCGGCGGTTTGGTCTGTTTCGCCTGGACCTCCACGTGCCGCGCGGTGCCGGGCTCCCCGTCCTTGATCGGCGGCAGGGTGGCGTTCTCGTTCTCGTCCTCGCCGTCCTTGCCGTCTTCCTCGTCGGAGTCTGCGGAATCCTCGCTGCCGGGCGCGCCGAACGCGTCCTTCCAGCCGGCGAAGGTCGGCTGCGTGCCGCGGCGCAGGAAGAGCACGCCATTGGCGTCGAACGACATGGTCGTCGCGTCGTACTCGTGATCGGCCATATGCGCGGCCAGGTAGTGGCGCGCGATCAAGAGATAGAGGCGGCGCTCGTCGGCATTGAGCCGCGAGAGATCGGCGGCCTTGCTCGTGGGAACGATGGCGTGGTGGGCCGTGATCTTCTTGTCGTCGTAGACGGTCTTGCGCTCGATCGGCTTCGCCAGCCCCGACTTGAGGTACGAGAACTCGTTGAGCGCGAGGAGATTTCCCATGATGGCCGCGATGTTCTTGCGGTGCTCGTCGGGCAGGAAGGTGCAGTCCGTTCTGGGGTAGGTGGCCACCTGGTGGGTCTCGTAGAGTGCCTGGGCGATCTTCAGGGTATGGTCGGCCGACCAGCCGAAGCGCGCGTTGCAGGCCTGCTGCAGCAGGTTGAGATCGAAGAGCGGCGGCGGGGCTTTCTTCCTGGCCTCGGTCTTGACCGAAATAGGTCCGGTGGCGCCTGCGGCCAGGGCGGCGAGCGCATCGATCTTCTGGCGGTCGACGATCCGCTCATCCAGCTTCGGTGCGAAGCGCATCCTGACGCTATGGCCGGATTCGGCATCGATGTCGGCGACGAGCTCGAAGTAATCCTCTGGCTTGAAGTCTCGAATCTTTCGCTCGACCTTGACCATGAGAGCGAGGGTTGGCGTCTGCACTCGGCCGATGCTGAGCGGTTTGCCGGGGCCCTGGCGCAGCTTCAAGGTCGCGGCCCGGCTCATGTTCATGCCGACGAGCCAGTCGGCGCAGGAGCGCGCGAGCGCCGCGTGATAGAGCGGCTTCGTCTCGCTTCCGTCGCGCAGGTTCGCAAGCGCTTTCTGAATGGCCGGCAAAGTCAGGTCACTCAGCCATAACCGCTTGATTGGTCCGTTGTAGCGGAGCTGGGTCAGGATCTCGTAGGCGATGAGCTCGCCCTCGCGATCGGCGTCGGTTGATACCACGACCATGGACGCCTTTTTGAGCAGGTCGTTAATGATCTTGATCTGCTTGCGGACGCTGCCGTCTCTGGCCTTGTACTCGAAGGGCTTCGGAATGATGGGCAGGGTGTCCCACTTCCAGTACTTGAGCTCCTCGTTGTAGTCCTCCGGCATCTTCTGCATGAACAGGTGACCGAAGGCCCAGGTCACGATGCTGTTGCCGTTGGCGAGGATATGACCGTCCTTGGGGTGGGGCTTGCCGATCGCCTGCGCGATCTTTCTTGCCTGATCCGGCTTCTCGCAGAGGTAAACAATTGGGCCCGACATGAAATCCTGATCTGTAATAACTGCTGCTGCGACGGCAGGGCGGTCGCAGGTAAATCCCAGAAATATCCGTGCAAGAAGATATAGGTGTATTTTGGTGCGCTACATTGAAAGGCGCAGTATTTTGCGCCAAATCAACCGATAGGCCTCAGTTTGACAGTATTCGCGCGCGAAGTATTCGCGTGGGCGACGTTATCGGAGTTCGTGATGCGGATCGTATTGCCGGAGAAGGATGCGGTTGATTACAGACCGCTCTACGTCGTTCCCGAGACGCACCCATCTCAGGAAGCGCTCGATCCATCCGCTCGCGATGTCGTCGTTGCGCAGACTCTGGGGGCCGAGTGGGTTCCCGGCGGCATGCATATGCGCCCCGGACCCGGATCCTCGGAAAAGGAGGCCGCCGAGCTGGAGAAGCGGTTCGGCACGATCGAGGCAAAGGCACGCGCGGAGAAAGCGCTCACGGAAATGCTGTCGGGCCGAGCTTCACGCGACATGGTGAACAGGGCCGCTGATGCTGCTGTTCGTGCCGCCGGCGAGGCCGAGCCTTCGAAGGAAAGGACGGCGTCCGGCACGGGTTCCCGCGATGCTTCCCCGGACAAGGCCGGGCGGACCTACTTCTACACCGTGCACGACGTCGAGTCGCCCTACGACTTCCGCAAGCTGTACCGGATCGCGAAGGAGGCCGGGCTGTCGATCGCCATCGATTACGACCGGGCTTCCCCGATGTATCGTCAGCCATACACCTATGCGAGCGTTCCTCCGGCGCTGGAGCCGTTCCGCTCGGAAGCCGCGCAGAAGGCCTTCGAGACGCAGAAGTCTAACGAGCGGCTCCTGCGGGAGACCATGATCGGCGCGGCCAATCTCGAGGCCGGCGATCGGGCGCGCCTGCGCCGTCCCTTGACGGTTCCGAAGCCCGAGAAGGATCCCGAAGGCTTCAACAGGGCGCGCGAGGCGATCCGGAAGATCGCCCGCAATCCGGACAAGCTGCGGGGGCTCATCGATCTGACCCGCCAGGCGCGCGATGAGATCAAGCTCAAGGAGGACACGCTCGTGGTGTCCGGTCTCGAACTGACGCCGATGGAGAAGAACTATTACGGGATGCTGACGCGCGGCATCCGTCTCGGCGAGCACGTGCTGCGGGAGCGTGATCGCGCGACGGCGGCTACAGGCGGGCCGGCGAACGAGAGGAGCGGCAAGGAAAAGGCCCCGCCCCGCCGCGTCGGCGTGGAGCGATAGGAGACGATTGGGGGCGGCCACAGAGGATCGGAGCCGCCGCATTCAGGTGACGTGCCATGAGTGAAGAGAACGCGCAGTCGGAACGCGATCGCGAGGATGCCGATCGCCGGAACGCTGAGGCCGAGCGGCT
>Ga0310834_101019_pt1 | contig 20373 bp, 17 predicted proteins | sample SM_ome_2_FD_201314 | JGI IMG/M metagenome (GOLD analysis project Ga0310834, IMG submission 201314) | Sorghum-adapted microbial communities enriched on stacked mutant (SM) sorghum from Joint BioEnergy Institute, Emeryville, California... ... | reverse complement strand
CGCAGTCGCCGAAGAAGGCGTCGCGGAGCCGCCGATCGTGGGCAACGTCGTACAAGAAGGCCATGAGGCCCGAATCCGCCGAGAGGGCCGCCTCGGCAAGCTCGGTCCTCCCGACCGCCTCGAGAACCTGCTGGGCCAGGTATGGCGCGATGACCTTGTTGCAGAAATCCCTCGTCAAGTCCTGGATGCCCTGCGGCGGGACCCGAAGGAAGAGCTCCGACATCTTGATCCACTTGCCGCCAAGCTGGGATATGACGTCCTTTCGGTCGCGCCCAAGAGCCTGCGCCAGGGCATCGACCGGATGGCCCATGACGAAGTCGAAGGCCCTGAACTCCGCTTTCGACCTCGGGATCCAGTTGCCGGGAATGTCCTGCAGCTTGAGCATGAGAGAATGCGGCGATCTCCTGGCTTGGCTCCCCGCGCGCTGCCAGTGCAGCTTTCGCATCCTGCGGACGATCGTCTCGGCCCCCTTTGTGCCGGCCAGAATACGGGCGACCGATTCTCCGCCGTCGATTTTGTCCGTGACGTCGTCCCGTTTTCGCATGTAGCCGAGGAAGAGCGGATAATCGGAAGCGGCTTGCATTCTGTAGAGTCGCCGCGTCCGATCGCCATCGCCTTGAAGCCAATTGTAGTCGCTGATACGAAGAAAGCCGGTCTGATGCATGATCTTCAGCGCCTCGGGGTCGAGGTGCTGGCGGAACTTCTTCAGGCTCGCCGAAAGCCGTCGCCGCTCGAACTTCGTCAGGGTAGAGCGGAAGGCATAAAACGCCCGATTCAGCTTGTAGTCGTATTCCCAATAAAGGTCGACCCGGCGTTCTATAACGCCCCAGCAGCGGGCGACCAGGTTGGCCACACGGTCGTTGCCCCATGACGAGTAGGCCGACAGGGCACCGTTCGCCTGATATCCCTTCTCGAAGAACGTTGCCCCGAGATCCCGGACGATGTCGATCAGGCCGGGGCTCGGATCGTCGACTATGTGAAGGTCGCTGCAGAGCGTGCCGTCGGGTCGCCGCCAGATCAGGTCGATCACCCGCTGGTTCGGGCTTCCGGAACTCAGGGCCAGAATCGGTCCGACGTCGGGGAGCAGGCCGGGCGCGAAGACACGCTGGGCACAAGCTCGACGCTCCGCCGCGTAGGCCTCGCGCGCCGCGGACAGGACCTCGGCGTTGTCGATCCCCGCGAATCGTTCGAGGATCTTATCGATATATCCGTAAATCTCCGGCGCATAGGTCGGATTATTATGGAGCGAATTATCGCGCATAAAAATGCCGAGTAAAAAATTGTGGTTACGAAGAATATATGAGCGCGACTCATACCGTGCGACCGGCGCGGCCGAAACCAGCGAAGGCGTCGCCAGGGAGCCAATCCCCGATCGGGGAAAACTGAGAAAGGAATTGGCGGCCTCGCCAGGACTCGAACCTGGAACCCGGACTTAGGAGGTCTGTGTGATGTCCCGTTTCACCACGAGGCCGAAGGGTCCACTGGCAGCTTATTGCGGGACGCGTGGTGAGCGCGGCTGGGATCGAACCAGCGACCTCCTGCATGTCAAGCAGGCGCTCTCCCGCTGAGCTACGAGCCCGTATCCTTGCGTCGGCCGAGTAATCGGCGTCATAGAGGCCAACGGAAAGAACTTGGCTCCGGCGCCTGGGCTCGAACCAGGGGCCTGGTGGTTAACAGCCACCCGCTCTACCAACTGAGCTACGCCGGAGCAGTTGTTCGATGTTGCGAGCCGCTTCTCTTCGTCTCGAGCCCAAGATGTGGGGTCGGATGTTCTTGAGCGGTCGCTCCGATAAGCAATATTGGTTGCACGTCTCCGAGGGCAAGCGGAGCGTTTCACGTCTTCGGCCGATCGCGCGAAAGACGCGATAAAGCATTGCGCTGACTGCAGTGTTGCAATGCAGCAATCGTTGTCCTGCCGAATCCGGACGGTCCCTATATCGCATGTGAAAGGAAGAAGAGACCGGCCGCGCCGCCTTGGAACCTCAGGACCACGCCGACGCCGTGCTGCCTCTGATGCCCAAGGAGAAGACAGATGAACGAATTCAAGACGTCCACTGGCGAGGACATCAAATCCGCCCTGGATGCGGCGCGCCGGGAGCGGTCGATCGCGTTCGCCGCGCTGGCCCGAAAGGTGGTCGGTGCGTTCCGGACTCTCGCCGAAGCCTATCGGGAGGCTCGTCAGCAGGAGGCGCTCTACGCCGAGCTGTCCCGGATGGACGAGCGCCAGTTGCGCGATATCGGCCTGACCCGTGCTGACATCCCGGCGGTCGTCGCCGGCCTCAAGGGCCGGGAGGGTACTCGAGAGACCCATCGAGAGAGTTCTGTCCCGAGTCCGGTAGCGAGAGAGCGGTTGGCCGCCTAAGCGAGGATCACGCTCGATCCGAATTCGCCGCCGGCCGGCTTCGCGGACGAAGCAAGACCGACCGCGACGAAACGAGGAAAGGGCCGCCTTCAGAGGCGGCTCTTTCTCTTGTCGGGCAGCGCCTACTCGTCCTCGATTTCGTATTCCTCGATGATCGCTTCCCAGAGCGCGACCGTTCCTGGATGAACGGATTGGAAGTCGATCTCTCCGCTCGAGAGAAGCTCTGCGATCTCCAGCTCGGCTTTCGAGAGGGCGGCGTCTCGCTTTTCCGGGTTGTCCGGTACGGTCGATTCCGGGGGTGTGAGCCGAATCGGGCGTTCCCGAGCCGCCGCCTCAAACTCGTCCTGCTGGCGCTCGAGCCAGCGCCGCAACGCCTCGACCCGAAGGTCCATCGTCCGGCCGATCGGATTGTCGTAGCGGGCGCGCATGTCCCAGGCCTGGCTGTCGGTGGAGGCGAGTCGCGGGTGCTGGCTGAGCGCTCCCAGCGTCTTGGCGCCGAAGGCGTGGAAGCGTACATGGGGATCGAGCAGGCGATCGAGCCCGTCGAGAATCGCTTCGAGCCCGTCCGGGCCGGTCAGCGGCCGCCGGCAAACCGAGCCGATGCCGACGAGCTTGGGCCAGTCGAGGATCGGCATCATGTCGATGCAGCGCGCGTAGTCGTCGAGGCGGAAACCCTGAAGAACGGGCATGGGCGGTTTGATGCCCCTCCGTTCGGCCTCGCGCCGGCATTCAGCGTAGAGCCGCGCCGTGTAGGCGCATCGCATGAGCACTTCCTGACGGTCGCTCGCGACCTCCGGCTCGTTGCAGCAATCGAGCTGAGAGTAAATATCCAGATTCTCGAATTGCGCTGCGAGGTCGATGTACTGGGCCACGCTCCAAGGGAATCCGCGATATGTCTTTAAGGCGACGAACCCTGCCGAATCGAGCGCCGTCTTCCGGCGCCGTGCGAGGCGGGGAACGGGAGACTTGAAGCCGGGGAAGGGCATGGCGTGCCGCAGGGCGCGCGGCCAGGGGCGAGCGAAGGCGTTCGCCGACAGCAGAATCGGAAGGTCGAGCTCGTCCGCCGCGTCGAGCAGACGGCCGTAGGGAATGGGAAGGCCAATGTAGAGCCGCATGTGTGATGCCTTTAGACCGAACCGGGGTCAAGATGCCGCGGCGGAGGGAGCGGCTGTCTGGAGAAGTTTACGGCTACTCCGGGGTACGCCGCCGGATCGCGCGCTTGATTTCCTCGATGCGGCGTTGTTTCTCGATCCGCTGGTGAGCGGACATGGCGGACGCCGGCGTCAGCTCGAACGTCGATGTGGTCCCCAGCGCGTCGATGATCGCGGCGAGATCTCGAAGCTTGAAGTTCTCGGTCCCGGCGAAGATGCCGCGCACCACCTCGGCGTCGAGCTCGGCGATGCGCTGTACCTCGTCCATGGTAAGACCGGAGGCCGCGCCGAAGCTCATCCGCGACGCGCTCGCGGAGGTAGATTGCCCGGGCCTCTCTCTCGATCGGGTCCGGCTTTTCCGTCCGTCCCGTCGGGTCGGTCATTTCTTTGTCCCGCCGAGTTTCTGCTCGAGCAGCCGATCGATCTCGTCGACGGCATCCACCGCGCGTCGAAAGATCACGGCGTTGAAGATGTCGTGATCAATGTACGGGCTCGGCTCCAGATTGTTCAGGATCCTGAAGGCCGGACAGTCGAAGGCGAGGGCGTTCACGTTGATGACGAGCCCGCTCGTCCCGATGACGAGAAGCACGTCCTCACTTCTCAGGGAGCGAAAGGCCTTGTGCATCTTTGCGTAGTTGGGCGCGTGACCGTTGAAGAGCACAACCCCGGGTCTCACGCCCTTGCGCGACGGGCAACGCTCGCAGCGCTCGTCCAGGCCGAAGCCGCGATAACCGATGTCCCAGACATGACCGCATGCCTCGCATTTCATCTCGCGAAGGCTGCCGTGCAAATAAACGACGTCGACACAATTCGCTCTCTCGGCAAGGTCGTCGACATTCTGGCTCAGGAAGACCGTCTCGTAGCGCCTCTGCCAGCGCGCGATCGCCAGGTGCATGGCGTTCGGCCGGACCTCCGCAAGCTGTGCTCGGCGCGCATTGTAGAACGCATGAACCATCTCGCGGTTCTTCTTCCAGGTCATCTGGTTGGCGACCTGGTCGATGCTGTAGCCCTCCCACAGGCCGTCCGCGCCGCGAAAGGTCGGTATGCCGGAATCGGCGCTCAGTCCGGCGCCGGCGAGAATCAGGAGTCGAGCCATTGGGGGTCGGTTCCCTTGACCTCGAAATGTTTTGCGCCTTGAGCCCAGAAGATGGGTTCTGATGCCTTGATCCGGTTGCACGGCTCGAGGAACGAAAGATGCCGGAGGCGGAAAACCGCCTCCGGCATTCGTTCCTGGTCATGCGGTCCGGCCTCGATCACAGGCGATCGAACAGAACCAGGTGGTGATTGATCATCCAGGTCAGCCGGAGTCGCTCGCCGATCCGGGTACCGGTCGGCTCCAGAAGGTGGAACAGCCTCGTGACGGTCTTGGTGGGCGTCACGTTCAACGTGCAGAACGCCCCGTTCTCCTGCACCAGGATCCTCGGGCCGTTCGGCTCGTTCACCGCGACGGTGTAGGAGCCCGACAGATGGGGCGCGCATGATGCCGGCAGGGCGACCAGGCCGGTGCGCCACATCCGCGTGGTGACGACCAGTTCCATCGAGATGCGGCTTTCGCCGATCTCGACATCCTTGACGACGCCTTTCCGCGTGGCGCGCCCGGACTTGGCCTGAACGGACGCGGGTCCGACCTCGGCGCCGGCAAGCGCGTAGATCCCATGGGCAAGACGGGTCATGATGGGCGAGCCGAGAACGAAGCCGTTCAGCTGGAAGCGCGACAGCCCGGCCTCGTCCCAGTGGCGGGTGAAGTCGGAAACGGCGAGGCAGCCGCCTTCGCGACGGAAGAGTTCGAGGGCAAAGCGCTCGATTTCGGTCAGATGCATCTCGGCCGGGAGCGGTTCCGAAACGCGGACGGTGTCGCCGTCGATGACGATGCCCTCCATCTGATCGCAGGCGGCCCCGACCACGGCAAGCGGCGGCGCCAGGCGGTCGGTCGGATAGACCCGGGCCACAGCATCCCGAAGCTCGCCGAGGGAGATCGAGGTCGTGACGCAGAAAACCTTGCGGACCAGCGTCGAAAGCTTGTTGGGGAAGCCGTCTCCCAGCCAGAACCAGCCGTTCTCCCGGTCGAGCCAGCGGAACCCCGCGGAAAACCGCAGGACAGCCGCAACGTTGCCGGGAGAAGCGCCGATCCCGTCGAGGTTGGACGCCATCTCCTGAATCGTGGCGGCGCCGTACTTGCGCACGAGAAGACGGGCAACGGCCTCGATCTCGCGGGCGCTGACCCGCCGGGATCCGGCTTCCAACAGACCCGTCACGGACGCTTCGTCGTTGATCTGCATTTCTTCGGGGCGATCGGCAAGACAGGGCGCCGGCCTTGCGGCCGGCGCCCCATCCTCGCATACCCCCCGCACGAGGGTTCTCGGCATGGGTGATACTTAAGCTTTCGGCTTGTAGATCTCGGCCGCGCAGCGGGATACTCGGTCGATGGTTTCCCGGATGTCCGCGACGGCCTCGGACGGGCTCGTGTAGAAGCGGCGCTGTTCGCGCTCCTCGGCGAAGGCGACCGCGTATGCGACGAAGGCGGCGTCATAGGCGACCCGCATGAACCCCTCGTCCTCCGTGCCCTGCGGCGAAGACGCCGCGGCCATGAGCTTCGGATGGTCGAGGTTGATGTAGATCGTGCGCGCATCGCGCTGGTAGATCGCCGGCTCCTCGGCCTCGCCCAGGTTGCGGAACTCGACATTGAAGCCGCCCTTATTGGACTTGCGCAGGTTCTGCTGCTTGTCCTTCGGACGATTGTCCTTTGGATCCTCATCCCCGGTGGCTTCGTCCTCGGTGGCTTCGTCTTCGGTGGCTTCGTCCTCGGGTACGTCGCCCCTGGGATCGTTGAAGTCGGGCTCCTGATCCTTCGGGTCCGGGGCCGTGTCGTCCCGGGGCTTCTCTTCGGTGCTCGTCGTCTCGTCGACGCGCTCCTCGACCGGTTCGTCCGTGGCGGGTTCGACGAACTCGGCCGGATTCTCGACGACCACGGTGAGGTAGCCGTTCTCGTCGACCTTGACGCCGCGTTTGCCCTGGCCCGTCATCCGTAGCTTGAGGCCGCCGATGGGGACGTTGTTCGCCATCCAGTCCCGATTGATGATCTGCGAGATGGCCGCGGCCTTCTCGTTCAGATGGCGCAGGTCATCGACCTGACGGCGCTTGCGCTCCGCCTCGACAAGCTCGCGCCGGATCGCCTCGACATGCGGATTGATGAATCGCAGCAGGGCGGCAACGACGGGGTTGCGCCGATTGAGGCGCATGTTTCGGCTGACGTCGAACGCGGAGATCCCGGCGGTCTCGTCGTCGAGCTGCGGCACGTCGATGTCGCCGAAGATGAACTGCGACATCTCTTTGCCGGCGGCCGCGTCCAGCGTGGTCTCGTGCAGGACGCCGTTGGCGCGGATCGCGATGCCCCGGATGTGCTCCGGAACGACCGACTTGGCGACCTTGACGGTCAGCTTGGCGTTGCCGATGAGGGCCCGGATGGCCGGATCCTTGGGCGTGAACACCTTCGGAGCGCAGGCCAGCGCCGGCTCGGTGTAGCAGATCGGACGGCCGTTGATCGTCACCTTGAGATCCGGCCATTCGGCGATGTGGGCCTCGATGTACTGTTCGATCGAGCGAACGTCGATCCGGTCGAGATAGATGTTCTCGATTTCGATGACCGTGCCGTTCGGCTCGGTCGTCGGCCGGTTCCGCTCAAGCGTCGCCACCGGAATCGCGTCGCCAGACGACATGTTCAGCACGCCGTCGCGGGTAAGCTCGGCCTTGTTCCGCAGGCCATTGCGCACCGTGGTGACCCGCAGCAGCCCGGCGATGCCGAAGGCGGCCGATTTGCCGGTTCCGAAGCGGCCACGGCCCTTTCGGCCGGCCAGGCGCTCCTTGTTTTCGCCATGCATCGTGAAAAAGTGGCGCAGGCCCTCGCGGGTCATGCCCGAGCCGTTGTCGGCGATCACGATGCGCTTCTTGTGCTGGTCGATCGTGATACGCACGAACGCCGTCACGCCGCGGTCCCTGTATTGATAGGCGTTGGCGAGATATTCGAGAACGACCAACCGCTCGTGGCCGAACTGGGCGGAGTCATGCAGCAGCACGCGGCCGACATGGGCAGTGACGCAGAGATCCGTGTCAACAGTCATTAAGAACCCTCGAATTGGACAAGCGCCGTCGCGACGCGCCCGCGTACCGGGCCGACGATTGACTTGACGCTTCGATGTGCGGAAGGCCTTTACCGCTGGAAAACGGAGGCCGGAGTGATGCGAGAGAAATGGTGAGCTTCTGTTGCCCGGCGCCCACCAAGCCGCGCTTGCCTAGCTGCTAGGCAGCATGAGCCATACGGTTGTCGTTGGCACTTCTTGAGCGGTCCGATAACGGCGGTACCACGCCGGGCGTAAACTCATGCCTTTACCGCGCCGCGTCGATCCTGGTTCGCCCCCTTGGAGACCGACCCTGGGCGCCGTCGGGCGCGCGGCTGGATCGAAGAAACTGGTGGAGGCGCCGGGTACTGCCCCCGGGTCCGGTGCGCATATTCCGCAGAGCGTTTAACGCCATAGCCTCCGGAGCGACAAGGCGCGGAGGACTTTGTTTCTAAAAAGTTTCTAATAAATATTGGTTCGAAGGTTTAGGCCCGCCAGTTTCAAGCACCGATATGGCGGAAAACCGCCGCGAGCAACGATCAACACCAATTATCCCCTGGAATCGCCGCTCGCTCGGCGAATTCCATTTTTCATTTGGACCGCCCATTGGCGTTCACGCGAAGCACGCCAACGGGCGCTGGCCGAATAATCATTCGACCGATTTTCGTTTAACATGTTTTTCGTGCGGTGCTACCATTTTCGCGATCCACAACTCGGGAGCGGCACGATGGATCACCATCCCCGTCGAATCGACGCGCTCAAATCGCGACACGCGGCCCTGGAGCTGGAAATCAAAAACGAACTGTCAAGACCGTTGCCGGATTCGGAGCGACTGACCGGCCTCAAGCGGGCCAAGCTGCGGATCAAGGAAGAGATCGAAGGCATCGCCGCCGGCAACGGAGCGGCCGCGAGCGCCGGCAGGGAGCGCCGCGGCGGGGCCTTGCACTAAGGCAAGTCATGACGTTCGGCGGCCGGTCCAGGGTCATCCAGCGATCGATACTGCGCGGCCTCCGGGGACGACCCACTCGTGCGCACATGCCGCCGGTGATTAAAGGTCGGCGAGGGCCGTATCGAGTGGATCGTCCTCGTCGATGTCCTCGTCTTCGTCTTCGTAATCCGACATAAACTTGTTCCGGAGCTCGGAGAGTTGGGCGATCGCCATGTCGAGCCGGGTCGTCGCCGTGTCGAGATCGCAGCAGTCCTGGGCGACCGACAGCTCCCTGAGGAGGAAAAGAAGCAGACTGTCGCCGCAGTCGCGGGCTTCCTTCAAGGATTCGATGTACGAAAATTCGCCGTCTTCGTAGTTATTGACGACGAAGCGCTGAATGGGGTCGAGCTTCATAAAACATCCTCAAATTCATGAATGCGTTACGCGTGTCGGCCGTATGGAACTTCCGCCGCGTGGGCGCCGGAGCCGGCTGCCGGAATCGAACCGGCGACCTGTCGCCTACAATGCGACGCTCTACCAACTGAGCTAAGCCGGCCTGGGGTGACAGCAAAAGCCGGACGCCCGGATGATATGGGCCGCTAACGACCGGAACACAAACGGGCCCGATAAAAGCGAGATCGGAAGCGATCCTCGGGCGTTCGCAATTTTCCACACGAACTCATATTGGCCGTGCCCCCGTAGCATCGGGGCGCGGCCAATATTCATTAGTGAACGAGTTCATGCGCTTTGTACTCACGATCGCGACGATCATGCTTGCCGGCGCTCTCATGTCCGGCTGCGCGGAGACCGAGTTCGTCGTCAACGTCGGCAAGGAGATCTCCGACATGTTGGGCGACGAGCAACCCCAAGGGCGCTACAAGGTCGGCAAGCCCTATAAGATCAACGGAAAGTGGTACTATCCCGCGGTCGACTACGACTACGACGAGGTGGGCTACGCCTCCTGGTACGGCCCGGGCTTTCACGGGAAGAAAACCGCGAACGGCGAGATCTACAACGAGAACGCGCTCACGGCCGCGCACAAGACGCTGCCGATGCCGAGCATCGTGCGCGTGACGAATCTTGAGAACAACCGCGTGCTGGTGGTGCGGATCAACGATCGCGGGCCTTACGTGGATGGCCGGATCATCGATCTGTCGCGCCGGGCGGCGCAGCTCCTGGGCATGGAGCGGAAAGGCGTGGCGCGCGTGCGCGTCGAGGTCATGGAAGCGGAGAGCCGCAAGATCGCGAAGATCTACGGCGTCCGAGAGCAGGAGAGGCGCGTCGCGGCGATGAACCCGGCTCTGCAGGACCAGGAAGCCCGGCCGCCGCGAGCGACGGTGGATCTCAGGCGGGCGGTGATGGCGGCTTCCGAGGCCGACGCAGCGGTTGAGGTCGAAGCCACCGTGGCTTCGTCCAACGTCGAACCCGCTACCTTTCGGGACGGGCATGGCCACCAGGGCGCGGAGGACTCCGGTAGCGAAAAGATATACTACGTCCAGGCCGGAGCCTTCCGCGAGCGAGACGGCGCCGAGGCCATGGTCCGCAAGCTGATGTCGATCGGACCCACACGGATCAGCGAAGTCACGATCGACGGAGCGGTATGGCATCGGGTCAGGCTTGGCCCGTTCGAGAGCCTCGATCTGGCTACCGCGCTCATGTCGCGCGTTATGGAGGCGAGCGGCGACGGCGCCGCGATCGTCGCCCGTTGAAAAATGGTCCAGCGAAAAATCGAAAAAAACTTGCCGAGCCGATGGTCGAGCGGAGGAGGGCATGTTATAACTTGCCCGTCGCGCGGTGGCTGGGCGCAACTCATCCGACTCTCACCTAACGGTCCGGCCGGACCGGCTGCGCTCGGCGAATATCGGCACGAGGCCTAGCGCCATCCCGGACTTGTGTCGATCGCCGCGCGGCGCCCGTGATTTCAGTTGTTGGTCCTTCGACGGCCTTTGGCCGGACGGCCCGGATCAGGCGGCCAACTTGCCGATTACCGGGAAGATCGGATCGAGCTTGCCGGCAACTTCCTTCAGGAGCGCGTTCAGGGCTTGCTCCTTGGCAGCTTCGTTGGCGAATCGATGGTCGACCGGAACCGGGTTGTGGATCGTAATATCCACGAGCTCCTTGTTGTAGTGATCGAACTCGTTCACGACCTTGGCGCCGGATCTGGTGACTTCGATGACGATTCCACCCTCACGCTTGTAGACGCGGCCCTGTTCGCGCCGGACCGAGCCGAAGGACAGGATCGGCGTGTCGCCGCCGCTGTTCGCGATCTCGGCTCGGGCGTAGCGAATGGCGGTTTCAGGAATGAAGTCGGGGCCGTGCATGGCCTCGAGCCTGTTGCCGAACTCACCGAGGATCTTTCGGACCTCCCAGGGCTCGCCGCATACATCGACGACGGTCCGCTTGCCCTCCTGGGTCGTGACGTGCCATTGGGTGAGGCCGTAGATGAGGCATACGGCGTCTCGCCCGAACTTGAAGTCGTCGACGGGCCGCATGCCGTAGCGTTCCGTAAGAATGTTCTGGATGGTGGATTTTCCGCTTTCCGGCGCACCGCAGAGGGCGACCAGCATCGGGTATTTCTTCATGAAGGGCGAGCCTCAAAATAAAGACGAAGGCGCCATGCGCAATAAGATCCGGTATCGAGAATATTGTTTTCCGGAACTATCGGGTCAAAACATCCGAACCAATATCTTGGGCTCGAGACCGAGAGAAGTAAGTCCGTGAAGATCCGGAAGGCCCATCGGCTTAAGCTCGACCGCTTCGCGCCGTCGAGCCAGACCTGCTCCGGCCGCGGCCACCGGCAGCCCATGCCGCTCCGCGCCCGAGCCTTCGGCTGCGGGTCACGCGGCGCGGTTCTCGATCGCGATCTCAACATTCGGAACGGTAGGCGGGGGCACCGCCGAACCGCCGTCATCGACGGCTACGCCCGGGGATGATCGCTCTGCCGGGGCGGCGGCTTCCGCCGCCACCAGGCATCGGTCGACGAAGCGGGAATTGACGGTTGCTCGCGACGCAAGCTTTCGTGCGGCGTGAGTAAACCCGATAGTGCCCTTGTTTTCTGAAAGAAGACCGGAAACGGGTGTTGCGTCGGATTCTCTTATTGAAAACGATCGAGTCGGATTGTCTGACGGAGACGGGGGCATGAGACACCGCCACGTCTCCGCCAGACGATCAGATTAACGGCTTCGATACCTATCGACCGCGGGAGCGGGGCCGCTTCGGAACGAACCGTGCCAGAGCACAATCCTTACCTCCGCAACGCCGGGAAGGGCCTTGGTATTGCGGTTGAACCAGACGTCGAACGCGCCGAACGTCGACAAGCCCGGCAGCGAAGCGCTTATTGGCCAGCCGATAAGCCCCCCAGCAGCCTGAAGGTGGCGGCGGGGGTGTGTCGGTGGTCTTCCGGAAGCGAGCCGGTTAGGTCTTTTCGATCAGGATAATCGGATACTTGCCGTATTTTCCGGCGAGTCCCGGAAAGGCGGCTTGAAAGGCCAGGATGCCGCTGGCGATGGCCCGGCTCATGAATCCGTCGTTGAAGTGTCGGCGCATCACGTCGTTGCTGATGAGTCGGAAGCCGGCAATCCGATACCGGAACGGCCAGTTCTGCCGTTTGAACCATTCCCACGAGTGGGCGTGAAAGTAGAGATCCGGGCGCGCCTCCCCGGCGGCTGTCGCGGCTGCGGCGTTGACCGGCAGTAAGCGGCAGAAGAGCCACTGAAGCGCGGTGGCCACGGGAGAGCGTGACCAGACATAAACGATGGCCGCGCGCCCGCCGGGCGCAAGGACGCGCCAGAGTTCATTGAACGCCTTGGGCTGCTCGTCCGCGGGTATGTGGTAGATCACGTGACTCGAAACGATTCCGTCAATGACTCCGTCCTTGAGTGGAAGATTCGTCATGTCGCCGATGATGTAGACGCCTCGATCGCCGAGCTTCTTCTGGGCTTCGCGCAACGCCAGCTCCGATAGATCGATGCAGATCCGCCTCTCGAAGTTCTCGTGATACTCGAGGTATTCATCGTGCGGGATCGGGCCGGAGCCCGCATCCAGAAGGAACCGGCCGCGTTTCGGCAGATATTTCTTCACGCGGCGTATGCAGCGGCTCGTAAGGTTACGGGAGACGCTTCGCGTGTCGACGAAAATCGCTGTATCCTGATAGGATCCGCCTTCGGTCTTCTGCCAGCCGAAGGTGTCGTAGAACGTCTGCACGACGCGCTTTTCTTTCCGAAGTTGCGGAGCATCGGACTGCCCCGATGGCAATAAATGAAAAATTCCGTCGCTGTATCTGTAGACGTGGCGCCCATCCGGCGTTCCGATTCGATCGTCGGAAAGCCGTGTCAATTCGCTCCCGGTCACGGGGCAGCGAAGAATCGACAAGACGCTCTCATCCATACTTGGTCCCCCATTCAAGGAGCCGGCGGCGGATCGTTCCGGCCCACATTTGTTCCCGTCCTCGTCGTCCGACCGTCTACTCGTGTCGACGGCATCGGACATGCCACGATCCGGGTGTCGCCGCTTGCGTTCGTTCCCAGATTGCGTGCAAACAGGTACCTTACCGGTCAGTTTGTTTCCGGGATCGAAATCTGACGACCAGACCTGGCTGTCGCGCTCACCCCCGTTCGCGGCGTGGAGATTATACATTTCGTGTAGGCCGGGAAAACGGGGAACAATCGCCTTCCTTATCGTCGATCTTATCCCCGGCGGCGGCCAGGCCAGGCGGACAGACCGTGGGGCTGACCCGTCCTCGTGCCACAGGTCATGGCTTCGGTGTTTCTTCGTTCGCCGAACCAGCAGTATTATCGGGGGTCTTACTTTTGACCGGCTCGCAGTATATTGTGCCATCCGGCCTGTGACGGGGCGTCAACTGACCGAATGGGCTGGCAGAAATGTAATGACAGCCTGTACCTCGGTCGACCCACAATAAAAGTCCAGAGCGCTGCGTTTCACTGTCAGTGGAATCGCGCTCAAGAAAACCGCTTGCTGAGTTCATCCAGACGATGAACCAGATTATCAGGACGGCCAGGACGATGGTAAGGGCGGAGTCGAACATGGATCGTGTCTTCATGGCTTTGGCCTGTTCATGAGCGCCCCCAATACGGGCGCGTGGCGGTTCGGGATGCCAGGACCGTTGCCATTACAGATCAGATGGCGGGGCGGCGCGCCCCGACGGAATTCAACAGGGCGGGCCCGCCTACAGGTCACCGGTCAGGAACGGACAAGAGAGGTCCGAGAAGTCCGCTGGCGCCGATCCGGAAATGCTGGGGCCGCAGATAGTCGTGCCCCATGCGTTCCAGCGCGAGAAGCAGGTATTGAAGAGCGTCCCTGGGATCGCGGATCCCGCCGGCGGCCTTGAAGCCCACCGTCCGGTTCTGCTCGTCGCGGACGGCCTTGATGGCGTCCAGCATTACCGCGACATGCTCTGGCGTCGCCCCGGGGCTTAGCCTGCCCGTAGAGGTCTTTAGGAAGTCCGCGCCCGCGGCGATCGCGTCGCGACACGCGGCGGCGAGAAGCTCCGGGTCCTCGAATGCGCCGCTCTCGAGAATCACCTTGAGAACGACACTCTCGCCGCAGGCCTCTCGGGCGGCCTCCACGACGGCCATCGCCTTCTCGCGGTCGCCGGCGATGTAGGCCAGATACGGCAGAACCACATCGATCTCCTTCGCGCCAGCGACGACCGCGCCGTGGACCTCCTGCCAGACGCGGTCCGGCTCGGCCTTGCCGTCCGGAAAGTTGGCGACGGTCGCGATCGGAATTTCCGTGCCGCGAAGGGCCATCCGGGCGGAGAGCACGAAGGAGGCGGGAACGCAGACAGCGGCCACCGGCCCGGTCGGAGTCAAGGCTGAGCGGCAAAGCGCATCAACGTCCTCAATCGTCGCGTCCTGCCTCAGGTCCGTGAGATCGAGCAGGCGGATAATCTGCCGCGCCCGCAGGGCCTCGAGGCTGACGCTGCGCGGGCATGAGCCGAGCTCGGCCATGAGCGCCCTGAATGCATCGGATCCCCGCATGTAGTCCTGGGCAAGGCGGATCTGATCCTCCCGGACCGCAAGAAAGCGCCGCAGGGTTTCGCTGTCCTCGATCCGGTGGCGAAGGCCGAGCTCCGTGACTGGCTCGACATGACCTTCGGCGCCCCCGACGCTCTTGTAGACCGCCTTGAGTCGCGCGAGGTCGCGCGTGCCCTCGACGTCGATGGCCAAGCCGTCCGGCGTCATGCAGAAGACGTGCTTGATCAGCGGATCGGCTCCTTCCTCGGAACTGGGCTCCCGGTCCCAGAGAACGGCGAGCGGCCAGCCGGTCAGGCGGTGAAGCCCGATGGCGAAATGATGGCAGTGGCCGCGGACATAATGATCGACGAGTTCGCGCTCGAAATACCGGGTGCAAAGCGGTTCCGACATGGTCTCCGTCCTGGATTATGCCGAGCGGATCCGGCGAAGCGCCCTGGCCTCGTCGATCTCGGCGTCGATGTTCGTGAGAAGATTTGCGAAGTCCTCGTCGTGCCATTTATGGACGACGTGAACGACTTCGTGCTTCGCGATGGCGAGAAGTCGCTTCAGGCTGCGCCTGTCGCTGATTCGCCAGGCCATACGGCCTTTAGCGTCGAGGGGATTCAGGCAGAACAGGTGTCCGCCGCCGACGGACCGGCACACCGCGCGTGTCAACGTACCGGACTCCTCGTCGGGGTCAGTGAAGTACCAGCCGATAGACCAGGCGATCCGGTCCGTTCCCGTCACCTGAAGAAGGGCGCGCAACGCTTCGGAGCAGGCTGCCTGCCACATCGCGAGCAGCCTGTAATGCGTGTATCCGCGACCGCTGGCGTGCTTGACGATCCTGTCGATATCCCAATTTCTCGGGTCGTATTGCGGAATGGATCGGCGAATGATGCGCTGCGAGGCGTCGTCGAGGATATGGACGTCCGGCAGCCGGGACCCGGAGGCCTGGCTTTTCCGCGGCAACGACCGAAGGCCTTCGTCGGTGATGGCATCGAGATGCGCCTCGTCGATGCTCCATGCCGCAATCGGTGACGGATCTTCCTGCCTGCCGCCGGCGCCCGCGGCGGACCGACCGTTTCGATCGGCGTCGTTCGCGGATTCGGCGATCGCGGCCTTCAGCGACTTGTCGCCATAGGTCACGATGAAGCCCGTGCCGGATACGACGGTGCTGTAGTCGAGGAGGCGGCGAGTCTTGATGGCGCTGCGCGTGTTGGCGGCCAGCTCCTCGACGAAGCGGTTCAGCGCCGCGGCGTATCGGCCGGCCATGCTGTCGCGGTTGGCGACCAGAACCTGACGGCTCTTGGCGCGGTCGATCTCGAGGATGATCTGCACGTCCCGACTGATCGAGACGGTGAACATGTATGTCCCGTCGACGCGCACCAGGATGCGGCCCTTGAACGGCCCGCTGCGGTTCACGTGAACCGTGGCGAAGGGCGCTGGATCGCCGGAGGTCGAGAGGGTCCGGGTGATCCGCCCGCGATAGAGCCATTCCGTGAAGCGGGCGCCGTCCACGAAGACCCGGCAGTGCATCTGGCTCATGCCGAGATAGTCTCGGAGAGCGGAACGCAGGGTGTCCTCGCTGCAGTCGCCCTGATCGATGTCAACCTCGACGAGGCATCCGGGCCGGGGAACGTAATCGTCGGACAGCTCGTAATGCGGGCCGTCCCCCTCGGCGAGGAGCGTCCCCGTCCGAATGGCGTACCGCCGCATCGAGAAGCAGGTCAGGATCCGCGCACGGCCGAAGCCGCCGATCTGCCCTTCGTCGACACCGTCCTTGGTCGAGGCCCCGAGCCTGAAATAGACCTCCTCGAGGATCTTCCGGTTCATCCCGACGCCGTCGTCATCGAAGCGAACGCGGGTGAAGCCGTCATGACTCTCGATCGACACGCGGATCGTCGTCGCCTTGGCGTCGGTCGAGTTCTGAAAGAGCTCGCGCCAGAACGCCACCGGCCAGTTCGGATAGAGCGTGTCGCGCTCCTTGCGGAAGAACGACTTCGGGATCGTCAGAGTCGGCATGAGGCCCCTGAGCGGTTCGCGTCGACGCGGAATTTCGGAGAGGATTTGGGTTCGTCGGAGGCGAAAGGGACGCTCCGACGGAACCGTGGTGCGGACCCGATTTCGGAGAGCGACGTCGAAGCGCCGCCGGCACATCGCCGCCCGGCGGGCTCGGGCCAGACGGCGGCTCGGGCGGGTCAGGCCGCCCTTCTTTTGCGCCCCTTGCGCGGCGGCATGGCGATGCCGGGCGACAGCGCTTCCACCTCTTCGATCAGCGGCAGCACCGAGAGCAATCCGCGGCGCCAGAAGCTTCGCTTCGAGGGATCGGCGCCCAGATCGGCGAGAAGCTTGGTGTGGGGCACGGCGCCGCCTGCTTCCAGCATGCGGATAAAGGCATCCTCGAAGCCGTCCGCGTTTGTTTCGGCCGCGTCCCAGAGAGCCGCGGACACGCATTCGGCGTAGACGTAGCTCCAGACATAGAACGGGGTCTCGAAGAAGTGCGGAACGTCGGACCAGAGCGGGCCGTAATCGTCGTCGAAGGCGATGGCTGGTCCGTAGATGCTCTCAGCCTCCTCGATCCACATCTCCGCCAGACGATCCGGCGTTACCTCTCCCTTTTCGCGCTCCCGGTAGACGCGCATCTCGAAGCGGTGCAGCGAGGCCTGCCGGTAGGACGTGTGGATGATGCCGTCGATCCGGTCGGCAAGCAGGGCGCGGCGGCGCTTCGGGTCGTGCTGGCGCCGCAGCATCTCCCGAAAAACCAGGCGCTCGGAGAAGGTCGAGGCGGTTTCTGCCAGTGGGAGCGGCGGTTGCGACGGCAAACATCCGCGCGGCGCCGAAAGCGTCTGGTGAACGGCGTGCCCGACTTCGTGCGCAAGCGTCAGGACGTCGTCGGGGCGTCCGCAGTAGTTCATCAGGATGAAGGGCCCGGCGTGGCCTACGGTTGGGTGCGAGAAGGCGCCGCAGTCCTTGTCGGGTCGGGGCTCGGCGTCAATGCGGTTCTCGTCGAAGATCTTCTCCACGATCTCCGCGAGCCGGGGCGAGAAGTCGCGCCACGACGTAAGCACGATGTCCTTCGCTTCGGCGAAGGGAATTCGCCGCCGGGAGGCCCCCGGGACAGGGGCGTTCTTGTCGCGCCAGTCGAGGCGGCCGTCGCGCCGGCGGGTCCGCAGAAGCGCCGCCTTGACGGCGGACCAGCGATGCGAGACCAGCTCCTGGGTCGAGCGCACGGCAGACATCAGGGCATCGATCTCAACCTCGGGAACGTTGGCGGCAAGGGCCGATGCGGAGACCGGGCTCTCGAAGCCGCGCCAGCGGTTCATGACCGCCGCGTGATGGGCGATCGCGTTGAGCGCGTGCGCGAAGAGGTCACGCTTCTGGAAGTGAACCTCGGCGACGGACTGCGCGGCTTCCCTTCGGCGCTTGTGGTTGGCATCCCTCATCAGATCGGTGATCTGCGCCGAGGTCAGCCCGCGTCCGGCGAAGGGATAGCGAAGCGCGCCGATGGTTTCGCCGTAAAGGCGCGGCCAGGAGGACTCGAGCTCGGTCGCCAGACGCTCAACCTCGAGGCTGAGCCGATATGGACGGTGAGCGTGGACCCCGCGCAGCCATGTGCGCCACGGCTCCAGGACGGGGCGCGATATCAGCTTCCTGAAGGCGCGCTCATCGAGCTCGAGAATCTCGTGGGTGAAGAACGCAAGTTCCGAGTCGATCTTGGTCTCGACGTCATCGACGGACTGGGCAAGGGCTGCCGTGGCCTCGTCGCCCGGGCCGGCAGAGTGCACAAGGTAAGCAAGCGCCGATGCTTCGCCAAAGGCTTCCTCGATGTCGTCATAGGCATTCAGCGCCTCCGCGAGCCCCTTGGACGAGAGGCGCGAGACCTTTCCCTCATACCGCGCCCGGAACCGACTCGCCTGGCGAAGCGCCGTCTTGAGAAGGCGTTCTCCCCGCTCCGGATCTGCCCCGCCGCAAAGCGGCGACAGATCCCAGCGCGGAGCGCCGTAGCGGGCAGGTGTAGTGGTTCGGGGCATCGGAATGCGCCTCCCTGAGCAAGCCGATCTGGTGACGGGCAGGATATTGGTCGCTTTCCCGGGCGGAGGGGCGCGAGCCCCCAATAAGGAACATCGTCCTGTCGTGCATTTCCGGGGCCGTAATGTCCGGCATCTTGGGCTCGGACATACGGCGCCGTGGCAGCAAAAAAGTCGGGATCGTTAACGGAAAAGGCGCCGCCGCGCCTCAACCAACACAACGTTTTTTCGAATTGAAATTTCGATCCAGATTCTCCGTTGGAAACAAAATTCCGCTCGGAGACAAGCAAATATGAAACGAATTATTTTCTGCGCGTTGGCCGTGCTCTGCCTCTCGGCCGCTCCGGCCGCGGCCGATCAGGGGCCCTATTTAGCGGCCAGTCTCGGCCTCGTGTCCCCGCTGGATCAGGACCTGAACTGGGGCGAGGTAAGCTACGAGGAGGCGGCCCATATTTCCGGCGCCATCGGCTACAAATGGGGGAATGGTCTCCGGCACGAGCTCGAGGTCGGCTATAGCGGAGTCGAGGGTGATCGTGTCAAGGTCGACGGCGTCGGAAGCGCCGATCTGAGCGATACGACCGCCGATGTCCTCACCATGACGATCAACACCTTCGTCGATTTCAAGACACCCTCGCCGATGAAGCCCTACATCGGCGGCGGCCTGGGACTCGCGCGGGTCTCGATCGACGATTTCACGGTCGCCGGCATCGAGGTCGAAGGCCACACGAGCACCGACTTCACCGCATTCGTCGAGGGCGGCGTGAGCTTCGAGGTGACCGACACGCTGTCGATCGGCCCCTCCTATCGATTCATCTGGATCAACGACGGCAGCAATGGCGCGGAGGACACCAAGGCGCACCTCATCAAGCTGGGCGCGCGCTTCACCTTGTGATCGCCGGCAAGGCCCGTCTTGGACAAAAGGCCCCGCTTCGGCGGGGCCTTTTGCTTTCGGTATCTGCTTGTACCCGCCCTGCGTCTGCGGTTCCGGTCTGGAGTGAAGAATTGGCCGCTTCAGACGGTTTTGTCTTGGTTCTCCGAGAAAAGGAACAAATTCAGAAAGTGCAGGCACTCAACAAGTGAGTCATGAGAGAAAGGAAGCGGTACATCTTCAGGCGGAAGCGCAGGAGCTACCCAGTCTCGCTGGGTTTGTTCTTGAGCTCGGGCGTTCTTGGTTACTGCATGGCCGCGAGCTACTTCCTTCCCTCCGCCGAGCGGTGTGTGGCGCTGGTCGAGCGCTTCGCGGCGGGTGATCGGTCGACGGAGCTCTTCGCGGAGATCTGGACCTATCCGAACATCAGCCGTTCTGGGTCCGGAGCCGCGCAGGCCGTCGTTCCGGACCGCCTGAATGTCATCACCGGCGGCCGTGGAAAGATCCTGGAGATCTACTGCGATTGAACCGACCGAATCACGAGCCCCTTCTTCGAAGACGCATCGGAACCGCTTGCATGTCGAACCAAGGCCGGATCATCTATCGCGTTGCGTCCAGCGGCGAGCGCCATCGCGGCTCGTCAGTCTTTTCGGACCTCAGGCTTCGGGGAGGCGTCGTGGTGCGGACGATGCGTCGCTCGACTTACGAGCGCGCACTACGATCCGTCGCTCCGCGCCTGGGCGAGATCATGGCCTCGCTAAAATCCACCGCGTCCACGAACCGGGGCTAAGGGGCCGTCCCGTTGTCATCAGGCCGTTCCGGCAGGTCGCTTCCGTTGTCGTTTGTTAACCTTGTGACCCTATAGTTGTCATAGGCCAAGAATGGCTTCTCACCGCAGACGTAGAAGCTTACAAACAACTCTCGCCGTGTTCAGATTGAGTCTGGG
>Ga0310834_101012_pt1 | contig 20534 bp, 18 predicted proteins | sample SM_ome_2_FD_201314 | JGI IMG/M metagenome (GOLD analysis project Ga0310834, IMG submission 201314) | Sorghum-adapted microbial communities enriched on stacked mutant (SM) sorghum from Joint BioEnergy Institute, Emeryville, California... ... | reverse complement strand
ACGGTCCAGTGACGATCTTCGTGAGCTGGTACAGCACGTGTGTCTCCCCATCTCGGCCGGCGAGTCAACCCTAACGGCCGTGCCCGGCGGGGCCGCGGGGCTCCGCCGCGCACGCAGCACCCCCGGAAGCGAAGTGCCCCCCGCGACCGTTGTCACGGGGGGCACGACGCCAAGGGGCCGATGTGGCGGTCGCCTCCTCGGCGAAAGGCACAACACGGCTCCAGCCGAACGGTATTCCGTGAAGGCAATGGTTGCGGCCCGGGGGACTCAGACCACATCGGCCACACGACTTTAACTCACTCTCATCGGTGGTTATTCCAGCCACGCCGTCCCGAGCTCACCGTTTCGGCCCCGATCGGCCGGGCTTTCCCAGGTAGGAGGGCATGCGCCCGGTCGGCGGCGGCATGAAAACACGGGGCGGAGCCTCCGGCGGGCCGATGCGCGGTGCGGCGGCCCGCCGCGTCGGCGTGCCGTCTCGCGTGTGGCCATCACCCGTGTGATCTACTTTGTAAAGGCGCGCGGTCGGTGCGCCTCAACCTCTCCAGTCCTCCCCAAACGCTCCCTCTCCCTACCTCAACTAAGGTGGAGGCCCCAAGCCGGTCGAAAGAGGGACCCATGCGGGTAGGTGACAAGGAACTCACCATCGGGCAGCTCGCCGAGCGCAGCGGCGTCGCGGTGAGCGCGCTGCGCTTCTACGAGTCCAAAGGGCTGATCAGCAGCAGGCGGACCTCGGGCAACCAGCGCCGCTACTCCCGGGACACCCTGCGCCGGGTCGCGTTCATCCGGGTGTCCCAGCGGGTGGGCATCCCGCTCAGCACGATCCGGGAGGCGCTGTCGAACCTGCCGGACGGGCGCACCCCGACCCGCCGGGACTGGAAGCGGCTGTCGGAGCGGTGGCGTGCCGAGCTCGACTACCGCATCGACCAGCTGGTACGGCTGCGCGACACGCTCACCGAGTGCATCGGCTGCGGATGCCTGAGCCTGGGCGCGTGCAAGCTGGCGAACCCCGGGGACCGGCTCGGCGCCGAGGGCGTCGGCCCGCGGCGGCTCATGGTGGAGCATCCCCGGCCGGCGCCGCCGGGGGACGACGGGGACTGCTGCCGCTGACGCCGTCCCGGCCTGCGCCCGCGCGGGACTCGATCAGCGCGGCGAGGCCGTCGAGCACGCGCTGCAATCCGAACCGGTAGGCGTGGTCGGGGTCGTACGCCGCGCCGTGGGCGAGCCCGGCCGCCGTGCCCACCCGCGTCGCCACCGGGAAGGCGCCCGGGTCGGCGACCTTGGCGAGCAGCGGACCGTAGGCCGCCCACCACTCGCCGTCGCCGGTGCCCGAGTCGCGCCGGGCGGCGCGCACGTTCGCCGCGGCGCGGGCGCAGGACTCGACGAACCCGAGCAGGAACGTCAGCGCGGCGTCCATCTCCACGTCGTCGAGGCCCAGGCCCTCGAGGGCGCGCAGCTCGTACTCGTACTTGGCGATCACCCCGGGGCCGAGCGGGGGCCGGGCGATGGACACGGTGGCCAGCCACGGGTGGCGCTCGTAGAGGGCGCGGTTGTCGTGCGCGATCGCCTCGAGGCGGTCACGCCAGTGGTCGCTCGCCGGCTCGCGGCGCTCGATCTCGCCGCAGACCGTGTCGATCATCAGGTCGAGCAGCTCGGCCTTGCCGGGAATGTAGGTGTACAGCGACATCGCGGTGATGCCGAGCCGCTCGGCGACGCGGCGCATGGACAGCGCGGCCAGCCCTTCGCCGTCGGCGAGGTCGATCGCCGCCCTGGTGATCTGGGCGACCGAGAACCGGGGCTTGGGGCCGCGCCGGGGAGCGTCGCGCAGCCCCCAGAGCAGCTCGATGGTGCGGCCGGGGTCGCCGCCACCGCTGTACGCCGTGGTCACGCCCCTCATTCTCCCAGTGCCGTCCGCGGCGGAATTCCCTACTCCGTTGCCGGCCGGGGTTCCCGGCCGTCCGGATACCTGTCAGTGGTTGTCAGGGATGCCGTCTAGCCTGGAGCGGCGCCGCGCTCCAGGGGTGCCTCTGGGCCGGGCCGTACGGCTCGGCGCGCGCGGCCGGATGACCAGCGACCACCAGCGGATTGCCTGGAGCGGCCGATGGGTTACTACCGGACCTTGATCGCCGTGGCGGACGACTGCCCGGTCGACGCCTCCGTCGTGCCGAGCGGCGAGAGGAAGACGGTCGCCGCGCTGCAGTACGAGATGCTCGCCGCCGAGCCGTACCGGCTGACGCAGGAGGACGTGCTGTTCCTCACCTGGGTGCGCCGCCGGCCCGACTTCGGCGAGCTGGGCGAGAACGAGCTGGCCGCGCTGCGGGATGAGTTCTTCTCCAAGAGCCGGGCGTGCCTGCGCGCCTCGCCGCTGCCCAAGCGGTACGGGTTCGGGCTGCTGTTCGACGGCGAGGGGCGGATCGCCCTGTGCCCGATGGAGTCGGAGGAGTACCGGCGGATTGTGGCGGGCGGCGAGGGCTACACGGTGGTGAAGGCGATGCGCACCTCCCGCCGCTGATCACACCCGCGGCGCGGGGCCGTGTGCCGCGCAGCGACGGGCCGGCCACGCCGCCGCCGTCGCCGCCGACGGTGACCGTGGCCGCGTCTCCGGCGTGGGAGCTGCGTGGCGGATCGCGGCGAGGTTCGCCTCGAGGGGGCCGGCGTTGCGCACGGTCCGGCGGGTCGTGCCCGCCCGATGATCTCGGGGCGGATGGGCGTGGCGTCCGGTACCAGGCCCGCCGGCTCTCGCGCCGCCGGTCGGTCGGGCCGCTGCGCCACGGGTGACGCCGATCCCCGCCGCTGGGGAGCCACCACGAACCGTCGGGATGCCGCCCCCTTTCGGCCGTACGTCCCGGCACGGTCGTTGGCGATCCTATGGGGTTCGTGGTCAGCCGGGACGATGCCCGGCGGGCCGCGCCGAGGGCTCGTTCTCCTCCCCGGCCGGGCCCTGCGCGGAGGGGGTCGTGCCGGTGCCGTTGGGCTGCTGCGGGCCGGGCAGGGCGGCCGGGGGACGCGCGATGTGCGGGGCACGGGCGCCGTCGGGCCGGATGTGCGGGGACGGTGACCGCTCGCCGGGCGTGGGCGGCGCGGCGGGACGGGGCGGGTGGCCCGGGCGCCGGGACCGGCCCTGGTCGCCGTGGCCGTCGCTCGGCCTTGTGCCGCGGCGGCCGGTGGCGGTGGAGCCGATGGCGGGGAGCGGCGCGGCGGTGCGCTTCGGCGGCTCGGGGCCGCCGTCGTCGCCGAACCAGCGGGCGAGGCGGCCACCGCGGCTGACCGCGCGCAGCCGGCGTTCGGTGGCCTCGCGGACGGCCATCGTGGTGACGATGAGCAGCTCGTCGCCCTCGCGCAGCCGGGTGTCGGGCGTGGGGACGAAGCTGGAGCGGCGGTCGCGCACGATCAGCCCGATCGCCGAGGGGGCGGGCAGCCGCAGCTCGCCGACCTCGACGCCGTGCAGCCGGGAGCCGGGCGGGATGGTGACGGTGAGCAGCTCGGCGCCGAGCGCGTCGAGGGGCGCGGACTCGATGCCGATCTGCCGGGCCTGCTCGTCCTCGGCGAGGCCGAGTCTGCGGGCGACGACGGTCAGGGACGGGGCCTGGATCAGGGTGAAGACGGCGACGATGACGAAGACGATGTTGAGCAGGTGCCAGGCGCCGGGGACGTCGGCCACGATCGGGAAGGTGGTGAGCACGATCGGCACGGCCCCGCGCAGCCCGGCCCAGGAGATGAACGCCTGGGACCGCCAGGGCATGCGGAACGGCAGCAGGCAGAGCACCACCGAGATCGGGCGGGCGGCGAGCAGCAGGACCAGGCCGACGACCAGGCCGGGCACGAGCGCCGAGGGCAGGTCGCTGGGGTCGGCCAGCAGGCCGAGCATGACGAACAGGCCGATCTGGGCGAGCCAGGCGGCGCCTTCGGCGAAGGATCGGGTGGCCGCGCGGTGCGGCAGCTCGGAGTTGCCGAGGATGATGCCGGACAGGTAGGCGGCGACGATGCCGGAGGCGCCGGCCGCGCCCGCCGCGGCGAACGCGGTGATGCCCAGGCCCAGCGTGGCCAGCGGGTACAGGCCGCTGGCGGGGAGCGCGACGTACCGCAGCCCTTTGGCGCCGCCCCAGCCGAACAGCAGGCCGAACAGGATGCCGACGGCGATCTGGTAGACCATCTGCCAGCCGATCTCCAGCGGGCCGGGCAGGGCGCCGGCGGCGCTGAAGACGAGCACGAGGATGACGGTCGGCGCGTCGTTGAACCCGGACTCGGCCTCCACGAGCCCGGCGAGGCGGCGGGGCAGCGGCAGGCCGCGCAGCACCGAGAACACCGCGGCGGCGTCGGTGGAGGAGACGATCGCGCCGAGGAGTAAGGCGAGCCGCCACTCCATGCCGAGCAGCAGGTGGGCGCCCGCCGCGGTGACCAGGACGCTGATCACCACGCCGAGGGTGGCGAGGATGCCCGCCGGGGCGAGCATGCGCCGTATATCGTTCCAGCGCGTGCTGAGGCCACCTTCGACGAGGATGACCGCGAGCGCCCCGGCGCCGAGCGTCTGGGCGAGGGCGGCGTCGTCGAACGGGATGCCGAGCCCGTCCTCGCCGAGGAACACGCCAAGGGCGAGGAACAGCAGCAGGCTGGGGAGGCCGAGCCGCCCGGCGGTCCGTACGGCGGCGATTCCGGCGAACAGCACCAGGCCACCGACCAGCAGCACGATGTACAGCTGCGGCAGACTCATGCGTTCGCGTGCTCGCTTCCCGGCCGCCGTGCGGCGGCTGATCGTGTCGTGGTCTCCCTCATGCCGATGCCGACGGCGTCATCGCCGGGCGCCGCGGGCGCGGCCGGTGTGCACCCGGTGGTGGCGGACGGGACCGCCGTCCCGGCCCGTGTCCGCGCACCTGCTGCGGACCGGCGGGCGTATGTCGCCGGCACCCTGCGGTCGCGCTCCCGCCCGTGGCGGGAGACACCATAGTGGCCCAGCGTGGTGCAGTCTCACCGTACCTTCGCGGCGGCGCCCGAAGCCAGTCATGATTGCGGAGGATTTAGCAGCAACATGTAAAGAACACTCTATGTCGGGATAGCGGGTGATAGCGTCGGGGCGGCCGCCGCGGCCGCGCGGGCAGGCCCCGGACGAGTGCGTCGTACCCGGCAGGACAAGACGACGCGGCATCATCGCAGGCCGTCTCGCGGAGGTCGCCGACCCATGGCGTGGATCGTTCTGATCGTGTCGGGCATGCTCGAAACGGCGTGGGCCGTGGCGCTCGCCGAGTCCAAGGGCCTGACCCGGCCCTGGCCCACCGTGCTGTTCGGGATCTCTCTCGCGGCGAGCATGCTCGGCCTCGGCTACGCCCTGCGCTCGATCCCGGTCGGCACCGCGTACGCCGTGTGGGTGGGCATCGGGGCGGTCGGCACCGCGGTGTACGGCATGGTCATGCTCAACGAGCCGGCCACGGCCGGGCGGCTGATCTGCCTCACGCTGATCATCAGCGGGGTGGTCGGGCTCAAGCTGCTGCACTGACCCCGCGCCGGACCACCGCGGCATCCGCCCGGACCGCGCGGCCCGGGCGGATGCCGGGCGTCACCCCTGCCGGGGCCAGTCCGGGACGCGGGCCCGGTTGAGGAACAGCACGCCGTCGATCAGGTCGAGGTGGGCCGGGTCGAGGGGGAAGTAGGCGTAGTGCGGCGACTCGCGCCTGGCGGGGCCGGGAACCGCCGCGGCGAGGGCGCGGGCGTCGGCGAGCGCGCGGTCGTACGGGAGCGTGGCGAGCGCGCCCTCGAGGGTGCCCGCGGGTGGGGCGTCGTCGCCGAACGTGCCCAGGGCCGAGGCGATGAACGCGTACCGGTCGCCCAGGTGCGCGCCGACGAGCGCGCCCGCGCTCCACCACTCCAGCTCCTGGTCGCCGAGCCGCATCGTGCTCCGGCTCCGCTGCAGGTGGAGGTTGTGGGAGAACACCAGGACCGGGCCGTGTGCGGCGATGGCGCGCAGGTTGGCGGCCATCAGCGCGTCCCGTACCGCCGACAGCCGGGACACCCGGGCCGGGGAGGTGTCGGCCATCCAGTGGTGGTAGCGCAGCAGGCCGACGGCGGTGCGCGCGTACAGCTCCGCGCGCTCCCGGTCCGCGGGGCTCAGCCGCGGCGCCTGGGTCTCCAGCAGCGTGACCAGATCGTCGGTGATCAGCCGCAGCCGCCGGGCCTGCTCGCTCCGGCCGACCGACTTTTCGGGGTCCATCACGGTGGCCGGGTCCGACCATCGCTCGTCCGGGCCGAGCAGCTCGTCGATCGTGTCCCAGGCGCAGGGCGGGCCGTCGACCAGCGCGTACAGGCCGGCGAGCGCCTCGCGCGGGCTGGCCGCCCAGTACTCCAGCGGGCTGTCGAAGCCGAAGAACCGGAGGCTGGTGCCGTGCCGCCGGTTGTGCTCGCGCATCCAGGCCACCAGCTCGCGGTTGGGGGCGAAGGCGCCGAAGCCGTGGCTGAAGCCGCGCTCCATGACCTCGTCGAGGTCACCGGCGCCGGTGGTGACGTACGCGTCGACCAGCAGCCCCTTGAGGCAGTCGCTCTCGATGGCGAACGCGCGGTAGCCCTCGTGCTCGACCAGGTACCGGAAGATCTCGTTGCGCGCCTCGCCCAGCTCGGTGACGAAGTGCACCGCCTCGCCGAGGCCGAGCAGGTCGGGCCGGGCCGGGAGCGAGCGCAGGAAGGCCGATACGCCCGCGCCGTCGAGCGGACGGGCCGAGTCCCTGATTTCCATACCTTTTACGGTATCGTTGAACCCTCGATGTAAACTTTCCGCGCTTTTCCAGGCGTTCGGGGCGGTGAACCTTCAATCGTCGAGGCAGCCATGAGGCCGGTGGACCTGGCGCGCGAGCACGGCCTGTCCACGCAGGCGGTGCGCAACTACGAGAGCGCGGGCATCCTGCCGCCCGCCGGGCGCACCGCCGCGGGCCACCGCGTCTACACCCCGCTGCACGCCACGGCGCTGCGGGCGTTTCTGTCGCTGGCGGCCGGGCACGGGCACGCCACGGCCACGGCGATCATGCAGGCGGTCAACCGGGGCGCGGTCGACGAGGCGCTGCGCCTCATCGACGAGAGCCACGGCCGGCTGCTGGAGGACCGCCGCACCCTCGAGGCGGTCGACGCCGCGCTGCGCGACCTTGTGCCCGCGCCGCCGCCCGAGCCGGGTGGGGTGCACATCGGCGCGCTCGCCCGCAGGCTGGGCGTGCGGCCCGCCACGCTGCGCAAGTGGGAGAAGGCCGGGCTGGTGTCGCCGCGCCGCGATCCGCGCACCGGCTACCGGGTGTACGGCGCGGCCGACGTGCGGGACGCCCGGCTGGTGCACCAGCTGCGGCGGGGCGGCTACCTGCTGGAGCAGATCGCCCCGCTGATCGCCCAGGTGCGGGCGGCCGGGGGCGTGGAGCCGCTGGAGTCGGCGATCCGCGGCTGGCGGGAGCGGCTGTCCGCCCGGGGCCGGGCGATGCTCGCCGGCGCCGCCGGCCTTCACGCCTACCTGCGCGCCCGGGAGGGCTGACCGGCCGGGCGGCGCGGCTCAGCCGCGCGGCGCGTACATGATCACCAGCACGCCGGCCATGCAGATCAGCGCGCCGATGACGTCCCAGCGGTCGGGGCGGAAGCCGTCGACGAGCACGCCCCACAGCAGCGATCCGGCGACGAACACCCCGCCGTAGGCGGCGAGCACGCGGCCGAAGTGCGGGTCGGGCTGCAGCGTGGCGGCCAGGCCGTACAGGCCGAGCGCGATGACGCCGGCGCCGGCCCAGATCAGGCCGCGCTGCTCGCGCAGGCCCTGCCAGACCAGCCAGGCGCCGCCGATCTCCAGCAGCGCGGCGAGGGCGAAGAGCGCAAGGGAACGCAGGATCGTCACGTCGGCCATTGCACCAGGCGGGTAGGGGTGGCCGCAGCGCAGGGTCGCGTGTGCCCGGGTGTGACCGGAACGTGACTTGACGTCCGCGACTCCCGTAATGAGTATTATTCCTACCCATAAAGTCGGAATAACCGGGAAAGGGGATGTGGTGCGATCGCTTATCCTGCTCGGCCTTGTCGGCTTCGCCGCGCAACTCGTGGACGGAAGCCTCGGCATGGCCTACGGCGTCACGTCCACCACGCTGCTGCTCGCCATCGGCACGAACCCGGCGGCGGCATCGGCCACCGTGCACCTCGCCGAGATCGGCACCACGCTGGCCTCCGGCATCTCCCACTGGCGCTTCGACAACGTCGACTGGAAGGTGATCGCCAAGATCGGCATCCCCGGCGCGCTCGGCGCGTTCGCCGGCGCGACCTTCCTGTCCAGCCTGTCGACCGAGGTCGCCGCGCCGATCATGTCGATCATCCTGCTGGCCCTCGGCGTCTACATCCTCGTCCGCTTCACCGCCTTCGGCCTCAGCCGTGACAACCTCGGCAAGCCGCTGCGCAAGCGGTTCCTCGCCCCGCTCGGCCTGTTCGCCGGGTTCATCGACGCCACCGGCGGCGGTGGCTGGGGCCCGGTCGGCACCCCGGCCCTGCTGGCCAGCGGCCGCATCCCGCCCCGCAAGGTGATCGGCTCCATCGACACCAGCGAGTTCCTCATCGCGATCGCCGCCAGCATCGGCTTCTTCGTCGGCCTCGGCTCGGAGAACATCGACTTCGCCTGGGTGGCCGTGCTGCTCGCCGGCGGGGTGATCGCCGCCCCCATCGCCGCCTGGCTGGTCCGCCACATCCCCCCGCGCATCCTCGGCTCGGCGGTCGGCGGCCTGATCATCCTCACCAACACCCGCACCCTGCTGCGCAGCGACTGGGTCGACGCGCCCGGCAACGTCCAGACGATCGCGTACGTCGCCATCGCGGTGATCTGGGCCGCGGCCGTCGCCTACTCGGTGCGCGAGTACCGCCGCCACAAGGAGCAGGAGTCGGTCGAGGCGATCGAGGCCGAGCTGCGCAGGCGCGAGGCGGAGGAGCCCACCCCCGCCTGACCCCGCACCCGGCCGTACGGCCCCTCGTTCGGCCCGGTTCCGCCCCCGGAGCCGGGCCGAACCGCATTCGACACCGGCGGCACCGGCCGCACCCGACCCGACACGGATGCCCGATCCGCACGACGACCAGGAGTGATCCCGTGACCGCGACAGCCACCCACCACCGACTGCGACCCGCCCGTCCCGGCCGCCGCGCCCGCACCGCCGGCCTGCCGGCGCCGTGCCGTACCGCCGCGTGCCGGTGGGCGGCATGATGCGCATCTCCGCCCGGACCCAGTACGCGCTGCGCGCGATGGTGGCCCTGGCGGCGAGCGACGGGCTCATGCACGCCGAGAAGATCGCCGCGGACCAGGACATCCCGCGCCGGTTCTGCGACAACATCCTGCTGCACCTGCGCCGGGCCGGGCTGCTGGTGAGCCAGCGCGGCCCGGAGGGCGGCTACCGGCTCGCCCGCCCCGCGCACGAGATCACCCTCGCCGACGTGATCCGGGTGACCGAGGGCGTCGAGCCACCCGCGGCCCGCTTCTCCGGCGCCGCCGCCCCGCTGACCGAGATCCTGGAACGCCTCTACGACCACGAGAACGCCCTGCTCGGCGAGATCACGCTCGCCGACGTGGTCGCCTCCGCCCACGCCACGGCGGCCGGGGGCGGCGCGACCTAGCCCCGTGGGATGATCGGCGCGTGCGGGAACGGTGGAGTACGGCCGAGCAGATCGCGGCGAAGATCGCGGAGTTCGAGGCGGCGCTGGGGCCGTCCTGGCGGCGGCCGGTCGCCCACGGCATCGGGCACCAGGCCGGCGGGCGGCCCGTCGTCGACCGGGTCAACGCCGGCACCGGCCACCTGCTGCCCGCGGTCGTGCTCGCCACGGTCACCGGCTACCGCTGCGGCGTGCGGGCGATCCCGATGACGGCCGCGGACCTCGACCGGGCGATCCGCCTGCTGGAGCCCGCCGAGGCCTACCCCGGGTCACGTCACCCGAACCTGCGGACCTGGCGGCGGCTGCGTGCGGAGATCGGCGACCACGGCACGGCCGTCGCGCTGTTCGCCGACCGGCTCGACGGCCCGGACGAGGGCGACGCGTTCGTGCGGGCCTTCCTGGCCGCGATCCGCCGGGACCGGCCCGGCCGCCCCGTGGCGTGATGAGCGTGGCGGCACGGCATGCAAGTGCCGGTGCGGCCCGGGAGCTCACCCGGTACGGCACGGCGATCGGCGTGGGCGCGGCCTCGGGCGATGAGGCGGCTCGCCGGCGTCCCCGCAAGCCAGGCCTCGCCTGCCAAGGGGGTACGACCACTGCCGTCACGGTCGGTGGCACGCCGGCATGGGCCACAGCTCAAGCTCCGGGCAAACATGCCCTGCTGGGCGGGTGTCGGCGGGGGTCCGACCGGCGCTCCGCGCTCCGCTCGTTCACAGCGGCGTGGCCGCCCGCGCCCGGCGATTCATGGGGAGCGCATGGTCGTGCTCGCCCCGAGCCGCGCACCCGCCGAAGCGCCGTTGCGACGCCGCACGGACAGGCCCGGAACGCCGGATCACCGAAGAGGCGGTGGCCGCGTTTGCCGCGACCGCGCCGCAGTGCGTGATCCGCATCACACCCTGTCACGCCGGTCGATGGCGCGGTGTCTTCAGGTCGAACCCTTGAGACGAAGGAGAGACCATGCCGCGAACCATCGAGGTGGCCGTGATCGGTGGCGGGTACGCGGGCGTGAGCGCCGCCAACCGCCTGGCCGGGCGTGACGATGTGGCGGTGACCCTGATCAACGCGCGCCCGCACTTCACCGAGCGGATCCGCCTGCACCAGCTCGCCGCCGGCACCCACGACGCGGTGGTCGAGTACCGGGACATCCTCGCCGACGGCGTCCGCCTCGTGGCCGGAACCGTGACCCGGATCGACGCCGCGGGCCGCGCCCTGGCACTGGCGGACGGGGACACGCTCGGCTACGACTACCTGATCTACGCGGTCGGCAGCGTCGGCGCCGATCCGGGCGTGCCCGGCGCGGCCGAGTTCGCCCGCCCCATCACCACCCTGGAGGAGGCGCACCGGCTGCGGGCGGACATCCGCACCACGCCTGTCTCCGCACCGCTGGTCGTGGTCGGCGGCGGGCCGACCGGCGTCGAGACCGCGTCCGAGCTGGCCGGGCAGGGCCGCCCGGTCACCCTGGTGTGCGGCGGCGATCTCGCCCCGTCGCTGCACGCCACCGGCCGCCGCGCGGTCGCCCGCCGGCTGGAGCGGCTCGGGGTACGGGTGCTCGCCGGCCCGGGCACCGAGGTGACCGCCGTCGCCTCCGGGCGGGTACGGCTCGCCGACGGGCGTGAGCTGCCCGCGGCGGTGATGATCTGGGCCGCCGGGTTCGTCGCGCCGGACCTGGCCGCGCGCAGCGGGCTGCGCACCGACGCGGCCGGCCGCCTGGTCACCGACGAGACGCTGACCTGCGTCGACGATCCGCGGATCGTGGCGGCCGGGGACGCGGCGGCGCCGTCCGCCTGGCCGTACCGGATGAGCTGCCAGGCGGCGATGCAGGTCGGGCCGCAGGCCGCCGAGACCGTGCTGGCCCGGATCCGGGGTACGGACCCGTCGCCGGTGAAGGTGTGGTTCGCCGCCCAGTGCATCAGCCTGGGCCGGGAGGCCGGGGTCGTGCAGATCTGCCGCAGGGACGACACCGCGACCCGCGCCTACGTCGGCGGGCGCTCGGGGGCGGCGTTGAAGGAGCTGGTCTGCCGCGGCACGCTGTGGCGGCTGGCCGGTGAGGCGCGCGGCGCGGCACGGCGCGGACGGCGGGCCGCGGGCGGCGCGACCCGGCAGCCCGCGCGCACCCGGCGGGAGAGGCAGCCGGTGCGCTGAGCCCCTGCCCCGGGCCGGGGAGACATCCCCGGCCCGGGGCGGGATCGGGGCCGGAGGAGGCGGGCGGCCGCGGTACGGCCGTGCGGGAACCGGAGAGAGGATCATGGGCGAGCGGGCCATCGACGCGGCGACCGCGGCGTTCGTCGCCCACCGCGACCTGCTGTTCACCATCGCCTACGAGATGCTCGGCTCGGCGGCCGACGCCGAGGACGTGCTGCAGGAGACCTGGCTGCGGTGGGTCGAGGTGGACGTGAGACGGGTGGACGACCCGCGCGCCTACCTGGTGCGGATCACCACCCGGCAGTCGCTCAACCGGCTGCGGGCGTTGAAGCGCCGCCGGGAGGCGTACGTCGGGCAGTGGCTGCCCGAGCCGCTGCTCACCTCGCCGGATGTGGCCGAGGACGTCGAGCTGGCCGAGAGCGTGTCGATGGCGTTGCTGGTCGTGCTGGAGACGCTGTCGCCGACCGAGCGCGCCGTCTTCGTGCTGCGCGAGGTGTTCGGCGCGCCGTACGAGGAGATCGCGGAGGCGGTCGGCAAGAGCCCGGCGGCGGTCCGGCAGATCGCGCACCGCGCCCGCCGGCACGTCGACGCACGCCGTCCCCGCCGGGCCGCCTCGCTGGATGAGGCCCGGGAGGCGTCCGAGTCGTTCTGGCGCGCGATCGAGACCAGGGATCTGCAGGGCCTGTTCGACGTGCTCGCCCCGGACGTCGTCTGGGTGGGCGACGGCGGCGGGCTCCGGCAGGCCGCGCTGCACCCGATCGTCGGCGCCGGCAAGGTGGTCCGCCTCATCGCCGGCATCCTCGACAGGGCCGACGGCGTGGTCACCGCTCACCTCGCCCTGCTCAACGGCGGCCCCGCGCTCGTCGTCCGCGTCGGCGGCGAGCTGGACGGTGTCGTGGCGTTGCGGGTCGAGAACGGCCGCATCACCGGCATCTACTACGTCCGCAATCCGGAGAAGCTCACCCGCGTCGACCGCCAGACCCCGCTCACCCTGCGCTGACCCACCGGCGCGGCCGCACGGACGGGTCAGGAGAGGCGGGTTCGGTGCGGGCGGGGAGACGGCTACGGCTCGCGCCCGGCCCCTCCCCAGGATGACCGTACGGGTGACCCGGCCCCGCAGGCTCGGCGGCGTGCCCGGCGGCCGCAGGGAGATCAGCGCCAAGCCGCGGGGAGGAACGCACCCAAGTAGGGAGCCTCTGGTCCGGTGAGGAGCTCAGCGCGTCCGCCGAATGCGGCCGGAGAGACGGCCGGTTCTCCCATCGCGGCGGAGGCGATAGGGGCGGAGAGGTGTCGCCCGGGCCGCCCAACAGACCGGGCGTGCGGTCCGGGTCACGGGGCGGCCGCGTAGGCGGTTTACGGCTCGGCGCGGTCGGCCCGGTCCTGGTCGAGTCGGGCCAGCGCGGATTCGAACCGGCTGCCGAGGTGGTAGGCGGGGGAGCGGTCGAGCGCGCCGGCGGCGCGGTCGTAGCGGCGGGTGGTGCGCGGGTCGGCGTGCCCGGCCAGGTCCTGGACGATGTGCAGCGGGGTGCCGTCGGACAGCAGGTCGGTGATGACGCTGTGCCGGATGCTGTGCAGGGAGATCGGGAACGGCACCCCGGCGGCGCGCGCCACCCGGTTGATCATCTCGTGGAGGTACGGCTGGGTCAGCCGCCTGCCGGTGGAGGTGACGAACAGCGGGCCGGGGGCGGTGCCGCGTTCGGCGAGGTAGGCGTCGAGGGCCTCGCAGGCGAACGGGGGCAGCACCCAGCGTTTGGTGTGGCCGCCCTTGACCGGGGCGTCGAGGGTGCGGTGGCCGCGGTCGCTGCCGTAGCCGGACAGGTCGGCGCCGATGAGGGACGAGGCGCGGCAGGCGGTGACGACGAGCACGGCGAGGATCGCGTAGGTGCGGGCCGACTCGTGGCGGCGGGCGTGGTCGAGCATGCGGGCGAGCTCGTCGCGGGACAGGCCGCGGGTGGTGGAGTGCTTGGGCGCCTTGGGCCGGTCCATGCCGGCGAAGGGGTCTGTGGCGTCGCCGTGGCGGGCCAGGTAGCGGCTCCAGGAGGAGGCGGCGGAGATACGGCGGGCGCGGGTGGCGTCGGCGAGCCCGGCGGCGCGCAGCGCCCCGGCGTACAGGTCGGCCTCGGTGGCGGGCACCGTGAGCGGGTCGACGCCGCGGGCGGCGAGGTAGGCGAGCCACCAGGACAGGTCGCGGGCGTAGGCGTCGTGGGTGCGGGGTGAGCGGCGCCGGTCGCTGGACAGCCAGGCGGCGGTGCGGACCAGCACGTGCTGCGGCAGGCCGAGCCCGCGCATGAGGTCGGCGAGCTCCTGGGCGGTGCGCGCGGGCGGGCGCCCGCGCAGCGGGGTGGCGACGGGCACGAGGGCGCCCGTGGGCGGGGTCTGGGTGCGGTCCGGTTCCACGCTCGTCACGACACGATGATAACGGGCATTCTCATAATGTCTAACCGATCTTGATTTCTGCGTTCGCGAACGCACGCAAGCGTGTTTCGTTCGTTCGGAACGCTATGATGCGGGTGTGACGCAGGAGCAGACCGCCGAGACGCCCGCCGCCGACGGCGCGCCGGTCCCATCGGCGCCGCGCTGCGCCGGGCCGGGCTGCACCAACACCCTCCCGGGGCGCAGCAGCCGCGCCCGCTACTGCAGTGACGCCTGCCGCGCGGCCGCCTACCGTGCCCGCACCAGCGCGCACGCCGCCCCGGTCGCCGGTGCGCTGGCGCGCGCCCAGGAACTGCTCGGCCCGCTGCTGGAGGCGGGCGAGCGCTGGCAGGCCGCCCAGGACGCGCTGCGCGAACGGCTCACCGAGCTGAGCGGCGGCCTGCTGGCCCAGGCCGAGGCCGCCGAGCAGGCCGCCGAGGAGGCCCGCGCCGCCGCCGCGGCCGCCGAGCAGCGCGCCGTGGCCGCCGCCAACACCGCGGCCGCGCAGGTGAACGCCGCCCGCCGGGACCGGGAACGCGCCGAGCAGGAGCGCGACCGGGCCGAGGAACGCGCCCGCCAGGCCTGGCAGCAGGCCGGTGAGCACGCCAAGGCGCGTGACCTGGCCGAGCGCGCCGCCGAGGAGGCCCGCGCCGCCGCCGCGGCCGCCGAGGAACGCGCCCGCCAGGCCACGGCGGACCTCGAGGCCGAGCGGCGGCACGCCGCCGACCAGGCAGCCCGCCTGACCGCCCGGATCACCGAGCTGGAAAACGAGCTCGCCGCGCGCACCGGCGAGCTGGAGGCGGCGCGGCGCGAGCTGGCCGACCAGCGCGAGCGCGCCCGCGCCGCCGAGACCGAGCGCGACCAGGCACGCGGCATCGCCGAGGCCCGCGCCGAGGAGATCACCCGCCTGCGCGAGGCATTGGCCGCCGCCCAACGCGACCACGAGCGCGCCGTCACGGCGGCGGCCGCGGCGGAGCAGGCCGCAACCTCGGCCCGTGGTGAGGCCGAACGGCTCCGCGCCGAACTCGCCGAGGCACGCGAGTCGCTCGCCACGGCCCAGCGGGAACGCGAGCGTGCGGTCACGGCGGCAGCGGTGGCCGAGCAGGCCGCCGCCACCGCCCGCGGCGAGGCCGAGCGCCTGCGCGACGAACTCGACCGGCTCCGCGCGACCCTCGCCGGCACCCGCTCCCGGCACCAGGACGGCCCGCCGCACTCCGAAGCGGAACACCGCGACGCTCCCGAGGCCGATCCCGGGACGCCGTAGGCGGCGAAGCGGACCGCGTGACGGCGGACATCGGGCGGCGCGGCGCCGGCGCGCCCTCGATACCCGACATCGTCAGGAGTGGAGCGGCCACCGGACCCGCGGCGGGATCGGCGCGTCCCTGCGGCGTGCGGGGACGCGGCGGGTCGCCCGGGCGGCGTGGGCGAGGTCGAACAGGTATGCGCGTTCGTCCTGGTTCAGGCGCAGGGGCCCGGGCCACCGCCTCGAGCACCTCGTCCGGCACGCCGCCGATGTCGCCCTTCTCCAGCCGTGGTGTACCACTCGGTGCTCACAGGTGGCGCGCCGGCCGCCGCCGGGCGTTCGCCCGAGACTTCGCGCCGGCGTGCCGGCCGACACGCGCCTCGTCGCGGCGGCACGCCACGGCCACTGCGGGCCCGTCGCAGCGCCCTCCCGCCCGGCCCCGCCAGCGTGGTTCTCATATCTGGGATATTCTCTCTGATATGGGAGATCGCGGTGGTGCGGGGCAGGGTGCGGAGGTGGAGGCGCGGCTGGCCGGGCGGCTGGCACGGCTGCGCGAGGAACACGGCTGGTCACTGGAGGAGCTGGCCGGCCGTACGGGGGTGAGCCGCTCGACGCTGTCGCGGCTGGAGCGGGGGCAGATCAGCCCCACGGCGGCGCTGCTGAACAAGCTGTGCGCGGCCTACGGGCGGACGATGTCACGCCTGCTCGCCGAGGTGGAGCAGGAGCCGCCGAGGCTGATCGCGGCCGACCGGCAGCCGGTGTGGCGGGACGAGGGGTCGGGTTTCGTCCGGCGGTCGGTGTCGCCGCCCCACCCGGGGCTGCGCGGCGAGCTGGTGGAGGGCACGCTGCGGCCGGGCGCCGACATCCGCTACGACGAGCCGTCCGTGCCCGGGCTGGAGCAGCACATCTGGGTGCTCGACGGCGTGCTGGAGGTCACCGTCGGCGGCGACGTCCACCGCGTCGAGGCGGGGGACTGCCTGCGGTTCCGCCTGTGGGGCCCGACCCGGTTCCGCTGCCCCGGTCCCGGCCCGGTCCGCTACCTGCTGGCGGTGATCTCCCCATGAGCCGTCCGCGTCCTGCCGGGTGCACCGGAGCGCCCGGCCGTACCGCGCGGCATGCGGACCGCTCGCCGTGCGGCGAGGCAGAGCCCGGAGAGAGGGGAAGGGCCGTGCACACGATCGAGCGGCTGTCGCCGGAGGAGTTCGGCCGCCACGTGGAGGAGCTGGGCGGGCTGCTCGCCGACGTGGTCGCCGGCGGCGCGTCCGTGGGTTTCCTGGCGCCCTTCGACCGCCGCGCGGCCGCCGACTGGTGGCGGGAGCGGCAGCCGGAGGTGGCGGACGGCCGCCTCACCGTCTGGGTCGCCCGCGGCCCGTCCGGCATCGCCGGGACCGTCAGCCTGTCCCTGCCGCCGCAGGCGAACGCCGCGCACCGCGGCGAGATCGTCAAGCTCATGGTCCACCCCGACGCGCGCGGCCGGGGCCTCGGCCGCGCCCTGCTGCGCACGGCCGAGCAGGGCGCCGCGCAGGCCGGGCTCACCCTGTTGCTGCTGGACACCGTGGCCGGCAGCCCCGCCGATCACCTGTACGGCTCGGCGGGCTGGACCAGATACGGCGTGGTGCCCGGATATGCGACCGACCCGAACGGCGTGCCGGAGGACGCCGGCTTTTACTACAAGCGCCTGGTGTAGGCACCCGTGGGGGCGCCGCCGGATGGGATTGTTCATGGCGGCAGAGCGGAACCGCCCGTGATGCCCGGCCCTCTTCGGGTGTGCGTGCACACAGGGCGGGCCTGCGCGCGCCGATCGGTGCCGGGCGGTCGCAGGCCCGCCTCGCGGTTCGCCGGCGGCGTGACCGGTCTGGCCGGGCGGACGCGATGCGGTGAACCGAGCGGTCGCCCGCACCCGCCCGTCTTCGCCGCCGTCACGCGGCGTTCCGGTGCCGTACTCGGTCAGGTGGCCGCCTGTGCGCCCCTCCGGAGAGGGCTTCTGGAGATAGCGCTCGACTGCGCCGTGGCTCCCAGGTCCGGCAGCGGGGTTTGACGGGGTGGCCACTCGTCTTCTTGGCGCGCGGAAGGTGCAGGCCGGCCTGCGCCGCAGGATCGGCCTCGCCGATGTGAGCCGGGTGATCGAGAGCGTCACGTACGCATGCCGCGCCCGTCCCCCCACCCGGCGTCAGGACTCACGCACCTTTCCCTGCGCCGATCGCGTGCACAGCGATGACGGCACCGGTGAGCACGTCCACACACCGGCGGGTGCGCTTCCCGGGTTGCGCGCGGCCACGCGGTACGGCGGTCCGCCGCGGCAGGTGCCCGTCATGGCGCGCACAGGCCACACCGCGCGTACGGCCCACCAAGGGCTGGGCCGTTTCGACCGGTCCCGTTTGCCCGTCAGGTACCCCCCAGGGTATAAAGACAGGCAAGTGAGATACCCCTACGGGTATTCGAGATGGGGGAGCCATGAACCCTGACCACTCCTCACACGTCGACGCCGTCACCGCGCAGGCGCTGATCGCCACCAACCCCGACGTGCTCGTCGTCGACGTGCGCACCCCCGGCGAGTTCGAGTCCGCGCACATCGAGGGCGCGATCAACCTGCCGCTCGAGCAGGTCGACGACCACCTGCGGCGCGTCGTCGCCGACGCGGGCGGCACCGTGCTGCTCATCTGCCAGTCCGGGGCACGCGCCACCCGCGCCCACAAGCGGCTGTGCGAGGCCGGGATGTCCGGGGCCAAGGTGCTCTCCGGCGGCATGAACGCCTGGATCGCCGCCGGGGGACCGGTGGTCCGCGGCCGGCCGCGGTGGAGCCTGGAACGCCAGGTACGCCTCACCGCGGGCGCGATCGTGCTGGCCGCGCTCGTCGCCGACCTGTGGCTGCCCGGCCTGCGCCTGGCCGCCGCCGCGATCGGCGCCGGGCTGGTCGTCAGCGCCGTGACCGACACCTGCGCCCTGGGCGCCCTGCTCGCCCGCCTTCCCTACAACCGCGGCCGGGGCACCACCGCCGCCTGCCCCGCGCCCCGCGCCTGACCCGCGCCGCCGCCGTCACCGCGGCGCACCCCCGGCCCCGTTTCGCCACCACCACCCCGCCGGACGCACGCGCGGAGGTACGTACGCATGAGCCTTCCGGTCGTGGCCGGAGCCGTGGCCATCGGCGTCACGCTCGGCCTGTTCGGCGGCGGCGGGTCGATCCTCACCGTCCCGCTGCTGGTCTACCTGGCCGGCATGCCCGCCAAGCCCGCCATCGCCACCTCCCTGTTCGTCGTCGGCGTGACCAGCCTCGCCGGTCTGGCCGGCCACGCCCGCGCCGGGCGCATCCGCTGGCGCACCGGCCTGATCTTCGGCCTGGCCGGCATGGCCGGGGCGTACGGCGGAGGCCTGGTCGGCCCGCACCTGCCCGCGCCGCTGCTGCTGGCCGCCTTCGCGCTGATGATGCTCGCCACCGCCGTGGCGATGATCCGCGGCCGCCGTACCCCGCACCCGGCCCGCCGCCGCGACGGGGAACTCCCGCTTGCGCACGTGCTCGCCGAAGGGGCCGCGGTCGGGCTGGTCACCGGGCTGGTCGGCGCCGGCGGCGGATTCCTCGTGGTGCCCGCGCTGGTGCTGCTCGGCGGCATGCCGATGCCGGCCGCGGTGGCCACCTCGCTGGTGGTGATCGCGCTGAAGTCGTTCGCCGGGCTCGCCGGCTACCTGCACGCGGTCGCGATCGACTGGCCGGTCGCGCTGCCGGTCACCGCCGCGGCCGTGGCCGGCGCCGTCGCGGGCGGTCGGCTCGCCGCGCGGGTGCGGGCCGAGCGGCTGCGCCGGGCGTTCGGCTGGTTCGTGCTGGCCATGGGGGTGTTCGTGCTCGCCGGGCAGGCCCCGCCCGGCCTGGCCGCCGCGCTGCTCGGCACCGGCTGGGGCATCGCCGCGCTCGCCGCCGCCCTGGTAGTCGCCGCGGCCGCGCTGCTCGCCGCGAGACGGGCGGCCGGCCCCGCCGCGCGACGTTCCGGGAAACCCGAAAGGAGATCCACCATGTTCTTCGCCCGCTACTACCTCGACTGCCTCTCCCAGGCCTCCTACATGGTCGGCGACCGCGCCACCGGGCGCGCCGTCGTCGTCGACCCCCGCCGCGACATCGGCGAGTACCTCGCCGACGCCGAGCGGCACGGGCTGCGCATCGAAGGCGTGATCAACACCCACTTCCACGCCGACTTCCTCGCCGGCCACCTCGAGCTCGCCGCCGCCACCGGGGCGTGGATCGGCTACGGCAGCCGCGCCGAGGCCGAGTACCCCATCCGCAGGCTCGCCGACGGCGAGCGCATCGAGCTCGGCGACGTCGTGCTGGAGATCATGGAGACGCCGGGGCACACCCCCGAGTCGATCAGCATCCTCGTCTACGAGCACGCCACCGACCCCGCCCCGTACGGGGTGCTCACCGGCGACACGCTGTTCGTCGGCGACGTGGGCCGCCCCGACCTGCTCGCCTCGCTCGGGTACGGCGCCGGCGAGCTCGCCCGCATGCTCCACCGCAGCGTCCGGCGGCTGATGGAGCTGCCCGACGGCACCCGCGTCTACCCCGCCCACGGCGCCGGGTCGGCCTGCGGCAAGAACCTCTCGGCCGAGCCGTGGTCCACCATCGGGGAGCAGCGCCGTACCAACCACGCCTGCGCCCCGATGAGCGAGGAGGAGTTCGTCGCCCTCGTCACCCAGGGGCAGCCGCCCGCCCCCGGCTACTTCGGGTACGACGCGGTGCTCAACCGCAAGCGGCACGGGCTGCTGGACGTGACCGCCCGTGCCGTGCCGCTGACCGCCGAGGAGGTGATCGCCCGGCGCGACGGCGGCGCCGTCGTCCTCGACGCCCGCGACCCCCAGTCCTACGCCCTGGCCCACCTGCGCGGCTCGATCAACGTCGCCCTCGACGGCCGGTTCGCCGAGCGCGCCGGCATGGTCGTCGCCCCCGGCGCGGAGATCGTCGTCGTGGCCCCGCAGGACCGCGAGAGCGAGGTGGTCACCCGGCTGGCCCGGATCGGGTTCGACAACGTGGCCGGTTACCTGCGCGAACCGGAGGCCGCCTTCCTGGCCATGCCCGGCGAGGTCGCCCGCAGCCGCCGGATGACCGCGGCCGAGCTGCGCGCCGCCC
>Ga0310834_101009_pt1 | contig 20632 bp, 10 predicted proteins | sample SM_ome_2_FD_201314 | JGI IMG/M metagenome (GOLD analysis project Ga0310834, IMG submission 201314) | Sorghum-adapted microbial communities enriched on stacked mutant (SM) sorghum from Joint BioEnergy Institute, Emeryville, California... ... | reverse complement strand
CAACGGCCCGAACTACACCGCCCGCGCGTTCGTGCGCACCGTGCTGGCCGTCGCCTCACGTCACCAGCGCATCCGCCCCCACACCCCCAAGCACAACGGCAAGGTCGAGCGCTACCACCGGATCCTCGCCGAGGAACTCCTCTACGCCCGCGAGTGGAGCAGCGAGCACGACCGGGCCGCCGCGATCACGGTCTGGAACATCCACTACAACTACCATCGCTGCCACACCGCCGTCGGCGACCGACCCCCGGCCTCACGCCTCCACGCAGGCGTCACCAACGTCATGGCCCAGAACAACTAGGTGCCCTCAGACTTATTTGGAGGGAGATTATCTCCATGAGCACAGATATTCTCGGAGAGATTCGAGACCTCTCCTGGCAAAGACTCGGAAACCTTCTCGTCGCGAAGCTTGCCCTGGAGGTGGGCTAGCCAGCGCCCACGCACCACAATGCACACTCACTGGGCCAGGACCGCGTCGGGGCCTGCAGAGCCAACCCCTCTTACTGGACGCATGGGACGGATCGCCGTCCATGGGAACGATCGCGGCCAGACCGCATTCAGGGGACGCGCGTGGACCCAGGAAACCGTCGGCGCTTCCCGACCCACGGAGGAGGTGCGACATGGCTGAAGCGCGCTCATCCGTTCCGTCAGTGATCAATGGCTGGAAACTGAGCGGGCACGCGCGACACACAATAGCCGCGCGCGCCTTCGATGTGCGAGACGTTCTCCAGGCCTGTGAGAATCCCGAGCAGTCCTACACGGCGTACAACTACGGCCCAGATCGGTGGGTCTACCAACGTGCGCATGTCGCCGTCGTCCTCAACCCAGTCACCCGGACTGTCATCACAGTGCTTCTCCGCCGCCGTGAGCAGTGGGACGACAACGATGCGCGGGCCGTGAACGGCGCCGGCAATGGACGGGACGCGGCGTGAGCGATCGCCAAGCACAGGGTCCCTGGTAGGCCAGACGGAAGGTCTCTCACCGCCCTGCCAGGCAGGGGGCCGTTTCGATGGCACACTCCCGTGTGGAGCAGGACTAGCGAGGGGGGCCGGCCGTGGACGTGTTCTCGATCAGGGACGCACTGATTCGGGACTACCGCGCCTTCACGTCCGGGACGGTGCCGGTACGTGACCGCCGGATCGCCGAGCACGTGTCTTCGCTCCTGGATGCCGGCGCGCAGTGGCCGGATCCCTGGATCAGCCTCAACCCCGCCTTCGCCTCGGGGGGCACGATCGCGGAGCTCGTCCGTGACGGACTTCTCCACCCCGAGGCTGAGCGCGTGTTCCGCCGCAAGGAGCACCAGGACGACACCGGCCGTGAGTCCCTGACGCTGTACGCGCATCAGCGCGCCGCGATCGAGGTCGCCCGGACGGGCAAGTCCTTTGTGCTGACGACGGGGACCGGTTCCGGGAAGTCGCTCTCGTACATCGCTCCCATCGTCGACAGCGTGCTCCGTGAACGGGACGGCACCGACGGCGGGCGACCCGGCGTGAAGGCGATCGTCGTCTACCCGATGAACGCTCTCGCCAACTCCCAGACACTCGAGCTCCAGAAGTACCTCCAGTTCGGGTACCCCGAAGGTCGTGGCCCGGTCACCTTCGCTCGCTACACGGGGCAGGAGCCCGACGAGCGCCGTCGGGAGATCCTGGCCAACCCGCCGGACATCCTGCTCACCAACTACGTGATGCTGGAACTCGTCCTTACGCGCCCTGAGGAGCGGAACCACCTCATCCGCGCTGCCCAGGGACTGCGGTTCCTGGTGCTGGACGAGCTGCACACCTACCGCGGCCGCCAGGGGGCCGACGTCGCGATGCTCGTCCGGCGTCTGCGAGATGCATGCGCGTCGGAGCGCCTTCAGGTCATCGGAACCTCCGCCACGATGGCCTCCGGCCCGAGCATCCCGGACCAGAAGCGCGCCGTGGCCGAGGTCGCCACGCGCCTGTTCGGGTCCGAGGTCACGCCCGACCGCGTGATCGGGGAGACGCTCACCCGCGCCACGTCCGGACGGGAGCCGAGCGACGCAGAGCTCGCTGTAGCGATCGACGGGCGCGCCGCGCTGTCGCGCCTCGACTACACCGCGCTCGCAGACCACCCCCTCGCGATCTGGGTGGAGTCGACCTTCGGGCTCGACACCGACCCGGCCTCGGGTCGAGTCGTCCGCGGACAGCCGACGACGGTCGCCGCGGCGGCCGACACGCTCGCCTCACGGACGGGAAGGCCGCACGACGCCGCCGCCGAGGCCATCCGCGCCGTGCTGCTCGCAGGCTCGGCGGTGCACGATCCGGCGACCGGCCGGCCTCTCTTTGCCTTCCGGCTCCACCAGTTCCTCTCCAAGGGCGACACGGTCTACGTGTCGCTGGAAGAGGAGGACCGCCGGTACATCACCAGCAGCTACCAGCTCCGAGTGCCCGGCGACCCCGAGAAGGCCCTGCTCCCGCTCGGCTTCTGCCGCGAGTGCGGCCAGGAGTACGTCGTCGTGGCGCGCACGGGCGGCCCGACGCCGACGTACCTGCCCAGGCAGGACGCCGATGCCTCCGGTGGCGACACGGTCACGGGCTACCTGTACGTCTCGACCGACCTGCCGTGGCCCTCGGATCCGGCGCTGGTGGCGACGCGGGTGCCGGATCACTGGCTGCAGACCGCGCCGGACGGTCACAGCGAGGTGATCGCGACTCGTCAGAAGTACCTGCCCACCGAGGTCTGGGTGCAGCCCGACGGTCGCGAAGCTGCCCGCGGTGAGGGCCTGAGGGCGTGGTTCATCTCGACGCCCTTCACCTTCTGCATGCGTTGCGGCGTCTCGTACGAGCAGGTGCGTGGCAACGACTACGCGAAGCTCGCGACTCTCGATCGCGAGGGGCGCTCCTCGGCCGTCACCGTCGTGGCTGCGAGCATCGTGAGGGCGCTCAAGCAGCTCCCCCCCGGGGAGCTGCATCCTGCCGCCCGCAAGCTCCTGACCTTCGTCGACAATCGTCAGGACGCCTCTCTGCAGGCCGGCCACTTCAACGACTTCGTCCAGGTCACGCAGCTCCGCGGCGCGCTCCACCGCGCGACTCTCGACCACCCCGAGGGCCTCACCCACGAGTCGGTCGCCCAGCACGTCACGAATGCCCTCAGCCTCGAGCTCGGAGACTTCGCCTCGAACCCTGCCGCCAAGTTCTCGGCGCGTGACTCCGCCGAGAAGGCCCTCCGTGCGGTGATCGAGTACCGCATCTACGCGGATCTGCAGCGCGGGTGGCGCATCACCATGCCGAACCTCGAGCAGACGGGTCTGCTGCGCGTCGACTACGTCGACCTCGCCGAGATCGCGGGCGATCTGTCCCTCTGGGAGAACTGCCATCCGGCTCTTCGCGGCGCTCCGAGCCAGCTGCGCGCAGAGCTGGCCGGCATCCTCCTGGACGAGATGCGACGTGTACTCGCGATCGACGTCGACTGCTTGACCACCACGGGGTTCGAGCAGCTCGAGAAGGTCTCTCGCCAGCACCTGGCCGGCGCATGGGCCTTGGCTGAGGGAGAGCAGAAGGTCCCCATGGGGACGGTGTTCCCGACGAGCGCGACCGGCCGCAAGAGCTGGGGTGACCTCTTCATCTCGGGCAGATCGGCGTTCGGCCGGTACCTCAGGCGCGAAGCGGCCCTTGGCGGCGCGCTCACCACCGACGACGCCCAGGCGGTCATCGAGGACCTCTTCGAGGTGCTCTGCGACGACGGCGGCCTCCTCGCACGCGTCGACGAGCGAGACGGCGTCCCCGGCTACCGGCTCAAGGCGTCGGCGATCCGTTGGCACGCGGGTGACGGGACCAAGGGCGCGGAGGACCCGCTACGCAAGTCGACGACGAGCGAAGCGACGATCCGCGTCAACCCGTTCTTCCGCAGTCTGTACGCGGAGATCGCGTCGGGGCTTCGTGGCCTGACGGCCCGCGAGCACACCGCCCAGGTGCCCAGCGATGAGCGCGAGCGACGCGAGGCCCAGTTCCGTGAGGGCTCGCTGCCGCTGCTCTTCTGCTCGCCCACGATGGAGCTCGGCGTCGACATCTCGAGCCTCAATGCGGTGGGCCTCCGCAACGTGCCGCCGACCCCGGCGAACTACGCGCAGCGTTCCGGACGCGCGGGCCGCAGCGGTCAGCCGGCGCTCGTAGTGACCTACTGCGCGACGGGCAACTCCCACGACACCTACTACTTCCGGCACTCGCGCGAGATGGTGGCCGGGTCGGTGGCTCCCCCACGGCTCGACCTGGCCAACGAGGACCTCATCCGGTCGCACGTGAACGCGATCTGGCTCGCCGAGACGGGTCAGTCGATGCGCTCGCGGATCACGGACATCGTCGACGCCGCCGGGGAGAACCCGAGCCTGTCGATCCTGCCCGAGATCTGGCGCGCCCTGAACGAACCCGATGTCGCGCGGCGAGCTACACGACGCGCAGAGTCGGTGGTCGGCGAGCTTCGGCGGATGTGGGCGGCCTCGGGCGACGCGGTCCCGTGGTGGTACGAGGGCTGGGTCGCCGACCAGGTGCAGCGTGCCTCAGTGGGCCTGGACCAGGCTCTCGACCGATGGCGGTCGCTGTATCGCACCGCCTTGGCTGAGTACCACGAGCAGAGCAAGCTCGCGGTGGCGCCGCACGCCCCGAAGCGGGACAAGGAGGCGGCCAGTCGCCGAGCGTGGGAGGCGAGGAACCAGCTCGCGCTCCTGCGCAACGAGGACTCCGAGAGGGGCCAGACGGACTTCTACACCTACCGGTACCTCGCGTCCGAAGGCTTCCTGCCTGGCTACTCCTTCCCGCGGCTCCCGCTCGCGGCGTACATCCCTGGTGGGCGCGGCCGCAGCGAGGGCGACTACCTCCAGCGCCCGCGCTTCCTCGCCATCAGCGAGTTCGGCCCTGGCGCCCTGATCTACCACGAGGGCGCGCGGTACGAGGTGGAGCGCGTCCAGATCCCTCAGGGCGCGACGGCAGGCGGAACCCTGCAGACCGAGGAAGCACGTCGGTGTGGTGCCTGCGGCTACCACCACACGCCGCAGGCGGGCACCGACGTCTGCGACCTGTGCGGCGCAGAGCTTGGCCCGCGCACCTACGGTCTGCTCCGGCTGCAGACCGTCTTCACCCGGCGCCGGGAGCGCATCAGTAGCGACGAGGAGGAGCGCCGCCGCGCCGGCTACGAGCTCGAGGTGTCTTATCGCTTCCAGGACCACGGGGAGCGACCAGGGCGCGTCGACGCGACCGCACGTGCGGACGACACGTCGCTTCTCTCGATGACATACGGCGACAGCGCGGTCATCCGTGTCGCCAACGTCGGTCGCCGCAGGCGCAAGGAGCCCGACGTGCGGGGTTACTTCCTGGACACCCTCACGGGCCGCTGGGCGACGAAGAAGGACGCCGCGGACGTCACGCCCGACGCGGCAGACCTCGTCGACTTCGAGGATGTCAAGAACAACGTCGCGCGGGTCATCCCGTACGTGGAGGACCGCCGCAACATCCTCGTCCTCCGGCTGGACGCTCCGGTCGACGCGGAGACCGCGACGACACTGCGGTACGCCCTGGAGCGCGGCGCGGAGTCGGTCTTCCAGCTCGAGGACTCGGAGCTCGAGAGTCAGGCGCTCCCGGACCCGGACGGGCGCGGGCGGATGCTGCTGCTGGAGGCGGCCGAGGGAGGTGCGGGCGCGCTCCGTCGGCTCGTCGCCGATCGCGATGCTCTCGCTCAGGTGGCGACCCGCGCCCTCGAGATCATCCACATCGATCCGGTCGCCGGTGACGACCTCGGCGGTGCGCAGGGCGCGGGTGCCGAGCGGTGCGAGCTCGCCTGCTACGAGTGCCTGCTCTCGTACAACAACCAGCACGAGCACACCCTCATCAACCGGCACAAGGTGCGGGACCTCCTGCTCCGCCTACGTGACAGCGCAGTCGAGGCGGGTGCCGGCGGCCGGACCCGGGCGGACCAGCGCACGCTCCTCGAGGCGCTCTCCGACTCCAGCCTGGAGCGCACGTTTGTGTCCTGGCTCGACGAGCTCGGGTGTCGCCTCCCCGACCGCGCCCAGGTCCTCGTCGAGGAGGCACTGGCCCGCCCAGACCTGGTGTTCGACCTGCCCACGGGCCCGGTCGCGGTGTTCGTCGACGGCCCCGTGCACGACCACGTGGCCCAGCAGGAGCGTGACGCAGCCGCGCAGGAGCGGCTCGAGGACCTCGGCTGGATGGTCCTGCGGGTCCGGCACGACGATGAGTGGTCCTCGATCATCGCTCGCTACCCCTCGGTCTTCGGCACCCCGAAGGCTTCGACGAACGGAGCATCGTGATGACGGCGACGTACGCGGCCGGCTCGCTTGTCCGTGCCCGCGGGCGGGAGTGGGTGGTCCTGCCCGACAGCACCGAGGACTTCCTGCTCCTGCGCCCGCTCGGCGGCGGGAGCGACGACGTGGCCGGGATCCACACCGCGCTGGAGCAGGTGGAGGACGCGACCTACCCCCTGCCGTCACCGGATGACCTCGGCGACGCCTCTAGCGCAGGACTCCTGCGGACGGCGCTCCAGCTCGGCTTCCGCTCCTCGGCCGGCCCGTTCCGCTCGCTCGCGGGCATCGCCGTGGAGCCACGGGCCTACCAGCTCGTGCCGCTCATGATGGCGCTGCGGATGGAGACGGTCCGGCTCCTCATCGCAGACGACGTCGGCATCGGCAAGACGATCGAGGCCGGGCTGGTCGCATCGGAGCTGCTCGCTCAGGGCGACGCCCGGCGCCTCGCGGTCCTCTGCAGCCCGGCCCTTGCTGAGCAGTGGCAGCGGGAGCTCGCCGAGAAGTTCGGCATCGCCGCCGAGCTTGTGCTCACGTCGACCGTGCGGCGCCTCGAGCGGGACCTGATGATGAACGAGTCCCTCTTCGACAGGTACCCGCACGTCGTCGTGTCGACGGACTTCATCAAGTCGGACCAGCACCGCAGCGAGTTCCTCAACCACTGCCCCGACCTCGTCATCGTTGACGAGGCGCACACGGCTGTGGCGGACGGTGGCGCCGGCACCCGCCAGCGCCACCGGCGGCACGAGCTGCTGCGCGACCTGGCGAAGGACCGGAAACGGCACCTCATCCTCGTCACGGCGACGCCGCACTCCGGGAAGGAGGAGGGCTTCCGCAACCTCATCGGGCTCCTCGACCCGGAGCTCGCGACGATCGACCTCGAGCACCCGCGCGGCCGCGAGCGCCTCGCGCGGCACTTCGTCCAGCGCCGGCGGGGAGACATCCGCAGGTACCTGGACGAGGACACGCAGTTCCCCGCAGACCGCGAGACCCGCGAGGTCCCGTACAGCCTCACCCCGGAGTACGGACGGCTGTTCCGGCAGGTGCTCGACTACGCCCGCGAGAGGGTGACAGGGGCGGACAGCGAGCTGCGGCAGCGAGTGCGGTGGTGGAGCGTCCTCGCGCTCCTCCGGGCGCTCGCGTCGTCGCCGGCCGCGGCCGCAGCGACGCTGCGGATGCGCGCGGCGACGGCTGAGGCCGCCGACGAGGCCGAGGCTGACGAGCTGGGTCGCGCAGCGGTCCTGGACACGGCCGACGACGAGGCGATCGAGGGCATCGACGTCACGCCCGGGGCAGACGACACGCAGGTGGACGACCAGGCTGACACGAGCCAGAGGTCTCGTTTGATGGCCATGGCGCGCGCGGCCGATGCCCTGCACGGCCCGAAGTCCGACGCGAAGCTGGCGCGCCTCATCGCCGAGGTGAAGGCCCTGCTCGCGGACGGCTTCGACCCGATCGTCTTCTGCCGGTTCATCGACACCGCCGACTATGTGGCAGCTCACCTCTCGAAGGCTCTCGCCGGGACGGCCGAGGTTGCCTCCGTGACCGGCACGCTCCCGCCGGCGGAGCGCGAGCAGCGGATCGCCGACCTCACCGCGACACCTGCACGCCATGTGCTCGTCGCTACGGACTGCCTGTCGGAGGGCGTCAATCTCCAGGACGCGTTCCAGGCGGTCGTGCACTACGACCTGGCTTGGAACCCGACCCGCCACGAGCAGCGCGAGGGCCGCGTCGACCGGTTCGGCCAGACGGCACCGAAGGTCCGGGCCGTGACGATCTACGGGGTCGACAACTCGATCGACGGCGTCGTCCTGGACGTGCTCATCCGTCGCCACAGGGAGATCAGCAAGGCGACCGGCGTCATCGTCCCGGTGCCCGCGGAGTCGGACAGCGTCCTCGAGGCCCTGATCGAGGGCTTGGTGCTCCGGGGCGCGGACTACGAGCAGGGTGAGTTGGATCTGGGTCTCCGGCAGGCCGACGAGCGGCTCGACCTGGCCTGGCGGTCCGCCGCCGAGGTCGAGCGCGCCTCCCGCACCAAGTACGCCCAGGGCACGATCCACCCGGACGAGGTCGCACGTGAGGTCGCCCAGGTGCGCGCCGCGCTCGGGACGCACGGGCAGATTGCGCCGTTCGTCGTCGAGACCCTCCAGGCCCTCGGCTCGACCGTGACCCCGACGGCGGACGGGTTCGAGGCCGTGACCGGCACGTTGGTCGCGGGCGTCCGCGACCTGCTACCCCCCGGGCACGCAGAGCCGCTGACCTTCCACCACCAGCTGCCCGTGCCGCGCGGGCACGCGGTGCTCAGCCGGACGGACCCCAGCGTCGAGGCGCTCGCGGAGTACGCGCTGACGACCGCGCTCGACGCCGACGCGAACCCGGACGCTCGGCCGGCCCGGCGCGCTGGTGTCATCCGCACGTCCGCCGTCCCCGTGCGGACCACGATGCTGCTGCTCCGGTACCGGTTCCATCTCGACGTGCCGACGTCGGATGGTGGGACGCGCCCGCTCATCGCGGAGGATGCAGAGCTCGTGGCCTTCCGGGGCTCGCCCGAGGACCCGCTGTTCCTCGAACCGGGGGACGTCGACGCGCTGGTCCACGCGAAGCCGGACACGAACATCCCGGCCGACCAGGCGCGCGACCTCGCGGCCCGCGCTCTGGCGAAGGTCGCGCTGCTGGACGCCCACCTCGGTGCGCGCGCAGACGAGCGCGCGGCGGCGCTGCTCGAGAGCCACCGCCGCGTCCGCGCGGGCGCCGGTGCGTCCCGGCAGGGACTTCGCGTGCGAGCGCAAAAGCCCGTGGACGTCCTCGGCGTCTACCTCTACCTTCCTGTGGCCCAAGGAGGCGTTCGATGAGCACCGGTCAGCTGACGTCGGTGCGGTCGGCGGGGGCGCTGCTCCCCTCGGATGTGCTCAACCGGATCGCAGCGGGCGACCCCGACCTCGGCGGCCTGCGCCCGGCGGACTTCCACCTGAGTCCCGGCGAGACGCCTCGCGAGGCGGCCAACCGCGCCTGGGCGTACCTGACGTCGGTCTGGCCGACCTTCCGTGAGGCTCTCGCCGGCCTGCCGGAGGGCGATCCTGCGGTCCGTCTGACGCGTGAGCGCTGGCTCCTCCTTCTCTTCCGCGAGCTGGGGTATGGGCGGCTGCAGAGCACCCCTGCGGGTGGGCTCGTCGCCGGGGACAAGGCGTACCCGGTCTCGCACCTGTGGGGCGCGTTCCCGATCCACCTGTTGGGGTGGGGCGTCGACCTCGACCGCCGGACGAAGGGTGTCGCCGGCGCGGCGGAGCGTGCCCCGCACGCGATGGTCCAGGAGATGCTGAACCGCAGTGACGACCATCTGTGGGCGGCGGTGTCGAACGGCCGGGTCCTGCGGCTGCTGCGCGACTCGACCACGCTCTCGACGCTGTCGTACGTCGAGTTCGACCTCGAGTCGATGTTCGACGGGGAGCTCTTCTCCGACTTCGTCGTGCTCTTCCTGCTCCTGCACCAGTCGCGGGTCGAGGTCCCCGACGGCAAGACTCCGGCGGACTGCTGGCTGGAGCGGTGGCGGTCGTCGGCGATCGCCCAGGGCACGCGCGCGATGGAGCTGCTCCGCGACGGAGTCCAGCGTGCGATCGAGCACCTGGGGACGGGCTTTCTGCGCGCACCGGCTAACGCCGAACTCCGGCGCCGGCTGGCAGACGGGCCGCTGCACCTGGACGACGTCCACCAGGCGCTGCTCCGCCTGATCTACCGCCTGCTCTTCCTGTTCGTGGCAGAAGACCGCGACGCGCTCCTGGATCCCGATGCGCCCGCCAGCGCGAAGGCTCGCTATCGGGAGTACTACTCCACGGTGCGCCTGCGCCGTCTAGCCCTGAAGCGCCGCGGCGCCCAGCACGTGGACCTCTGGCGCGCGCTGCGTTTGGTCATCTCCAAGCTCGGCGACGAGGCGGGCTGCCCGGAACTCGGGCTGCCAGGTCTGGGTGGCCTCTTCGACGACCACGGCGCCGAGGTCTTCGCCGACGCCGAGCTGCCGAACGAGGCGCTCCTGGCAGCGGTCCGCGACCTGGCGATCGTGAAGCCGAAGGGCCAGCCGCAGCGCCTCGTCGACTACAAGAACCTCGGCGCAGAGGAGTTGGGCTCGATCTACGAGTCTTTGCTCGAGCTCGTTCCCCGCTACAACCCTGCCGAGCAGACGTTCACCCTCGAGACGCTGGCGGGCAACGATCGCAAGACGACGGGCTCGTACTACACCCCGTCCGAGCTCATCGACCTCGTCCTCGACGAGACGCTGGAGCCGCTGCTGGACGAGGCCGAGCGTGCCGCCGACCCGGAAGCCGCGCTGCTGACGATGACGGTCTGCGACCCCGCATGTGGGTCCGGGCACTTCCTCGTCGCCGCCGCCCGGCGCATCGCCCAGCGCCTCGCGGTCGTGCGATCGGGCGAGACCGACCCGACGCCCGCAGACGTCCAGGCGGCGCTCCATGACGTGGTCGACCGGTGCATCTACGGCGTGGACCTCAACCCGATGGCCGCCGAGCTCGCCAAGGTCTCGCTGTGGCTGGAGGCCATGCAGCCCGGGCGCCCGCTCTCCTTCCTCGACGCCCACATCAAGGTCGGCAACGCCTTGCTCGGCACGACCCCGGAGCTGATCGCCGGCGGGATCCCGGACGGCGCCTTCGTCGCGCTCGGGAACGACGACAAGACCCTCACGAGCACGTGGAAGCGTCGTAACAAGGTCGAGCGCGAGGCCCGTGCGGCAGCCCAGGACGAGCTCGACCTGTTCGGCGGGGGCGACACCTCGAGCGTCCCGGCCCCGCCGACTGTCTCAACTCCGCCAGGTGCGCGGCTCGCCGACATTCACGCCCTCGCCCGCCGCTACGAGACCTGGCTCCGGTCGCCCGAGCTCGCCCGCGAACGCCTGGTGGCCGACGCGTGGTGTGCCGCGTTCTTCCAGCACAAGAGCAAGGACGACCCGCCCATCACCACCGGCACGCTGGACGCCATCCACGACGGAACCGTCCCTGCCGAGACGGCGGCAGCCATTCAGCGCCACGCCGTCACCCACCGCTTCTTCCACTGGCACCTCGAGTTCCCCGAGATCGCCGCAGCCGGCGGATTCACGGCCATGGTGGGCAACCCGCCGTGGGAGCGGATCAAGCTCCAGGAGCAGGAGTTCTTCGCGCAGCGCGACGCTGACATCGCGAACGCTCCCAACGCGGCCGCCCGCAAGCAGCGGATTCGTGCCCTGTCCGAGTCCGACCCCACCCTCGCGGAGGAGTGGGCAAGGGCGAGCCGCGCTGCAGAGGCGGCCAGCCACTTCCTGCGCAGGTCGGGACGCTACCCGCTGTGCGGGGTGGGCGACGTCAACACCTACGCGGTCTTCGCCGAGCTCTTCCGATCGTCGATCGCGAACCACGGCCGCATGGGCATCATCACACCGACGGGCTTGGCGACCGACGCGACCACATCCGCGTTCTTCGCAGACACGGTGGCCACCAAGCGGCTTGCCGCGTTCTACGACTTCGAGAACGAGGCAAAGATCTTCCCCGGCGTGCACAACCAGTTCCGCTTTGCCGCGACGACGATCACCGGCGGTCAGCCGGCCAATGGGGCTCGCCTAGCCTTCTACACGCGCTACATCCGCGACACCGCTGCGCGGCGCTTCGAGCTAAGTTCCGATGAGGTCCTGCTTCTCAACCCCAACACGGGGACTCTGCCGATCTTCCGCAGCCGCCGCGACGCAGAGATCACTCTGGGGATCTATCGCCGGCATCCCGTGCTCGTGAACGATGCGACGGGTCAGAACCCGTGGGGCCTGCAGTTCGGGACGCTGTTCCACATGGCCAACGACTCCGGGCTGTTCCGCACGGCCGACGAGATCGAGGCCGAGGGCGCCGTGTTCGACGGCTGGGCCTACGTCCGCGGAGCGCACCGGTGGCTTCCGCTCTACGAGGCGAAGATGCTGTCGCATTACGACCACCGGTACGCCACCTACCGCGACGCCACCCAGGCCCAGCTCAATAAGGGCACCCTGCCTCACCTAACTGGGGCCGAGCACCAGGACCAGAGCATCGAGCCCCTAGCCCGCTACTGGGTGGCCGAGCACGACGTCGAACAGACCATCGGCGACCGCTGGGACCGCGGCTGGTTCCTCGGCTGGCGTGACATCACCAACGCAAGCAACGAGCGCACCTTCGTCCCTAGCGTCCTGCCTCGCTCCGCCGTCGGGCACGTCTTCCCCGTTGCGCTCCCTGCCGACCCAGCGAAGGCACCTCTGCTGCAGGCACTTTGGTCGTCCCTGGCTCACGACTACGTCGCCCGTCAGAAGCTGAGCGGCACGCACATGACGTACGGCGTCGTGAACCAGCTCGCGGCTCCCACACCAGGGTCGTTCGAGGCGCCGCTCCTCGGCGTCGCCGACACCGCGCTCGCCGAATGGATCCGCCCCCGCGTCCTCGAGCTCACCTACACCTCGCACCGGATCGCGCCGTACGCCGCCGACGTCCTTGGCCTGCCTCCTGGCGCCGATCCCGGCCCGCCGTTCCGCTGGCTTCCGGAGCGCCGAGAGCAACTCCGCGTCGAGCTCGACGCCGCAATGTTCCACCTCTACGGCCTGGCCCGTGACGAGGTGGAGCACGTCATGGACTCGTTCGTCGTCGTCCGCAAGTACGAGGAACGCGACCACGGCGAGTTCCGCACCAAACGCCTCATCCTCGCCACCTACGACGCCATGGCCGAGGCCGCCTCCCGCGGCACGATCTACGTCAGCCCGCTCGACCCACCCCCCGGCGACGGACCCCGCCACCCGAGGGCGTCATGACCGATCGCGTCACCGAAGCACTCGCCCGCTTCGCCGTCGAGTGCGCCGCGCGAGATCACGCCTGGTGCGCGGGCGAGGACGGCTGCGCTGAGGCCCTTGCGGAGCACCGCGCGACCGTCGCGACCGATGCCATGGCCGCGTCCTTCGACGTCTCGAAGGAGCTGCTCGTCTACGGCGGCGCGTGGCCCGACCAGACCTGGTCCACGACGGCCCTGCTCAAGCTGGTCGAGACGGAGGCAGTCGAGCCCCCGTACCGCGACCCCCGCCGCCGCATCCTTCGCGTCACGACGGCCCTGGCCCGCCTCGGCGAACGCGGGCTCCCGCCGGATGCAGTGATCCGTACCTGCCTGGGGCCGACCCTCATCCGGCAGATCATCATCCACGTCGCCTCGGTCTGGGTGCTCGCACGGGAAGGTCGGCTGCCACGCGAGAAGTTGGGGATGCTCGAGGCGTGGCTGGCCGCTCTCGACGGCGAGCCTGCGCTCGGCGGCGTGGACGAGCCGACGCTGCCGGACGCGGTTGCCGCGGCCATCAACGGTGAGACAGCTCGTGTCGCTCAGCGCTGGCTCCGGTCGGCGTCGATGGCACACATTCTCGGCTGGCGTCTCGACGGTTACGTCGAGACGGATCTGCACGAGGCCGACCTGACACTTCCGGCGGGGGCCGGCGCCACGTCGTGGGTCGTCGACCGGTTCACGGAGACCTACCTTGACCAGTGGTCAAGGGAGTCCCTCGACTGGGAGCTCGTCTACCTGCAGGACCCGAGGGCGACTGCGGAACGAGTCGGTGTCCCGCTCCCGCTTCTCGAGGAGCGACCGCTCACCCAGCGCCAGGTGGTGGACGCCCTCTCCAGACGACTCTCCGGTGCTGTCGGCAATGACCCCGTCGCGCAGGGACTGCGCACCGAAGAGATCGTGCATGCGATCGTCGGGCTGGTCCGCGGCGACCAGCTCGACGCCGCGCACGAGCTGGCAGCGCGCGCCGCCCGCAACGCCCCGGACAACCCCCACCTGTGCAACGTCCTGGCTTTCTGCCTCATCCCTACCGACCGGCCCAGCGCGCACCGCGCACTCGATCGGCTCGACGGCGTCCGCGACCCCCGGGCCCAAGGCACCGCCGCCATGAACCGGGCCACGCTCTTCCTCGCCGACGGCGACGCCGATCAGGCCGAACAGGCGATGGCTGCCGTCCCCGACGACGGCCAGATCTGGTGCTGGGACCCCGTCGCGATGGTTCGCGGCGAAGCGCTCCTGCTCGGGACGACGTACGCAGACTGGCGAGCTCGGGCGAGTGTCGCCCTCGAGCAGCTCAGGAGCCGAAGCGCCGGCTGATCTCCTTCATCGACAACATGAGGTGCAGCGGCTCGACCGGCGACTGGACGAAGTTGCCGTTGGCCTCGTAGAACGCACGGGCGACGTCGTCCCTGCAGTGGATGAGAAGTGCGGCCGCCGCCACGCTCTGGCTCGCGTGGTAGGCCTGCTCGATGGCGTGACGCAGCAAGGCGGCACCCAAGCCCTGGCCCTGCGCGGTGGAATCGACTGCCAGGCGCGCGAGCAGCACGCACGGCGTCTGCACCGGTCGGTTCTTCTGCAGCCGCTCCGGCATCTGGCTCGTGGCGTACGCCGACATGGCCAGGGCGTAGTAGCCGAGGACGACGCCGTCGAGGGTCGTCACGTAGGTCACGGCGTTGCCGGCTCGCTGGTTCTCCCAGGCGAAGCGCCGGAACCAGTCGTCCAGCTCCGGCGCTCCACTGGAGAAGGTGCTGCGGTCGTCGTCCCGCGCGAGCTTTCGGGGAGGCTGAAGGATCCCGTCGCTCATCGCGCCTTCGGCGTGAACGGCTGACCGAACGGCGACGGGCGGGACCACAGCTTGTCGAACTTGTCCGTCGACGGCAGCGGCTCATCAAGGAGTCGCAGGAACTCGTCGTACTGAGCCTCGGTCGCAACGAACCACCGGCGCTCCGCGAGGATGCGCTCGGCCTGGTCCACTGCAGTGTCGAGGATGAAGTCGGTCATGGTGCGGTCGGTCGCGGCCGCCGCCTGGCGCAGGATGGCCTCCTGGCGCTCGGTGGCGCGGACCTCAAGTCGCTTGTTCTTGGATGTGCGGGACGTCGCGCGGGTAGGCGCGCTCTGGCGGCTCATGGTGTGGCCCTCCGTGTTCGTACGGATACTGTACGTACACGGTAGGCATCGGTCAACCGAGTTCAGCCTTGAGCGTCATCGTCTCCCGTTCAGCGTCGGACATGCCTGGCAGACTCGCCACAGCGCGACGAAGGAGTGCCATGGCCCAGGACGTGTCTGTGAGCAGCGATCAGATCCGACGCCCGCTGCTGCTTGGCGTCCTACTCCGGGTCCTCGCCGACGCCGACGGACCGCGCCCCGCACGAGACGTGATCGCAGAGGTCTTCGAACGGGCATCTCCCACGGAACTCGAGCTCAGCGCGACAAGTACGGGCACTGTCCGCGGCGACAACTTCCTGCGCTGGGCATCCTCTTGGGCGAGCGCAGCCGGGTGGATCACCAAGTCCGCTGACGGATGGCAGATCACCGACGCCGGCCGGGCCGCCATCGTCGGCTACCCGAACGACAACAAGCGTTACGCCGACTTGACGCGCCAGTACCGCGCCGTCCGGAAGGCTCGCCGTCGGGGCGTCGAACCTGAGGAGTCAGACCCGAAGCTGGCGAAGCTCCGCGCAGCGCTCGACCTGGTCGAACCCGGGATGTGGACCTCCTACGGCGACCTCGCAACGCTCACCGGGCTTGCCAACCAGAAGGTTGGGACGGTCATGGCACAGACCTCGCACCCGGCCGCGTACCGCGTCCTTCAAGCCGATGGCACCGTCGCCGACGGCTTCCGCTGGACCGACCCATCACGGACCGATGACCCCGCCGAGCTGCTCCGAGCCGAAGGCATCGAGTTCGACGACCACGGACGAGCCAGTCAGGCTCAACGCCTCACCGCATACGACCTCGCAGAGCTCTTGGCCGAGACCGGCGACACCGCGACGTCCCGTGCCTGGCTCGTGCGCGGAAGCAACGTCAACGGCAAGAACCTCGTCCCCGTGTGGCTCGAACGCGGATCGTGCTCCATCGCCGCGAGCCAGATCCGATCGCTTGACCTTCCGCTCACGCGCGCGGAGATCGTCGCCGTCGTCGAGCAGGACTACGCGCAGAAGTCGTACAACACCCGCAACGAGAAGGTCACCGAGCTCGACCTGTTCCTCAACCGGATCCAGGTCGGAGATGTCGTCGTGACGAACGACGGTCCACGCTTCTACGTAGGGCAGGTGACGGGCGACGCCGTCTACGTGCAGAGCTCGGACGAACGTTCCAACCTGCGCCGGTCGGTGTCGTGGAGCAACCCGACCGAGCCCATCGACCTCAACGACCTCCCCGTCGGCGTGAAGCCGAAGCTGTCCAGCCAGCACCCGATCGTCGACCTCACCAGCGAGCTCGCCGCCCTGCGCGCGCTCGCCCAACGGGACACGGAGAGCGTGACGGTGGCCGAGAAGGTCGCCGCCCCGGAGCTGACCTTGCCCCCGGCGACGGCCGAGCTGGCGGAACAGCTCCTCATGCCCCGGTCGTGGCTCCAGGAATGCATCGATCTGCTGGCAGACCGCCGACAGATGATCTTCTACGGCCCTCCCGGCACCGGCAAGACCTTCCTGGCCCAGGCGATCGCGGCCCACCTGACGGATACAGCGGCCATCAAGCTCGTCCAGTTCCACCCCGCATACAGTTACGAGGACTTCTTCGAGGGCTACCGGCCGGCACCCGCCGACGACGGCAGCGGCACGATCGGGTTCCGGCTCACCCCCGGGCCCTTCCGCAGGCTCGTCGACACCGCCCGCGAGAACCTCGGGACTCCCTACGTCCTCATCGTCGACGAGATCAACCGCGCGAACCTGGCCAAGGTCTTCGGCGAGTTGTACTTCCTGCTCGAGTATCGGGACCGGTCGATCGACCTGCTCTACTCCTCGGGCGACGAGGCCGGCTTCACCATGCCGCCGAACGTCTTCATCATCGGCACGATGAACACCGCGGACCGGTCGATCGCCCTCGTGGACGCCGCCATGCGTCGACGGTTCGCGTTCAAGGCCCTCCACCCGAGCACAGAGCCGACGCGCGGCCTGCTCGCCCGTTGGCTCGAGAAGGAGAACCTCCCGCCGACAGCGGCCAAGGTGCTCGACCACCTCAACTCCCTGATCGCCGACGAGGAGTTCAAGATCGGACCCTCCTACTTCATGCGCGAGAGCGTGCACCGCGACGGTGGGATGGCTCGCGTCTGGGAGACCTCGATCCTGCCGCTCCTCGAGGAACACCACTACGGGGACGGGACCGACGTCGCGGCCCACTACTCGCTCGACCGGATCCTGCGGCGAATCACGGCTGCCGCTGACGTGAGCTCGGCGGCCGATGCCGAGTCGGTGACCGACGAGTAGGCCATGCGCATCGAACTGACGGAGACCGGCGGGCCCGTCGAGGTTCCTCTGTCGCACGCGGCCGGCCAGGCCCTTCGTGCCTCCGGGATGGTGACCGCCTCACCGTCTGTCGCGCCGGGGTACTGGGTCGTCGGGCCCGCGGGAAAGGTCGGAGTCGCACGCATCGCCGATGTCGAGGTGTGGATCCGATCGAAGGTCGAGATCAGGCGGCTCTTCTTCCTGCTCGGGTACGCAGCGGGACTCCACGGATGGCGTGACGACGAGCTGGACCTGCGGGAGGACGCGGACCTTCTCACGGTCGTGGCGACGGCGTTCGCTCGCCAGGCGGAGAAGGCAACACGCCAAGGTCTGCTGCAGGGGTATCGGACCGAGGACACCGCCTCCCCGGTGCTGCGCGGGCGCATCCGAGCCGACGACCAGCTCAAGCGGCACTTCGGCATCGCTGTGCCGCTGGAGGTCCGCTACGACGAGTACGACTTCGACATCCCCGAGAACCAGTTGCTGCGGGCTGCCGCCGAGGTCCTTCTCCGCCTGGGGACGCTCGACGACGTGACGCGACGTTCACTCCATCGACTGGTCAGGACTACCGCCGACGTCACACCGCTGCCCGCGGGTGTCGTGTTGCCATCCTGGACGCCATCTCGCCTCAATGCGCGCTACCACACAGCCCTCGGGCTGGCTGAGCTCGTCCTGCGAGGACATTCGGTCGAGCAGGCCGTCGGTGACGTGCGCATCAACGGCTTCGTGGTGGACATGGCCAAGGTGTTCGAGGACTTCCTCTCGGTGGCCCTCGGGGAGGCCCTCACCCGACGCGGCGGGACGTGTCGGGCCCAGGAGCGATGGCTCTTCGATGAAGGAGGCGACGTGCCGATGAAGCCTGACATCGTCTGGTACGCGACGGGTTCGGCCCAGCCATCCGCAGTCATCGACGCGAAGTACAAGGCCGAGAAGCCGAGCGGCTTCCCCAACGCGGACCTGTACCAGATGCTCGCCTACTGCAGCGTTCTGGGACTCGAGCGGGGGCACCTCGTCTATGCCCAGGGCAACGAAGAGCCAGGGCGCCGACGGGTGCGGCGGCTGGGCACGGAGATCGTCCAGCACACGATCGATCTGACTCTCGAGCCGAGGGACCTGCTCGATCAGGTCGATGCCCTCGCCGACACGATCCTCGCCGAGGCGGTCGTCGCCGAGACGTAGCCGGCGCTCGACAGCGCGGAGGTGCCGGCACCGGGGACCCTCGCAAGTTGGGCCGCTACACGGGCTTCCCGCCCCTTCCTGACGCTCCGGCGGACTACTCGAGCCGCGCTCGCCGAAGCCCGATGTCTACCGGTCGCCCGCGCCCTACGAGCGGCGCGCGAGCCTCGACCGGTGGGAGGTGCGCCGCGAGCACAAGCACCGCTGGCCCTACGCGCTCGTGATCCTCCGGCTCGAGAAGCGCTGGCGCGCGTCTGGCGGCGCGCACCTGACCGAGCCCGACCGCGAGCGCCTCGAGGCATGGCTCGGCGGCATGCGTGAGCGCGACGTCGTCCTCGATTGCGACCCCACGAGCGAGGCCGGCTTCTGTAACGTCCCTCGGTTCCCTCGACACCCCGGGCTGGACGTCCACATCGTCCTCGATCCGCGGTGGTGGACCGGACCGCGCACCCGCGTCGAGAGCACGCATCGGCACCACCCCAGGGCTTCACCGCGTCGCCGCGACCACCCGCCGCCGACGCCCGCCGTCGCGGTGCCGCCCCGGACGCAGCACGGCGATCACGTCGTCGAGGGCCGCGTCACGCCGCTCCGGAAGGCGCAGCAGGCGCTCGACGAGCTGCTTGCCCTGCACGAACGCCACGCCGTCGACGGTCCGGCCACCGTCGTCGTGGCGCCCCCACCAGACGATCACGGGCTGCACCCACAGGGCACGCCCGGTGCGCTCCTGGATCTTCGCCTTGAGGTCCAAGGCGTCGCGCTTCGCCTGCCGGATCACCTGGTCTGGACGCCACGTGAGGGTCTCGTCGTCGGGATGCACGCCGCGGAACTCACCGTCGACCATCTCCAGGCGGTAGGTCGACCACTTCGAGTTCAGGAGGAAGAGCCCCGGAGGTCCGACGACGACGTGGTCGAAGTTGTAGTCGCCGTTCCGCAGGTCGTGGAGGACCGACCATCCCGAAGGCAGCTTGGTGAGCGCCTTGGCGGTGGCGGCCTCGCCCCACGCGCCTTCCTGCCAGTTCGCGATGCTGCTCGGCGGGTCTTCGCGGAGAGCCACGAAGGTGATCACAGCGCCGCCGGCCACGAAGCCAGAGGCCCACACCGCCATCCACCGGCCTTCAGGCGGCGTGAACGTGAGCACGTGCCAGGTGATGCCGACCCACGTGAGAACGAGGAAGCACGCGACACCCAGCCACAGCTTCCGCTTCCGGCGCAGCCAGTTCCGGCGCATCTGGCGGTACTTCGCCCGCGCTCGGGACCCCGCCCGACGCCGGGCCGCCCGCCGCTCCCACCAGGTCGGCTCGTCAAGCGCCATGCCCCGCACATCGGCATGCGTGCCACCGGGGTGAAGCCGCCACCCCACCCCGATCAGTCCGCCCGACCCCGCCGGTCCATCCACCATGGCGCGCATCGTCTACTTCACGAACCAGTCCCTCGACGGCTACATCGAGGACGCCGACGGCCGCTTCGACTGGAGCGTCCCCGACGACGCCCTGCACCAGTTCTTCAACGACGCCTTCCGCGCGTTCGGCACGTACCTGTACGGCCGGCGCCTCTACGAGACGATGGCGGTCTGGGAGACCGACCCCGACCTCATCGGCGAGAACGCCATCACCGCCGACTTCGCCTCGATCTGGCAGGCGGCGGACAAGGTCGTCTGGTCGCGCACCCTCGGCGTCCCGCTCACGGCCCGCACGCGCCTGGAGCGCACCTTCGACCCCGACGCCGTCCGCGCCCTCGCCGCCGACGCCGACCGCCCCCTCGCCATCGGCGGCGCCGCGCTCGCGGCCCACGCCTTCCGCGCGGGCCTGGTCGACGAGGTGCAGCTGGTCCTGCACCCGGTGGTGGTCGGCGGCGGCAAGCCCGCCCTGCCCGACGGTGTCCGCCTGGACCTCGAGCTGGTGGACGAGCGCCGCTTCACCGGCGG
>Ga0310834_101008_pt1 | contig 20636 bp, 21 predicted proteins | sample SM_ome_2_FD_201314 | JGI IMG/M metagenome (GOLD analysis project Ga0310834, IMG submission 201314) | Sorghum-adapted microbial communities enriched on stacked mutant (SM) sorghum from Joint BioEnergy Institute, Emeryville, California... ... | reverse complement strand
TCGTGTCCGCTGCGCACAGTAAGTCCACCGCGGTTTCCGACGCCCTGGCCGCGCTCGATGCCGGACGAACGCCCGAGCCCACCCTCCTCCGTGACGCCGCCCGCGCCCTGCTCACCCAGCTCGCCAAGCGGGCTCCGGGCCGGTCCGTCGAGGTGCGGGTCCCACCATACGGCGTTGTGCAGTGCGGCGAGGGTCCCCGGCACACCCGGGGCACGCCACCCAACGTGGTCGAGATGGACCCGCTCACCTGGCTCCGGCTCGCCACGGGGCGGCTGGGCTGGGCGGAGGCGGTTGCGGACGGTCGCGTCCACGCCAGTGGAATCAGGGCCGATATCTCCCGCTATCTCCCGATTTAGCGGTTCCCTCGCCCTGGGAAGTTGGTCACAAGAAGCAGCCAGAATGTGGCTGTCTGTCATTCGGCCGCGCTCGCGTACACTGTTCCGGTACGACGGAGGAGCATCCTCACTTTCAGTTACCCCGACGAGTTGCCAGCGAGCGGCACAAGGAGTGGCAGGTGCCACGAGGCGATGGCCGGTTGAGCCACGACCTCGACCCTCAACAGCCTGGCCCGCAGGATGCGTGCGGTGTCTTCGGAGTCTGGGCGCCGGGGGAAGAGGTCGCCAAGCTGACCTACTTCGGGCTCTACGCGCTGCAGCACCGCGGCCAGGAGGCCGCGGGCATAGCGGTCAGCGACGGTTCCGGGGTGGTGGTCTACAAGGACCTGGGCCTGGTCGCCCAGGTCTTCGACGAGCCGACCCTGGCCAGCCTGCGCGGCCACCTCGCGATCGGACACACCCGTTACTCCACCACCGGCCGATCCACCTGGGAGAACGCCCAGCCGACCATCCGGGCCACCAGCGCCGGCACGACGATCGCGCTGGCCCACAACGGCAACCTGGTCAACACCGCCGAACTCGCCCGCCAGGTGCCCGACCACCACCTGGACCCGGCCGGCGCCACCTCGGACACCGCCCTGGTGACCACGCTGCTGGCCGCCCGGCCGGACCTGTCCGTGGAGGCCGCCGCCCTCGAGGTGCTGCCCACCCTGCGTGGCGCCTTCAACTTCGTCTTCATGGACGAGACGACCCTCTACGCCGCCCGCGACCCGTACGGCGTACACCCCCTGGTCCTCGGCCGGCTGGAGCGTGGCTGGGTGGTGGCGAGCGAGACCGCGGCGCTGGACATCGTCGGCGCCGGCATGGTCCGCGAGGTCGAGCCGGGCGAGCTGCTCGCCATCGACGAGCACGGACTGCGCTCGGCGCGGTTCGCCAGCCCGCAGCCCAAGGGCTGCCTGTTCGAGTACGTCTACTTGGCCCGCCCGGACACCACGATCGCCGGCCGCAACGTCTACGCCACCCGGGTGGCGATCGGGCGGCGGCTGGCCAAGGAGCATCCGGTCGAGGCCGACCTGGTCATCCCGGTGCCCGAGTCCGGCACCCCGGCGGCGATCGGCTTCGCCGAGGCGTCGGGCATCCCGTACGGTGCCGGGCTGATGAAGAACCCGTACGTGGGGCGGACCTTCATCCAGCCGTCCCAGTCGCTGCGCCAGCTGGGCATCCGGCTCAAGCTGAACCCGGTGCGCGAGAACGTGCGGGGCAAGCGCCTGGTCGTGGTGGATGACACCATCGTGCGGGGCAACACCCAGCGGGCCATCGTGCGGATGCTGCGCGAGGCCGGGGCGGTCGAGGTGCACGTGCGCATCTCCGCGCCGCCGGTCACCTGGCCTTGCTTCTACGGCATCGACTTCGCCACCCGGGCCGAGCTGATCGCCAGTGGCCTGGACAACGAGGGCATCCGCCGCTCGATCGGCGCGGACTCGCTGGGGTACGTGTCGCTCGACGGCCTGGTGGCCGCCACCGAGCAGCCGCGCACCCGGCTCTGCCGGGCCTGCTTCGACGGCGAATACCCGATAGATCTGCCGGCTGGCAACGTGATCGGCAAGCATGTCCTTGAGGGCGTCGGCCGGCGGGCCGCCGCCGCACAGGACCAACCGGACGACGGGGTCGCCCCGGCCGCCAGCGCGGCCGAGCGTCCCGCCGTGAACCGTTCATAGCATCCGGCCGGGAGATCCCCGGCAAGCTGCCCAGCGGGGGGCCCACCGAGCAAAGGGGAAAGACCGTGACGCACGTGACCGAGCGCAGTGGAGGCGGCGGGGCTGGACGGGCCGCCCGCCAGCCCTGGACCGCAGGCAACGGCCGGGGCGGTCGCAAGCGGACGGTCACGTACGCCGACGCCGGGGTCTCCATCCACGCCGGCGAGCAGGCCGTTGAGCTGCTGAAGGGCAAGGTGCACCGGACCTGGCGGCCGGAGGTGGTCACCGACATCGGGGGCTTCGCCGGGCTGTTCCGGCTGGACATGCGCAAGTACCGCAACCCGGTGCTGGCCGCGTCGACCGACGGCGTGGGCACCAAGCTGACCATCGCCCAGCAGATGGACATCCACGACACGGTCGGCATCGACCTGGTCGCGATGGTGGTGGACGACCTGGTGACCTGTGGCGCCGAGCCGCTGTTCCTGCAGGACTACATCGCCTGCGGCGAGGTGGTCCCGGAGAAGGTCGCCGAGATCGGGGCGGGCATCTCCGACGGCTGCCGGTACGCCGGCTGCTCGCTGCTGGGCGGCGAGACCGCGGAGCACCCGGGCGTGCTGCGCCCGGACGAGTACGACATCGCGGCGACCGGCGTGGGTGTGGTGGAGGAGAGCGAGATCCTCAGCCGGGAGCGCGTCGAGGTCGGTGACACGGTGATCGCCATGGCCTCCTCCGGCCTGCACTCCAACGGGTACTCCCTGGTGCGGCACGTGCTGCTGGGCTCCGGGCGGCTGCGGCTGGACACGGTGATCGAGGAGTTCGGCAAGCAGCGCACGCTGGGCGAGGAGCTGCTCACTCCGACCAAGATCTACACCAAGGAGTGCCTGGACCTGATCAAGGAGTGCGACGTCCATGCGCTGGCCCACGTGACCGGCGGCGGGATCCCCGGCAACCTGGTCCGGGTGCTGCCCGAGCACGTCGACGCCGTGGTCAACCGGTCCACCTGGCGGCCGCAGCCGATCTTCGAGCTGGTGCAGCGCAAGGGCCGGATCGAGGACTCGGAGATGGAGTCCACGTTCAACATGGGCATCGGCATGTTCGCCATCGTCTCGGCCGTGGACACCGACCGGGCGCTGGCGTTCCTCGCCGGGCGGGGCCTCCAGGCATGGCAGGCCGGCGAGATCATCGACGGTAGCGGTACGGTTCAGATGATCGGCCAGCACACCCGAGGCTGAGCCGGCACCAGACCGTACTCCTACATGAATAGACGTTCGCCCGAACGGCCAACCGCGTTTAGCCTGAAGCGACACCCCAGCCAGCAGAGGAGGGGTGCCGCCACGCGGGGCTACACCGGAATGCGCGGGATCGCGAGCGTGCCCTCCTACGTCATCATGCAGCCCACGACCTTGTGCAATCTCGGCTGCACGTACTGTTACCTGCCGCACCGAGCGGCGAACCGGCGGATGACGGTGCCGGTCGCCCAGGCGGTGGCCCGCTCGGTGAACGAATGGGCCGCCCAGCGGCGGTTCTCGGTGGTCTGGCACGGCGGCGAACCGCTCGCCGCCGGCCGGGAGCACCTGGCCTCGCTGCTCGCTCCGTTCAGCCCGGACGTCGAGCACCATGTGCAGACCAACGCCACGCTGATCGACGACGCCTGGTGCGAGTTCTTCACCGCCCACCGGATGAGGGTGAGCGTGAGCGTGGATGGGCCGGAGGAGCTCAACCGCGAGCGGGTCACCCGCGCCGGGCGGCCCTCCTACGACCGGGTCATGCGGGGTGTGGCCGCCCTGCGCCGGCACGGCATCGGCTTCTCCGCGCTGTGTGTGGTGTCCAACCCCGTTCCCGGGCTGGCGACGCGGATCTACGAGTACTTCCTGGAGCTCGGCTGCGACGTGCTGGGCATCAACATCGAGGAGCAGGAGGGCGTCAACACGCGGGACAACGCGTACCCGGAAGAGTCGGTGGTGGGCTTCTGGGCCGAACTGGTCGCGGCCTGGCGCCGCAACCCCGGCATCCACCTACGCGAGGTGGAGTGGAGCCTTCGGTACGCGGATGCGGTGCTGAACGGCACCGCCGACGACGTGCTGCCCCGCCAGCTGGACCCGATCCCCACGGTGGCGTACGACGGGTCCGTGGTGCTGCTCTCACCCGAGCTGGCCGGCTTCACCGACCGCAGGTACGGCGACTTCTCCAGCGGCAACGTGCTCCGCACGCCGTTGCCCGAGATCATCGCCGGCGCCACCGCAACCGGCTGGATCCGCGAGTTCCTGGCCGGGGTGGAGTCCTGCCGGGCCAGCTGCGCCTACTTCGGGTTCTGCGGTGGCGCCCACGCCGCCAACCGGTACTTCGAGCACGGGCGTTTCGACGGTACGGTGACCGACCACTGCCGCAACAGCAAGATGCGCCTACTGGAGGGAGTGCTGCAGCATGCACGAGGTGCCTGAGACAGATCCACTGATCGAGCGCGTGCTCAGCGCCCGGGCCGGGCTGACAGCGCTGATCTCGGAGGCGGACCGGGCACGCCAGCGGCGTGCCGAGGCGGCGTCAGCGCCCGACGGCGGCCAGGCTGGGCGCGACGGCGAGCGCAGCGACAGCGGGGCGGTCTGCGCCTGGAATCACTTCGAGAACATCCCGACGTTCTACAACTGGAACAACCGCCCCCGCTGACCGCGCACACCGACCGAAGGCAGGTCCACGCCGATCAAGGGCAGGTGCTCACGCACCGCCCTTGATCGGAACGGCTGGTGGCGCCAAAGCGGCGCCGGGCAGGGGTCAGCGCCGCGACGTCCAGCGGGGATCCTCGTCCAGGTCCTCGTCGTCCTCGACGCGGTCCGCGTACTCGTCGGTGAAGTCGTCGTTGGACTTGTTGCCGGCGAGCTCGCGCTGCAATGCAGCGAGGTCGGTGTTCGGGGTCTGGTACTTCAGCTCCCGGGCCACCTTTGTCTGCTTGGCCTTAGCTCGGCCGCGCCCCATGGCTCGACCCCCTCGCACAAATGACGGGGCAGCCCGAAGGCGGGCCCCGATGACGTCCGGCATCTCTCGTGGCTCTTACGGTACATGGGGAGACCCCCGTTCGGCACGTCGGGTCACCCGGACATGCCGAATGTCGCACCCTGTCGCCCGGCCCGCAAACCGGGCGACGGTGCGTAAGGACCAGGCTACACCGCTGCTCGTGACGGTTGCCGCCCTGCTCTGGTTACCCAGTCGCGCGCGGCACGAACAGGGTGCGCAGCCGGCCGACCTCCGCCATGCGCCGCTCGGCCAGCCGGTCCGCGGCCACCGCCGGTGGCACGCCCTCCGCCTCGGCCAGCTGCAGGATCTGCCGGGTGGTGTCGTAGATCTTGCTGGTGCGCAGCTTCGCCCGCTCGAAGTTGAAGCCGCCCGCCCGCGCGGCACCCGTCTGCGGATTCCAACCGATCTCGTCTGCGACCTGAATCACACCGCCGGCGTTGACGACGTAGTCCGGCGCGTAGAGGATCCCCCGCTCCTGGAGCACCTTCTCGATACCCGGGTGCGCCAGCTGGTTGTTGGCCGCGCCGACGACCAGCTTCGCGCGCAGCACCGGCACCGTCTCGTCGTTCAGCGCGCCGCCCAGCGCGCACGGCGCGTACACGTCGATGTCGGATGTGGTCAACGTCGCGTTGTCCGCAACCAGCTCGACCTGGGGGTGGTTCTCCCGGACCCAGGCGAGCGCCCGCTCGTCGACGTCCGTGCCGACCACCACCGCGCCGTCCGACAGCAGGTGCTCGACCAGGTGCTTGCCGACCTTGCCCAGCCCGGCGATGCCGACCCGGCGGCCGCGCAGCGACGGCGTCCCCCACCGGTGCTCGGCCGCGGCGCGCATGGCCTGGAAGACGCCCCAGGCGGTGAGCACCGACGAGTCCCCGGCGCCGCCGTTCTCGACCGAGCGGCCCGTCACGTACCGGGTCTCCCGGGCCACGATGTCCATGTCCGCGACGTACGTCCCGACGTCGCAGGCGGTGTAGTAGCGCCCGCCGAGGGATTCGACGAACCGGCCGTAGGCGCGCAGCAGCGCCTCGGTCTTGATCTGGTCGGGATCACCCCAGATGACCGCCTTGCCGCCGCCGTGGTCCAGCCCGGCGATGGCGTTCTTGTAGGCCATGGCGCGGGACAGCTCGAGCACGTCCGCCACCGCGTCCTCCTCGGTCTGGTACGGGTAGAAGCGTGTCCCGCCCAGTGCCGGGCCGAGCGCGGTTGAGTAGATGGCGATCACGGCCCGCAGGCCGGTCTGCTTGTCCTGGCAGAAGACGACCTGCTCGTGACCGGTCGGTTCTTCGGCCGCGGTGAAGACGCCCATGTCCTCTCCTGTTCGTGTGTGGCTTGTGTGCCCTTGTGGGGCAAGACCGAGCCTAGTGCCGGGGTGGGCAATGCAGGATGCCATCCCGGTTCGTGCGAGGATCGCGCCGTGCCGGCACTTTTCGCTGCCTACTTGCGGGTGTACGAGCCGCTGACCGCGTTCGACCGGGAGCGGCAGGTCTTCTGGCGGCGCTACGTCCGGGAGGGGCGGGCGGTCACGCCGCTGGAGGGGCCGGTGCGGCAGCGGACGGCGGTTTTGGAGGCACTGGGCGCCGGCTGGACACGGCTGCCGGACCTGCCGGAGGAGGCGTACGTCCTGGAGGCCGAGGACACGCTGCTGGTCTGCCCGTGGAACCTGCGGGTGCGGGTGGCCGAGGCGGCGCTGAGCGCCCGCGACGGCGTCCCGTCGGTGCTGGCGGACGCGTTCGTGCCGCCGGTCCTGGCCGGGCAGGCACGGGCGGTGGTGGACGACTGGCGCAGTGGGGCGAGGGTGCTCGAACGCGGGGTGCCGCGGCTGCACGAGCAGATCGCCACGTGGGGCGTGCCGCTGCGCTGGTTCGTCTTCGTCGACCTGGACGAGCGGGAGTTGTCGCTGCAGCCGGAGCGGCGGATGCTGCGTTACCGCACGGACATCTCGAAGGCCCGCCGGCGGGCGCACCGCGGCGTCTCCGTGCTGCGCAAGTCGGTCGGCGACGTACCCATCACCGCGGCGGCCGAGGAGGGCGCGCGCTGGCTGGAGGAGTTCCACCCCCGGTCGGTGGTGGAGCTGGACTACGGCGGTCTGGTGGACCTGCTGCCGGACGAGACGCTGCGCGAGGACGACTCCCCGGGCCTGGTCGCGGCCGGTCTGGCGGGGCTGGCCAGGGGCGACACGGACGCCGCGACGGAGGCCTACGAGAAGCTGGTGAGCCGGTGGCGGGCGATCCAGCTACTGGAGCGCTGCAATTAACGACAAATGCCCACCAACCTGGATTGACCAGGCCATGCGGTTTGCGTAGATTGTGGGCACGGAAGCGCTCCCAACCCGGGTGCTTAACCCCAATAAGATCCGATTTGTACTGGTAAAAGTGTCAAAAATCGGTCATTCATCATCCTTCCATCCACGGACCTTCGGCCGTTCGGCCCATGTCGGACATCGGGGACTAGCCGGACGATGGGATACGCGTCGGCCGGCGGGACCCCGGCCGTCGTCTATGAAACACCTGTGGAGGAGTGACCCATGGCGTCGCGTACGCACGAACCGGAGCCGCTACTCACACCGGCCGAGGTTGCGTCGATGTTCCGTGTCGACCCGAAGACCGTGACCCGGTGGGCGAAGGCGGGGAAGCTGAGCGCAATTCGCACTCTGGGTGGGCACCGCCGCTACCGTGAGTCGGAGGTGCGCGCCCTGCTGCAGGGTCAGATCCCTGCGCAGCGTCAGGGCGACTGAACAGGCTTGACAGGGGTGGGGCAAGCCGCGGATTGGGGCCGCGTGCGTCCTCACCCCTGAACTCTTCCCAGGTCCCTACGCGTTGATCAAGGTCGGGCGGTTCCGCCGCGACGGAACCACCCGAGCCCCTGGTCAACGCGTAACGGGGGGAGCCGGCGGCAGGCCTCCGTCGCCGTCAACCACCTGCTCCGGGTTGTTGTCCTGGTCCCGGTCCACCATCGTCACGTCGACCTTGCCGTCCCCGTCGGTGTCGAACTGGAACAGGTCCGGCTTGCCGTCCCCGTCGGTGTCCGAGACCCACAGGTCCGTCTTGCCGTCCTTGTTACCGTCCGCCGCGATGAGGTCTGCCCGCTGTTCGCCTCGAGTCTCGACCGGCTCCGCGCCCATAGCTGCTCCTCTCAAAGATCTCCAACCTGTTGCCGGGATCACGGTAGGCGTACCGGCGCGGTCACGCGACCCGGGGACGATCTCGGCACCCTCGGCCACGTCCGGAGCCGTATGCGAATCAAGGACCTGCCCCCCCGGCAGGTCCTTGACTGCATCCCCAATTCGTCCCCGACATAACAGATCAGCCTGTGCGCTGCCTGATACCCGGGTTTGGGTACACGGACACCACATCCGCCCGACCATCGTGGTCGGTGCCCTCGATCCGGGTATCCGCCGTGCCGGTCGGGCAGCATGACGTCGGCTGCCTTATCGCCGTCGCTGCCCCGCAGGGGCAGGTCCAACTGCCCGTCGCTGGACAGGTCGAGCGGCGGTTCAGGAATCCGGAGAGCGTGCGAGCCTCTCCCGGGGTCTCAGTGGCGGATCTGCACCCCTGCCGCGACGAGTCCTTTGATCACCTCGGCCGACTCGCCGTACCCGATGATCAGTACGGCGTCCGGGTTGAAGTCCTTGACCTGCCGCACCGCCTCGGAGACGTCAGGCCGCGCGTCGCCCTCCGCCGGCTCGTACGTCAGCAGCTTGATCTGGTCGGCTGGCAGGCCGGCCCGCTGCAGGGAGTCGGCGACGTTGTGCTGCAGACCCTCGCCGTACGCGTCGGCGCGGGCCACGATGGCCACCCGCTGCACCGAGTCGCGCATCATCACGTCGGCCAGCGCCTTGCCCTGCAGCAGGTCAGAGGGTGCGGTGCGGAAGTACAGGCCCTTGTCGTCCGCCTCGGTCAGGTCCGCCGCGGTGTTGCTCGGCGAGAACAGGATGCGCCCGGCCTTCACCACGTCCGGCAGCACCGCCCGGCTGATGCCGGACGCCGCCGCCCCGATGATCACCTGTACCCCGTCGGCGATGTGCTGCTGCACCGTCTTCTCCGCAACCGCCGGGTCGGTTCCGTCGTCGCCGTCGAGCCACTCCACGGGCTCGCCGAGCACTCCGCCGGCCGCGTTGACCTCGGCGAGGGCCAGCCGCACGCCGGCGATCAGCGGCGGGTACATCAGCGCCAGGTCGCCCGTCTTCGGCAGCAGCCCGCCGAGCTTCAGCGGTGCGCCCGTCTCGCTGCGCCGGCGCCCTTCGGTCGACTTCGGCGGCGGGGCCGGCGCCTTGGTGGTGGTCGACGCGTCGCCGGCGCCCACAAACTCGGTCTTGCCGTCGTCCAGCTGGTCGTTGACGTCGAAGTGCAGCGTGGCGTACGAGGCGGTGGACGGCTCGCCCACGTCGGTGAACCCGCCGCGGCGCAGCGATATGCCCCGGTACGCCAGATCGGCGCCGGAGCGGGCCAGCGCCAGGCACTGCTTGACGGTGTCGCACTCCTCGCCGCCGGTGGTCACCCCGTTGATGTACTTGGCCAGCGTCCTGGGCGCGACCGTCCCGGCCAGCTGGGCAGCGAGCGCGGTGATCACCACGGCGTCGTACGACTCGGCGGCGTAGGTGTAGTCGTTCAGCTTCGGGTCGATCTCGTGGAGGCGGCGCTTGAAGTCGTCGGAGAGCGGCGTCAGCGGGGTGGTGCCCTTCATGCCGTCGAGAATGCCCGGCTTGTCGGTGAACTCCTCGCCGAACGAGTTGCTCATGTTGCCGTCCGCGCCGTACAGGCTGACCAGTGTGGTGCGGCCCGGATCACCGTCCGTGTCACTGGACTTGCACGCCACCGCGGAGCACAGGACAGCCGCGGTGCAGGCGACCACCGTAACGCCGCGTGCCAGGTGCATTGATCCGTCCTCCTCCCAACGACCCGTCTGGGGCACCCTAACGCGCCGCTCGGCACGTGTGACACCGGCCCGTGGCCCGTCCAGTTCGCCGCTAGGTACGGTTACTCACCGTGGACGCCGCGATCAAGTCGGTCAAGGACGCGCTGAGCGCGCCCGAGGGCCTCGCCGCCCGGCTGGGCATCAAGCTTGTGGAACTGTCGCCGGACCAGGTGGTGGGGACCATGCCCGTGGCAGGCAACACCCAGCCGTACGGCCTGCTGCACGGCGGGGCCTCCTGCGCGCTGGCCGAGACGCTGGGCTCGGTCGGCGCGATGCTGCACGCGGCCCGTTCCGGTGGTGGTGCCGCGGTGGGCATCGAGATCAATGCCACCCACCACCGCTCGGTGCGCGAGGGCGAGGTGACCGGCGTGGCGAGGGCCATCCACCTCGGGCGCACCGTCGCCACGTACGCGGTAGAAATTAGCGACGAGACGGGCGCGCGGGTGGCCACCGCCCGCCTGACCTGCCTGATCCGGCGGACCTGACGTCGCACGGTTGGACTGGTGGCCAATGTGTACTTCGATGGGGCAGCCAGTTGACCGCTCTGCTGAGCGGTGCTTGACCGGGCGGCCTACGCTGCCCGACGTGACCGGCGTTCCTCCCGAGGCCTTCGAGGACGCGGCCCTGGTGCTGGAGAGCGCCTTGGCCGGCGACACCGACGCCGTCGTCGGCACCTTCGACGCGGTGGTCGACCGGGCCGGCGTCGCCGGGGCGTACGACGTGGCCTGGTGCCTGGCCGCGACGATGGTCGGCGAGAACCTGCCGGGCGGAGCATGGACGCTCGACTTCCCCGGCATCGACGAGGCCGGGTACGACGCGCGCTGGGTCGCCCGCTTCGTCAGCGCGTACGTCAACCAGGACGCCTCCACCGGGGCGGCCCTGTTCGGGGCGGCGATAGCCGACGGCCAACTGCCGGAGTGCCTGCTGACGCTGGCCGGCTCGACGGTCGCCACCCTGCGCCGCCGGCACGGCTAGCGCGGCTGGCGCCGATGCCCGGTGGTCCGGCTCAGCCGGCCGCCGCCGCGTACCGGGCAAGCAGCTGCTCCCAGCCCTCGTCGAGCGCCTCCCGGTACGACGCGCCCGCCTCGCCGTGCCGCTCGAAGCCGCGGTGCTCCAGGTCGATCCGGGTGCGCCCCTCGCCGTCCGGGTAGAAGCGCAGCTCGACCTCGCTGGCCTTGGTGGGGTCCGGCTGCGGGACCCGGTCCGCGTCGATCTGCCAGGTGAAGACGAGCCGGCCGGGCGGCTCCCAGGCCAGCACGCGACCCCAGTCGCAGCGGAAGCCGTACGGGCCGATCTCGTAGCACTTGCCGTCGACACCCGGCTCGATACCGACCCGTTCCAGGGCGTCCGGGCCGGACCAGGTGAACTCGCGGATCCACCAGGTGCCCAGCCCTTCGGTGAAGACCTCGAACGCGCGGGATGCGGAGACGCCAACGCTGCAGCTGTTCCGGAGGACGTCGGTTGAGGCTTTCTGTCCCATGCGCGGAACGTACCCACTCCCATGATCTCCACGCGCGACAACAGGAGTACGCGGCCGCGGCGCGACAGCGGCCGTCGGCGCCGCCGGCCGTCCCCACAGCCTGTGGATAGAACATGTGTACGATGACGTGGTCGCGCTGCCTGGGCTGGGGTCGCTCCTCGGCTGGGTATGGGCGTTCGGCTCACGGGTACGGCTGCCAAGGTGGAGGCGGACCGTGCGGCCAGGCCACGGCCGGAGCCGCCTGCGGTGGCGTCGGCGCGGGCGGTCAGCTACCTCCTCGTTGTCCTCTCCGCGGCCGCGGGCTGCCTCGACGTGGTCGCCGTGACGCGACTCGGCGGCCCCTTCGCCAGCGTCATCACCGGGAACCTGGTGCTGTTCGGCCGTGGCCTGGCGACGGTTGACGGCGATACGATCGCGGACACTGCGACCGCGATCGGCGGCTACGGGCTCGGTGTGGCTGCCGCCACGCTCGGGCTGGGGGGTTCTTCAGCCGGCTGGAGCCGGCGGACCAGCCTGGTCGCCGGGTTCGAGCTGGTGCTGCTGATCGGCGTGGTCACCGGCTGGTTGATCACCGGGAGCCATCCGGGACGTGTCACCGCGCCGCCGTTGCTCGGCCTCGCGGCCGCCGCGATGGGCATCCAGAGCGCGGTCACCATCAGCACCGGCGTGCGCGGTGCGGCAACGACCTACCTGACCGGCACGCTGACCAGAATTCTGCGGGCACTGGTGCGTGGTCCGCACCGGTTCGTCACCAGCGCCGGCGGTGTGTCCCGGCTGGTCGCCCTGCTCGCCGGCGCCGCCGCCGGCGGGCTGCTGCTGCGCTTCGCGCCGCTCTGGGCCCCCGTCCTCGCTACCGCCCTGGTGGCCACGGTGTTCGTGGCCGGCGCCGTGCTGACCCGGCCCACCGGCCACCATTCGAGCTGAACAAATGTCGTGGCCGCCGGCAGACCGTTCGGATTCGAGGTCCAAGTGGGTGCGCCTGCCGCCCGCCGCCGGCCACGACGTGCCCCTGGACCGTGCCCGGCCAGCGCGAGTCACCGCGGTTGATCTGAGTTACCAAGGTCAATATAAAGCCAATTCCAAAAGCAAGGCTATGGCACAAGTGGACCGGGCTATGTCTAAGTAAGCGGTGACCTTACCCTGGTACAGCAAGCGCGAATTGGCTGTTAGCGGCGTACCTGACGACGTGTGCGCCCCGGGGATGGCCACGGAGCGAAATTCGGGCGCGAATACGATCCCGGCGCGAGACATGTGACAAGTCGTCCCCTGGCGGCACCGCGCCCCGGCCGAGAGCGTGCGACAACCCGCGGAGATCAGCCGGTCCTCTCGGATTCCGACAGAGGGCCTGATACGAGGCGAAAGCAGAACGCCGACCGGCGCTCCTGCTGGTCGGCGTTTCTGTAGCCCGGTGTGGGCTGGTGGCCAGGGGCGGGGTCGAACCGCCGACCTTCCGATTTTCAGTCGGACGCTCGTACCAACTGAGCTACCTGGCCTCGTCCCACGACGCCGCGACAGGTGCGACGGCGCTGGCGGTCCTGACGGGACTTGAACCCGCGACCTCCGCCTTGACAGGGCGGCGAGCACTCCGACTGCTCCACAGGACCTGGTCCGGCCGTGCCGGCGTGCCCCCAACGGGATTCGAACCCGTGCTACCGCCTTGAAAGGGCGGCGTCCTGGGCCGCTAGACGATGGGGGCGGCCCCGCCATCATCGCACACGCGCGACGCGGGCGGTTGTGCTCCCATCCGGTCCGCTGGAGGCCTGCAAAGCATACGCGACCAGCGCCCGATCGACCAACCGACTAGCCGAACGGGCCCCAGTCAGCGCAGCGGGACCAGCCGGTACCGCTGCTTGAGCCAGGGGATCAGGGTGCGGCAGGCGGCCAGCGTCTGGGACCGGTCCCCGCCGCCGTCGTGCAACAGCACGATCGAACCGGCGTGTGTGTGGTCCTTCACACGTTTGATGATCGCCTGCTTGCCGGGCTTGGACCAGTCCGCCGGGTCGACCGCCCAGCCCAGCGGCATCATCCCCAGCTGCTTGGCGATGCTCACGATCGGGGCCGTCCAGACGCCGCCCGGCTGCCGGTAGTACGGGATCGCGGCGTTTGGCACCGCCTTGCGGATCGCGGCGTTGGTGCGGGCCAGGTCGGCCCGGATCTGGTCGGGTGTCTTCTGGCCGAGCTTCAGATCATGTTGCCAACTGTGGTTGCACAGGGTGTGCCCCTCGCGCACGATCCGGGCCACCAGGTCTGGGTAGTCGCGTACGTGCACGCCGACCAGGCAGAAGGTCGCCTTGACGCCCTGCTGCTTGAGCAGGCTGAGCACCTGCGGCGTCCAGGTCGGGCTCGGGCCGTCGTCGAAGGTGAGCGCTACCGCGGACGAGCCGGTGGTACGCCGGGCGCCGAAGGTCGGGTCGGCCGGATGAGCCCGCGGCGCGCGTGGTTTGGTGGCGGCCCGGGACGGTCCGGGGTTCGACGTCGGGCTGGGGATGGCGACCGGAGCGGCTCCGTCGGTCGTCCCGCTCGGGGTAGCCGGCGGCGCTTGCGTGGCGGGACCGGTGGACGCCCGGGCGACGTGTGCGGCAGTGGCACGGCGGTGGGCGTCGGCCAAGTTGCTCAGCTGCTGCCGGTTGTGCCAGGTGCCCACCATGCGCCCACCGATCAGCACAGCCAGTACCAGTAAGCCGACGGTGAGTGCCAATCGGCCGGTACCGCGTTGTGCCATCGGGACTCCCGGCGTATCGGGACGGATCGAGCCTGCGGCGCACTACCTTAGCCGATCAACCCGAACAATGGGGCGGATGCCGTCCAATTGGAAGAGACGAACTCAAGAAGCGGCGGCGCCGGGCCGAGTCGGAAGGTATGCCGCGACGCCGGCCAGCCACGGCGCGTATCTCTCCGGTGAACTGTCCAATGCGGTCCGTAGCGCTTCTGGTAGCTCCCAGTGAAGATCCGCGACCTCCGCCGGGTCCGGCCGGATCGGCGCCGCCGGGTCGATCCGCCCGAGCAGCACATGGTCGTACTCGTGCTCGACCCGCCCGGTCTGCGGATCCGCCGCCCGGTACAGGTAGACCCCGAGCTCGGTGAGGGCGACCCCGCTGAGCCCCAGCTCCTCGGCCATGCGCCGCGCCGCCGCGGCCGCCACCGGCTCGGCCGGCTTGGGGTGGCCGCAGCAGGCGTTTGCCCAGCGCAGCGGAAACCGGGTCTTCACCGCGGCGCGCTGCTGGAGCAGGGTCCGCCCGGCCGCGTCCACCAAAAGCACGGAGAACGCCCGGTGCAGCTGCCCCGGCTCGCGATGCGCCTCGGCCACCGTCGCCGAGCCGGTCGGCCGCCCTTCGACGTCCACCAGCTCGACCAGCTCCATCTCCCGCTCTGGAAGATCGGTCATCGGAGCATCATCCCGGTGATCCGGGCAGCCGCCAGCTTCCCTGAGATGAGCACCATCGGCACGCCTACCCCCGGTTGTGTGCCCGCGCCTACGAAAAACACGTTGTCCAGTGTGGGGTGCCGGTTGCCCGGGCGGAAAGGCCCGGTCTGCCACAGCGTGTGGGCGGCGGCGAACGGCGTACCGGCGGCCGAACCCGCTTCGGCCCATCCGGCCGGAGTCACCATCCTGGACACTTCGATCCCGTCACGGAACCCAACATAGCCGCGCTGCTCCAGGGTCCGCAGGAGCTCTTCGGCATAGCGCTCGGCCAGATCGCCGTGCCAGTCCAGGCGGCCGGTGACCAGGTTGGGGACGGGGACCAGCACGTAGTACGTCTGCCGGCCGGCGGGGGCGACGGACGGATCGGTCCGGCTGGGGCTCGTCACCAGCAGGGACGGGTCGCTCATCAGCCGGCCGTGCCGGATCACTTCATCGAAGGCCGTCCGCCACGTCCGGCCGAAGTGGACGTTGTGGTGGGCGATCCGGGAGTACGCCTGGCGGGAGCCGACGTGCAGCACCACGCAGGAGGGGGCGAAGCGCAGCCGGGACAGCCGCCGCGGCGGCGGCGCCGGGAGCAGGTCGCGGTATGCCAGCGGCAGGTCGGGGTTGAGCACGACCGCATCGGCCGGTATCCGCTCACCGTCCGCGGTCACTACGGCCACCGCCCGTCCCGCTCGGGTCTCCACGCGAGCCGCCGGTGTCTCGTACCGGATCTGGACGCCGTGCTTTTCCGCAGCGGCGGCCAGCGCCTGCGGCACGGCATGGATGCCGCCGCGTGGATGGTAGACACCGGCGACCGTGTCCAGGTACGAGATGACGGCGTAGAGGGCGAGTGCGTGGTGTGGAGCCACGCCCGCGTACAAGGCTTGGAAGGAAAAGACTCTGCGCGTGCGCGGATCGGTGAAGAACTGATTTACCTTTGTCGACAGCCGGCGGAACCCGCCGGCGAGGACCAGCCGCAGCAGGTTGGCGGTCATCAGGTCCCGCGGCGAGTCCAGGTTCCGGGCGATGAAGTCGTCGCGCTCCAGCCGCCACAGGCCGCGGGCGTAGTCCACGAACCGCAGGTAGCCATCGGCCTCGCGGGGGCCGCAGACGCGTGAGACCTCCGCCGCCATCCGGACCGTGTCCGCGATGACGTCCAAAGTAGACCCGTCCGGGAAGTGCGCCCGGTACGCCGGGTCGAGCCGGGTCAGCTCCAGCCAGCCGGTCAGCTCCTCGCCGACCGCGCCGAACGCCTCGGCGAGCAGTTCGGGCATGGTGAGCACGGTGGGTCCGGTGTCGAACCGGTAGCCCTCCAGGCTGAGCCGCCCGGCCAGGCCGCCCGGCGCGGCCGTCCGTTCCAGCACGATCACCTGCCGGCCTGCGCCGGCCAGGTGCAGCGCGCAGGAAAGGCCACCCAGGCCGGCCCCGACAACCACCACGGACACCCCGCAACGGTACTGTGCGCAGCGTGGACGGGGAGCTGGCCGCCGCGTACCGGCGCTGCCGGGACCTGCACCGCCGCCACGGCCGCAGCTACTACCTGGCCACCCTGCTCCTGCCGGCCTGGAAGCGCCGGCACGTGCACGCGCTGTACGGGTTCGCCCGCTACGCCGACGACCTCGTGGACCAGGCCGGCGCGGACCGGGCCGGCAGGTTCCGGCGGTGGTCCGACCGGTTCCTGGCCGGGTTGGCCGGGGCGCCGGTCGACGACCCGCTGCTGCCGGCGGTGCTGCACACCATCGCCGTCTTTGACCTGGACCGGGCCGACTTCGCCGCGTTCCTGGAGAGCATGGCGATGGACCTGACCGTCACCGGCTACCGCACCTACGACGACCTGCTCGGCTACATGGCCGGCTCGGCCGCGGCGATCGGCACCATGATGCTGCCGATCCTCCAGCCGACCGACCCGGCCGCCGCGCGGGAGCCGGCCCGCCAGCTCGGCCTGGCGTTCCAGCTCACCAACTTCATCCGCGACGTCGCCGAGGACCTCGGCCGCGGCCGGCTCTACCTGCCGGAGGAGGATCTGGACCGGTTCGGGGTCAGCCGGCACGACCTGGTCGCGGCCGCCGCGCGGCGGGCGGCCTCCCCGCCGATCAAGAAGCTCATCGCGTACGAGGTGAGCCGCGCCCGGGCGCACTATGCCGCTGCCGCCAACGGGCTGGACCTGCTCCCGCCCGGTTCACGTGCCTGTATCCGAGCCGCGTACCGCCTCTACGGCGGGATCCTGGACGAGATCGTCCGGGCCGACCACGACGTCTTCAGCCGCCGGGCGGTGGTACCCAACCGACGTCGGCTCGCCGTGGTCACGCGCTGCGTCCTGACGGACCACGCACAGTCTAGAGTGGGCCGGTAGCGGCACGCGTCGTATGCGGCATGTTCGATTCCGGTAACCGCTCCCGATCGAGCGCGTTCGTCATTCGGGGGTGCACTGGGCCAACCCGGGGGGACGGCTATGCGGGCGAGCGAACGGCGCGCCGAAATCGACCGGATTCTCGGTGCCGGTGGCGAGGTGAAGGTGGTCGACCTCGCGGAGCGGCTTCATGTCACACCGTCGACGATCCGCCGGGACCTGGACCGGCTGCGCAGCGAGGGGAGGCTGACCCGGACGTACGGCGGGGCGGTCGGCGGCGGGCACCCGGGCGCCGGGCCGGCGCCGCACGAGCGGGCGATGCCCGCCCGCCGGCAGAAGGACCTTATCGGCCGGTGGGCGGCGGCCCAAATCCGCGACGGCGAGACCGTCCTGCTGGATGCCGGCACCACCACCGGCCGGGTCGCCCACCACCTGCGCGACCGGCAGCGGCTCACCGTGGTCACCAACGGGCTCACGCCCCTGATCGAGCTGGCCCAGGCCAGCCGGGTGGAAGTGATCGTGCTGGGTGGCAGCTTCCGCCGCACCGGTCAGGGCTTCGTCGGGCCGCTCACCGAGCTGACCCTGAGCCGGCTCAGCGCCGACAAGGTCTTCCTCGGCGCGGACGGGCTGGTCGGCGATCGCGGGATCTGCGAGTCCAGCCTGGTCCAGGCCAGGTGCAAGGAGCTGATGGCCGAGTGCGGCCGTGAGGTCTTCGTGCTCGCCGACGCCAGCAAGATCGGCCGTGCGCCGTACGACGCCTGGGCACCGCTGGACCGCCCGTACACCCTGGTCACCGACAGCGGGGTGACCGAAGATCAGCTCGCGCCGTTCCGCGAACGCGGACACGTGTCGATCGTCGTCGTGCCGGTGCCGGTCCGGCCCCGCTCCGGGAACCGTGACGAACAGCCGGGCGAATAGTAGGGCTGGCACTACCCCTTCAGGGGTGCTCGCTGTATTTCCCGCCCGTCGGCGCGCTCGTAGCGTCCTCGATGAGATCGCTGCATCAGCGCGGGCTGACGAGGGGGTGAGTCATGAGTGCCGGCACACTGGCTGTCGGGGCGGCCGCAGTCGTGCACGCCAGACCTGCCGGGCACGACGAGCTGCCGAGGCCGTACCGGTGGCCGGTCGCGGTGCTGCTCCACCTTGCGCCCGGCGCTGCGGTGATGGCCGGCTACCTGGCGCTGCTGCCCCTGGTCCGCGCTCTCCAGGCTCCGGCGAGCCTCGCCCTCACCGGCGCGGTCGCGCTCATCGGAGTACCGGTCCAGCTGGGTTTTCTGCGCCACGCGCGGCGCCGCGAACCGGGCAACGTCGTCGCCTACCGGCGATTCCTGCCCACCGGCCGGCTCGCCGCGCTCGCCGGCTCCTGCCTGGCGCTCGCCGCCGGCCTGTACCTGTGGCTGGAGCCGCTCGCTGGCATGCTCGAGCGGGACGTTCTCGGCTGGCTACCCGCCGCCTGGTTCGCCGTGGACGACTCCGGGGTGCCACGGACCGCGCTGGCGGGTGCGCTGCTGCTCAGCCTGGTCGTGGACGGCCTGGTCGGCCCGGTGGTGCGGGAGCTGTACTTTCGCGGGCACCTGATGCCCCGGCTGCCGGTCGCGGCCGCCCCGGCCGGCTGGCTGCTGGCGCCGCTGGCGAGCGCTGCCCTGTATGCGGTACAGCACCTCTGGCAGCCCCAGCTCATCCTGCTCGTCTTCGCCGTGCAGGCCGTGCTGGGCGTACTGGTATGGCGGACCCGCTGCCTCGCGGTGGCCGTGGTGGTCCACGCGGCGTGCAACGTCCTCGCGACCGGCCTGACCCTGCTGGCGGTGCTGTAGCCGTCCTGCCGGCTGCTCTGGCGGCGGCCGCGGTTGCGCTGGCGGGATGGTCGGCTGTGCTGGCGGGATGGTCGGCTGTGCTGGCGGGACGGTCGGCGGCTGTGCTGGCGGGACGGTCGGGGCCTCGGCGGGAATTCTTCGCCGGCCAGGGGGTACGGGCCGGCCCATGTCGCAGTTCCCGTTCGAGGCGCAGCTCCGCTCCGGGTGGGCGGTACTCAAGCGCAGCTTCCGAGAGTTCCAGGACGAAGACGTGTTCGACTGGGTCTCCGCGCTGACCTACTACGCGGTGCTGTCGATCTTTCCCGTGCTGCTCGCCGTGGTCTCGTTCGTGGGCCTGATCGGTGGGCCGGCGGTGCGGCCGATGATGGACAACTTCGACGCCGCCGCGCCTCCTGGCCCGGTCAGCGACATCCTCTTCACCGCCCTGGACAACCTGCAGCGCAGCCGCGGCCAGGCGTTCGTGCTCTTCGTCGTCGGGCTCGCCGCGGCGCTGTGGGCGGCCACCGGCTACGTCGGCACCTTCAAGCGTGCCGCCAACGAGCTGCTCGGCACCACCGACGAGCGGCAGATCCTGAAGAGCAACTGGGTCCGCCTCGGCGTCCCGTTCGTGGTCGTGGCCCTGATGACGCTCGCCGCCGTGATGGTGACGTTCACCGGTGGCCCGGCCACCACCATCGGGCGCATGCTCGGCGTCGGCTCCACCGGCACCCTGGTGTGGAACATCCTGAAATGGCCGGCGGCTGCCGTCGTGGTCGCCGCCATGCTGGTGATCCTCTACCGGACCGCGCCGACGGTGAGGCGGCCCAACTACCGCGGGGTCACCCCGGGCATCGCCGTGGCGACGCTCATCTGGCTGGTCGCCTCAGCGCTGTTCGCCCTGTATGTGGCCAAGTTCAGCGCGTACAACCAGACCTATGCCGCACTCGCGGTGGTGGTCATTTTCCTGGTCTGGCTCTGGGTCACCAACGGCGTCGTCCTGCTCGGTGTGCAGTTCGACATCGACATGCGGCGGTCCCACGCGCTGGAGGCGGGGCGGCACCGGGACGAGGAACCGTCCGGCGAGACGCGCGACGTGCCGGCGGAGGTCGGGCGGGCGCGGGTGGAGGCGGAGAGCCAGCCGCCCCGCGGCCGGATCCACCCGTCCTGATCCACCCGTCCTGATCCACCCGTCCTGATCACGCCCCGGCCGGGCTGGCCGGGCCGGCACGCCCGCAGTCCATATTGGCCAGCTCTGCAGCGAGACCGGCGGCGTCAGACCTTGCGCCCCTTTCGCCGTAGTGCGCGACCTCGACGGAGACGGTGTCGTTCGCGTCGGTGCCGATGTCGAGGTGTCGCAGCGTAGGCGGTCGGCACTACGGAGGGCTGTCCCGTCGCACATTTCTCACGCGTCCACCTGCGTTCCGGTGGCGCAACCTATGCGTTTTGTCGAATCGCTCGTATGCCTTTTGTCTAATCACTCGTCGGCAGTTCGCTGCATACGGCCTGCGCACCGTTTCAGAACACATGAGGTGATCTCAACAAGATAGGTATCCGTGTTCGAAATGCGTGAGTACTAGAGCGGCCCGAGCAATGTCGCTGATCCGGCGCGGGGAAACAGTGACGTGGCGCAGGACACGCCAGCGGCCGACCAG
>Ga0310834_101003_pt1 | contig 20799 bp, 19 predicted proteins | sample SM_ome_2_FD_201314 | JGI IMG/M metagenome (GOLD analysis project Ga0310834, IMG submission 201314) | Sorghum-adapted microbial communities enriched on stacked mutant (SM) sorghum from Joint BioEnergy Institute, Emeryville, California... ... | reverse complement strand
AACGCATGAAAGTCAGACCAACTCTGGCCGACAGCGACGCTACGAGTCAGCTCACCGCCAGCCGAGGACCCTTCACCGCCGGTCGGACACCACCGTCCGCGACACCAACGCTCTCACTGACCCGACGGTACGGCCGGGCACTCCGCCGGGCATCAGGGGTTCGCCGCAGCGGACCGCGGGCCAGGACGGATATCGGCGGGCCGGGGCGGGATCCGCTACAGTGTGCCGATCAGGCCGGGCCATGGGGGCTCGGCAAAGTAGTGTTCAGCGCCCGCAGTCGTTGCCCCAGAGCAGCTCCCTTGCGCCGCAGTTCACATCGCGCAGGAGGAAAGCGCTCATGGCTACCGGAACCGTCAAGTGGTTCAACGACGACAAGGGCTTCGGCTTCATCACGCCGGACGAAAGCGGCAAGGACCTCTTCGTCCACCACACCGGCATCAACGCCAGCGGCTTCAAGTCGCTGCCTGAGGGCGCGAGGGTCTCCTTCGACGCCGAGGCCGGGGACAAGGGCCCCAAGGCCGTCAACGTCTCGCAGCTCTAGATCAGAGCGCGAGAGCCCGCTCAGATCGCGGGCCGCAGGGCACTGCTCCTGAAGAAAGGAGCAGCGCGATGCTGCGAATGATCTGCCGGAGCTGCCTGCGGCTCTGGGACGGTGACCGTGTGGAACACCGCACGGCCTGCCCCAGCTGCGGCGGCGCCCTCGCGTCGCACTAGCGACGCGAACCACACGCGGGGCGGCCTTCTCGGGCCGCCCCGCGCTGTAGTGTCCGAGGTCAGGCGCCATGCGCCTGCCGATCGTGCGACGTCAGGAGGCCACCATGGCCGAGCAACGCAGGTCCCCGGGGCGGCTCAGCCGCCCGCCGGGCAAGTCCCCGGCCGAACGGTCCGCCGAGTTCGACGCCAAGCAGGCGCAGCTCAAGGCGGAGGCCGCCGCGCGTCGCGAGGCCGCGGCCGAGAAGGCCGCCGCCGAAGAGAAGAAGCGCGCGAAGAAGAAGAGCTAGCTGCGACTGTCGCGCGCCGCCCGGGTCGGCGCCCGCCTGAGCGGGCCACCTCGTACCGTCCCCGGGCGTGGAGACGCCGACGTCGTTCACCCCGGCGCACCGCGGCGGCGCCGGCCCGCCGCTGCTGCTCCTGCACGGCTTCACCGACACGTGGCGCACCTGGGAGCTCGTGCTGCCGGCGCTCGAGCGCGAGCACGAGGTGCTCGCCCCCACGCTTCCCGGCCACGCCGGCGGCCCGGACCTGCCGCCCGAGGAGCTCACCGTCGCGCGGGTCGCCGACGAGCTCGAGCGCGTGCTCGACGATTCGGGCTGGCAGACCGCGCACATCGCCGGCAACTCGCTCGGCGGCCACCTCGCGCTGCAGCTCGCCGCGCGCGGCCGGGCGCGGTCGGTCGTCGCGCTCGCCCCGGCGGGCGGCTGGGCGGACGGCGACCCGAGCTACGAGGAGACGATGCGGTACTTCGCGTCGACCCAGGAGGCGCTGCAGACCGCCGCGCGGTTCGCCGACGCGCTGGCGGCCACGCCCGAGAGCCGCCGCCAGGCCACCCGTTCGTTCACCGAGCGCTCCGACCACCTCTCCCCCGGGCTCGTCGCCCACCTCATCCGCGGCGCGGCCGCGTGCACCGGCGCGCACGCGATGCTCGCGAACGCCCTGCGCGACGGCTGGCACCTGGACGCCGAGCGCATCGCCTGCCCGGTCCGGATCGTCTGGGGCACCGCCGACCGGCTCCTGCCCTGGCCGGGCGCCGCCGCCCGGCTGCGCACCGACCGGCTCCCCCACGCCGACTGGGTCGAGCTGGACGGCGTCGGGCACTGCCCGCAGCTCGACGTGCCGCTCGAGGCCGCGCAGCTCATCCTCGGCTTCACGCGCTGAAGGCCGGTCCGGACCGTCCGTATCGTGACCGGCGATGCGGATCGCCTATCCCCCAGAGCTCCCGGTCAGCGCGCGCCGCGACGACCTGGCCGCGGCGATCCGCGACCACCAGGTCGTCGTCGTCGCGGGCGAGACCGGCTCGGGCAAGACGACCCAGCTCCCGAAGATCTGCCTCGAACTCGGGCGGCAGGCGATCGCGCACACCCAGCCGCGCCGGCTCGCCGCGCGGACGGTCGCCGAGCGGATCGCGTCCGAGCTGGACGTGCGGCTCGGCGAGGAGGTCGGCTGGTCGGTCCGCTTCACCGACCGCGCGAAGGCCGACACGAAGGTCCGGCTCATGACCGACGGCCTGCTGCTGGCCGAGATCCGGCGCGACCGGCTGCTCGAGCGCTACGACACGATCATCGTCGACGAGGCGCACGAGCGGTCCCTGAACATCGACTTCCTGCTCGGCTACCTGCACCGGATCCTCCCGCAGCGCCCGGACCTCAAGCTCATCATCACGTCGGCGACGATCGACCCCGAGCGCTTCGCCCGCCACTTCGGCGACGACGTCCCGGTCGTCGAGGTGAGCGGCCGGACCTACCCCGTCGAGGTCCGCTACCGGCCGGTCACCGACCCCGACGCCGAGGACGGCCCGGCCGCCGACCCCGACCGCGACCAGATCGACGCGATCGGCGACGCCGTCGACGAGCTGCTGGCCGAGCGCCGCGGCGACGTGCTCGTGTTCCTCAGCGGCGAGCGCGAGATCCGCGACACCGCCGACGCGCTGCGCGGGCGCCTGCCGCACGACGTCGAGATCCTGCCGCTGTACGCGCGGCTGTCGAGCGCCGAGCAGCATCGCATCTTCCAGCCGCACGGCGGGACGCGGGTCGTGCTGGCCACGAACGTCGCGGAGACGTCGCTGACCGTCCCGGGGATCCGGTCGGTCGTCGACCCCGGCACCGCGCGGATCAGCCGTTACAGCGCGCGGCTGAAGGTCCAGCGGCTGCCGATCGAGCCGATCTCGCAGGCGTCGGCCGACCAGCGCAAGGGCCGCTGCGGCCGCGTGGCCGAGGGCGTCTGCATCCGCCTGTACTCGGAGGAGGACTTCCTCGCGCGCCCGCGGTTCACCGACCCGGAGATCCTGCGGACGAGCCTCGCGTCGGTGATCCTGCAGATGGCGTCGATCGGGCTCGGCGACGTCGAGGACTTCCCGTTCCTCGACCCGCCCGACCGGCGCCAGATCCGCGACGGCGTGAACCTGCTCGTCGAGCTCGGCGCGCTCACCGCCGACCGCCGCCTGACGCCGCTCGGCCGCCGTCTCGCCCGCCTGCCGGTCGACCCGCGCTTCGGGCGGATGGTGCTCGAGGCCGACCGGCTCGGCTGCGCCGACGAGGTGATGATCATCGTCGCCGGCCTGTCGATCCAGGACCCGCGCGAGCGGCCCGCCGACAAGCAGGCCCAGGCCGACGAGGCGCACGCGCGCTTTGCCGACGAGCACTCGGACTTCCTCGCCTACCTGAACCTGTGGCGCTACCTGCGCGAGCAGCAGCACGCGCTGAGCCACAACCAGTTCCGCAAGCGCTGCAAGGCCGAGTTCCTGCACTACCTGCGCGTGCGCGAGTGGCAGGACCTCGTCCAGCAGCTTCGCCGGTCGGCGCGCGACGCGAAGGTCACGCGCAACCAGCAGCCCGCCGAGCCCGAGCAGATCCACACCGCGCTGCTGTCGGGCCTGCTCAGCCACGTCGGGATGAAGGACCCGCGCACCAGCGGCGAGTACGCCGGCGCCCGCGGCGCGCGCTTCCAGCTCTGGCCGGGGTCGGCGCTCGCGCGCAAGCCGCCGAACTGGGTCATGGTCGCCGAGCTCGTCGAGACGTCGCGGCTGTGGGGCCGGACCGCGGCGCAGATCGACCCGGCGTGGCTCGAGCCGCTCGCCGGCCACCTCGTCAAGAGGACGTACTCCGAGCCGCGCTGGGACCGCAGGCGCGCGTCGGTCGTCGCCCGCGAGCGGGTGACGCTCTACGGGCTGCCGATCGCCGAGCGGACCGTGGCCTACGGGCGGATCGACCCGGAGCTCTCGCGCGAGCTGTTCATCCGCCGCGCGCTCGTCGAGGGCGAGTGGGACACCCGGCACCGGTTCGTCCGCGACAACGCCGCCGCGATCGCCGAGATCGAGCAGCTCGAGCACCGCACCCGGCGCCGCGACATCCTCGTCGACGACCAGGCGCTGTTTCAGTTCTTCGACGCGCGGATCCCCTCCGAGGTCGTGTCCGGCCGGCACTTCGACCGCTGGTGGCGCGACGAGCGGCGCCGCAACCCGGACCTGCTGACGCTCACCCCCGAGGTGCTCGTGGCGCCGCACGCCCGGGACGCGCTCGACCCGCGCGCGTGGCCGGTGAAGTGGAAGCAGGGCGACCTCGTGCTCGACCTCAGCTACCGCTTCGAGCCGGGCGCCGAGGACGACGGCGTCACCGTCCACATCCCGCTGCGCGCGCTCGCGACGGTGCGCTCGACCGGGTTCGACTGGCTGGTGCCCGGGCTGCGGCCCGAGCTGTTCACCGCGCTGCTGCGCGGGCTGCCGAAGGAGCTGCGGCGGGCGCTCGTGCCGATCCCCGAGACGGCGGCGCGGATCCTCGAGCGGGTCACGCCGCGGCGGCTGCCGGTGGCCGAGGCGATCGCCGAGCAGCTCGGCGGCCGCGTGCCGGCGAGCGCATTCGACCTCTCCGCGCTGCCCGACCACCTGCGGATGCGGTTCGTCGTCGAGGACGACGAGGGCCGCGTCCTGGCGGCGGGCCGCGACCTCGAGCGCCTGCGCGCGGAGCTGCGACCGCGGCTGCAGGCGGAGCTGACGCGGGCGGCGTCGAAGCTCGAGCGCCGCGGCCTGACCTCGTGGGACGGGCTCGGCGAGCTGCCGCGGACCGTGGCGCTGCCGGGCACCGGCCGGACCGTGCGCGCGTACCCGGCGCTCGTCGACGAGGGCTCGACCGCCGGCGTGCGCGTGCTCGACACGCCGGAGGCGCAGGAGGCGGCGATGGTCGCGGGCACGCGCCGCCTGCTCCTGCTGGGCGTGCCGTCGCCCGCTCGCGCCGTGCTGCGCTCGCTGCCGTCGTCGGCGCAGCTCGCGCTCGCGACCGCGCCGCACGGGAGCGCCAACGCGGTGCTCGACGACGCCGTGGTGGCGGCGGTCGACGCGCTCGTCGCCGAGGCGGGCGGTCCGGCGTGGGACGCGGAGGGGTTCGAGCGGCTGCGCGCGCACGTCGCCGGACGGCTGGAGGCGACGGTCCGCGAGATCGCCGGGCAGGTCGTGCGGATCCTCGACGCGGTCGGCGAGGTGCGGCGGCGGCTCGAGCCGCTGCGCGCCGACGCGGTCAAGCCCGCGACGCGCGACGTGCGCGAGCAGCTCCACCGGCTCGTCTACCCGGGATTCATCGCGGCCGCCGGCGCCCGGCGACTGCCCGACATCGAGCGCTACCTGCGGGCCGCGGCACGCCGGCTCGAGCGCCTCGGCGACACCATCGCCGCCGACCGCGACCGCATGAGCGCGATCCACGACCTCGAGGCCGAGTACCGCTCGGTGCTGGAGGCGTGGCCGCGCGGCCGCCCGGCGCCCGCGGCGCTGCGCGAGGTGCCGTGGATGATCGAGGAGCTGCGCGTCGCGCAGTTCGCGCAGGGGATCGGGACGCGCGGGCCGGTGTCGGCGAAGCGGATCCGGAAGGTGCTGGCCGAGGCGCGGGTGCTGGCGGCGCGGTAGGGGTTTCGAGGCGGGTTGTCGGTCTGGCGCGGCTTGTGTGGCTTGTGTGGCTTGTGTGGCTGCCGGGCTGCAGCGGGTGGTCCGTGCCCGGGGCCGGTGGTGCCGGGCCGGCTCGCTCCGTGCGGGGTCGGTGGTGGCGGCGTGTGGTGTGGTCTGAACGGCCGCTGGTGAGGCTGGGTGGGTGCGTGCCCGGCGTGGCGGGTCTGCCGTCTTGCGGGTCGGGTGTCGGCGTGTTCCGCGTTCGGGAGCGGCCTGGTCGGCGACCTGGACGGAACGCGCGCTGGAGCGACCGTTTGATCCGGCTCGCTTCGTGAAGGGCGCGCCGGTCGGCTCCGTGGCGAGCGAGCCGGATGAAACGCGCACTGGATCGACCGTTTCGTCCGCCTCGCCCGGCGAGGCGCGTCCAGGCCGACCCCGCGGGAAGCGAACCGGATGACACGCGCGCTGGACCGGCCGTTTCGTCCGGCTCGTCCGGCGAGGCGCGTCCAGGCCGACCCTGCGGGGCGCGAGCCGGATGAAACGCGCGCTCGATCGACCGTTTCGTCCGCCTCGCCCGGCGAGGCGCGTCCAGGCCGGCCCCGCGGAGAGCGAACCGGATGAAACGCGCGCTCGATCGACCGTTTCGTCCGCCTCGCCCGGCGAGGCGCGTCCAGGCCGGCCCCGCGGAGAGCGAACCGGATGAAACGCGCGCTCGATCGACCGTTTCGTCCGCCTCGCTCGCCGCGGGCGGGTCGGGCCCGACACCGCGGCCGCGCCGGCCGGGGCGCGGGCGCGAGGCCGCGCGGGTACACACCCACCGGACCGGTCCGAGCGGGTACGCGCCAGCGCCACGCGGGTGTGTCGACTCATCACGGTCATCCCGGAACAAGACGACACACCCACCCGGTGCTCGGCCGGGTGTGTCGACTCATGACGGCTATCCCGGGACAAGTCGACACACCCGACCGCAAGTGGCGCGCCGGCGCTCACCCCGCCGGCCCGGCCGCCCCGAGCCGCGCACCGACGCCCGGCCGGCCTCCCGGTAGGCGGGGTCAACGGGCGGGGTCAGACCCCGGCCGGCCGCGAGCCAAGAGTGCGGGCCAGAGTGAGCGCGCCCCGAACCCGCTCCCACACCGCCTCACCAGCAGCCGTTCAGACCACACCAGGCCCGCCACCACCGAACCCCGCGCGGAGCGAGCCAGACCGCCGACCCCGCCCGGGCACGGACCACCCGCCGCAGGCAACGACAACCGCCCACGACCACCGGCCCAGACACAGCCCCCGCCGCGGGCAGCCACACCCCCGAGCCCGCACCCGCTCAGCCGGCCAGCAGCGCGTCGAGCTCGGCGACCTGCCGGCGCAGCCCGCCGCAGACCTGCTCACACAGCGCGAAGACGCCCTCGTCCGCGATCTCGTAGACCGAGTACGTCCCGCGCTTGGAGCGGCTGACGATGCCCGCACCGAGCAGGACGCCGAGGTGCTTGGAGACGTTCTGCTGGGACGCGCCGGTGCGCTCGCGCAGCTCGCCGACGGTCGCCGGCCCCTCGCGGAGCTGGTCGAGCAGCCGGATCCGGGTCGGGTCGGCGAGGACGCGGAAGCGCTGGGCGATGAGCTCGGCCAGCGGCTCGGGCACGGGGTGTGGGATCGGTGCGGGCACCGGCGCGCACTATACCGCATCCAATCGTCCACAACTTTGTAGTTGTGCAGTTGTTATGCTCCGCCGCCATGCCGCCCACACGCCTCGGACCGCTCGGCCGTCTCGGCCGCTGGACCGCCACCCACATCCGCGCCGTCGTGCTCGTCTGGATCGTCCTCGCCGCCGGGCTCGGCGCCGTCGCGCCGAAGGTCGAGCACGCGCTGTCGGGCGCCGGCTGGGAGGCGACCGGCTCGGAGTCGGTCGAGGCGCGCGAGCTGATCGACCGCAGCTTCGACGGGCTCGGCTCGTACGGCCTGATGGTCGTCGTCCACGCCGAGGACCCGGCGGTGACGGCGGACGAGCCCGCGTTCCGGGCCGCGGTCGCCGGAGTCGAGCGGACGCTGCGCGCCTCCGGCGCGGTGAGCACCGTCGTCCCGCCACAGCCCGGCGCGACGATCTCGCGCGACGGCCGCACCGCGGTCGTCCAGGCGGGCGCGGCGAAGGACGACGACGCGATGGTGCGCGCCGCCGACGAACTGAAGGAGGACCTCGAGGCGCTCGGATCGGGCGGGGTCGAGGTGGGCCTCACCGGCGCGCCGGGGATGTGGTCGGACTTCAACGCCGCCAACAAGGAGGCGATGCTGCGGTCCGAGCTCATCTCCTGGCCGGTGACGCTCGCGATCCTCGTGCTCGCGTTCGGCTCGCTCGTCGCCGCCGGCCTGCCGCTCATGCTGACGATCGTCGGGCTCGTCGCCGCCGCCGGGTCGCTCTACCTCGGCACGCAGCTCGCGGACATCTCGATCTGGGCGATGAACTTCGCGCTGATGTTCGCGCTCGCGCTCGGCATCGACTACGCGCTGTTCGTCGTCCACCGCTTCCGCGGCGCGTTCTTCGGCTCGCGGCTCGGCGCGGTCGACGCGGTCGCCGTCACGATGGACACCGCCGGCAAGGCGGTCCTGTTCAGCGGCGTCACCGTGCTCATCTCGCTGAGCGCCGTGCTGCTCGTCCCCAGCCCCGCGTTCCGCTCGATGGCGGTCGGGATCATGCTGAGCGTCGTCTTCGTCCTCGCCGCGACGCTGACGCTCCTGCCCGCGGTGCTCGCCAAGCTCGGCCCGGCGGTCGACCGCCTCGCGCTGCGGTGGGCCCACGCCGGCGAGCACCGCTCCCCGCGGTTCGCCGCCTGGGGCGAGCGGCTCTGGCGCCGCCCCCTCCCCTACGGGCTGGCCGCGATCGCCGTCCTCGCCGTGCTCGCCCTCGGCGTCCTGCGCCTCGACACCGGCATGCCCTCGATCAAGGTCGTCCCCGAGGGCGACGGCTCACGCCAGGGCTACGCGCAGGTCCAGCAGGCGTTCGGCCCGGGCGCGACCGGGCCGCTGCAGCTCGTCGCGCCGGCCTCGCAGGCCGAGCGCGCGAGCGCGGTCGCCGCGGCCGACCCGGGCATCGCGCAGGTGCCGGCGCCGCAGACCGCCGCCGACGGCCGGGCGCTCGTCGCCGCGATCCCGCGCACCGACCCGTCCGACCCGGCGACCGGCGCCACCGTCGACCGCCTGCGCGCCGCGCTGCCGGGCGGCGTGCTCGTCGGCGGCGCCGCGGCCGAGAACCACGACCTCGAGCAGGCGCTCGGCGCGAAGACCGGGCCGGTGATCGCGGTCGTGCTCGCGCTCGGGTTCGTGCTGCTGCTCGTCGCCCTCCAGGCGCCGGTCATCGCCGCGGTCGGCGTCGTGACGAACCTGCTGGCGACCGGCGCGGCGTTCGGCGTCGCGCGGTGGATCTTCCAGGACGGCAACCTCGCCGGGCTGCTCGGCTTCGAGCCGCAGGGCTTCCTGAACGCCTGGGGCCCGGTGTTCTTCTTCGCGATGATCTTCGCGATCTCGATGGACTACACGGTGTTCCTGCTGTCCAGCGCCAAGGAGCACTGGGATCGCACGCAGGACCCGAAGGATGCGATGGTGGGCGGTATGGCGCACTCGGGCCGCGTGATCCTCGCCGCCGCCGCGGTCATGGTGGCCGTGTTCTTCACGTTCGCGCTGTCCGGGCCGATCCCGCCGAAGGAGATGGGCGTGATCCTCGGCGTCGCGGTCCTCCTGGACGCGGCGCTCGTGCGGCTGCTGCTCGTGCCGGTCGCGCTGCGGCTCCTCGGCCGGTGGGCGTGGTGGCTGCCCCGCCCGCTCGGCCGTGTGCTTCCCGTCGTCCGATTCGGGCACGCCTAGGAGAAGAGAGAGGAGCAGAGACTTGATCTTCCGCCAGATCACCCACGACGACCTCGGGTGCGCGTCGTACCTCGTCGGCGACGAGGACGCGGGCGTCGCCGCGGTCGTCGACCCGAAGCTCGACATCGAGGAGTACCTCGCGCTCGCGCGCTACATGGGCGTCTCGATCGAGCACGTGCTCGAGACCCACAACCACGCCGACCACGTCTCCGGCCACGGCCGGCTCGTGGCGGCGACCGGCGCGACCGTCCACATCCACCGCGCCGCCGAGCCCGACTACGAGCACGAGCCGTTCGACGACGGCTGGGAGCTCGAGCTCGGCCGCGTCCGGGTGCGCGCGCTGCACACCCCCGGCCACCGGCCCGAGCACACGGCGTTCGCGCTCATCGACACCGGGCGCGGGCCCGAGCCCTGGGCGGTCCTCACCGGCGACACGCTCTTCGTCGGCGACATCGCCCGCCCGGACCTCGCGGTCGACAAGGAGGAGGGCGCGCGCGGGATGTTCCGCTCGCTGCACGACAAGCTCCTCACGCTCCCGCGCGAGTGCGAGGTCTGGCCCGGGCACCTCGGCGGCTCGCTGTGCGGCGGCCCGGGGATGGACATGAAGGTCTCCTCGACGATCGGCTACGAGCTCGACCACAACGACCTGCTCGCCGAGACCGACGAGACGCGGTTCGTCGAGCGCGCGATCGCCTCGCTCGCGCCGCAGCCGCCGAACTTCCAGGGGATCGTGGCGCTCAACCGCGGCCCGCTCCTGCGCGAGGGGATCGAGATCCACCCGCTCACGCCGCGCCAGGTGCAGCAGAAGATCGACGAGGGCGCGCTCGTCGTGGACGTCCGCACCGACCTGCAGTTCGACGAGGCGCACATCCCCGGCGCGATCTGCAACCCGGCCGTGCGGGCCGGGTTCGGCACGAAGCTCGCCTGGGTCGCCGACCGCGACCAGGAGATCGTGTTCGCCGGGCGCGACGACGACGACGCGGTGCGCGCCGCGCACCTGGCGGGCTCGGTCGGCGTCACGAACCTCGCGGGCTACCTGGCGGGCGGGATGACGAGCTGGCGCGAGGAGCGCCGGCCGGTCGAGTCGGTCGAGCGGATCGACGTCGAGGGGCTGCACGAGCGCGCCGGCGAGGTGCAGATCCTCGACGTCCGCGAGCGCGGCGAATGGGACGACGGCCACATCCCCGGCGCCGTCCACACCCCCTACCACGACATCCGCGCGATCCCCGGCGGGATCGACCCCGCGCGCCCGGTCGCGGTCATCTGCGCGTCCGGGCAGCGCAGCGCGGTCGCCGCGTCGCTGCTGCTGCGCCACGGCGCAGAGCGCGTGATCCACGTCACCGGCGGCGGCGTCGGCACCTGGCGCGAGCGCGGCTGGCCGGTCGAGACGCCGCGGGCGCCGGCGGGCGCGCGCTGAGCGTGGTCGCCGCCGCCATCCCGCTCGGGCTGCTCGTCGGCCTGTCCGTCGGCATGCTCGGGGGCGGCGGCTCGGTGCTCGCCGTCCCGATCCTCGTCTACCTGCTCGGCCAGGACGTCGACCAGGCCACGACGAGCTCGCTGGTCGTCGTCACGGCCGGCGCGCTGGCCGGCAGCCTCGGCCACCACCGTGAGGGACGCGTGTGCTGGCACCACGCCGGGGCGTTCACCGCCGCGGCCGTCCCCGGCATTGTGGCGGGCACCGCCGCGGGCGACGCGGTCGGCGGCAGCCTGCTCATCGGGACGTTCGCGCTCGTCATGCTCGTGGCGGCCGCCTTCACGTGGCGCCGCGCGGGCGCCGACCAGCCGGTCGACACCGGGCCCGCGCCCGGGCGGACCTGCCCGCCGATCGACCTCGCCCGCGACGTCCCGGCGGGCGCGGCGATCGGGTTCGTGACCGGGTTCTTCGGGGTCGGCGGCGGCTTCCTCATCGTCCCGATGCTCGCGATCGCGCTCGCGTTCACGATGCGGACGGCGATCGGCACGTCGCTGGCGATCATCACCGCGACCGCGCTGCTCGGCGTCGTCGCCCACCTCGTCGCCGGGCGTACGATGGACGGCGGCGTCACGATCGCGATGACCGCGGGCTGCGTCGCGGGCGCGCTGGCCGGCGCCATGCTCGCCGGCCGGGTGCCGCAGCGCACGCTCGGGCGCGGGTTCGCGCTCATGGTCACCGCGGTGGCGGCCTACCTGCTCGTCTCCGCGACCGTGCTCGGCGGCCCGCCCGGCTCCTGAGCGGCCGGCCGGCGGAGCGGGGCGGGGCTCAGGCCGGCTCGTCGCCGACCGCGCGCAGGTGCGGGCGACCGGGAGCGCCGGTGGCCGCGAGCGCCGAGCGCGGCAGGACGACGAGCGGCACGGGCGCGTCGCGCATGAGCCGCCGCGTGACGCTCCCGAGGACGAGCTGCCCGAGCGGCCCGTGCCCGCGCGAGCCCGCCACGAGCAGGTCGGCGCCGGCCGCCGCGTCGGCGAGCGCCCGCGCGACCGGGCCGCGGAGCGTCACGGCGGTCGGCCCGACCCCGTCCGGCACCCGGTCGACGACCTCGTCGAGCTGCTCGGGGCCGATCGCGTCCGGCTCGTCGCCGAGCACGGTGAGGAGCACGACCTCGCCGCCGCCCGCGAACGCCAGGCGCGTCGCCCACTCGAGCGCCGCGCGGCTCTCGTCGCGCCCGTCGAACGCGACCGCGACGCGCCGCAGCGGACCGCGGGCGCGCTCGTAGTCGCGCGGCGCGACGGCGACCGCACAGGGCGCGCCGTGCACGACGCGGTCCCCCGTGCCGCCGAGCACGGTCCGGCCGACCGGGCCCCTGTGGGCGGAGCCGAGCACGATGACCTCGGCGCGCTCCTCTGCCGCCGCCGCGCGGAGCGCCACCGCCGCCGGCCCGGCGACGAGGCGGGTCCGCGCACGAGGTGCGCCGAGCCACCGGCGGGCGCCCTCGACGATCGCCCGGGCGCCCTCGCCGCGGCGGCGTCCGTAGGCGTGCACGAGCGTGATCCGCGCCCGCTCGGCCCGGGCGAGCGCAGCGGCGAGCATGAGTGCCGCCGGCTCCTGCGGCCCGCCGTCGACGCCAACGAGGATCCGCATGCCCGGGACCGTATGCCATCCACGATCAGTAGACGACCGCAGATCGAACGGATGCCGCCTACGGATGGCGGCGGCGCCCGTCAGCCGTACCGTGCAGGCATGCCCACCACCGTCATCCTCGCCGACGATCACGTCGTCGTACGGCGAGGCCTGCATCTGCTCCTCGACGGTGAGGACGATCTCGAGGTCGTCGGGGAGGCGGGAGACGTGTCCGAAGCGCTCGACCAGGTGTCCGAGCTGCGTCCCGACGTCCTCGTCCTCGACCTCAACATGCCCGGCGAGCCGAGCCTGCCGGCGATCCCGAGGTTCCGCCGCGCCGCGCCCCGGACCGGCATCGTGATCCTGACCATGCAGAGCGACCCGGCGTTCGCCCGCGAGGCGCTCCGCGCCGGCGCGCAGGCGTACGTGCTCAAGGAGGCCGCCGACGACGAGCTCGTCGAGGCGATCCGCTCGGTCGCGCGCGGCGAGACGTACCTGAACCCGCACCTCGGCGCCCAGCTCGCCGCCGACCGCGCCGGGCGCGACCACGCGCCCGACGACCTGAGCGACCGCGAGGTCGAGGTCCTGCGGCTCATCGCCCTGGGGCACACGAACAGCGAGATCGCCGAGCTGCTGACCCTCAGCACCCGCACGGTCGAGTCGCACCGCGCCCACATCCAGCGCAAGCTCGGGCGCAGCTCGCGCGCCGAGCTCGTCCGCTACGCGCTGGACCGCCGGCTCATCCAGCCGGCGGTGCACTGAGACCTCCGGGACAGGCGTCCAGGGCCGCGGTCGGACAGCCGTCTGTCGCTCCCAACCTTGCGCCGAGGCGCACTAGGCTTGGGCCGCATCGGGTCGCACCGGCCCAGCCCGTATGGAACTTCAACGACTCGAGCGACTCCTGCAGGTTGGCCGCTCGCTGGTGGCCGAGCTCGACCTCGAGGTCCTCCTCGAGCAGGTCCTCGATGCCGCGCGCGAGATCACCGGGGCGCGGTACGCGGCGCTCGGGATCCTCGACGACCGCCGCACCGGCCTCGAGCGCTTCGTCACCTCCGGCATCGACCCCGCGGCGCACGCGGCGATCGGCGACCTGCCGCGCGGCCGCGGCGTGCTCGGCGTGCTCATCGACGACCCGCGCCCGCTGCGGCTCCCGGACGTCTCCGCGCACCCGCAGTCGTACGGCTTTCCGCTCAACCACCCGCGGATGCGCACGTTCCTCGGCGTCCCGGTCGTCGTGCGCGGGTCGGCGTGGGGCAACCTCTACCTCACCGAGAAGGAGGACGGCGAGTTCACCCAGGAGGACGAGGACGCCGTGGTCGTCCTCGCCGACTGGGCGTCGATCGCGATCTCCAACGCGCGCCTGTACCGCGACGTCGCCGCCAGGCGCGACGAGCTCGAGCGGGCGGTCCGGGGCCTGGAGACGACCACCGAGATCGCCCGGGCGCTCGGCGGCGAGACCGAGCTCGACCGCATCCTCGAGCTCGTCACCAAGCGCGCCCGCGCGCTGGTCTGCGCGCGCTCGGCGATCATCTCGCTCGCGCAGGGCTCGGAGATGGTCGTCGCCCACGCCGCCGGCGAGTTCGACGACGAGATCATCGGCTACTCGGTCCCGATCGAGGACTCGGTCACCGGGTACGTGCTCCGCTCGCGGCGGCCCGAGCGCCTGGCCGACGCCCGCGCGCGGGTCAAGTTCCGGCTCGCCGAGCTCACCCGCGCGCACACCGGGCTCATCGTCCCGCTCGTCTTCCGCGACCGCGCCCTCGGCGTCCTGGCGGCGTTCGACCGGCTCGGCGACGATCCCGAGTTCCAGGCCGAGGACGAGCGCCTGCTGCAGGCGTTCGCGGCGAGCGCGGCGACCGCGGTCGCAACCGCCCAGACCGTCGCCCGCGACGCGCTGCGGGCGGCGCTGCGCGCCTCCGACGAGGAGCGCCGCCGCTGGGCGCGCGAGCTGCACGACCAGACCCTCCAGGACCTCGGCGCGCTGCGCGTGTTCCTGTCGACGGCGCGGCGCAGCAACGACGTCGAGCAGCTCCAGGACGCGATGAGCCACGCCGTCGACGAGCTGCAGCGCGGGATCGCCGACCTGCGCGCGCTCATCACCGAGCTGCGGCCGGCCGCGCTCGACGAGCTGGGGCTCGCGCCGGCGCTCGACGGGCTCGTCGAGCGCATGCGGGGCCGGACCGACATCGAGATCTCCCTCGACGTCGCGCTCGCCGGCGGCCCGGACGACCGCCTGCATCCCGACGTCGAGGCGACCGCGTTCCGGATCGTCCAGGAGGCGCTGACGAACGTGCTCAAGCACGGCGAGGGCGCCACGCGCGTGACCGTCGAGGTGCTCGAGCGCCGCGGCGAGCTGGCGATCGCGGTGACCGACGACGGCCCGGGCTTCCACGTCGACGAGGAGACGAGCGGCTTCGGGCTGCTCGGGATGCGCGAGCGCATCAGCCTCGTCGGCGGGAGCGTCGAGATCACCTCGTCGCCGGGCGAGGGGACGATGGTCTCGGCCCGGCTGCCCGCCCGGCGCGCGGCGCCGCCGGCCGGCGAGCCGGCGGACGAGCCGCCGACGGCCGCGACCGGGTAGCGCGAGGCGCCCGCGCCGGTGACCGCGTGCCGTCGCTACGGAGCGCGATCCGTGGCGACTACGGTCGAGCGGGACGGCCTCTCGCGGCAAGATCGGTGGACAGAGCAGAACGAGGAGCTCCCTGATGTCCGCCACCCAGCACGCGCTGACGCCGCAAGGGCCGTCGATCGTCGTCGGCTACGACGGGTCGCCCGAGTCCCGCGCCGCGCTCAGCGCCGCCGCCCACGCCGCCGGCCCGCAGGGCTGCGTCCACATCGTCACCTGCTACGACGAGCCGCCGTCGTGGCGGGGCGACAAGGAGCGCGACGAGGCGCTCGCCGAGGCGCAGGCGGAGGCCCGCGCGCGGCTGGAGGCGCTCGACCGCGACCCGGTGCCGGGCCTGTTCGTGACGCAGTTCGACGGCGTGCTCATGCCCGGCCCGCCCGCCGAGGCGATCCTGCGCGTCGCCGAGGTCCGCGACGCCGACGAGATCGTCCTCGGGTCGCGGGGGCTCGGCCGCGCCCGCGCGCTGCTGGGCAGCGTCTCGCACGACGTGCTGCACCGCGCCGACCGCCCGGTGCGGATCATCACCGCCAAGGCGGCCGAGCGGCTCGCCGAGCACGTCTCGCCCGAGCGCATCGCCGCGGCGGGCGCCGAGCACCGCGTCGCCGACCGCATCGTGACGAGCTGACCGGCACCCGGAGACGTCGCTTCTGAACGTCCGGGTTCGAGGCCCTGGCCTGCGGGTACACCGCCGACGAGCGCCGGGGACAGCGCTCCTCCTCCAGAGGGGGGTCCGCCGACAGGGCGGGCCCCTCTCCCTCCAACCTCCCGGGGGTCACCATGGCGAAGAATCACGGGCCGACCGTCAAGAGCGACAAGCAGTACGAGGCCCTCCGCGACCAGGGCGCCTCCAAGGAGAAGGCCGCGCGGATCGCGAACGCGAACGCGGGCGGCGGTGGCGGTCAGAACCCCGCCAGCAAGCGCGGCGGCAAGGCCGGCGCCTACGAGGACCGCACGAAGGAGGACCTGCTGCGCCAGGCGCGCAAGGTCGGCATCGAGGGCCGCTCGAAGATGACGAAGTCCGAGCTCGCGAGCGCCCTGCGCAACCACTGAGCCGGGCCCGGCGGCGGCGCGGGTCAGCGCGCGGCGCGCTTGGCCTCGTAGAGCCGCAGGTCGGCGCGCTCCAGGCACGCCTCGAGCGGCTCGCCCGGGCTCCACTGCGTGACGCCGACCGACCACGGGACCGCGTGCGCCTCCTGCAGCCGGCGCGCTCCAGGCACGCCTCGAGCGGCTCGCCCGGGCTCCACTGCGTGACGCCGACCGACCACGGGACCGCGTGCGCCTCCTGCAGCCGGCGCAGCACCAGCGGGACCTCGTCCTCGCGCGTCCCGGGCAGCAGCAGGACGAACTCGTCGCCGCCGGTCCGCGCCAGCACGTCCTCGGCGCGCAGCGTCTGGCGCCACGCGGCGGTCGCGCCGGTGAGCAGCCGGTCCCCGGCCGCGTGCCCGCCGGTGTCGTTGACCTGTTTGAAGTCGTCGAGGTCGAGCACCGCGATCGACAGCGCGTCGTCGCGGCGCCGGGTCCGGGCGCACACGCGCTCGGCCGCGGCCTGCAGGCCCTCACGGTTCAGCACGCCGGTCAAGGGGTCGGTACGCATGCGGCGGCGCATGCCGGCGCTGACCGCGCCGAGCACGACCGCGAGCATGAGCGTCGAGAGGCTCAGCACCGCCCAGCCGGTGAACATGCCCGACTCGAGGTCGGCGACGAGCAGCCCGGCGCCGTACACCGCGGCCTCGAAGAGCGCGAACGGCGCCGCGATCCGCGGGAAGAACGCCGCGACGTAGACGGCGAGCCACACGAAGGCGATCCCGTCGCCCATCGCGCCGGCGGTCGTGTGCGAGGCCGCGACCAGCACGCCGTTGAGCAGCGCCGCGACCGCGGCCTGACCGGCCAGGGCGGCGGGCGGGAGCCGGTCGCCGGCGGCGAGCGTCAGCGTCGTCATCGCGAGCGCGGTCGCGAACATCACCCAGCCGAGGCCGACGGGCGCCTGGTCGCTCATCGGGAACAGGACGGCGACGAGGAGGATCACGGCGGCGCCGAGCAGCAACCCGCCGAGCGCGAGCACGTCCGGCCGGCGTCGCAGCGCGACGCGTCGTCCCGGCAGCGGCTGCACCCCTGCGAAGCCCATCACGCCCTCTATCGGCAGATCGGCCGATGGCCTTTGACCGTGTCCAGGGCCCCTGCGACGGCGCCGCACGGTGGGCGCCGCGTTGCACGGGACAGGGAAGGTGCCGCGCGGCCGACACGGAAAAGAGGCCCTGCGGGCGGACGCAGGCAAGGACGGCTGACGACGTTGCGCACGCACGACCCCGACGAACGACCCGAGACGAGCGGCATGACCACCCGCCTCGTGCTCCTGTACGTCGAGCGCGAGGCGGGGCCCGACGCGGTCGACGAGATCCTCGAGCGGATCGGCCGGGCGGGCGAGCGCGACCGGCTGCTCGACGAGGACGCGTGGTTCTCGTGGCAGACGAAGATCGACCTCTTCCAGGCCACGACCGAGGTCCTCGGCGACCGCCACGCGATGCGGCAGATCGGGCAGACGATCCTCGAGCTCGAGGTCAGCCCGGCGATGAAGCTCGCGCTCAAGGCCCTCGGCTCCCCCGCGATGGTCTACCGCAACGTCGTCCGCGCGAACGCCCGGTTCTGCCGCTCGCACGAGATGACGCTCGTCTCCGAGGACGCCGGCCGCGCGGAGATCGAGTTCGCGTCCCTGGCCGACGGCCGCGCGCACCGCCTCGAGTGCGACTACGTCGCCGGCCTGCTCTCCTCGGTGCCCGAGCTGTTCGGGCGCGAGCCGGCCGACGTCGACCATCGCCGGTGCGTCGCCGACGGCGCCGACGTGTGCCGCTTCTCGGTCGCCTGGGACCTCGCGCCCGGCCGTGCCCGCCGCGCGATCAGCCGGTTCGCCGCGGCGATCACCGGCCACCGGCGCCGCGAGCGCCACCTCGAGATGCAGCTCGCGCACCTGGGCGACGCGACCGAGCGGCTGGCCGGGTCGCTGCAGGACGTCGTCAGCGAGCTGCGCGTCGAGGACGTGCTCGCCAAGATCACCGCCAACGCCCGCGCGGCGGTCGGCGGCAGCGACTTCGCCCTGCTGCTCGACGGACCCGACGGGCTGCGGGTGCAGAGCTCGTCGGAGGGGGTCGACGCGGCGACGCTCGACGCGCTCGAGCGCTGGGCGGTCAAGCGGCCGTACCTGCTGCGCTCCCCGCAGCTCATCGACGACCTGGCCGAGGTCGGCGGCGTCCCCGCCGAGATCGGCATGCATTCGGTGTGCGCCGCGCCGCTCGTGGCGCGCGGCGAGCCGATCGGGCTGCTCGTCGCACTGTCCGGCCGCCCACGGGTGTTCCTGCCCCGTGACCTGGCGGTCCTCGAGGCCTACGCGGCGCAGACGGCGATCGCGGTGACCAACGCGCGGCTGTACGAGGCGCAGGCGGCGCTCGCGACCCGCGACCCGCTCACCGGGCTGCTGAACCACCGCGCGTTCCACGAGGAGCTCGACCGGGCGCTGGAGGAGGGCGACCCGGCGGTCGTCCTGCTCGACCTCGACGGCTTCAAGCAGGTCAACGACACCGACGGGCACGCGGCCGGCGACGAGCTGCTGCGGGCGGTGGCGCGGGCGCTGCGCGGCTCGTGCCGCGCGGACGACCTCGTGTGCCGCCTGGGCGGCGACGAGTTCGCGGTCCTGCTCCCCCATGCCGACCCGCTGACCGCGCGCGCCGTCGCCCGGCGCGTCGCGGAGGCCGTCGACGGGGCCGACCCGCGGACGCGCGCGTCCTACGGGCTCGCGACGACGCCGGCCGACGGGACGACGAAGGAGGCGCTGCTCGTCGCCGCCGACGAGCGCCTGTACGCCGCCAAGCGCGAGCGCGGCGCACGCCGGTCCGCTCCCCACGGCCTGGACCTGCTGCGCGAGAGCGTGGCGCTGCTCGAGGACGCGCTCGGTCCCGAGCGTGCGGCCGAGGAGGTGCGCCGGCGTCTGGAGGCCGGCGGCGCGCCGGCGGCGCTGGAGCAGGTGCTCGCCGAGCTCGAGCGCGCCCGCGGCTCGGCGGGCGTCCCGCAGGCCTGAGCCGTCCCCGGCCGCGAAGCTCAGCGGGTGGCGGCGCCGCCCGGCTCGCGGCCCGAGGCGGCGAACCCGGCCGCCGCGATGGTCGCCGCCGCGATCCCGGCCAGGCCCGCGACGACGCCGATCCACGCCGCCGCGACCTCGCGGCCGCCGTAGAAGTTGTCGCCGAGCGCGGCGGCGACCACCGCGCCACCGGCCGTGGCCACGAGCGTCGCGGCCGCATAGCCGCCGGCCGCGAGCGCGAGCGCCCGGTCGCGCCGCGCGCGGCGCTCGGCGGGCTCACCGGTGCGGGCGGCGGGCACCAGCAGCGCCGCCGCCGCGACCGTCCCCGCGCCGATCGCGACGCCCTCCCCCGCGCCGGCGATCCACAGCCCGGCGACGAGCGCGTCGGACGCCCCGACCTCGCCGAACGCGATCGCCAGCAGCGCCGAGGCGCAGAAGCCGAGCGCGCTGCCGACGGCGAACGCCACCGCCGCCCAGCCGAGCCGCCCCTCACGCGACCCGGTCTCGCCCGCCGCCGAGCCGGCGAACGCCAGGAACGCCGCCAGCGCGACGACGACGAACGCGAGCGCGCCGAAGACCGCCATGACGTCGGACGCCACGACGGTGCCCGGCAGCGAGTCGATCGAGGCGTCGGTGAGGAGCTCGGCGACCGCGCTCGCCGCTCCCGCGATCGCGGCGGCCAGCGCCAGCCGCGCCGCGGCGGCCAGGCGCCCGTCACGGCGCTCGCCGCCGGTGAACACGGCCTGCGCGGCGAGGACCCAGACCACGGCGAACGTCGCCTCGCTCACGAGCCTCATGAGCTCGGCGAGCGCCGCGCCGCCGAACAGGCCGTCGTCGTCGACGTCGTCGATCCACCGGATGAACGTCGCGAGCGTCAGCAGCGCCGCGCTGACGGCCATGACCGCCAGCCCGCGCGCGAGGAGCACGTCGCGGCGCGGGCGGCGCGACGGCTGGGGCGCGGGCGGCTGCGGGCGCGGCGGCCACTCCGACGGGTCGGGGAAGATCCGGGGGACGCTCGACGGCCCGCGCTGCTGCATGCCGCCGGGATGAAAGCAGGCGCCGGCGGGACGGCACCGGAGTAAGGTCATGGCATGCGCGATCGCCAGAGCCTCGGCCGCCTCGTCAGCACGGTCTTCGCCGTCCTCGGCGGCCTCGCCGTCGTCAAGGAGCTGCGCACGCCACGCCGGCGGCGCCGCTGGCACGGCACGATCCTCGGCGTCCCGTACGACTTCCGCCGGCCGACGTTCAAGCGCGCGAGGTCGCGGCTGTGGAACCCGCGCGACAAGCGCCTGTTCACGCCGCGGACGTTCGGCGTGGGCTGGGACGTGAACTTCGCGCGGCTGCTGCGGCGGTAGGTCGTCCCCGCGCCCCGCGGCGGGTCGTCGTGGTCGTGGGCCTGCGGCGGGTGGTCCGCGCCCGGTGCCGGTGGTGCCGGCGCCGGCTCGCTCCGCGCGGGTCTCGGTGGTGCCGGGCCGGTTCGTGGTCTGAACGGCCGCTGGGTCACGGTGAGTCAAGTCCCAGGACGTGGTGTAAGAGCAGCGCGTCGTGCTCGTCGGTGTTGCTGTGTGGCTGCTCAGGCCGCCTGAAGCTGAAGACTCTCCTGTTCTTGGTTGCCCGGCTCGATTCTGGGGTCT
>Ga0310834_101002_pt1 | contig 20800 bp, 22 predicted proteins | sample SM_ome_2_FD_201314 | JGI IMG/M metagenome (GOLD analysis project Ga0310834, IMG submission 201314) | Sorghum-adapted microbial communities enriched on stacked mutant (SM) sorghum from Joint BioEnergy Institute, Emeryville, California... ... | reverse complement strand
CGGTGCTGCATGGGCTTGATGAGGCCACCACCGAGACCGACCACGATCACGCCGACGATCGTGGCGAGCAGGGCCCAGAGCACGGGCGTGATCACCGACTCGGCCACGTCGATCTGGGTGAGGGCGGCGAAGACGCCCAGGACGATGATGGCGGCCTGGGCGGCGGTGGCGAGCATCCGCCCGTAGCTGAGACCACCCAGCACCCCGGAGATCGCGTCCTTGACCCAGCCGGCGATCGCGGCGGCGACCACCACGATCACGACGGCGACGAAGAGCCGCGGCAGCCAGGCGATCACGCGGGAGATGAGATCGCTGACGGGGTTCGGCCCGAAGATGCCGAAGGCGAGCTGGAGCACGAACAGCAGGAAGGCGAACATCACCAACTGGGCGGTGAGGTCGCTGGCCGTCCGCTGCCCCAGCATCCGGTGCAGCCCGCCCCGCTCGGCCGCGCGGTCGAAGCCGACCCGGTGCAGGAAGGCGCCGAGGAGCTTACGGATCCACCGGGCTACGAACCAGCCGAGCGCGATGATCGCCAGGAAGATGACGACCTTGATGGCGACGTTGATCACGTTGTCGACGACCGCCGTGACCCCACCGCCGTCCGCTGCGTACACCATGCGGCCAGCGTAGGACCGTTAGCCCGGGTCGAGGGGGGATTGCCCCTTTTGGGGGCTTCAGCCGCTGGGGTCGTTCGACGGGACCGGGAAGCCGAGCAGCGTACAGATGCGGGCCGTGACGTCCGGGTCGTACGGCAGCGGGGTGCCGTCCAGCGTCCGGATGGGCACGGCGCCGCGGACCGACGAGGTGAGCCAGGCTCCGTCGGCCGTCAGGAGCTCGGCCGGGGTGACGAGCGCCTCGGCGGCCGCCAGCCCGATCTGTCCGGCGTGGGCCAGCAGGTACGCCGCCGTGGTGCCGGGGAGGATGCCCGTCTCCTTGGCCGGGACCGTGTAGATCGTCGACCCCTGGTGCCACACGAGGGACGAGATCGGCGCCTCCAGCGCGTACCCGTCCGAGGAGACCCACAGCACGTCGTCGGCCCCGTGCGCCTTCGCCCAGCGCAGCGAGGCCATGTTCGTGGCGTAGGACAGGGTCTTGGCCCCGCCGAGCAGCCAGGGGGTGTCGGGGCGGAGCCGCGCCGGCACGCCGAGCGTCGCGGTGAGCACGCGCAGCCCCTCGCGCCGGGCCCGGATGCTGTCGGGTGCGATGGGGAAGACGGTGACGTAGACGGTCGGATCGCCGCCGGTCTCCGGACCCCGGGTGCAGACCAGGCGCAGGGCCCCCTCGACGTGGGCCGGCCAGGCGGCCACCGCCTGCTCGACCAGCTCGACCAGGGCGGCGCGCGGCGGCACGGCCAGCTCCAGGCGAGCGGCTGACCCGGCCAGGCGGGTGAGGTGCTCCTCGAGCAGCCACGGGCGCCCGTCGCGCACGTGCATGGTCTCGAAGATGCCGTCGCCGCGCACGATGCCGAGGTCGTCGCCGCGCACGAACGGGGTGTCGGCCGGAATGACCCCGAGGCCGAGCACGGCCAGCACGCGGGTCGGGTCGGTCACGCCCCGCGAGCCTACCCGCGCTCCGGGGCGGGAGGGCGGCCGGGTCGCTCGCCCCGACGGCGCGCCGGCCAGACCCCGGCGCTTCTCCCGGCCCGGCCAGCGCCGCCCCCGGGCGGCCGTGAGGGCGTGGGGTGGATGATGACTCCGTGACGGGGGCGGCTGGTGACGGGGCGTCGACGGCGCGCGATCGGAGCGCGGAGGGTCGGCGAACTAGCATTGCAGCCGTGCCGCCGTCTGCCCGCCTGCACTCCAGTCAGCCGTCGCTGGCCGAAACCCTGCGCGCCCGTGGGCTGCGCCTGACGGCCCAACGCCAGCTCGTGCTGGAGGCCGTCTACCGGCTCGGCCACGCGACACCGGACCAGGTCCACGCCGAGGTGGCGCGGACAGCGGCTGGAATCAATATCACAACGGTCTATCGCACGCTGGAGCTGCTCGAGGAGCTGGGTCTGGTGACCCATACCCACCTCTCGCACGGCGCGCCCACCTACCACGGCGTGTCGGAGGAGCAGCACGTGCATCTGGTCTGCCGCACCTGCGGTGGCGTGGACGACGTCCCGGCCGGGGTGCTCGACGGCCTCGCGCAGACCCTGGAGCGGGAGAAGTCGTTCTCGGTCGACCGGGGGCACGTCGCGCTGTTCGGCGTCTGCGGGATGTGCGGAGGCGAGGACTGATGTCCGCGGGCGGAACGGGTTTCGCCGTCCCCGGGGCCGTCGCCGTCGAGGCGATCGACGCCGCCGACGTCGACCGGGGTGTGGCCGCGCACTACGGTGACCCGGCTCGGGAGCAACGGCAGCTGGCCACCGCGGCCGGCGTGGTCGACCGCAGCAACCGGGGTGTGCTGGCCGTCCCCGGCGAGGACCGGCTGACCTGGCTGCACAGCCTCACCACCCAGCACCTGTCGGCGCTGCCGCCGATGACCGGCACCGAGCTGCTGGTGCTCTCCCCGCACGGCCACGTCGAGCACCACGCGGTCGCGCTGGACGACGGCACGACGATGTTTCTCGACGTCGAGCCCGGCACCGCGGGGGCGTTGCTGGAGTTCCTCACCCGCATGCGGTTCCTGATGCGGGTCGAGCCGGCCGACGTCAGCGACGCCTGGGCCGTCCTGTCGGTGGTCGGGCCGGCCAGCGCCGACGCGGTCGCCCGGTTGGGCGTGCCGGCGCTCGAACCCCCGGTGATCGCGCCCGTACCCGGGCCCAAGTTCGCCAGTGGCACGGTGGCGCCGACGGCGAGCGCCCGCTACGCCGTGGCGCCGGTGCCGTCCGGCGGGTACGCGCGACGCATGCCGTACGGCTTCGACCTCCTCGTGCCCCGGTCGACAGTGTCCACTGTGGTGGATTCCCTCGGCCTGCCGCCCGCGGGCCTGTGGGCGTTCGAGGCGCTGCGGGTCGCCGACCGCCGGCCTCGGCTGGGCAAGGAGACCGACCACCGGACGCTGCCGGCCGAGGTGGGTTGGCTCGCCGGCGCCGTGCACCTCGACAAGGGCTGTTACCGGGGGCAGGAGACCGTCGCGCGGGTGCACAACCTCGGCCGGCCGCCGCGGCGGCTGGTGCTGCTGCACCTCGACGGCCTCACCACCGACGAGCTGCCGGCGCCCGGGACCCCGGTCACCACCGACGACGGCCGGGCGGTGGGCTTCGTCGGGACCGCGGCCCGCCACTACGAGCTCGGGCCGGTGGCGCTCGCGGTCGTCAAGCGAACGGTCCCCGACGACGCGGTCCTGCGCGTGGGGCCCGCGACCGCGGCCATTGACCCTGATCCGGACGGCGCCGCGGCGCCGGCGGCGGAGGAGGACGCATGACCGGCGCGACACTGATCACCGTGGCGCCCACCGGCGCCGAGGTCGAGAAGGCGAAGGTCCCGGCGCTGCCGGTGACGCTGGCCGAGCTGGTGGCCACCGCGACCGAGTGCGAGTCGGTGGGAGCCAGCGTCATCCACGTGCACATCCGGGACGACGAGGCCCGGCCGACGCTGGACGTCGGCCGGCTGCGGGACACCGTGGCGGCGCTGCGGGAGGCGACCGACCTCGTCGTGCAGCTCTCCACCGGCGGCGCGGTCACCGACCCGGAGTCGGCCCGCCTGGCCGTCCTCGAGGCCGCCCCCGAGATGGCCTCCTGCACGATGGGCACGGTCAACTTCGGCGAGGACGTCTTCCTCAATCGGTGGGAGTTCATCGTCGAGCTGCACACGCGTATGCAGGAGCGCGGCATCGTGCCGGAGTACGAGATCTTCGACCTGGGCCACCTGGCCGCGCTGGAGCGCCTGCTCGACCGCTACGGCCTGCCGGCCTGCGGGCACGTGCACGTCGACCTCGTGATGGGTGTGCCGGGAGGTATGCCGGGCACGACCGACGCCCTGGTGGCCTGCGTCAACGCCATGCGTAACCTGCCGGCGGGGACGACGTTCTCGGCCACCGGCATCGGGCGGGCCACCCTGCCGGTCATGCTCGCCTCGCTGTCGGCGGGTGGGCACCTGCGGGTCGGCATGGAGGACACGATCACCTACGCCAAGGGCCAGCCGGTCGAGAGCAATGCGCAGCTCGTCGCCCGCGCCGCCGCGTTGGCCCGCCTGGCCCAGCGCCCGCCGATGACGCCGGCCCAGGCCCGCGAGCTGCTCGCCATTCCCGCTCGCTGACGACCCGTCGCGACCGCCCGCGGACTCGCTGGTTCCTGCGGTCCGCCAGCGGACCTGCTCATCTCCCGCGGCCCCGCACCGCCGGTGGCCGGCGACCGCGATCGATGCCCCCGACCCGGGGCCCGCCGACCACCCGGTCGGGCCTGCGTCGTTGTCTGTCTGCCCTTCGCCCCTTTCCCGTCGCCGCCGGCCCGGTGAGCAGGCTCACGCTTGCCAGTGTTAGCGCTCTGCTTGCAGTTGTTAGCACCCCGGCCTACCGTGGCAGTGTGCAACGCCCGACCGACCTGCCGCGTGACATCGGTGGATTCATCCGCGACCTGCGCAACAACGCGCGCATCTCGCTGCGTGAGCTCGCCGCCCGGGCCGGCGTGTCCAATCCGTACTTGAGCCAGATCGAGCGCGGGCTGCGGCGGCCGTCCGCCGAGGTGCTGGCGCAGATCGCCAGCGCGCTGCGGGTCTCGACCGCGCTGATGTACCTGCGGGCCGGTCTGCTGCCCGACAAGGACGGCCACTCGGTGCTCGGGGCGATCGCCGCCGACCCCGATCTCACCGCGGCCCAGAAGCAGTCGCTGACCCAGATCTACGAGACGTTCCGCCGCGAGAACGCGCACGCCCGCGCCGCCACCGACAACGGGGCCGCGGCGAAGCCGGCTCGCGGTGCCGTCCGAAATGACCAGGCCGGCTCCCGCCCGCGGCGGGTCCGGCGCGAAACCGTGTCCTCGCCGCGGGGGCGCGCCAATCAGGGAGAGGAAGAACGATCATGAGGACAACGGACGCGACGGGAAACCTCCGGCTTCCGAAGCCGATCTACGCGGTCGCCGGCGCCGGTGAGATCGCCTACCGCCGGCTGCGGACGCTGCCCGAGCAGGTGGAGGCCCTGCGCGAGCGGGTCGCCCCTCGGGTGCGCACGCTGCGGGAGGAGCTGCCCGACCGGGTCGAGACCCTGCGCAGCCAGCTGCCGGCGCGGGTGAGCATGCTCGTCACCGAGGCCCGGGAGGTCTACGGTGGCCTGGTCGCCCGCGGTGAGCAGGTCGTCGACGCGGCCCGTGCCCGCCGGCGTACGGGTTCGACGACCGCCGCGCCGGCGCGGATCGCAGCCGCCTCGGCCAAGGCCGCTGCGGCCTCCGCCAACGGTGTCCGGACCGTGGCCAGGAAGGCGGTGAAGAAGGCGGCGCCGGCCAAGGGCTGACGCTGCAGGTGACGGCCAGAGCCGTTGGCTAAGCTGATGGCCGTGGCTCTGGCCGTGCTTTTCTATCGCGACGTGCAGTTGTACCTCGACCTTGTCATCACGGTCGGGCTGCTGATCATTGAGGTTTTTGCCTTGTTAAATTGCTTGACGCAGCGGGCCGACGCGTTTCCGGTCGTGGGGAATCTGTCGAAGAACCAGTGGCTGGCCATCCTGCTGGGGGCCGTGCTGGTGACCACGATGTGCGGCCTGCTGTTCCCGACCCCGATCTTCCGCATCATCCTGCTGATGGCCGCGATCACGGCCGCGGCCGTCTACCTGCTGGACGTACGGCCCGCGCTGCGTGACGTGACGAACGGACGCGGCGGCTGGTGAAGACGTTCCGTTGGCCGCCGCCTCCCGAAGGCAAGTCGAAGCGGTGGCCCGCGCCCCGGGGCCGCGACGAACCCGGCCGGCCGTTGCTCAGTCTCATGCCCACCCAACGACGCCTGATGCCGCACGGCGTGACGGTGGAGTACCTGGTCACGGGGGAGGGCGAACCCACCACCGCGTTCGCCCACGGCATCGCCGGCGGCATCGCCGACACCCGCCCGCTGGGCAGCGGCGTCGCCGGGCGCAAGGTGTTCTTCCAGTTCCGGGGCCACGGCCGATCCGACTCGCCGACGGGCGGGATCACGTACGCGGACCTGGCCGCTGACCTGCGCGCGGTGGCCGACGAGTTCGGCGCCACCCGCGCCCTGGGGGTGAGCCTCGGCGCCGGAGCGCTGTGCCGGCTGCTCGCCCAGACGCCCGACCGGTTCGACAAGGTCGTCTTCTACCTGCCCGCGGTGCTCGACGAGGCGCGGCCCACGGCCGCGGCCACCCGCACCCGGGCGCTGCTGGAGGCCGTGCAGACCGAGGACGCGGCCGCGATCGCCGCGCTGCTGTCGGCCGAGATCCCGGCTTCGCTGCGCGACCGGCCCGCCGCGTGGCGCTACATCCGCGAGCGCATGGACGCGCTGCTGCGCGACGGCCTCGCACCGGCGATCGCCGACCTGCCGACCCAGGCCGCGCTGCCCGACCGCTCGGTGCTGGCGAGCGTCACCGCCCCGGCCCTGGTGATCGGCTGCCGGGGCGACGCCATCCACCCGCCCCAGGTCGCGCAGCAACTGGCCGAGGTGCTGCCCAACGCGACCCTGCACATCTACGACCAGCCGGCCGTGCTCTGGACCAACCGGGCCGACCTCCGGGCCCGGATCAGCGAGTTCCTCAACGGCTGAGTCCCGGACCTTGGCCACGCCCCGGCGGCGGTATGGTGACCGCCGTGGGTGTGACACACCATGGGCGCACCGAGCGCCTCGACCTCGTTGACCCGACCCTGCGCGAGTGGGACTGCACCGTCGTCTGGTCCGACCCGGCCGACCCCGAGGCGGGCATCGTGTTGGACCGGTCCGCCTTCTACCCCGGCGGCGGCGGGCAGCCGCCCGACCACGGCGTGCTGCTGTGGGGTGGCGTCGAGACGCGCATCATCGGCACCCGCAAGGGCGACGATCTCTACCTGATCCCGGCCCCCGGTGACCCGGTGCCGCCACCCGGCACGTCCGTGCGCGGCGCGATCGCCGACGAACGGCGCAGCCTGCTCATGCGGACCCACTCGGGCCTGCACGTGCTGTGCGGGGTCGTGTTCCGCGACTTCGGGGCGCTGGTCACCGGCGGCAACATGGAGCCCGGCGAGGCGCGGATGGACTTCAACCTCCCGGAGGTGCCGCCGGACTTCAAGACCCGGCTGGAGGAGGCGGTCAACGCCGAGGTGCTCGCCGACCGCCGCATCGAGGTGCGGGTGCTGCCGCGCGAGGAGGCCCTCGCCCTGCCCGACATCATCCGCACCCAGGCGAACCTGATCCCCCCGGACGAGCAGGAGATCCGCATCGTCGACATCGTGGGTCTCGACCAGCAGGCCGACGGCGGCACCCACGTCGCCTCCACGCGCCAGATCGGCCGGGTCAGCGTGGTCAAGGTGGAGAGCAAGGGCAAGGCGAACCGCCGCGTGCGGATCCGGCTCGCCGACGGGGCCTGAGGCGCGATGGCCGGCGGGGCGCCGCCCCGCCGGCTCGGCTACGGAGCGTGGTAGACGTTCTGGGTCGCCTCGAGGCCGACGCGGATCAGCGACTCGACGATGTCGGCCGCGCGATCCACGAGGTAGTCGAGCTCCTTGCGCTCGGCCGCGGTGAAGTCGGACAGCACGTAGTCGGCCGGGTCCTGCCGCCCCGGGGGACGGCCGATGCCGAAGCGCACGCGCAGGTAGTCGCGGGTGGCCAGCGACTGGCTGATGGAGCGGAGCCCGTTGTGGCCGCCCTCGCCACCGCCGATCTTCGTGCGGAGGACCCCGAACGGCAGGTCCAGCTCGTCGTGGACGGCGATGATTCGCTGCGCGGGCACCTTGTAGAAGTTGGCGAGCGACGCCACCGGCCCACCCGAGAGGTTCATGTAGGTCATCGGCTTGACCAGCACCAGCGCGGGCGCGTCGAGGCCGACCCCGAGCCGGGTCTCAGCCACCTCGGCCACGGCCCGCCGGTGCCGGCCAAACCGCGAACCCGTCCGTCGGGCGAGCAGGTCCACGATCATGAACCCGACGTTGTGGCGGTTGTGCTCGTAGTCGCGGCCGGGATTGCCCAGGCCGGCGACGAGCCACACGGGCGTGACCCCCGATCAGACGCTGGCCTGGGCGGGTTCCTCGGCCAGCCGGGCACCCTCCTCGCCCTCGGCCACCCGCTCCGCCTCCTCGGCCTCCTCCGCCTCCGACGGCGCGGGGGCGGCGGTGCCGAGCTGCTCGGCCGTCGGCTCGGCGGTGATCACCGCGAGGATCTGCTCCGGGTCTCCCGCGAGGGCCACGCCGGCCGGCAGCTTGACGCTGCCCGCGGTCACGTGAGCCCCCACCTCGAGGCCCTCGATCGAGGCCTCCAGCTGCTCGGGCAGGTGCATGGCCTCCGCGGTGACGGCCACCCGGTCGTGCTCCACCACGACGAGCGTGCCCTTGGCCGCCTCGCCGACCAGCTGGACCGGGACCTCGACGGTCACCCGCTCGCCCCGCTGCACGATCACCAGGTCGACGTGCTCGATGGTGTCCTTGACGGGGTGGCGCTGGATGGCCTTCGTCAGTGCGAGCGTCTCGGTGCCGTCGGCGAGGGCGATGTTGAAGACCTGGTTCATCCCGCCGTGGCGAATCGCCGCCGCGAACTCCAGCGCCGGCAACGCGATGTGCTTTGGTGGCTCACCGTGCCCATACAGCACGGCCGGCACCTTTCCGGCCCGACGGGTACGGCGGGCGCCGCCCTTGCCGAACTCAGTGCGCAGTTCGGCGCTGATCTTTACCTCGGACACGGGGTAACTCCTGCACGTTCGTAGCTCGGTAGGTGGGCGGTGGCCCGGACGAGGGCGCGTCGGAGCGTGTCCGGGGCACCGCGTCGAATCACGGCAGCTGACCCACACGAGCCCTTCCGGTGCGCGCGCAGGCGCTGCCCTCGCCGTGGCAACGCCGATCAGCTTACCGGAAGCCGACGGACCGCTTGACGGCCTCCCCCCACCCGCGGAAGTCGTTGACGGGGTGGCCGCCCGTAGCCCAGGTGTGGCGTGACGGTACGTTGCTGGTCCCCGGCCGGCGTGGGGCTCGATGCGGGCGAGCCGTACGGCAGGGCACTGCTCACTGGCCGGTACCTATCAGCTGGGCCGCCAGATCGGCGCCGTCCTTGGCGTGGTACCGGCGCGCGAGCGGCGACAGGGCCTCACGGAGCTGCGCCGTGGTCATGACGCCGGCCCGGATGGCCTCGGTGGCGATCGTGGCTATGGCACTGCCGTCCTCGTGCTCGGCCAGCAGATCGGCGACGATCCGGTGTGGCTTCGTCACGGGAAGGCCGTCGACGATGTCTCGGTCGGGGCGAGGAACGGGTCGCCGATACAGCCGGACGTCGGTCCGGCGGGTCTGTACGCGTCTGGCCACCGTGAACTCGTGGGTGTCCGCGATCAGGTCGCCGAGGCCGTAGAGCGCCGCCGCGCTGCGGTGGGACACGACCGCGGTGTCGTCGGACCGCAGCCGCTGCCCGGCGGGCGTGCCCGGATCCAGTTGCAGCCACGCGGCGCGCCGCTCCAGGTGTCCCGGGTCGGGGCCACCGGCGATGCGGTACACGCCGTGAGCGACCCGAATCAGCGCTCCCGCGGAAACAAGGCGTGCGAAGGTTGCGCGGGGGACGCCCGCCGCCAGTGCCTGGGTACGAGTGGGAGAATGGCGAGCATGCCTGACCGTCCGCGTGTGCTCTCGGGGATCCAGCCGACCGCCGACTCGTTCCACCTCGGCAACTATCTGGGGGCACTGCGGAACTGGGTGGCGTTGCAGGAGAGCCATGACGCGTTCTACTGCGTGGTCGACCTGCACGCGATCACGGCGGGGCATGATCCGGAGGCGCTGCGGCGCCGGACCCGGGTGAGTGCGGCCCAGTTGCTGGCCATCGGGCTGGACCCCGAGCGGTGCACGCTCTTCGTGCAGTCGCATGTGCCCGAGCACGCCCAGCTCGCCTGGGTGCTCGGCTGCATCACGGGCTTCGGCGAGGCCAGCCGGATGACCCAGTTCAAGGACAAATCGGCCAAGCAGGGCGCCGACCGGGCGTCGGTGGGGCTGTTCACGTACCCGATCCTGCAGGCGGCCGACATCCTGCTGTACCAGGCCGACCAGGTGCCGGTGGGGGAGGACCAGCGCCAGCACCTCGAGCTGACCCGTGACCTGGCGCACCGGTTCAACACGACCTTCGGGCCGACCTTCACGCTGCCGAACGCGTACATCCTCAAGGGCACGGCCAAGGTGACCGACCTGCAGGAGCCGACGGTGAAGATGTCCAAGTCGGCCTCCTCGCCCAACGGGATCATCGAGCTGCTCGACGACCCGGCCCGGTCGGCGAAGAAGATCCGGTCGGCGGTGACCGACACCGGACGGGAGATCATCTTCGACCCGGAGAACAAGCCCGGGGTGTCGAACCTGCTGACGATCTACTCCGGCCTGACCGGGCGCACCATCGAGGATCTCGTCGAGGCGTACGCCGGCAAGGGCTACGGCGATCTCAAGAAGGACCTGGCCACGGTGGTGGCCGACTTCGTCGCGCCGATCCAGGCCCGGACGAAGTCCTATTTGGACGATCCGGCCCAGCTCGACAAGCTGCTCGCGATCGGGGCCGAGAAGGCGCGGGCCGTCGCCTCCGCCACCCTCGCCACCGTCTACGACCGCGTCGGGTTCCTGCCGCCCGCGTCGGCAACCTGAGCCCGCGCTCGACCGTCATGCGAGACGGCCCGGTCGTCATGCACCGGGCCGCCGTCCGTGTGGGCTGCCGAGAACTGGGAGAAATGCACCAAGAATGCAGTGAATGACGCCCTCTGGCGGCTTGATCATGAGCAGGACGTGGCCGCGACCGGCAGTGTGTCAGGTGCGACCAGGTTCGCCGGGCGTTCGATCAATGACGGCACCCGATGGGCGAGAACCTTGGGCGCTTGGCCCACGCTCCAGCGCCAGCGGTTGAGCGCCGTGGCCGCCACGTGCGCCTGCGTGTGGTGCCTGCGCGACGAGACGTGCGCCTATTCGAACTGCTGCGCCGCTGTGCTTCTTGGCCTCGCCTTTCGTCGGCAATGGATGCAGGAGCACGCGCACTGCCCGAGCCCGGTCAACCTCAACCTCCGTAACGCGACGCTCGTCGAGTTCGACCTCGGCGCGGGCTGTCTCGGGTCGTGCGATTTCCGAGGAGCACGCTTCGTAGGCCAGACCCGGCTCGACCGTTGCCGTATCGTCGGAGAGGCTGACTTCACGGGAGCGATCTTCGACGGCCCGGTTGCCTTCGACGGCACGACGGTTCGTGGAGAGGTGTCCTTTCGTCGCTGCCAATTCCTTGGTGCCGCTTCGTTCGTCGACGCTAGCTTTCAAGATCATGTGTGCTTCGATGACGCGCTTTTCCAGGCGTCGGCAATGTTCGCCCTGACCGATCTCGGTCCATCGTTTACCTTCGATGCGACTCGGTTCGGTGCGGCGGCCGATTTCTCGCTCGCCCGGGCCTCGATGCTCCGCCCCAGCACCCCACCAGAGGGATGGGCGACGAGGCGCAGCGGGAACGACCCCCAGACCGTCCTCTTCGTCCGGGTTCCGGTGGGTCGAGTCAGGCCGAAGACTCGCGGCGACGGCGGGGCTGCTCGGCCACCGACGCTGCCTCAGCCTCGGTCAGCCGGGCGGCGTCAGCGTCGCCGAGGTTGAGTGGGCGGTGACGGGCCCAGCCAGTGCTGATGGCCCCTTTGCCGTCCCCGATCAGGCGCCGAAGCCGAGTGGGGTGGCGTTGAGCGTGCTGTAGTACGCCCAGACCGCGCTGCCCACGAGCAGGGCGGTCAGCAGGAGGCGCACCCACACGCGGACCCGTGCCGCGAGCGAGGCGAGCATGCCGACGTAGGCAGCGACGATGATCGCCGTCCAGATGGCGGCGATACCGAAGCGGTTGGTGCTGGTGCAACCCGCGGGAGCAGGAATGATGCCTTCACATGCGTGCGTGCGCGGAATCGCCAGCCACCAGAGGAGATAGATCGATATTCCTGCGACTGCCGTTGCGATGACCGCCCATGTGATGCGGGACGCTTTCGACGGTGCAACCGTCGCTGTGTTCACAACCGATCCCTCCTTGGAAGGCCCCCGTAGGCACCGATCCAACGGCGTGCCGTTCGATCGTAGCGGATGCCGTCAATCGCTGCAGGTCCACGAGAGCGACTGCTGCGGTAAGGCAAAGACATTGGTGTCAAACGGATTCGCGCTCCGGAGGTTGCGGTCGGGGCGTCGATCGTGACGGGTTTCAGGAAGAAAGAAAGAAACATCAAGGATTTCTTTCGATAAGAAGACTCGAGTTGCCGGCGAGGCTGACCAATTGACCTATGCGGTTTGATTGCCTGCGATCGACGTCGATGGCGCTGGCGATCGGATGGTGGGCGGTGCGGCCACGCTGAGCTCGGCAACCACAGTGGTAAATGTCTGTCGCCCTGGGCGTCCCACGACGGCGAACGTACCTCGGCGACGGGGTGACCAGGCGGGTGTCGCCAGCGAGACTGCGCCACCGGACCGGGGCCTCCGGCCGGGATCACGCGGCGGCCGGGGCACCGCGCCGCCGGCCCGTCCCGCTGCGGGGCCCGCCCGCGGCCCCACAAGGCCCGGGCGCATGATGCCCGACCCCACGGCGTGACCGTACCGGGCCGACCGGTTGGCCCCTAGCGCGGTGATTGCCGGGATCCATCCGGTTTTCCGCCGCACGGGCCGGGGTACTGCGGGATGATCCGGGCGTGGACCTCGGCAGCCTGGCGGCCCGGTTCGGGCGCGCGGTGGCCGTGGCGCGAGCACGGTCCGGGCTCGCAGACCACGTGTGGCGGGCCGGTGAGCGGTTCGGCGAGGTGCTCGGCGGCCGCCTCGCCGCCGCGATCTCGTACTACGCGTTCTTCGCGATGTTCTCGCTCGGGGTGCTGCTGTACTCGATCGTGGGACGGCTGCTCGGCCCCGCCGACGCTGGCGCGGTCTCGGCGGTGAGCGACTACCTGGAGGCGAACCTGCCCTGGGTCGCGCCGACCGCCCGCGAGGTCGGCGGGGGCGAGGTGACCGCGCTGGCCAGCCTCGCGCTGCTGATCTCCGGGATCGGCTGGGTGGAGGCGCTGCGCTCCTCGCTGCGCGCCGTCTGGCTGGTCGACCAGCACCCCGGCAACTGGCTGCTGCGGCGCCTGGTGGATCTGGGAATGCTGGTGGGGCTGGGGCTGCTGCTCGCGGCGTCCCTGGCCGCGACCGGCGCGCTCGACGCGCTGGTGATGCGCGTGGCGCCCGAGTCGCGGGCCGTGGCGCTGATCGTCGGCCCCGCGCTGGAACTGATCATCAACCTGGCGCTGGCCGCCGCGATGCTCACCGGCGTCTCCCGGCTGCGACTGAGCCCGCGGCGGCTCGTGCCGGCGGCGGTCCTGGTCGCCGTGGGCATCCAGCTGCTCAACACGGTCGGGCGCCTGGTGATCGCCCGCGCCGAGCACCGGGCGGTGTACGCGGTGGTGACCGGCGCGGTCGGCCTGCTCGTCTACCTCTACGTGCTCAACCAGGTGATCCTCTTCGGCGCCGCGTTCGCCGCCACCGCTCGCTCCGGCGCCGCGGTCGACCTGGGGCGGGGCGTCGCCGGCATCCGCCTGGCGGGCCGGATGGTCGAGCCGAGCAGCGGCGCGGAGCGGAGCGACGTGCCGTAGGCGATCGATGGAGCTCCACGTGCGGGTGGTCGGTGGACCTCCGATGTCGGTTGGTCGGCCGCCGCCGCGATCCGGGTTGGTCGGTAGACCTCCGCAATTTAGTTGCTCAGTAAGGAGAAACGGGGCCGAAAGCCATGAATCTGACCTCGACCGGCATCATCCTGCTCGCCTTCGTCCTCGTCGCCTACGGCGGCACGTTCCTGCTGCGGGTCGCCTCCGGCAGCGTCCCGACGAACGAGATGCAGCGGTCCTACTACCGCGCCGGCCACGGGCACGCCGCGGTGCTGCTCATCCTCGGTCTGCTCATCCAGGTCATCCTCGACCGCGTCGAGGTGCCGGACTGGAGTCGAGCGCTCTCGAGCGGGGTGCTCTACGCCGCGATCCTCATGCCCGCCGGGTTCTTCCTGTCGGTCGTCGGCCGCGACCCGCAGCGCCCCAACGGCCTGCGCGTGCTCATCTGGCTCGGCGCCCTGTCCCTGCTCATCGGCCTCGTGGCCGCCGGCGTGGGCCTGCTCATCGCCGCCGGGGAGAGCACGATCGCGGCGTCGGCCCCGGTCGGCCGCGCCGGGTGGTCCGGCTGACCGCAACGCGCCCGCCGAACCGCTCGGCGCGGGCCTCGAGCCCGGGTCAGACCGCGGCGAGGCGGTTGGCGATGCGGACGAACCCCGCCCGGATCTCGTCGGGCGACGGCGGCGGGGTGGCCTCGACGACGGGGATGTCGTCTTCGTCGCTTTCGAGCGAGATGTCGACCTCGCCCTCCCCGTCGTCGACCGCGTCCTCGGCCGCCAGGTCCTCGGCCGTCAGCTCGGCGGCCTCCAGCTCCTCCGCTTCCAGTTCCTCGGCCTCCAGCTCCTCGGCCTCCCTGGCCGCCTGGATCGATTCGTTGATCGCGGCCTGGATCTCGTCGACCGAGGCGTGGGGATAGACCGGCTCCACGACGGCCAGCAGATCCCCGTCGGCGACGACCGTCTCGGCGAGCGACAGGGCGTGCGCCCGCTCGTACGGGCCGCAGACCACGGGTTCCCAGGACTCGTCGTCGTGCAGCGGGCCGAACGTGACAATCCAGGGCATCGCCTGCATCGGAGAGTCCTCCGGCAGGTCCAGGGTTACGACATCTCCCACGGGCGTACCTTTCGCTCGGCTTCCTATGGCCACGACGGCGGTCACCCGAGGTCACCGACGACCGACGCCGTGTGCTCATCATCACCGCTTTCGGCCGCCAGGCCCGGGCGGCTCGCCGACGCCGTGTCTGTGGCAGGATGCGGCGGCATGGAGACCGTCCGGCTGATCCTGGTCTACGCCCACCTCGTGGGTTTCGCGGTGCTGCTCGGCGCCGCGATCGCGCAGTACTTCGCCAAGCCCCTGCGGATCAACGCGCCCATGATCTGGGGCGCCGCGGCCCAGCTCATCACGGGCATCGCCCTGAGCGCCCCGCTGCGGGGCGAGGGGCGCGAGCCGGATCCGGCCAAGCTCGTGGTCAAGTTCGTCCTGGCTGCGGCGATCTTCGTGATGGTGTTCTTCTCTCGCAAGCGTGAGGCCGTCAATCCGGGCCATTTCCTCGCGATCATCGGGCTCACGCTGGTCAACGCGGCGGTGGCCGTCTTCTGGCGCTGACCGCGTGATCACCCCCGCCGGTAACGGGCCGGCGGGGGTGGAAACCGGACCCCGAGCCCGCTGGTACGGATTCCTCCGTACGCCGCCGTCGGTCCGTCCATTTGGCATGGGTTGTGACCTCTGTCGCGCTCCTGGACACGGAAGGGTCACGACCGCATAACGCCGTGGCGCCGCCTGATCGCGGAACGGTGGAGTCGCCATTACTGCGGCGTAATCTGCCGACCGTGGCATCGCCGCGTACGGTGCGGCGATGGGAGGAAGGAGATCATCTTGCGCACAGCGCGAGGGATGAAGGTACTTGCGGCGGTCGGGGCGGCGATCGTCGCGTTCGGCCTCACGGCCTGTGGTGGCGGTGACAACGGGGGCACCGGCGGCGGCGACAGCGACAAGCCGACGCTGAAGATTGGTTTGGCGTACGACATCGGTGGTCGGGGCGACAAGTCGTTCAACGACTCCGCGGCCGCCGGACTGGACCGGCTCAAGGTCGACCTGGCGGACGACTTCAACCTGGAGGTCAACGAGCTTCCGGCGAACCTGAACGAGACCGAGGACGACAAGTACTCCCGGCTCGTGGCGCTGTGCCAGGGCGGCTTCGACCCGGTCATCGCGGTGGGCTTCGTGTACGCCGGCGCCGACCCGGCCAACGGCCCGCTGGCCCGGGCCGCGAAGGAGTGCCCGGACACGAAGTTCGCGATCATCGACTCGGCCGCGGTCGACCTGCCGAACGTGGCCGGCCTGACGTTCGCGGAGCACGAGGGCTCGTTCCTGGTCGGGGCCGCCGCCGCCCTGAAGAGCGAGACCGGCCACGTCGGCTTCATCGGCGGCTGCCTCATCGGCCTGATCCAGAAGTTCGAGGCCGGCTTCGTCGCGGGCGCGAAGCACATCAACCCCGACATTCAGGTCGACACGCAGTACATTTCGACTCCGGCCGAGAACTGCTCCGGCTTCAACGACCCGGCCCGCGGCAAGACCGCGGCCGAGGGCATGTACGACGCGGGCGCGGACATCGTCTACCACGCCGCGGGTGGCTCCGGCACCGGCGTGTTCCAGGCCGCGAGCGAGAAGGGCGGTAAGGCGATCGGCGTCGACTCCGACCAGTACCAGACCGTCGACGAGGCCCTGCGCGACGTGATCATCACGTCGATGCTCAAGCGGGTCGACAACGCGGTGTACAACTTCGTCGTCGACTTCAGCCAGGGCAGCTTCACCGCCGGTGAGCAGGTCTTCGACCTGAAGGCGGAGGGCGTCGGGTACGCCACCTCCGGCGGCTTCATCGACGACATCACCGACGAACTGGACGCGCTGAAGGACCAGATCGTCAGCGGCGAGATCACGGTTCCGGACACTCCGGAGGCGTGACGCCTGACGTCCTGATTCGACACTCGTGACGGCGGGGGACCTTGGGGCCGTCAGCCGGCCGGGATCGTGACGCACGATCTTGACCGCGGCCCGGGTCCCCCGCCACTCTTGTGGAACCAACCGGCCAGCACATCCGGCCGAACCCGGGGGAGGAGCACCCACCGGGATCGGACACCTCGCGGTTGCGACCGAACGCGGGCTTGCGGGAGCACGGCAACCGGCGCCAGCGAGCGCGGCAGTCGCGAGCAACCGAGGTGCAGTCGCGAATGAAAGGACTCCCGTGAGCGCAGGCGAGGACGGGTCGGGACCACCGGGCGCGGCGACCGGTCGACCGCCCGCGGTGGAGTTGCGAGGCATCACCAAGCGGTTCCCTGGCGTGGTGGCGAACCACGACATCTTCTTGACCGTCCAGCCAGGCCGCATCCACGCGATCGTGGGCGAGAACGGGGCCGGCAAGTCGACCCTGATGAAGATCCTCTACGGGATGCTGCAGCCCGACGAGGGTCAGATCTTCGTCGATGGTTCCCCGGTCCGGTTCACCTCACCCCAGCACGCGATCCGCGCCGGCATCGGCATGGTGCATCAGCACTTCATGCTCGCGGACAACTTCACGGTCGCCGAGAACGTGGTGCTGGGGGCGGAGAAGATCGCCGGTATCGGCGCGGCGGCGCACCAGCGGATCGCCGAGATCTCCCGGAAGTACGGCCTGGGCGTCGATCCCGGGCGGCTCATGGCGGATCTCGGCGTCGGTGACCGCCAGCGCGTGGAGATCCTCAAGGTGCTCTACCGCGGGGCGCGCATCATCATCCTGGACGAGCCGACCGCCGTGCTCGTGCCCCAGGAGGTCGAGGAGCTGTTCACCAACCTCCGCGGGCTGACCCGGGAGGGTCTCACGGTGCTGTTCATCTCCCACAAACTGGACGAAGTCCTCGAGGTGGCCGACGAGATCACCGTGATCCGGCGGGGGACGACGGTCGCCACGGTGACGCCCGACGCGGTGACCGCCCGCGATCTGGCCACGCTCATGGTCGGCAGCGAGCTGCCCAGCCCGGAGGCCCGCGAGTCCACGGTCACCGATGTGCCGATGCTGACCGTGGCGGGTCTCACCGTCACCGACTCGGCCGGCCGGCATCTGATCGAGGACATCTCGTTCACGATCCACAAGGGCGAGGTGCTGGGCATCGCCGGGGTCGAGGGCAACGGGCAGGCCGAGCTGGTCGAGGCGATCATGGGGATCCGGCCGGCGACCGGGGCGATCACCCTCGACGGCCAGTCCATCGCCGGCTGGAGCACCCGGCGCCGCCGCGAGGCGGGCATCGGCTACATCCCCGAGGACCGGCAGCGCCAGGGGCTGCTGCTCGACGCGCCCCTGTGGGAGAACCGGATGCTCGGGCACCAGACGGAGCCGCCCAACGCCCGGGGCGCGCTGCTCGACATCGGCGGGGCCCGGCGCGACACCGAACGGCTCGTGGCCGAGTACGACGTGCGCACGCCCAGCATCGACGTGCCGGCCGGGGCGCTCTCCGGCGGCAACCAGCAGAAGCTCATCGTCGGCCGCGAGATGAGCCACTCGCCGAAGCTGCTGGTGGCCGCCCACCCGACGCGGGGCGTCGACGTCGGCGCGCAGGCGTCGATCTGGGAAGCGATCCGAGCCGCCCGGCGGGCCGGGATGGCGGTGCTGCTGATCTCGGCGGATCTCGATGAGTTGATCGGTCTCTCCGACACGCTGCGGGTCATGTATCGCGGCCGGATCGTGGCCGAGGCCGACCCGGCCACGGTGACGCCGGAGCAGTTGGGCCTGGCCATGACCGGGGGGACCGTGTCCGGGGAGGTGGCCGCGTGAGCCGGCTGGACTGGCGGCGGTGGCTGCCGACGACGCTCGCACCCTTCGTCGCCATCCTGATCGCGGCGGCGATCTCGTCCATCGTCCTCATCGGATCGGGCAAGGACCCCTGGCGCGCGTTCTCGTCGATGCTCGAGTACGCCTTCGGCGAGCGCACCGGTCCGGCGTCCATGGTGGACATGCTCAACCGGGCCACGACCTTCTACCTGTCCGCGGTCGCGGTGGCGATCGGCTTCCGGATGGGCCTGTTCAACATCGGCGTCGAGGGTCAGTTCCGCCTGGCGGCCCTGCTGGCGGGCGCGTTCGGCGCGGCCACGTTCCTCGACCCGGTGCCCGGCCCGATCCGCATCGTCCTGGTCATCGTGGTGGCCATGGTGGTGGGCGCGGCCTGGGCCGGCATCGCCGCGCTGCTTCGGGTCTACCGCGGGGTCAGCGAGGTCATCTCGACCATCATGCTGAACTTCGTCGGTGGCTCGATCTTCGCGTTCCTGCTGACCGAGGACTACCTCGGGGTGAAGCAGCCCGGGAGCGAGAACGTCACCACGCCGATCCTGCCGGCCGACACCTGGATGCCGAGCTTCCCGTTCCCGAACACCAACCAGCGGGTCTTCGGCTTCATCGTCATCGCGGTGCTGGTCGGCTTCGGGTACTGGTTCCTCCTCGGTCGGACCCGGTTCGGCTTCGACCTGCGGGCCAGCGGTATGAACCCGACCGCGGCCGTGGCGAGCGGCGTCGACGCCAAGAAGATGATCATCGCGACGATGCTCATCTCCGGCGCGGTGGCCGGCCTGGTCGGCCTGCCCGGGCTGCTCGGCCGCGACCACGCGGTCACCACGTCGGTGGCGGGTTTCGGGTTCACCGGCATCGCGATCGCCCTGCTCGGGCGCAACCATCCGGTCGGGATCGCGTTCGCCGCCCTGTTGTGGGCCTTCCTGGACCGCACCCGGATCATCCTCGACCTGGAGCAGATCCCCCAGGAGACCATCGTGATCATGCAGAGCGTCACCGTGCTCGCGGTGGTCGTCATGGGTGAGCTCGCGGCCCGGTTCAGCCGGCGTCAGCAGCAGCGCAGCGTCGGCCGGGCGACCGGGGAGACGACCGTCGAGCGACCCTCGGTCGCGGTGGCCGGGGCCGGCGTCGAGAACGCGCGGGAGGGATCATGACGACACAGACCCTGGCCCCGGCGGCGGAGGCTCCCCCGGCGGTGGCGCGGGCGCGGCGCACCCGTCGACTGCTGCTGCTGGTCGCGCTGGCGCTCGTGGCCATCTCCGCGGTTCGGATCGTGACCGGCGCGACCGACCTCACCTCGACCGGCGCGATCAGCGCCGCCCTGGCCGCCGCGGTTCCGATCGGCCTGGCCGGCCTCGGCGGCCTGTGGTCGGAGCGCGCGGGCGTGGTCAACATCGGCCTCGAAGGCATGATGATCCTCGGCACGTTCGGCGGGGCCTGGGGAGCGCTGACCTTCGGGCCCTGGGGCGGCGTCGTGGCCGGCGCGGTCTTCGGCGCCCTCGGTGGCCTGCTGCACGCGCTGGCGACCGTGACCTTCAACGTGGACCACATCGTGTCCGGTGTGGCCATCACCCTGCTCGCCACCGGGCTCGCCCGCTACCTCGCCTCGTTCGCGTTCACCGACATCGGCGGCGGCCCGACCCAGTCGCCGGTCGTGCCGTCGCTGCCCAAGTGGTCGGTGCCGGGTCTCGGCTGGCTCGCGGGAATCGAGCAGCGCGGCTGGTTCCTGGTCAGCGACCTGGCCGGCATCGTGCGCGGCGCGCTGACCGAGCTGTCGGCCCTGACGGTCATCGCGGTGATCCTCGTGCCGGTCAGCTACCTCGTGCTCTGGCGCACGGCGTTCGGCCTGCGGCTGCGCTCCTGCGGGGAGAACCCGAAGGCGGCGGAGTCCCTGGGCGTCAACGTCTACCGGTACAAGTACTACGGGGTCGTCATTTCGGGGGCCCTGGCCGGGCTCGGCGGGGCGTTCCTGTCGATCGTGGCCGCGAGCATCTTCCGCGAGGGCCAGACGGCGGGGCGTGGGTACATCGGCCTGGCCACGATGATCTTCGGGAACTGGCGACCGGGCGGGCTGGCCTCCGGCGCGCTGCTGTTCGGCTACACCGACGCGCTGCAGCTGCGCCGCGGCTCGGAGTCCGTCCACGCGCTGCTGCTGTTCATCGCGGCCGTGCTCGCGGTCATCGCCGTCTTCCAGTTCCGGCGGGGCCACCGCGTCGTGGGGATCGTGAGCGTCGCGCTCGCCGCCGGGGCCCTGCTGTGGTACTTCACCACCGACCAGATCCCGGTCGAGTTCGTGCGGGCGATGCCGTACGTGATCACGCTGGTCGTGCTCGCGCTGGCGGCCCA
>Ga0310834_101001_pt1 | contig 20809 bp, 25 predicted proteins | sample SM_ome_2_FD_201314 | JGI IMG/M metagenome (GOLD analysis project Ga0310834, IMG submission 201314) | Sorghum-adapted microbial communities enriched on stacked mutant (SM) sorghum from Joint BioEnergy Institute, Emeryville, California... ... | reverse complement strand
GTGATTGAAGCAATGGCTTTCATGCGCCCTTCCGAATTCACGCGGCGGAGTCGCACATCGGTAATTTCCACTTGTGTTCACCACCTTTGGTCCTCTTGGAGACTTGGTGTAATATTCCACATGAATGGGACTTTTCCCTTCTTTATACTGGTAGAAACAAGCGAAATTTAGAAAAATTTTTTTAATTCCTTCCAGTTTCGACAGGGATCGTCGCAACCGCTTCAATTTCGACAAGAACATCCTTCGGAAGCCGGGCGACTTCCACCGTGGAACGGGCCGGCGTATGCTCCTGGAAGAAGGAAGCGTACACGGCATTGAATTCCGCGAACTGGTTCATATCCTTCAGAAATACCGTCGTCTTCACGACATCCCGCAGTTCCGCTCCTTCGGCGGCCAGCACCGCCTTCAGGTTCGCCAGCACTTGCTTCGTCTGCTCTGTGATGCCTCCGGAGACGAGTTCGCCTTCCGGCGTGAGCGGGATTTGTCCGGACGTAAACAGCAGCTGCCCGATGCGGACCGCCTGGGCGTAAGGACCGATCGCCGCCGGAGCGGCAGAAGTGGAGACGATTTTGAGCATGGTGATGATTCCTCCTCTATCGTGCGATCAACGGTTAAACTCGCCGTTAAAGTAATTTCCCGGTTGAACTTTGATCTGGCGGGTCTTGAGGTCCACCTCGGTGAGCCGGGCCAGAGACACGTAGTCTTGGAGCAGCCGCTCCTCGCTGCCGACTTCACCGGACTCGACGAACACGCCGACGCCGGCCACTTCCGCCCGGAATTCGTGCAGCAGATCCACCATGCCCTGCACCGTGCCCCCCGCTTTCATGAAGTCGTCGATGATCAGGACGCGGGACTGCTCCTTGAGCGCGCGCCGCGCCAGCGACATCGTCTGGATGCGCTTGGTCGAACCGGACACGTAATTGATGCTGACGGCGGAGCCTTCCGTCACTTTATGGTCGCGCCGGACGATCACGACGGGCAGATTCAGGAATTGGGCCGTCGCGAACGCGAGCGGGATGCCCTTCGTCTCCACGGTCATGATGACGTCGATCATCCGGTCGGCGAACGCGCTGGCGAACATTCGGCCCACTTCCTGCATCAAGCCCGGCTGTCCCAGCAAGTCCGTCATGTACAGATAGCCTCCCGGCAGCAGCCGGTCGGGTTGCTCCAGCTCGCGGCAGACCGACGCGATCTGCTCCAGGGCCTGCTCCCTGCGGCACTTCGGTACGTATCGGACGCCCCCGGCCGCTCCCGCAAGCGTATACAATTCGCCGATGCCTTCCTCTTCGAACACTTCCTTAATAATAGCCAGGTCCTCGCTGATCGAGGACTTGGCGGATTGGTATCTCTCCGCGAAGGCCGTCAGAGAAACTAACGTGTGCGGACGGTTCAACAAGTATTGGGTCATCTCTACGAGTCGCGCGCTGCGTTTGAGCTTTTTCACGTCCATCTCTCCCGTCCGAAAACCGAATGATTTATCAAAATCATAACATTTTTATACGGTTTTCGGCAATGCCGACTTGTTGGAGCCCACATTCTATGTAAGCATTCTTGCCACAAAAACATCTTTACAAAATCCTCTGAGCCCGTTATACAACCGAGCGACCTTGGATTCCTTGGCCGCGAGGGCGAACACCGTCGGTCCGCTGCCCGACATCAGAACTCCGTCGGCACCGAGCCTCTCCATACACTCCTTGATCTGGCGAACCTCCGGGTGAAGCTGCATCGTCACCGTCTCCAGCACGTTGCCGAGAGAAGCGCAGACATCCGGGAACGATTCGCGGCGGATCGCCGACAGCATATCGTCAAGGGACGGATGGAACCCGATGTCTCCGACTCTCAATTTGCCGTATACATCGGCCGTCGAGACCGCGATCGAAGGCTTGGCCAATACGACCCAGCACGGAGGCGGGGAAGGAATGCTCTCCAGCACTTCGCCCCGCCCGCGGGCCACCGCCGTCCCCCCGCGAACGCAGAAGGGAATATCGGAACCGAGTTCGGTCCCCAGCGCTTCGAGCTCGCCGCCGGACAAGCCGAGTCCCCACAGCCGGTTGAGCCCCCGCAGCGCGGCTGCCGCGTCGCTGCTCCCGCCCGCAAGACCGGCCGCAACCGGAATTTTCTTGTCCAAGTGGATGTAGACGCCTTTGGTGACGCCGCAGCGCTCTTTCACCAGCCGAGCGGCCTGGAACGCCAAGTTCTTCTCGTCGAGCGGGATGAATCCCGCCTGGCTGGAGAGCACGATCCGGTCGCCCGGAATTTCCTCCATCTCCAGCCGGTCCGCCAGGTCGACCATCGTCATGACCATCTGCACATCATGATATCCGTCGTCCCGCTTGCGCAGCACGTCGAGCAGCAAGTTGATTTTTGCGGGCGCTTTCTCGTAAATTTTCGTCATCGCGTGTCCTCACCGTTTCGTCCGAAAGCTTCTCCAAATTATAACAAACGCGGCCGGTGAATGCACAAATGGCAGACAAGGCTTCCCCGTCTGGGGAAGCCTTGTCCTTGCGCCCGATCGGCTTTGTCAGCCGACTCAGGCTTGCGTATTGCGGGCGAGCGACTGCTCCGCCAGTTGGATCGCCCGTCTCACCATATTGCCGGCATCCTTGGTGCGAATGCCGCCCCAACCTTCCCGCTGCACCGTATCGTAGAACCCGAGGTCCTTCGCAAGCTCCGCCTTGAAAGCTTCGGACATGACGCTTCTTCTTCGGCTCATTCGCTTGGCCTCCCTTACCGTCCGCTTTCGCACGCCATAGGCGCTATTTTGCAGCGTTCTTCGCCAAACCGTCATATGAGCGCACCAAGGGCACGATTTCAAGCGGCAGCGCCGGACCCGACTTCAGCCTCGGCTTTCGTCTCATCTTTCGCTTCGGCTTCGGCTTCGGCTTCGGCCGGCGCTCCCTTCTTAAGGTGCCCCGCACGCCCCCCGGACATGCAAAACGGGCAGCCGAGACGCTGCATGCAGCGCCGCGAACTGCCCGTTCATGAAACCGGTTAGTGCGAGTAGCTGATCCGGACCTGGCCTTCCTCATTGCACAGCATGACTTCCACGGATTCCGTCAGGATGTCGGCGTAGCTGTACGACACCCGCTTGAAGGCGTGCTGCTCCTGGTCCAGCTTGACGATGAAAACCGAGGGGTAGATTTCTTCCAGGACGCCCGTGCGTTCGATGGTTTTACGTCGTCCACCGTTGGCGCGGAGCATGATTTTGGAGCCGACATGCGGTTCCAGACTTCGCTTGATTTCCAGAAGCGCGTTCTTCGCCATGATCCACAACCACCTCTTTCCCTGTAAATTATAACTAATCAGAGGGGTCTTGTCAAATGAGCGAAATATTATATCAGCCGCTCCAATTTGTTGTCAACGGTGAATTTCCATGCTTTTTGCGGGGCGCGCCGGGTATACCCGTAAGATTGTCACACAATGTTCACATTTTGCGGTTGTTCGGCCAGCAGATTCGGCATTCCGATCCGATAGCTGCCCATCGTCTCGATGCCGCCGACGCCCTGCACGCCGCTGATCGTATGGGCGATGACGTCGGTGACGTTGATCGCCTCGCGGAACGGCGTAAAGGCCGACCGAACCGCCACGTACACCGGATCGAGGGCGTGGATCATGATGCGGGCGGGCGAACTGGCGAAGTTCGCGCCGGCTTGAAGCAGCGCCTCGAAATGGGATTGGCAAGCCCCCGCGACGATGATGAGCGAATCGCGGTTCCGCTCGTACTCCCTCGCGATCTGGACCGCCCGAACGAAATTGAGCGAATTTTTATAATTCCCCAGGTGCTGCAAGTTGTCCCTGTGCTTCAGCACTCCGTCGTGACCGGTGATCACGACGATGTCGGGGCGCACATGGGGCAGCACCCGGAACAGGATCTGGGGCATCTGCGACTCATGGCAATGGATGCCCTCGGCAGGCACCCGCAATTGACCGTATACCTGCATGCTCTTCTTCAGGTAGTTCATGTCGCCGTCCAAGTGCAGCACTTTGCCCGGCATCTCGAAATACGGCTGCGGCCGGCCTCCCGCGGCCGGATAGACGCCCGGCCTCCCGGCCTGCCGGTATCGCTCCTCCTGCATGCGGCGCAGCGACTCGTTCGCTTGAATCCGAGCCTTCTGAGCGCCGATCAGCTCGTCCGGATTCCGCACCGCTTGAAGATCGGACAGAGGGGCGTCCGCAAGCAAACGGTAATCGGTTCCCCGCAAGAGCGCCCCTTGCCCGACAAATTCGGCAATCCGGAACACGATGTCGCCGCCGTACGATTTGCGGACAACCACGTCCCCCTGCTTCATGGGCATATCACCTCTTCGTCTATCCTATGGAGAGGGAATGCCGCGGGTGCGCGTCCGTCAAGCTTTCATTCCGGCCGCCGCCAGCGCCGCGTCGAGTCGGGCGAACTCCTCCAGCGACAGCGTCTCGGCCCGCCGCTCCGGCGGGATGCCGATCTCCGCAAGCAGAGCGGCAAGCTCCGCCTTGCGCTCCTTGCCCGAGATCGCCGACAGATTGTTGGCGATGGTCTTGCGGCGCTGCGCGAAGGCAGCATGCACGACCCGGAAGAAGCGCTTCTCGTCCGGCACCTCCACCGCGGGGGACGTCCGCTTCGTCAAGCGGATGACCGCCGATTCCACGTTCGGCGCCGGCAAGAAAGCGCCGGGGGGCACGACGCACACCCGCTCGGGCACGCAATAGTACTGGACGGCGATGCTGAGGCTGCCGTACTCCTTGCCGCCCGGCCGCGCCGCCATCCGATCCGCCACTTCTTTCTGCACCATGACGACGATGCGATCCGCCGGAATTTTCTCCTCGAGCAGCTTCATGACGATCGGCGTCGTGACATAATACGGCAAGTTGGCGACGACGCTGACCCCGGACACGTCCGCGAAATATTCCGACCAGATGCCCCTGAGATCCGTCTTCAACACATCCGCGTGCACCACGTTCACGTTGTCGTAGGGGGACATGACGTCTTCGAGAATCGGAAGGAGCCGGCCATCGATCTCCAGCGCCACGACTTTGCCGGCCGCCTGCGCCAGCCGTTCGGTCAGCGCTCCGATTCCGGGCCCGACTTCCAGCGCGCCTCTCGTTCCGTCCAGTCCCGCTGCGGCGATGATCCGGTTCAGCACGTTGCCGTCGATCAGGAAATTTTGTCCAAGGCTTTTCTTGAACGTAAAACCGTACTTGCGGATAATCTCTTTCGTGCGCCCGGCCGCCGCGATCGCCGTTCTGGCCGCGGGGGCGCCATCATGGTTCCCGGTCTGCCGGGGTCTGCTAACCATCGGTCTGCGATCCCTCTTCCTTCTCGAGCTTCTCCAGCGCCGCAGCGAATTCCCCCGGCGTAATCCGGAACGCCGTGCAACGCTTCAAGAACTGCTTGCCGTTCGCGTATCCGATACCGAGCAGCTCGCCCATCCGTTCGCGCCGCCGCGCGGCCTGCGGATGGACGATCAGCCCCGCGTCCAGCAGGTCGCTCCATTCGATGGCGCCCGCCGGGACGGCGCCTCCGGCTGCTCCATCGTCCGCCGGCTCCGGGGAGCGGACCGCCGCGAGCGCCCGCCGGATGGCTTCATCCGACGCGTGTTCGACGCCCAGACCGTCCTTCCCCCGGGCCTCGCCTTTCGTCAGAAAGGCGTGCTTGGCCTCCGGCACGCGCTCGGCCACGATTTTACGGATGCGCTCCCCCGGCGCGTCGGGATCGGTGAAGACGATGACGCCCCTTCGCTCCTGCGCCAGCTCGATGCGGCGAAGCACCTCCTCGCCGATCGCGGAGCCTCCCGTCTCGATCGTATCCGCCTCCACCGCCCTGCGGATCGCCGCCGTATCGTCCTTACCCTCCACCACAATGATCTCTCTGATCTTCAACGTCCATTCCGCCTTTGTCCCGCTGTGGCTTTCCTATCAGCGTATCCGACTTTCGTGCTCGCTTCAAGCGCGAACCTTTAGGCCGCGCCGCCCAACAAAAAAGCCCGGCCTTCCGAACGGAAGGCGGGCCCGCACCCTGCGGCGCAGGGTGATCAATCGCCGCTTGATGATACGATTACGGTCAGATGGCAACGATTCCCGTCAGTCGGCCGTCGGTTTGTTCGGGCCGATCACATAGACGGTATAGCCCCGTTTGAGTCCGAACCGGTCGGCACGGCTCTCGCTGTCGTAATAAATGTCAATTTTCTTGCCCCTCACAGCGCTGCCGGTGTCTTCCGCCCGGCGGAAGCCGATGCCTTCGATATACACCCACCATCCCATCGGGATGACGTCCGGATCGACAGCGATGGTGCGGCCTTCCTGAACTTTCGTTCCGGAAGAAGTGATGCCGTAACCGGAATCCCCTTTCTTCTTGCCCGTGGACGCGGGTCCGGCCGAATAGGCCGTCAGGGTGACGTTGTTCAGAACTTGCTTGACCGCGATGGGCTTGCCGTTGAGTTTGAGAATGCTGTTCTGGGCGGTCACCGACAGATTCTTCGCTGCAAGCGTGACGGGAGCCGCCTTCTTCGTGCCCACCGCGACGACCTGCTGGATCGCGGGCTTCTCGATCGTCTCGTCGACGACCTGTTCGCGCACGAGCTTGCCGTCCTCGAACACGCGCTCCAGCTTCTTGACCAATATGCCGTTCTTCCCGGGCGTTACGACTTTCTGTTTGCCCGCTTCCAGGTTCGCGTCCTTCTTCTGCACGACGGTGTACCGGATCGGCGTCTGCGTCTCGATCGTCTCGGTCCGGACCCGAATCACCTGGACGCTGGAGCCTTCCTCCACGGGTTCATTAAGCCCGGGAATGACGCGGTCTTCGCTGCCCAGCGGAAAGTTCAGGGCCGCCAGCGCTTCTCCGACCGTCCGCTCCGTTGTATATTTCACCTGTTGCTTGCCGCCTGCCTGAATGGTGAATTGCTTCGCCCGCTCGATGACGATGAGACCGTCCTTCTGCAAAGGTGCCGCGGGTGAGATGGAGACCCGGTCGAACGGGCCGATGGAAATGCCTTTCTCTTTCAGAAACCCGGCTACATTGGAGCTCCAGGTCTGATAGGTTACGGTATTGCTGCCGTCCACGACGGTCACGCTCTTGGCGGACGCGCCCTTCAGCAGCGAGTTGAACATGACTGCTACAGCAAAAGAGAGAATTGCGCTGATCAGAATCACACGCAAATGCTCATGCTTCCATTTCGCTGCGATAAGCTTGCCGGTCGGTCGTGGAACATGGGGTTCCGGAAAAGGAACAAAGCCCATTTTCTCGCCCCTCCTTCATAGCCCCGCCGTCGATGTACTGCATGATCAGATTCGACGCGACGAACTTGTATTGATGTTCTCGGTGCTGTCGTTCGCGTTAGCGGCGAATCGGCGAACGAAGCAACGCCTTATGCCAGCGCAAGCCTTGCATGACCCGGAGCCCCGATTGCGCGCAAACAAAAAGCCACCGACAGAGGACCTGTTCGTGGCTTCCGCTTGAACGTAAGGGAAACAAGCATCACGAGTCGACCTCTCTCTATGGACGCTTACGAGGTTAGCTGTCGGGTTCGGGCTTAGAGAGCCGCCCTATCCGCTTGGCGGCTCATCGGCCGCTTCCGCGAAATTCACCCCAAGGTTGATGGACCGCCGGCAGGCGTATGGATCACGCCGCTCGCGCCTGGGTCCCCCGTTCTCCCGGATAGGAGATTCAGCGTACTGGCAAAGGATTCCAATTTGCTTTCTCAAACTCTGTGTTTGATCATAACCGCTCTCCGACGCCAGTGTAAAGAAGGGTCAATGGACGAATTTGCCCATTTTCGATGAAAATAAACGGTACTTTCGGATTAGAATGCGGTAATCCCAGTTTTTTCAGGATGACATCGGAGATTTACGCCGGATAGGTCCGGATTTCAGGGAAGTTCCAGTCTCTTCCTGGCGTTCGCGCTCGTTAAAAATGCCAATTCCTGGATTGTAATCCCTTTGATTTCCGCTGCGGATTCCGCCACCAGCGCCACATAGGCGGATTCGTTCCGCTTGCCGCGATGGGGGTGAGGTGCCAGGTACGGGCAGTCGGTCTCGATCAGCAGCCGGTCGTCCGGCACGCGGGCGAGCACTTCTTTGGGCACGCGGGCGTTCTTGAACGTGACCGGACCGCCGAACGAAATATCGAAGTTCATGTCCAGGCATTGCTTGGCCGTCTCCCAGCTGCCGGAGAAGCAGTGCATAATGCCGCCGACCTCTTCGGCTTTCTCTTCCCGCAAGATCCGCACCACGTCTTCGTGGGCGTCCCGGTTATGGATGACGATCGGCTTGCCGATTCGGCGGGCCAGGCGGATCTGCTCCCGGAACACGATGTGCTGGATCTCCCGGGGCGTGTCCCAATAGTAGTCGAGGCCGATCTCGCCGATCGCGACGACCTTCGGATCCTGGCACAGCTTCTCGATCCAGCCCAGATCCTCCTCCAGCTTCATGTCCCCGGCGTCGGTCGGGTGCCAGCCGACGGCGGCGTAGATGAACGGGTATTGCCTGGCAAGCCCCATCGTGGTCGGAATCGTCTCCCGGTTGAAGCCGATATTGACGATCGTGTCGATTCCCGCCTCCCGCGCGCGGCGGATCACATCCTCCCGATCGGAGTCGAATTTGGGAGAGTCGAGGTGGGCGTGGGTGTCGATGAACATGTCGGAAAATGGCTCCCTTCTATTGGATATGCAGACGCTTTCGGACGGACATGGACAATCGCGCCGCTTGGGCGCGGACGAGTTCCTCCGGGTAGTAGATGTGATATTTCCCGCGCTGCGGACCGGCAATGGACCGGATGATCTCGGATCGCTCGGAAATTTCCGTCAGCCCGCCCCGATCGTCCAGCAGCAGAATGGGAGGCTTCTCGGCGCCCCCATGCTTCGAGCCGGGCTTATAGACATCGTAAGGCAAATCGGTCGGCGTATCCACTTCCAGGTGGTAGTCCGGGTCCAGCCCGATTTTCCGCCACTGCTCTCGCAGCTCTTCGATCCAGGCTTTGTCCAGCCGCTCCGTGGCGATATATTTGTACAGCCTCCGGTTCAAGAAGCGGTGGCACAGATCGGACAAGATCGGATCGGACTCATGAATCCATTGGCCGAAGGACGCTTGCACGACCGCTTCGTCCAGTTCCAAATAATCGCGAACCCCGAGCGTTCCGTCCAGCAGCTTGCTTAGCGGCGGCGGCAGGAATTCGAACCGGTACCCGTCTTCATGCAGCGCCTTCGCTCTTCGGAAGATCGAGCGGAGCACGATTTCGGAGCTGCGGGTCACCGGGTGAAAATACACTTGCCAGTACATCTGATAACGCGACATCAAATACGCCTCGACGGCGTGCATGCCGGACTCCTTGACGACGATCCGCCCCTGGAACGGGCGCAAGACGCGCAGGATGCGGTCCAGGTCGAACGTTCCGTAATGCACCCCGGTGAAATAGGAATCGCGCAGCAAGTAATCCATCCGGTCCGCGTCCATCTGGCTGGAGACGAGCGAGACGACGATGGATGGGTCATACGTTTTGCGGATGACGGAAGCGACCCGTTCCGGAAGCGACTCGTCCGCTTCCCGCAGGACGCGCCGGATGCCGGTGTCGCCCAGGATGATGTCGCAAGTCCATTGTTCGTGATTCGTGCCGAACACCTGCTCGAGCGAATGGGAGAACGGACCGTGGCCGACGTCGTGCAGCAACGCGGCGCACAGGCTGACCAGCCGCTCCTCCTGCGGCCAATCTTCGAAGCCGTTGCGCTCGAACTGCGACACGATCTTTCGCGTGATCTCGTACACCCCGAGCGAATGGGAGAACCGGCTGTGCTCCGCGCCATGGAAAGTCAAATAGGAGCCGCCCAGCTGCCGGATGCGGCGCAGCCGCTGGAATTCCGGCGTATCGATCAGCTTCCAGATCGTCGGTTCCTGCACGAATATGGAATGGTGGACCGGATCCTTGAATACTTTCTCCTCTTCTAACTTCCGGAGCATGCACGATCCCTCTCTCCACAACGATTTGACAATGGATGTCGAACCATGTCGTATTGTGTTTCCCTTTGCATATGTGGTGGAAAACACAAGGCTCTGTGCCAGATTCCTTCATAAATGAGTGTATTTTAACTCATTCGCCGCAGCAAAGCAGTTAAACGCGGTTGACTTATTTGGGAAAGGTTGGTACGATAGAGATCAGAAAAAGGAGAACTTTGTCGAATACTGACGAAAGTACGAGAAGGCCGTTACGGCTTTTCTCCCGCTCCGCATTCGATTCCTATTTTAACCTGAGAAAAGGGGTATTACCAAATGATGAAATCGACAGGCATTGTACGGAAAGTTGATGAGCTGGGTCGGGTGGTCATCCCGATCGAACTGCGGCGCACCCTCGGCATCGGAGAGAAGGACGCGCTCGAGATTTACGTGGACGGGGAACGAATCATGCTGAAAAAATACGAACCGGCCTGCATCTTCTGCGGCAATGCGGAGAACGTCACGTACTTCAAGGGCAAAATCGTGTGCCGGGAATGTCTGAAGGAACTGCCTTCCCCTGTGACAAATTCTTGATTATGCGTTATAATAGATAACGAATCCTTAGAAATTGTTAATTCTAACCTTTTTATATCTCCTTGCGTCCTCCCGGCTTTCGAGGGAGGATCTTTTTTATCCGGCGGAATGGCGTCCCGGCCTGCGCGAAGACGCTTCCTCGCGGTTCCGACGACGGCCCGGGCGGATCGGAATGTGCGTCCAGCGGAGCCGGGCCCATTCCGTCAAGCGTCTGAGTCGGTATCGGTGTCGGCGTCTCCCGCAAGGAGCGCCTGATAGACGTCCCTGCGGGAGACGCCCCGATCCCGGGCTGCGAGCTTCATGGCATCCTTGCGATTGCCTCCGTTCTGCGCGGCGTAACGCTCGACGTGTTCGGCCAGCGTCAGGGAGGACCACCAGGCTTCCGCGGAATCGGCAGAGCCGCCGCCGGGGCCGATTCGGCGGTTCTCCTCTTCTCCCTTGGCCCCTTCGATAATCAGGCAGCATTCTCCGATCGGAGGATGCTCCTCGGCGTACGTGCTGCAAGCGCGAACGGTTCCGCGCACCGCTTCTTCGTGCCGCTTGGTCAACTCACGGACGATCGCCATCCGCCGCTCGCCCCATCGTTCCGCCATGGCGGCCAGCGTCTTGCGGATCCGGTGCGGGGATTCATACAGGATCAGCGTGCCGGGTTCGCCTTCGATCCGATCGAGAAACCGCTCCAATCCTTTGCGGTCGCGGGGAGGAAATCCCGCGAACAGGAACCGGTCCGTCGGCAGTCCCGATATGATCAGAGCGGACAACGCCGCGTTGGCGCCGGGAATCGGCACGACGGGAATGCCGCGCGCTGCGGCTTCCGCCGCAAGGTCCGCGCCGGGGTCGGAGATCGCCGGCAGACCGGCGTCGCTGACGAGCGCGACGCTGCTCCCTTCTTCCAGCAGACGAAGAAGCTCCGGACCGCTGGCTTCCCGGTTATGTTCATGATAGCTGACCAGCCGGTTCTGGATCCCGAAGTGGGACAGCAGCTTGCGGGTCTGACGCGTATCTTCCGCCGCGATCAGGTCCGCTTCCTTCAAGGTGCGGATCGCCCGGAACGTCATGTCCTCCAAATTGCCGATCGGCGTGGCCACGAGGTAGAGCGTGCCGGGTCTTGCCCGCGGCTCGAAGCTTCGCTGCACGCTTGGCTGCTCCAGCCGGCGTATCCGATCGTCCATCGCTCTTCCCTCCTCATGCTTCACCCGGAACATCCGACAGCTCGGTCTTTCGGCCGCCGAATATCGCCTGTATCTCTTCCGTATAGGCGCCGCTTTCTTCATGCACGATGACCGGAGGCAGAAGCCGAATCTCCGGTCGGCCTTCCTTCACGGCTTCGATCAGCACCATGTTCGCCTCCGACGTCCGCTTCGGATGCACGAACCGGACCCGCTTCGGTTCAAGGCGATGACGCCGGAAAGCCTCCAGCAGATCGGCCAGCCGCGCCGGCCGGTGCACCATCGAGACGCGGCCGCCGCGCCGTACGGCCGCGGAGCAAGCGGCGACGACATCCTCCAGTGTGCATCCAATCTCGTGACGGGCCATCGCGACATGCGGGTTGCTCTTATGATGACCTGATTCCCGGGGCAGATAGGGCGGATTGACGGTTACGGCGTCGTACCGTCCCGCCGTCTCTTCCTGATAAGCCCAGAGCTTGAGATCGGCTTGCACGATCCGGACCCGTCCGTCCAGGCCGTTCAGCTCCACGCTGCGCCTGGCCATGTCCGCGAGCTTCGGCTGGATCTCGACACCGTCGATCTCCGCTTCGGTGCGGGTCGTCAACAGCAACGGAATCACCCCGGTGCCCGTGCACAGATCGAGGACTCTCCCCTTGGGCGGGATGCCGGCGAATCGGGCCAGCAACACTGCGTCCAGGGAGAAGCTGAACACTTCGGGGCTCTGGATAATGCGCAAATCCCGCGTCAGCAGATGGTCAAGCCGCTCATCGGGGCGCAGGAGTCCAAGGGACGGATACATGCCGGTTCGCCATCTCCTTCCGGTCCTCAGCGATTGTCGGGTTCGAGCGTTATGCCCATTAGCTTACTCGACTTCCACCCGCGATGCAATCCCGCGCACCGCACGAATGAGTTTCTTCTATTATAGATAGGAAAACCGCCCTCCTGCCGGAAGGCGGCTGAAAGAATCATTTGCTCAAGAACGATAGACAGAACAGGCAGTCGCCCTCCATGCGGAGATGGCCGTAGTACACGTTGCAGATATGAAATCCTTCATGATATAAGCGCGCGAGATTGTCATATCCTTCGCCAACCGCGGGCTTCTCTTTCCGCACGGCCGCCGGTTCCGCGGTGGCGGCGATCCCCGGGTCCGTCTCCCGCTTCAGCACTTTGCGAAGCTGCTGGTTCTCGATGCGAAGCCTCTGATTCTCTTCCAGCAGTTCCTTGATCTTGTATTTGAGCGCCCCGAAATCGGCATGGATGCTGCCAAGCTGCGATTCCAGCTCGTCCACCCGCATAAAGATATCCTTCATGAACAGCTTTCCACCTCAGGCTTCGAGTTGTGGCTCATTTGAGCACGACATCGTCAAACGGCAATTCCTTCACCCGGCCCGTCTCGAACAGATGAACGTGCACCGTCCGGTTGCCAAGGTTCAGGCCGACGACTTTCCCTTCCCCCAGGGAAGTCACGACTTGGCGTCCGACAGCCGGCAATTCTTCCTTCGCGCTCTCGTAGTTGTCATGCTCGAACTTCAGGCAACACATCAGGCGCCCGCACAGACCTGAGATTTTCGTCGGATTCAGCGACAAGTTCTGGTCTTTCGCCATTTTGATCGAGACCGGCTCGAAATCGCCCAGCCAGGACGAACAGCAGAGCACGCGGCCGCAAGGGCCGATGCCGCCGAGCATCTTGGCTTCGTCGCGCACGCCGATCTGGCGCAGCTCGATGCGGGTCCTGAATACGCTGGCCAGATCCTTCACCAGCTCGCGGAAGTCGACTCGCCCGTCGGCGGTGAAGTAGAAGATGATCTTATTCCGGTCAAACGTGTATTCCACGTCCACGAGCTTCATCTTCAACCCGTGGTCCTTGATCTTCTGCAATCCGATGGCGAACGCGTTCCTGGCCGCGTCGCGATTCTCTTCCACCGCCCGGGCATCGGATTCCCCGGCCACGCGGATCACTTTCTTGAGCGGCAGCACGACGTCGGATTCCGCGACTTTCTTCGGTCCGATAACGACCTTGCCGTACTCCACTCCGCGCGCCGTTTCTACAATAACGTGTTGATCTTGGGAGACCGGGTGCTCGGCGGGGTCGAAGTAATAGATTTTGCCCGCCTTCTTGAAGCGGACACCGACAACATCATACAAAAGGCTACCCCTCCCGCCCGTTCACCAGAAATTGCTCCAGCGCCAGCTGCGGAGGCACATGGGCCTTGATCCGCCTCGCGGCCGCAAGCGCCGATTCCATGGCCCGGGTCCAGCCCTCGATGCTGCGGCTCCAGGCGTTATTGCCGATGAATTCCGCCTGGTCCGCGAACACCATCCGATCCTGCCGGCCGGTCATGGCGTAAATCATATCTCTATACCATAAAGCGAACAATGAAAGCAACGTATCGACATGCTCCGAGAGATTCGACTTGAACACCTGCTGCTGAGCGGTCAGCAAGCTGCCCGGATACCGGGCCGAATTCTCTTTGCCTAATTGTATCACTACGTTTCGGATTTCTGCAAACCAATTCTGTTCCGTCAGCGCCCTGGCGGATGCGGGTCCGGATGCCAGATGAACCGCGGCGCGGGCCAACATTCTCGGCTTGCCTTCCGCCACCAGCGCCGCTTCCATCTGTTCCCGATCCCCGGGCACGAACGGAACGAGCTGCGTCCTTGATCGAATCGTGGGCAGCACCGCTCCGGCCCCCGGCGCGATCAAGATCGCCACGACGGGAGACGGAGGTTCTTCCAGAAATTTGAGCAGACTGTTGCTGGCCTGCACGGTCATCGTCTCGGCCGCTTCGATGATATACACTTTATATCCCGCGCCTGCGGTACGATAAGAGAGCTCCCGCTGAAGCTCCCGGATTTGCTCGATCTTCACGCTGGCGCCGTCCGGCTTGATCCAGTGCAAGTCCGGATGGTTGCCGTGGCTGATCTTGCGGCAGCTTAAGCACGCTCCGCAAGCGTCATCTCCGCCGCGCTCGCACAACACCGCTTGCGCGAACGCGACGGCGGTCTCATGCCGGCCGGATCCTTCCGGCCCTGCGAACAAGTAAGCATGCGCGATCCGTCCTAAGCGGAGCGCTTGCTGCAGCAATGCCTTCGCCCGCTCCTGTCCGGGAATGTCGCGAAACCCCATTTTTTCAGCACCCTTCCCTGACAGCCGTCGCGGCGCTATGGCACTATGCCGAAGCGACGGGCCGGCCGCGGTCAGAACAAGAAATTGATGAGCATGCCGCGGATCTCTCCGACTTTGCGAAGCAGTTCCATGCGGCCCTCTTCGGATTGAAGCAGCTCTTCGCCCATGCTGATGAGCATGGCGTCTACCTCTTCCAGCAATTTATACCGCTTGCCCCGCCCCCTGCGGTCCCAGCCTTTCGTCACCTTCAGGCCGACCCCGCGGCGGACGGTATCTTCGAGAAAACTTTTCACCATCTGCCGATACAACACGAGCTCGCGCACCGTCATGGAGCGCGAGAGCCGCTCGCCCTGCAGGCGAATATCTTCCAGCTTGCGTTGAAGCTGCTCCTGGGTTCTCTCTTCTTCCTGCTGCTGCAGCAGATCGCCGAAACTCGCGCTTACGGCGGGCCGGCTTGCCGTCTCGGTTCTCTGCAGCGTCTGGTTCAATGGAAATAAGCCCGGTTGGATTTTCAACGTTTCTCCACCGCCCGGTTCTCCGTCTAGAAATGCTCAAACCGCTCGACCGGCAGAACGAACACCGCCGCGCCGCCGACCTGCACTTCGACCGGAAAAGGAATGTAGGAGTCCGCCGCGCCGCTGACGGGCGAGACCGGCGTCACCAGTTGATCGCGAACTTTGCAGTTGGTACGGATCACTTCCAGCGCTTGCTGCACCCGGTCGTCTTCGATCCCGATGAGGAACGTCGTGTTGCCCGCGCGCAGAAATCCGCCGGTGCTGGCCAGTTTGGTAGCGCGGAAGCCTTCCTTGATCAGGGCGTTGGACAGCCGGTTGCTGTCCTTGTCTTGGATCACCGCAATCAGCAATTTCATCGGTCAGGCCCTCCTTCAGACAGAGTGGGGATCAAGAGATGCATCATCATTCCGCTCTCCTATTAATTGGACACGGCAAGGGTAAAATCCTCTTTCCAGACTCTATGCCCGGAAACATCTAAGCTTGCGGCAATACTTTGGAAGCCACGTGCCGCCAGGCCATCTCTTCCAGTTCGCCAGGGCCGGCGGACGCGTCCAGCGTTACGAACCGGTCCGGGAACATGCCGGCCACGATCCGGTAGCCTTCCCGGACTTTCCGGTGGAACGCGAGGTTCTCCAGATCCAGGCGGTTCACTTCCCGGGAACCGTTCGCTTCGATGCGGGATAGACCGACTTCCGGGTCGATGTCCAGATACAGCGTCAGATCGGGCATGCAATCTCCCGTCGCGAAACGGTTGATCTCCCAGACTCGGTCAATGCCGAGTCCCCGGGCGAACCCTTGGTAGGCCAGGCTGCTGTCCACGTAACGATCGCATAGAACGACTTCTCCCCGTTCGAGCGCGGGAATGACCTTCTCCGCCAAATGCTGCCGGCGTGACGCCGCATAGAGCAACGCTTCCGTCCGGGCATCCATCTTCGTGTTGCCGCGGTCCAGGACGATGGCACGGATCGCTTCCGCAATCGGAATCCCGCCCGGTTCGCGGGTCGTCATCGTTCTCCGCTTCGTCTCCTTGAAGATCCGTTCCGTCAAACGCTCGATCAGCGTCGTTTTGCCGGCGCCTTCTCCGCCTTCTATCGTAATGAACGTTCCGACTGCCAACCTTGCTGCTCCTTTCGGCTGGGCCACCCAGCCTTGCGCGAGAGTGCGAGACCTCCGTATGCGAAAGCCGCCGCCGCGCTTACTCCCATCATATCAAAGCAAGCGCTAAACATAAACAGGTGCTTCCCGAGATCGGCTTCCCCGTCGCCCAGAATCGGCACCATCATGGAGAAGACTCCGGCCAGCGCCACGGCAGCCATCACTTCGAGCGCCAACCGCACCCGCCTGGAAGGGGCGCGCAGCCACCAGCAGACGAGACCCGCTGCATAGAGAAGATAGAATCCCGCGAACCAGCCGAGCGAATGCGGCATGCGATGCGCCTTCCAATCGCTCCAGACGCTGAAGGAATGGGAGATGGCGCCCCGTGCCCTGCCTTCCGAAATCGCATAATTTCCCAGGTAATAGGGACGGATGAACGCGCCGTTCTCCGCGGCTCTCTCCAGCTTCTGCAGGAAGCGGTCCGGATGCTTCAGATAATAGTAGGCGACATCCTTGTGGCTGAGCTTCTCCAGCACTTCCCGCCGGAGCTCCGGATCGTCCTGCGGAATCGCCGTTCCTTTCTCGTAGTAGTTCGTGCCGGCGTTCACCGCGTATTTCTCCGGAATCCCCAGTTCCCGCATATCTTTCTCGACGTGGGGAGAGTCCTTCAAGATTCCGAAGAAGATCGACTGATACAAATTGATGTGCCTGAGCCCGCTGGGAGCGGCAGTGATCATGATGACCGAGCCGGCCAGCAGGACGGCGATGCCAATCAGCACCCGCCGATGCCATCGCCGGTCTTCGCTCAAGGGGTACAGCCGCCAGGCGAGCAGGGCGAACGCAAAGCCGAGCGGGGCGTTCTGGATTTTGGAGGTGGCGACCGCGGCGCCCGCCGCCACGAACAGCGCGAGCAGGCGGCCGGACGGCCGTTCCGAAGCGGCCAGGGCCATGCCCGACGCGACGAGCAGCAGCATGCCCAGGAACGCGTAAGGCTCTCCGAAGAAGGATTGGAAATACGCCAGATACCCGACATCTCCGAACACGAAGAGGAGGAACCCGCCGACGATCGCGGACAAAGCGGCGGTCGCAGCCCTGCGGCCCGCAATCGCCGGGGTGTTCCGGACGATCAGATAGACGGCTGCCGCAAGCAGCGCCGTGTAAACCGCGCCGAACCAGCGGATGTCGAATACCTGGCTGTTGAACAGCCGGGCGATCCAGCCGATGACCGCTAGCAAAGCAATTTGCGTCGTTACGTAGGCGGAGCCCCAATTGCTCTTATAGCCGAAATAAGGATGGGCGTATGCGAAATATCGGTCGGCGTACGGTTCGTTCGGATCGAGGTACCGGAAGCCGGAGATTCGCATCAGCCGGCTGAAATCGCCGTTGTCCGCCACGCCGATGAATGGAGGGAGCATCAGAAGCCATACGGAGAGCGCGATGACGGCCAGCACGGCGATCCATGCGATGAATTTGCGGATGTCGGTCTTGCCTGGCATATCGAATCCCTCCGTTCGATCGTCTCATTCAATCGTTCAATCCGCGAGGAATACCCGCACGCTTCGCAGGGAAGGGTCTTCCGCCCCCTGGATGTTGGCGCCTTGCTTCTTCCATTCCGCCAGCCGGTATAGGATCGCTTCGTTAATCTTCTCTCCCGGGTACAATTCCGGAATGCCCGGCGGATACGGAATGATCCATTCCGCCGCCGTCCGGCCGACGCTGCGCTCCAGCGGGACGCTCTCCGAACGTCCTCCCCGGTCACGGCGAAATTGCACCGGCTCGGGGATGTCGGCGGTCCCGCCGTCCATCGCCATCGGACGCGGACGTTCCGGGGTTCTATCGCTGCGGCCGGAATCGGCCGAGAGGTCCCGCAGCGCCTCGATCAGCGCGTCTCCGTCTTCCGGGCGGGATCCGATGCCGAAAGCCAATACGACGTATCGGGCATCAGCCATCTCCGCCTCGCACCCCCGCGCCGACAGCCCGTCCCGGATTCGGAAGCCGTCCAATCTCCCTTCCGCATCATGGAGCACCAGCTTGAGCGGGTCGTACCGGAAGCCATCGCCCACACCGGATCCGGAATCGTTGCGCGGGCCAACGGATCGGAACCTCGTATCCGGAAGCCCCTCTTTCACTCTTCGCACCGCTTCCAGTGCCGGCTCGAACGCTTTCGATCCTTCCACGTGAAGCTGCCGGCGCGCCAGATCGAGGGAGGCGAGCAACGGGAATGACGGGCTGGAGCTCTGGACCATCCGCAGCGCCTGGCGGACGGCCTCCCGATTCACGATAGTCCCCCGCATGTGAAGCATGGCGCCCATTGTCAGGGCGCTCAGCATTTTATGCGCGGACTGCACCGATAGATCCGCGCCCTCCTGCATGGCGGAAGGCGGCAGATCCGGGTGGAAGCCGAAGTGCGGCCCGTGCGCTTCGTCCACCAGCAAGGGAACGCCCGCCGCATGGCACACCTCGGAGATCGGCCGCAGCCGGCCGGCCATTCCGTAGTAATTCGGCGAACTGAGCACGACGCCCCTGGCTTCCGGGTAGCGGGCGAGGGCTTTCGCAACGGCTTGTACATTCGGAATAACGCCCAGACCGGATTCCCGGTCAATCTCCGGAGGCAGCAGCACCGCCCGCGCGCTTGCCAGCATCAGTCCGTGAAATATCGAACGATGGGCGTTCCGCTGCACGATCAGCAGTTCTCCGGGCTCCGCCGTCCCCAGAATCATCGCCAGGTTGCCGGCCGTGCTTCCGCCGACCAGCAATCGCGTCTCATCCGCTCCGAAGCACTCGGCTGCGAGCCGCTGCGCCTCCGCGATCGGGCCCGTCGGGTGGTGCAGGTCGTCCGTGTCGTCCAGTTCGGTCACATCCCACTCGAGCAAGGGCTGATAACGTTCGTCGGCATTTCCGACATGCCATGCGGCTCTCTGCTTATGTCCGGGCACATGAAATGCGGTGCGGCGACTGCCGGCATAGGCGGTCAGCATTTCGCAGATCGGGGCGCGTTCTCCGGTCATCCCCATATTGCGGCTCCTCTCGCTTCTACTCGTTTCTTCATTTTAGCAATTGCCCGTCCGATTCGCCAAATTCGACCGCTCAGCCGTTCTCCGGCGCTCCCAGGCCCCATGAACGCACAAAAGCCGCCGGGGTCAAGAGACCCCCGCGGCGCCCATCTTGGTTCTTATGCTTCCGAACGAGTCCATAACTGCCGAAGCCGGCGGACGAAGAAAGGGTATTTCTCGTCGTCCGTTGCCGTTCGAACCATCTCCGCCTCGCATGAAGTACAGATGAATTCGGTGACGATCGTGATGCCTTCTTGCTTCGGTTGGCCGCATACGATGCAGGTTCTGGTTTCAACCGTATCCATGCCTGTCACCCGCCTTTAATATCCCTTTACAGCCAGTATGCCCGCATTCTATGAAAATATACGCAAGTCATGCGGATTTCATAGTCCGGTTCGTAACATTCCGAACCTCGCAAGCCGATAGTAATGATCAGAGGAACTGCATTGGAAAGAGGAGTGTTGGACCATTGCGTCCCGGCATCACCACCAGCGATCCGACCTACTACCAGTATAAGTTGATCCGCAAGATCTTGCTCCGGCCGGAAAGCAAATACAGCTATATGACCGCTGCAATTGTCGGATCGGCCGCATTGATCGTCGTATATGGGTTGCCGGGCCTGCTCGCCGTCCCCGTCTCGCTCGGAATCATGCTGGCCGTCCACGCGGTCGTGCTGCGGCTGACGGTTCGGCGCATCGACGAGCCTTGGGACAAACGATTCGCCTTCCGCAAGGATTGGCCCTGGATCGGTCCCCTTCCCGTGATGGATACGAATCTCGGGCTGTTTCGCCGGCTGCACTATCATCTGTTCCTCGTGGGATGCTGCGTCTCCGCGCTGTCGCTTCCGTGGACCGGGTCTTCCTGGGTCGTGGCGCTGTTCTTCTGGCACTTCTGGCTGCTGGCTCCCAGGCTCCGCTTGTTATGGCAGATGCGCAAGGAGAGACGGGACGGCGTCATCCGCATGAATTCGCGCGAGATCTCGTATTATCATCGATAGTAAAGAAGAAGGAGCCGCGAGATGCGGCTCCTTCTCTTTGGCCCGACCCTGAGTTCGGGCATGCATCCGGCCCTGGTCGTCAACTCACAGGCTCGATTCCCGCCTGTCTCGTTGACTGCTCGGGCATGCATCCGGCCCGGCAGCGTCCTACTCTCCCAGGACCCTTCGGTCCAAGTACCATCGGCGCTGGAGGGCTTAACGGTCGTGTTCGGGATGGGAACGCGTGGAACCCCTCCGCCATAACCACCGGACCGGATCACAGGGCTTGCACCCTGAAAACCGGATAGCGAAACGGAAACCTGTTGTTGTGCCGAGCGCATCATCGTGCGTCCTGCCCCGGTCGTCGACGCCGTCGACTGCCC